>Ga0179593_1385261_pt1 | contig 17745 bp, 21 predicted proteins | sample CZODoug2_1_08_16_FD_185931 | JGI IMG/M metagenome (GOLD analysis project Ga0179593, IMG submission 185931) | Vadose zone soil fungal communities from Angelo Coast Range Reserve, California, USA - CZODoug2_1_08_16fungal (PacBio error correction) | ecosystem: Environmental > Terrestrial > Soil >... | reverse complement strand
ACTGCTTTTGTTAGGATGCGCGCTTCGCCTGCCTCACACGAAATGGATGGAGAGAAGTACTCCCGGCCGAAAGCTTTGGCTTTTTCCTTCCCTCGCAACTTTTCCCCCCTTTTTTCCACCCTTCCCCTTCTCAGAGGATGATTACCCTAGATTTTTTTTCTTTGCCGTCTTTCATTACAGTGTTTCAAAGTCCCCTTCCTGTCCTTATTTTCCCCTCCCCCCCTTCCTCGACCTCCCTTTCTTCTTTTCTTTCCCAAATCGGCCCCCCAGAAGGCGATAACAAGCAACCCGGTCCCTCCTGTACCGGTACGATCTGCGGCACCTCTTTCATGTTCTTTCCGATCTCTACACCCCTGCTGTAAGCTGCGCGTTTTTCTGCCTCTTTCCTTTTCCTCTTTTGGTCCTCCCCTTTCCTCCCCCCCCTCCACCTCTCTCTGCATGCAGACCACCTCTTTCCTATACCTTCCAAATAGCCAAAACAGGAGTAGGTTCAACTTCACACCCTCTTTTTACAATTCTTTCTTCCTTTTCCTTCGCCCACCCCCTTCCCCCGATGCATTACTCTTCTGTGCTCTATACCCCTGCCATGGCGGGCTTGGAAATTAACATCTTTTCGCTTTTTTGATACCTTGCTCCTCTTTCTTTCTCGCCGGATTCCCCGAAATTGAAGAAGTTTGCCCTCTTACTCCTCATAGTTTTTTTCCCCCCTTTCCTCATCTTGCCTAAAACATTTAACCTTACGGTCTTTTCCTCCGCTGCAGGGCCGATTCGTTCCATGAAGAGGATTTCTTCCCCCCCTGGCCCCTGAGTCCCCATGTTCGCGCTCATTTCGAGGGGCTGACGGTGGCCCCGCGTAATTACCAGCTTTACCAATTTTTCCCCCCCCCACAAACCACTCCTCCCTTGAACTCTTTCTATGTTCAGACATTAATCCCTGCCTTCGCCGTTTTGCAGAGCCCTCCTTTCCATTCCCCAAGTGGAGGATTCCCGCAGTCTTATTCCTTCTTCCTCGTTCCGCCCCTCTCCTTCTTTAGCATCGTCGCAAACCGTGTACTCGCCTATTTTTGAGGCTCCGTCACTAGCCCCCCCCAGTCTCCCGATAAGTGAGATACCATGCATTATTCTCTTTGAATGGGCGAGGAGCTTTCAATATTTGTCTCGCAGTTTTTATCCTTTCTTTTCGGACAAGTGAAACTGAATTAAAAACCACCACCCCCCCCCCCCCCCCCCCCAAACCCCCCCACCCCCCCCCCCCCCCCCCCCCCCCCCCCCCAACAAAAAACCACCCCCCCCCCCCCCCCCCCCCCCCCCCCGGCGAACCTCCCTTCCCCCCTTCCCAACGCCCCAAACTCCCCTTTTGTCCTAATTTGTTTTTTGAGAGATTCGGGCGGTTCTTTGGGTGGCGGGAGGTTGTTGTACATGTCCTTTTTTTCCTAACCTGATTTCGTCCCTTCTTAGACCCTGCCCATAGAGCCGTTCTACCCTTCTCCCCCCATTGACTGACCTTTGACTCCTCTTTTCATTGGATGACTCCGCCTGGTTCGTTTGCTGTTCTCTCGTCCACATCCGGCCCGATTTAAAGGGTTCGAGCCGTTTTTTTCTCGAGCCACTCATTGCCTGTAGCAGCCTTCTCTCTTTCCTTCCCTTTTAGACTCCATGTCTTCCAGGGGTCTCAACAGGCGACTTTCCATGAGATACTACCCTCGTGCAGCTTTTCTACTGTCTTTTTTCCTTACTGTTGACCCCCATGTTTCCCGCTGCGCTCCCCCTCCTACCCCAGATTGTTCAACTTCCTTCCCCCTTGACTCTTTCTTCTAGTTTACCTTCGGCTGCCTATTCTTTTGCATTTTCCCTCGAATCGACGGTTAGGAAAGGTTTCCCCCTTCTTTTGTCCCATGTTTTTTCCCCCTTCTGGCTCCTCCCCCCCGATGACGGCTCTTTGTTCCGCCAAACTTTTACATTTCTGAGACTTTTTCTTTTCTCTCTCCTACCCGGTATGCGAACTGACCCCTTGAAAACCTTTCATTCTTCCCCACCGGCAAATTGCTAAGGTAGCCCGATTCCCCTTCTTACATTCATCTATCCTTCTTCCTCTTGTTGCTTTTTTTTCGAACTGCCTCCCCATTTGTCGGATTTTGTTCCGAGGTGTGGTTTAGTTGAATCCCTTTTTCTCGTGATTCGTTCTCGCTTTTTCGGAAGCCTCCCCTCTTTCTCCGACTCCACCCTTTTTTCTTCGTGTCGGCAGCACCCCCTGGCCCCTCGACCATTCGTCGGTCCTCTCCTATTACGGTAGAGAGGGGGCGATCCTTTCAGCCGAATGAAAGTTCTTCTTTCTTCCCGTCATCCTATTGAAATGTTTAGTTTTCTCCTCCTCTTTTTTTGAGACCGTCTGCCTCATTGGAAGATTCTCTAGGCTGGTCGTGAGTCATAGTCTCTGAAGCCCCCACCCCCTTCCTCCATCATGATTTCCTCTTCCCCCCCCCCTTCCGGTCTTCCCCCCCCTGAGATTCTTTTTCTAAGTGAGTCCGATGGCCGGCGAAAAATATTGCTGTCCAACGGGACCCACTTTCCCCTTTGCCCTCCCCCTCACAGGGGGTGTGATGCTTCGCGTTCTCCCTCCAGCAACTATTTTCCGTATGTTGCCATTCCCGCTAGACCCCCTTTTCACTAGGCCTTACGCTTATCTCTTCCACACAAGGAACGGCTATTTTATCCCGTCGCTCACCCGCCTCCTCTTTCCCCTGCGTCCCGTACCCCTCTAAACCTTTTAGGACTAGCTCTTTTATAGACCCCTGGCTTTCGTGTAAGTTACCTGGGTGCCTTTCCCCTGCTTGTGGCTCGATTAAGTAGGGACGTTTTTTTCCCCTAGCTTCGCTCTTCGCATTGAAGCAACTGTAACTTTGTACTGCCCTCTATGCGTCCCTTTCCCTTCCCTCCTTTGGCGAAGAAGGTTACTTTTTCCCAAGGCGGCCTGCTCCCCCCTTATGTAATGTATCCTCCTGTAGTCCTGCTTTTTCTATAAGGTTCTGATTGTCTCCCTGAATTTCCCTCCCTCTCCCACGTCACGAACCTGTACAATCCCCCCCCCCTCGTTTTTCTGTTTTTTTTTTTGTCCCCCAAAGAGACCTACACTCTCTAATTCTTCCTCTTTGTATACTAGTCCAGTCCCCAATGGACATACTATGATTCTTACTACTTTCCCCCTTTCTGTAGGGGATACATTCTTTTATTTTCTTCCTGTAGACCCTGAATCTAGAAAACGAGGGGGATAGAACTTTCTTCGCTCCCTGGCTTTTCTGCTTTGACTCCCCAAGGAAGAGGCGCACCCTTTACTTCACCCCCCTAGGCCTTTGTGACGGCACAGTTACTCCTCCCCTCCCGTTCTCTCATGACATCAATCAAGGAGGTCTATTCGACCTCCTCCAAGAATAGATGTTAACACATTCCTTTTCTTCTTTTCCGTTTCCTCCCCCTTTTCCTGGCGTTCCTCCCCGTTTACAGTGTTTCAATGTCCCTCTCTTAGGGATTAGTCGTTTTCAGCCTTTCGCGTACCCAGCCTCTCTTAAGTGAGTCCCTTTGTTCTCCCCTTATCGTCTTTGTCCCCCCCTCCTTTTTTCGTGACTTTCTGATTTGATTTCTACGGGGCCGTTTTTTGAGTTTTCCTTGGTCCGTCTCAGAATGCACAGCTCGAGAGAGACCATAGAGGGTGGAGTCCAGGGCTCTTTTCCCTCTTCCTTCTTTCTCCCCTCTCTTTCAGCTATTTCATTTAGAGTATGCCCTCGTGGTAGAATGATCCGAGCATTCTGCGTGCGGCCGCGACGAGGCTCGGAAAAAACTCTTTCTTTTCCCAGACGGTTAACACATCCTTCCCCCTTTCTTTCACTTACCCTTTGTCCAGGTAATGCCTCATGCCGTTCCTTGATTTCCTGCGTTCGATTATCTCTCTTGCTACTGTTGTCATCTTCCAAGAAACTGACTACATCCCTTCTTTTCATTTCCTTATTTCCCATATCAAAGCTAGATGCCCTTGGTAGTCCCTTTCCTATTTCTCGCTGAAAAAAATGATTCAGACCCATTTGACTCTTATCCCGTAGTCTTTTTTTTTTCCTGACCCCAATAGCTGAATGATGCCATCCATGGCATCCGAGGATCCCACCAGTTGTTTACTAGAGGGCACCTTTCTCAGTCCTCACCCGTATCCCCTTTCTCTAGGCGGTCTCCGCGCTTCCTTGATGCCGGGCCATCTCTCCGGCCCCGCCTGACCTCCCCCATTTCATTCCTTCCCTCGAAAAACTTTGTTTTCCTTTTCCCTGACGTCCTTCGTTCCCTCTCCCTTCGCTCTTTTTCTCCTCCCCCTGCAAAACGTCGACCCGCTTCCCCCAGAGCTGCCTTTCCGCCCTCGTGTGGAGCCAGGCACCCCGCCACTTTTTCTAGATGCCCCTTCGCTGCCAATGCTTGGCCCCCCCTATGGAGTTCTTCGCCCCTTCCTACTTTTTTAGTGAACCTATCAACCTGTCTTTCTTTTCCTCAATGTTCCTTTTCCCCCCAGGCCCCTATTCCCCGGGATTTACGGGTTGTTTCCTTGATTCTTTCGGACCGTGGACGACACTCCCCACCTCCTGTTTCCGATCTTCCTCCCGGTCGTGTCTTCCCCACCTCAGGTCCAAGCAAATCCCTAACGTGTCAGTCCACTTATTCCCTCTTCTCCCTTCCATTTTTTCTGTGTCCTCCCCTTTCTTTCAGTTCTTTTTTCCCTTTTAAAAGCTTTCCTAAGTTTTTGTTTGATGGTTGATTGGTAGGCGTTAACGCGATGGATGGTCGCCTTTCTCCCCCTTTTCCCCCTCCCTCTCCTCCAAATGCCTTCTTCCGAGACTCAGCGGCCCGATTTCAACCCAACTTCCCTGTTTTCCGCCCCTCCTTTTTCTGGTTACTCGCGTACGGATGGACTCGTTCTTCCCCCCCCCCCCCCCTAGACGATCCTCCCCTCCTTTCTTTTTACACCTAGCGTCTAAAGAGGTCTACTCCCTTTTTTCGCCCTCCTCTTCGGTAACATCCCAGTGGTCCATGAAGCCCTCAAGTAGGACCTCCTCGTCCCTAAACCCCTTTTTCCCCTTTCTTTCCAATTTTCTGGAGAGGCGGCCTCCCTGGCGATCTCCTCTGAAACGCCCTCCCTCCTCCTCTCGTTATTAATGTTCCCCCAGACATATTTATCCCCTTTTTTTATTGATTTGATCCTCCTCTTGAAACTCCTCCCCCTCCCTGGAAATTGTTATGGTCTTCCGACTTTTCCGCCCAGGTCCCCTATCTCCGGCGGGCAAAACAGTATCCTTACTTTCTCCCTTCTATACCCATTTCTTCTTTCTTCTGAAGTGCTTAGAATGTTTTGACGAGATGTGGACCCCGGTCTTGGTTCCACCTTTTTTTTGCTGAAAAAGAATATTCACTCCCAACTTACTTAGTTCCTTTCTTTTTCACCATTCCCCTTCCCCCTTCCCCCCCCCGAAGTCTCACGGTAAAGGATGCGCCCCCCGTATTCCCTATGGACTTTCCTTTGTCGTCTAGTGATAGTCCGACCTCTGTTAATTTTTTTTCCTTCCTTTCCATTGGTCTCTGTTTTTCCTCTGCTTCTCTCATTTTAAAAATGGAGCGCTTCTGGTTTCCTCTGCCCAGAGCCTAATCCAAAGAACTATAACACTCTTTTCCCAACTATTTCCCCCCACTAGTTCCCCCCCCCCCAAGCCGCGTGATTCATGTCTCCTCCTCCCTAAGTAACGATACGAATTTACCCTCCCTTTTTGCTCTTCCTCCCCTTCCCTTCCACTTTTGTGACTTGGTTTTCTAGTTTGTTTCCACCTTCGTAGACCGCGGCCCTCTGTGTCCCTTTCCACTTGCTTTTCCCCTCTCGCCGTCTATTTTTTTAGCAACCAAGTGTCAACTAAACCCCTGCAGGAACTATCCTTCCCCTTCGGTGGCATCAGGCAGCTATGCTCCTCCTCATTATGACCCTGTTCCTTTGAATTTCGGTCTCCCCCCTCCCCTTCTCCCTCGGTTCCTTTGTAAACCCCATTTTCCCCGTGCACTTTCGTGCGCATTCCCCCTTGGAACCAACCATTCCCTCCTTAGGCCCCTCTTTTTTTTTCCTTATGCTTCTCCCTCCATTTGCCTCGCTCCCTCCCCTTTTCATAAAAAGTTTTTTCTTCTTCTCACGCAGGAAAGCTATACGGCTGGATGCCCCCCTCTCCCCTCTCCCCCTTGGCTCTCTCCCACCCCCCCTTCGTTCTCCTGTCTAACGCGAGAATCCTCACGATACCCCCCTCTCCCCCTATCCCCTCCGCCCAATCCTTTCCCACTATCCCTTCCCCCCCGTCCCTTCGGGGACGTTGGCCTCTTGGATTTTGCCCATTTTCCTTCTCGAGGGGGATACCAATAGGTCCCTCTGGGAAACTTGCCTCCCCCCCTTCCCTGCCCCCCATTTTCCATATCAAAATCCCCCTGCCTTTTTCCTCTTTTACCTCCCCCCTTTGTGTGAGCTCTCTTTCGGCTTTTTGGTTTTCCGGGCCAGTTGTGAGTATTTTTCTTAATTTTTTTCCCCCCCTAGCGAAAATTCAGCCCTTCTAAGGAGACCTCCCTCTCCATCTTTTTCCCTTCTTTTTCCTTTTCCTTTGGCCCTGAATGAAATTGAGTGACGAATGTATGTTAGAGGCCCTGTTTTCTCCTTGGCTCAACGAGTTACCACTTTTTCCGTGCATCCCTGTTCCCCTCTCCTCTCGATCTCCGTCTTCCCTCTTCCTAATCCGGTGGACAGGTGAGTCCTCCCCTCTTTTATGACCTTCCTTTCCTTCCACACGAAGTGTTAAAGGATCAACTAAAACCTCTAAATCTTTCTCAGGTCTTTTTTTTTCGTACCCACCCCTTGCCCTCTTGCGCGACCCCTCGATGAGGTGTATCCCCCCTTCAGTTTTTAGTGCTCTTCCTCCTCGTAATCAGTCTACCCTCCCTCTTCCTCCCTCTAAAGGCGACCTGTCACACCGACAGTTACGTCCTTTTTGAATTTTTTTTCTGAAACGTAGTTACCCACCTCAACGTACTCTTCAGCCCCCCTTCTTTCCCAATTTTTTTTCCCCCTCCCGTAGATTTAGAAATTGCTCCCTCGAAGCTCCCCGTCAACATTTTTTTTTCCAGTTCCCCCCTTCCCCAAAATGACTAATTGAGTAACCCTCCACTTCTCTCTCCTGTTTTAAGAATCCTTTTCTTTTTTTTTTGCAGTCCCCTAACTCTTCCCTGTAGTTCGATTTCCCCTCCTTCTTGGGAATTCCCTGGTAGGGTCTTCTGTTGTAGGCTCACTTCTTTCCCCTGCGATGTCCTTCCCCCTGGTTTTCTTGCCTCCCCTTATGCCAACCCAGAAAATGCGGAGCAATTTCAAGTCGTTTCGTGACCTTCCTAGATGCAACGAACGCACTTTTTCCGCGCTCGTCCCCTTAATTGCAGTCGTTCCTCTTTTCTCTTCCTGTTGAGACCCCCCCGAGCCGACTGAGCCTCTTTTTTTCTGCTCCTTGTATTTTTTTTCCTCTAGCTTGTTCAAATGGACCTCCCCCAACCGGCCTCTCTGCCCTCCTCTGCAAACCCTTTTCCTTCATTAACCAGGACAAATTTTTTTCCATCTTTGTTCGATCTTCTTTCTTCCCTTTTTTTCTACTTTCCTCTCCGTGCCCCCCTGATGGTTTAGTTCGGCCCCCTCCCTTTCGTCCCTGTGATTCTTTCGTAGATACACTAGCCCTGGATCCCGGTCGGTTCCCCCCTAGGTAAGTCCGCGCATAGGTTTTCGAGCTTTAGCCCTCGCGCCTCCTTCCCTTTTCATACTTTCTCCAAGAGAGCCTCCTTCATCCCCCCTTTCCCAAACGTTTCCTCTCCCCCGCCGTTCTCCCTCCGGCAACTATCACCCGTATGCGTCTGTCCCCTGACTCTTTTGCGATCGTCTTCCCTCGTAGCCCCTTCCTTCTTTGTTTCAATTCTGCCTCGCTCTCATTCCCCTCTTTTTTCGGCGTCAATGGGTCCTATACGCTGATTCAGCCCTCCCCCCCTCCCCTGGCCGACCCTTTTTTTTTATTTCGGATTTTTTGATTGTCGGTCGAGTCCTTCGTCCCGGGCCCTTTTTGTAAGGCGTTGAATTACATACCGCGACCCATCTTCTCTCACCTCCCCCCGCCCCCCGTAAAGCTCGGATGGCCCGCAAGGGTCAAATTTTGGATCAGTCTATCCTCAGATCGGACGAAACAATGGATGGATCCTTTTCTTCAGTCTTCCTTCCCTTACGGCTTCTTAAGGGTTGCAGTATCCTTTTTTCCTATCATCCTTCGACCCCCCCCCTTCGTCCGCTGTTCTTCTACCCCCCAACATGATTAATCCTGCTCCATCAACCTTTTCCCTTCACCCCTTTTTTCCTTTTTGCCTGCCCCCCCCCACCGATTTGTTGGGGGAAACTTTGAACCTGTTCCGATCCCGATGATAGTCCCTTCCTCCGGCCGACGGCTTCGTCTTAGCCACCAATTTCGTTTTTCCTTCAGGAGCGTACGAATGATTTTTTGTGCCTTAACCAATCCCTCCTTTCCTGTCAAAAAGATATTGGTGAGATTCGAGCGCTGCAGGTTCCCGATCCTCTTCCCCTTAGTCTCCCCCTTTTTCCCTGTTCCTTTGTTTTCCAAAGCATTTTTTCTTGTTCCTGATTTCTGGCCCCTTTACTTTTCGTTGAGCGTGGACTCATCGGAGGCGTCCTCTCTCCGTTTGTCGGGTCGGAGTTCGTTCCCTGACCACTTTAAGAACCGCTTTGTTTGTAGCCTTCTGGTCTTCATCGAGGACAATACTCTGTCGACCTTTATCCCTGACTCGTCCCATCCTTCCTTGCGCTCTCTCACCCCCCCTGGCCCGTGATTGAACCCCCTTCTTTTGGCACTACCCTTTCCCACTTTCATTAGGTTGATCTTGGCTCTATCTTCTTTCTTTTTTTGTTGAGCGATCCCTCAAGCCTGACCCAGTTTCTTTTCATTTACGTGCCCCCCCCCCCCAAGTGTTGCACCTTTTTTTTTTCCCTTTTAAGCCCCGGAGTCGGAAATTCGGGCCTTCCCCCGTGGAGTTTCCCGATCCTTCTTCGACCCACTCGCTTGGATTCTGCATTCGAAGTGGATACGCACATTGTTTTCTTCGTCAGCCTGGCCTCTCCGGCTCACCCTCCATTTTTTTTTAAGGACTTGACTTGATGCAATCTCCCTTGCTCCCCTGCCCCGTCACCCTCAGTTTACTCTCATAAGGAATCTGTTTTTTCTCCGTCCCCGACCTCTCTTTCTCCGCGCAGTCTCTTTTCTGAACCTCAAAGTCAAGCGATCAATCACTCTGTTACCTTCCCCCCCTTCCTTCTGGAGCAACCATGCTTTGCCTCGTTCAAGCACTGAAGCTTGTTTTCTTTCTTTCGAGTCCCCGTCGCCAGCCGTTCGGCTGAGTGTTGACGATTGGGATCTTTTCTCTCTTCCACGTTCCCCCGTTTTTTCTTCTGTTGCTCTAACGCGCTTTGTTTTTTCTTCCTCCTGTCTTCCTCGTCCTACATATGACGGTCCTGGTTCATGCGTTGGGTTTTCGACGACCCCCTCCTTTCTTCTAACGGACCCGTCTTTTGGACCGATTAACCGATTGCTTCCCCCCCCCCTTCCATTTCGTACGATCTCACAGTTCCGCCTTGGAATTTTTCCTGCCTTTTTTCTTTTTCACCTTACACCCCCCCCCTTGGGGGTTGAGTTGTTTAGCGAGTTTGTACCTTCCTTTCCCTCTTTCCCCCTCGAGTACATATCGTACCCCATCTTAACAATGGACGAGGACACGGATAAAATAAAGCGACGCAGGTCCGAAGTGAACCACTTTTCCTCCATCCTTGATTTTTTTCTTTTTCTCTGTCTTTCCACTTCGGAGCGACATTCCCCCCTCTCCCCTCGAAGTCGTTTCCACCGAGCGAGGTATCGTAAGCGACTCTTCCACGCCCTCCATTTTCCCTTTTATGTTTCCTCCTTTTTGAATGATTTTTCTAGTAGATGCAGCCTAACCCGTTTCCTTTATGATCTCTACAAGAGTCCCCCTTTCGCTCGCCGACCTTTCCGTTTCCCTCTGTTGCCCCAGCGAATTCTGCTCTTCGGATTCCTTCCACAGATCGATCCGGGTGATAGAGTGCTCTCTTATCTTCTTTGCCACCTCTTTCCCCCCTTGGATCGGTCCAGCTTTTTTAGTCCTTCGAGAGTCTCAAATTCATCCCACTACCCTTTGGTTTTCTTTTTTGTCCCCTCCGCTGATTTTGATATGAACTGCTTTCAATGATGCCCGTCTTTTTTGTTTTTTTTTTTTTTCTTTTTTCACCTCCCCCCTGCCAGCCTTTCCCCTTCAATTTTCCGAACAAGGGAAAGCCCACCGGTCTTTATCCCTTTCCGATCGCACCTATTGCATGTTCGGTGCCTTCCCCTGTACGCTGCTAGCCCCCCTGAGTCTATTTTTTCCGAATTGGGAAGGCGTTGCGAATCAACGGCGATCGATTCTCCTTTCCTTTTGACCTTCTCCTACTTCTACAACTTCAACGAATTAAGTTACCTATTCCCCCTCTACCATGAGTTTTCTCAGGAGTCGCCCAATAAGAGTGCCGACTCTACTTTTGACGGTGTTCTTTTTACCTTCCTTCTTTGGTATTTGCTGCCCATTTTCTCTCAGTTTTTTTTCATGCGAACTTGTCCTTCGAACTCTGGTCTTTGCCATTTCCCCCCCCCTTTGACTCATTTTTTCCTCCGCTTCTTCGGTAAGATTTTCCGTCCCCTCAAACAATCTTTGTGGCTCATCTCTTTGCGACTGCCTGCCTTTTTTTCCCTTTTCCGGAGATCTTCCCTTGCTTTTAACCTTACCTGTCCCGATTTTCCTAAGGTCTGCCCCCAATTGCATTGATTCTATTGCTATCCATATTACCCCTTGCACCCCCACCCCCCCTAGTCTCCATTTTTCTTTGATGCTCATTTGTCCATTACAGAAGTTTGAAGATCCCTTAAACTCTGGAAGGATAGCTGGACCGTTGAATCCCTACTTTGAATGGCTCGACCCTTCCTCTTACAAAGAGAGAGCCTTAATTCCCTCTTTTGAACCCCCGCTTTCCCGGGATCACCGCTCCCATTCCGGAATTTGGCGGTTCAACGCGTGGGCCCTGTTCTCGTTGTTCTCCTCTCCGGTTACCCTGGAAAGCCCCCAATTCAGTCTATAACTCCCCTGCAAACGAATCTATATTCATCTCTCTTTGTTGTGAGGGAGATTTGGGTGATTGGCTCTTTTCTTTTTTTCTTTTGATTTTCCAGGTTCTGGAGCCCCCCTGAGACGGAGACACTTCCTCAATGTGCTGGGTTACCCTCCTCCCCCAGTTCCCCCTGCCTTACTTTCTGCGGCATCGATTTTTTTTGTCTAAGGGCCCTCCATTAAATGTCCCTCCCGGTTTAAGCAGTGTTATAGCTGCCTTGCTATCGTCTTTATTAAGTTCTCCTTTCGGTTTGTCAAGGTTCTTCCCCCCTCTCAGCCTGACTTTCCTGAAATTTTCGTGATAAACGGCCTTTTTCCCGTGTTGAATAAGGCACCCACAAGAGATGCGAGTTGTTCCCTTTTTTGTGCCAATTGCCGAGAAGTGCTCCTCTCCAGTCACCCCCTCGGGATACTTTTTTTGAGGGTAACTAGACTTTAGTCCCTCGTTGAAGATCGCTCTGCGGGTCACTCTCCTAGACACCGCACTCTTTTTTTTTTTTTTTTTCAGCCTTTAGTTCTTTCCGGTCCTATTTCCCCGTAATTACAAAAAAGATTTAGAGAGGTCGCCGTTTATTGTGCGATCCGCTGTCCCCTTTTATCCGCATTTTTCCTTAACGCTTTTAAGTTCACCCCGACAATTGCATCGACGTCACCCTTTCTCTACCCTCACTCTGAGCTTTGACGAACTGCCTAATGTATCGCGGTCCCCCCTTTAAATGCTTCTTTTTTTAATAAATTTGGAGACTAGTAGAGTGGTCGGCTAGCACGATGCCCCTCTTCTCGACTTTCACTTTTCTTCCCCTTATCGGCAGTTCACTACGAACTCGCCATCGGACGCTAGTACCCCCTTCGTCGTCTAGCATTTTGAGCGAGAGGTCTTTCCCACATGCCTATTTCCTTAGTTAAGACTTCGCAGGTGCTTTTGACCGAGCGATCTTTTTTTTTTTTTTGATCGCCTTCTTTTTTTTGGTCTGGCGCTGTTTGTGCCAGTGCACAACCCTGGACTCCCTCTAGCGCTGGCAACGCCTTACCACCGGTCTTCCGACCTTGGAGATCGTTTTTAGTTTTGAGGGTTTTTGTTTTTTCCGAGACACCCCGATTCAGGTGACTGATGTACCCTGTTTGGCCCTCTAGGCTGTGATATGTTAGAGACGCACCAGTACCATTGAAGTATAGGATGTGCCTCTTTTCTCTAAAGAATCCTCTTATCAATGCGTTTAAGTATTATTAGAGAAGATGACGCTAACCAGAAGGCTTTCGCGTTCTACCCTTTGCAAACTTTTCCACTTTGAGATCATTCCACGTGCGTGTACAGTGAACATCTGCTTCTTGCGCGGTGTAGTTCGTACTCCCCCTGGCCCAAATAGAGACTCCCCTTCTTTGAAGACTAGGTGTCAAGAGAATTCCGAACCTCCAGCCTCTGCGCCCCGCCAGGCTCCTTGATGATAGTGTTCTCCCCCCCATGGTATTTCCGTCCAAGGTGTCCCATCGGAACCGCAGGGACAGTTCCTCTTTTTTGAAACTTCAACGAGTATTAGTAAGTTGGATGCCGCAAAAGCCACCCCTCCCTTATCCTGTGCTATGCTAGAGAAAAATTTCCTTGGATCATGAGGAGGAACTCCTCTTCCGGCTGCGTTGCTTAGTCGAAACATTTGAAAAGCTTTTTTCTTTATATGTAGGCCCTGTGATTTACCCCTCACCCAACAGGGAGGCCCCCCGGCGCTTTTTCTGTCCCCTTACCCCGAGTTCCGTGGACATGGTCAACTTGAAGCTGAATTAATTGTTTTCTAGCTAAAGCCGTCCTGGTGTCATTGCTTCTCTTTAGCATCGCTTAGGTTTTTGACTTAAGTCGGCCCATACTCCCCAAGATATTAGAGCGGATCGACGCGTTCTTTCTCACGAATCGTTCGCATTATTCGTCGTCGGTGCTGACAGGCCTTTAGGCTGATATGATCTTATTTTCACGTTCGGGCCGTGTTTTCTCCCTGGCCGTCAGCAAAGGAATAGCTCTTTCAAAGTCTTCTAGCGGGTGGTTTAGATTCCCTTCCCTACTTATCAGCCAAAGCTTGTGCTAGCCACTTCTTGCCTCGGCGGCGGGCTGTCCTCTTTTCTTGAGCCGTTTCATGGGTAATGTTCTCTTTCAGACCCCCCTATGAAATTTTTTTTTCCAGAAGTCCGTTGGCACGTAAATGAATTAACGCCCTGCACGACTCTTCTCTTCGGTCTCCTTCCGTTTTTTTTTGAGTATCCTCTTCGGGAGCCTTAACCCCAGTGTTCCCCTTGAAAACTCTGACCTTTCCTGAGAAGCACAGAGGTCAGCGATGGACGACCTATTAGCGGCGCTTCTTTCTTTGATACGTTGTCTCATTCTCAACCCCTCGGAAGGGGAGCAGTACAGCTTTCCATCGAGTTTTTCCTTTTTCTCAGTAAGATCGATAGATCAAACTTTGCCCCTTGACTCATTGGGTGCACTTTTCGGAAGTCACGGCCATATCACCAACCTTCTCCTGTTGAAAGTTCACCCCCTCCTCCCCCCCTTTCGCAGCCTATGCCCGGCTCCGAGCAATTTCCTCCGATTTAGGTTTTCGCAATGAAACGCTCTCCCCGCACTCTTCTTCCTGACGGCACCTTCGCTTTGTCAGTAGCGTTTGTCTTGCCGGGCATTTTTTTTTCCTTTTTGATGTGCCCCTTTTCTGCTTTTTTTTCCGTTGGGAAGACAAACCGTTGCGTTATTCCATGTGCCGTCCTTTCCCCTGTGTGTGAATGTTCCCCTTCTTTTTCTTCTGTTGAGCTTTGGCAAAGTGAGTTCTTTTCCTGCATCTTTTGGGTAATGGCGTCTCCACCCGTCCGGCTGCACCCTTTTTCCGGACCTTCCTCCTGATGCTCACCAGTTCTGGTCCGATCTAAATTTTTGATTTTCACTGTTTTGCGGCAAGCTTCCCCCGCTGGTTGTGCTGGTGTTTTTCGTTCGCTGTCTCCTTATCGCGCTCCCTTATTACAAAGTTTATGGACGGCTGACGACCAATCTCAGCGACCGAGCCGCCGTTCCCGGGTGCGTAAATTCAGGTTACCCTCTCGATCGAGTCTCTTTCTTCAACACCTATGCGTAAGCTAAACTCCACCAGCATTTCGCCGCGTTCTCATCCCCCGACCTTGTTTAGTTCCAGAATGCCACAGGTCAGCGGTGACTGACGCTCCCTCAATAGCCTCTGAGACTTTCGGCGCGATCACTCTTTTAGCAGTGGCATTCGGTCTTTATTTTTTTAACTTGACGTGACCGGGTGCGTTGATACAGCTCCTTCCATTCTGCGAGCCTTTTCTGTCCGCAATCCCCGCCATTGTCATTCATAACCGAGCCCCTCCTCTAAATCTCTACCCCTTTTTTGCCGGTTTTCCCCTACTTCTCTACGCTTTTTGTCGTCGCTTTGTTTTTCATGTTGCCTTCCTGGAAAAAGAGCACAGCCTGTGAATCGATCTTCAATCTGGCTGTTTTCTCAACAAGCAATCCCCAGGTCAGTACTCCTCGGTCTCCAGATGTCGTTGTCAGACTATATCCGAAGGCTGTCTCTTATCCTCCCCATTTTTTTCGCTTGCAAGCTCTCCCTTGCCCTTTCCCAGGTCTCTCCGGAATAGGTCCGCAGCTTTCCCGAGAACCGCAACCGACGCGCCTATGCCCCTCTCGCGGGTCTTCGTTTTTCCCCCCCCCTTCCCTGAGTTTATCTTAGTACCCCTCTTCTACCTGCCCCGCGCAGTTCCATCAATTTACAGGGGAAGGCGTCTCTCGAACAGCGGCTTCCTGGAACAATTTCTTTTCCCTCTCCGTTTGTGGTTCGGAGCTCCCAATTCACATAATTGACGCTCTCTAGCTCGTTGGCCTTCCATGCAGCTCACTACCCAATTCCGGTTACGAATAATACCTTTCCCGATTTTGAGCTTTACCCCCATCTCGGCTCGGGCCCACCTGATTCTTTTCTATTTGAATTTTTAACCGCTGCAGTCTCCCCCTTCATCCACCCGTATTCCTCCCTGCTCCATCCGATTTCCTCCTACCCCTTTTTCGTAGTCGATAGCCAACCAAATTTTTCTCCCCCCTTTAAAAGATGAGGCTTTCTCAAACCCAGCCGTGTCCAGTCGTTCGCACCACCATTTAAGGATCTAGGATTTTGGATAACCGAGCCTGCCAAATTGTCGCGGTGGCTCCCTTTTGGGCACTACCGTTTTCTTAATACAGGTCCCTGCACCCTCCCCGCATTCCTCGCCCCCCGCCAGACTCTTCCTCATCCTTGTTGTCTGCTGGGGGGTGGCTTGCGTTTTTTTCTTCGTGGGCATTCTAGCAACATGTCTTTTTTACGAGTTGGGATGACCCCCCCTGAATCCGGTCTAGTTCATCCTCCTCCCGGGCCTAAATCTGCCTTTGCCTCGATGGAGTTCCTTTTGGTCTTCTTGATTTCCCTCAAATCGCGCTTTCTGACGACTATGCCAATTCATGCGTGCGGAGGCGTCTCCTTTCTTGGAGAGCTTTGCCGGAAGGGAGACCTCTCCCCCCCAATGGCTGAACCAAAAAGGCTCATTTTTTTCCAAGGATCCCAGACCCCAGGACCCGCGATTGTTGGGTGCCCCTTTACGCTTCAGCCTAAGACACTTCCAATTCCGGAACCCGTCTTATAATCTAAGCTTCCGTCTCGTTTGTGTCTCCGACCTATGGGACTCGACCATGCCAACCGAAGTATTTAATACCATTCGGTTACATTACGCCCCACCCTTCTTCACTTGTTATTTCAGAAGTTCCATGCAGCGCTGTGTACCTTCTTGATGATCCGGCAGACACCCAAGGCTTTCCTTCCACATGGCAATTGGGCCGGTACTCGCTCCCTTTACCTTCCCTCGACTTTGATTTGTCTTTTTTTTTCTTTGACGTTTCTCCTTTTTCTCTCTTCTCGATTTACCTCTCAATGATGTCGTTGAGAATCCCCTTTCTCGACTAGTTTTTAGTTTTTTCGATTCCCCGTTGAGCATTTAGGAAACTCGCTTATTCTCCCCACCCTCTACCAATTTCTTGTACGCGCCCCTTTACCCGTTCTCCCGTCCCTGTCTGCCCGAACATGATAGCGCAGATACATTAAGCCGCGTTTGTGGTTTTCTTCCCCTCTTGGAGACTTGGATCCTGTTTGTTTGTCCTTTTTTAGTTTCCGGCCAACACAAGGCCTTATGATCATCGCGTGCCAAACATTACTACTTACCCCTTCTATCCAGTCTGAGATTTCTTTTCGTGCTCATTTTCTGCGCGCGAGGAAAAAGACGGTGCTTGCCCGTTACCACCTCCAATTGCTCTTCTTATTCTCCCACTGCCCCATTTCCCTGACTCGGAAAGAATTATCCATGAGCGTCGTTTTCTAGGTTCAATCTCTCCCGCCGGAAACAGTCTTTTCTGGTCTTCGCCCACTCAAAACTGAAACTTGATCGTTCGAGGTTCTCTGCGTCCTTACCTTTCTTGAAGGGCAATCTTCCCTGTGGTTCGTAGATAGTAGATTAAGATAGCCTCTTACGGTGTCCAACCTCTCGTGGCCCCGCCGTTCCTCCGGTCCCTCTTACGCTACCCCCGTCCTCTTGCGCCCATAGTTACCAAGGAGAATGTCCCCCTGTGGTTCGCCTTCCCTGTCCCTTTGTCGCTTAAGTTTCCGCGCCACCCCCAATGCCGTCCCCCCTCACAACCTTTTCGGGTTTTTTCAGTAGGCCACACCTTAAACATCGTTCTCCGTTCTTTCCCAATCACCACCTTACTTTCTTTTTTTTCTGACCCAGACCGGCTCCCTTTTTTTCGCCTCCCCGCACCACTCCCCACCCGTTTTTATGTCTTCTTCGGCGCAGTTCTTCTCCCTCCTCCCTTTTAAGCCCCGGTCTCGAGTGCATCATGATCGGTCCCACCTGGCCCAATTTCCTCCGCTTCCCACATTGTCCGTTGATAGAAAAAGAACGGTTAGAGGCGCTTCTCCTCATCCCCCCCTCGCGCTTTTTTCCCACACAGTGACTAACGTCCCCTTCTTTTCCCCCCCCAATTTTTCACGTCGTTCCCAACAGTACGGTCCCGTCGATACTTCCCCCTTTCGCTCCGCCCTCTCTTGCTTCTCTTGTACTGTCTGACTGCTCCCTCCTTTTTTTCTTCTTCTTTGATATGTTCCGGGAAGTTTGTGGTGAATATTTCTTTTTTATATTTTTACTTCTTCCATTCCCCTTTCCCCCGCGACGCTCCCTTGGCACCCTTTCCTTTCTGCTTTTGATCCGCCAGCTTTGTGAGTGCACCATGCCTCGTTCTCCTTCGGCGTCCTCCCTTTTTTTTAAACTCGTCCGGCCGCTTCTAGCTCACAACTCCGCAAGTCACTTCCAGAATCCTCAGCTTTTCCCCCCCTCCTTTTTTCCCTTTAAATGCCGATCCTTCCC
>Ga0179593_1528476_pt1 | contig 17746 bp, 23 predicted proteins | sample CZODoug2_1_08_16_FD_185931 | JGI IMG/M metagenome (GOLD analysis project Ga0179593, IMG submission 185931) | Vadose zone soil fungal communities from Angelo Coast Range Reserve, California, USA - CZODoug2_1_08_16fungal (PacBio error correction) | ecosystem: Environmental > Terrestrial > Soil >... | reverse complement strand
AGGTGATTGCGGCCAGTCTTTTTCCCTTCCCCCCAATTCCCACGCGGTTGAAAAAAAAATTGCCCCAAGGTCCGTGACTTTTTGAGAGGGACACCCACCCCACTTACACTTTCACAGGTCTTTTGAAACCATAGCTTCCGATGGTCGTCTTTCATTTTTTGAAGACCCCTTCCTTACGGCTACCCCCCGATGAATTCAACAGGCTTTTACACCCCCAAGATTTTTCTACCCCCTCTTTTCCATCGTTGTTTGGCTGGGGCGCGATTTCTCCCCTTGGTCCAGTTCGAAAGTCGTCCCGCGTCGTTCTTGGATTGCGTACGCGTTTTTCCTCAGCATATTGCGGCCCTGCTGTGATCGCAAGCTCTTAGCCCCCCAGTTTCCCGCCTTATTCTCTCTTCCCGCTTTCCGTAGAAGCGTCATTAGAGACGGTCTTTGTGAGGCCGTTCACGGGGTTGTATTTTTTTTTTTTCAAATTGTCGCATGGCAATTTGGAAAGCTGCCCCCCATTTTTTCCCCCCATATCCCCCAGCTTTTCAAGCAATTTTCTCAATGACGCCTGCTGGTCCGTTCCTGAATTACCTGTTTGACTCAGTTTTTTGGAGGTAAGAGTTTTTTTGCGAGGAACGGAGAGTGGTCTCCACCTTGCGCTCTCCTGACCGTGTAAGGTTTGGGAGGCTTGGCCAGTTTTCTTTCCCTGGTCAATAGGGACTCTAGAAGACGATGTCCCCTAAAAGCCCTCTTTTCGCTTTTCCCTGTTTCGGTAGTTTCATGGGAATTGGTACCCTTGCCATGATTTTTAAGGGACCCCGTCCCGCATACCGTACCCCCCTCGCATTTGTCCAGAAATATCACTGGTTGGATTTTTAATTAACCCAGTGGGAGGGAGGTTTCGTTGTCTGGGAGGCCAGCCCCCCCCTTTATTAGGGTGCGGGATTTACACCTCTTTCCCCCGTCTCCTGCTTCCACAAAGTGGAGCTCCTGTTTTCTCCCCCCCCCCCCCACAAACCAACCGGCGCCCTAAGGTGGGGTTGGTCTCGAACGCTTCTTGATTTCTTTTCAACCCCACCTGAATGTCAGGCCAGATTGTCCCCCTTTGGAACGTTTTTTCATTCCAGTCATTCAAGAGCATGCTTCACCCTCTTTTGCTCCATCACCTGGAGAGCCAAGTTCCTTCCCCGGATCTTTTCTCGAGCGATTTTTTTGGAATAAGGCCCCCCTGCCTTTGCTTTGTATTGATTCCGGCCTGGAGTTAGTTTTTCCCCCAAACCCTCTGCTTTGGTCCCCCGGATTCTCAGAGAGATTTCCTCGGATTTTTTTCCGGTGCTGATTTTTCCCTTGCCGGTGGGTCCCACCCCAGATCCCCCCTTTTCTCACAGATTTTTCTGGGGAATCGAGAGTATTGCTCTGGGATGGTGTCTCCGTAGTATCTCCCGATGAACCTCATCACTTCCCTGGTAGGTTTTTTTTAGCGGTTTTGTATCCTTTTTTTGCGGACTCCTAGACTCGCTTGTCCAGGCGTGGCGACTTCCGTCGGGTCCCATCATCCTATCAAGGGTGGTTGTCCTTCGTGGAGTTTTCCCCCCCCCCTTTTTTTTAATTTTGGCTTTTCGAGTTGCGGTGCTCTCACTTCACGTCGTTCGGCTGCCGTGTTTTTTATTTTTTCCCCAAAGAACAGGGCGAGCAAGCCCTTTGCGTAGGTTCCAAAGCCTTCAGGCCACCCAAAGGTTGCGAATCTCCCTTTTTTCTTTTTTCATGAACCTTCTTTCTTTTGGGGCCCCCGGCCGGGACCGTCAAGGGACTCGATTTTTTTTCGCCGATCCGCCAAGCTATGCTCCGTTTTGTGGGGAGATGCTTTTCCCCGCTCAGCCTGACTTATCCTTTGAGAGTGGATCTGACCCAATCGTCTTTTCGATTCATTTCCGTGTTGTCTTCCTTGAGCTGCCACTTCAATCCCTTTTCGGAGTTTTTTTTTTTTTTGTTCCTTTTTCCGTTGCTATTTTTTTTTTTTACTTTGCAAAGACACGAACAATCCTTTCCCCTTTTTCCCTCCTATCGGCTCGGGGCTTTTTTTTTTTCAAAGACTTACGTTGGCTCATCAAAACGTTCAATATTGTGAACCGGACCCTCTTTTTGCGACAGGGTAGAGGGAGGCCGGGCGCTTTCCGCACAAGGTTGCCTAGTCTTCTCCTCCCCTTTTTTTTTTGTTGATTTTTTTGAGAGAATGCGTCCGCAGGGCCCCATTGGATTTTACCGTTCGCAAAAATTAGGAACTTTTCCCGTTTGGTCGTCACTTTCCCTTTTTCTCGATTCTTCTTGCTTGCGTCTGGTGGAAGGATTTTACAGGTTCCTAAAAGACTGCACTTTTTTTTTTCCCCAATTCCGCCCAAGGCTCCGGAACAAGGGAATAAGGATTTGCCAAGCGTCCTGAATTAACACCGGAAGGAATTCTTTTTTTTCACCCCCACGATCACTTTTAATGAGTTCTGGCCTTTTTTTTTCCCAAGATAACCGCACCGGCCGCAAGGCTGAGCAGCTTGAGTACGCAATGAACGGTCTGTTCCGCTCCTTTATGCAACCCTCTTCAAGTTATCTGCCCCCTCGACTGCGCCCCTGACTAGATTTGGGGGGCCCTGGGTGTCCGGCACTGCTGGCGCCTTTCCCCCCTTCGGCCCACCTTTTTCTTTCCGTGAATTTTCTCTACGACCGCGGTAACGAAAGTCCTTTCCTCCTGTCCCCAGAGCTGTTCCCCTCAACAATTTTTTTTGATGACGCTTATGATTCAATTCTTTCCCCGTTTCTTCGCTCGTCGTCTGCAGCCTCCGAGACAAACAATACCCCCCTTTCTGGGCCGTTTTGATGAGGTCCCCTTCCGATTACGCGGATTGAGGGACACTTCAGAAAGTTTTTTTTTTGTGCTTTCTCCGCCTTTTTGTTGCGGGATCCCGTCCCCCCCAAGGACAGGTGGTTTCAAAGCCCACCCCTTCGGCGGAGCTTTCTCGGACTGCATGAAAACCCACAGAGAGTGCCGGCTGGTACTCCTTTCCAAGCTTTTTTTTTCTGACGAATTGATGCGGAGGATAACCCCACTTCAGGACCCGGTACAAGGCCTTTTCATAGACCCCCTTTATTTCGCGGTTTTTTTTCATGTTCTTCTGCAGCGTTTCTGGACGCGACCGATGAATTTTAACCTGTTTTATGCTCTTTTTTTCTCAAGTCGTTCGATCTCATTCGCAGTTTTGTTCCCGCGCGGCATGAGTTTTTTTTCGTTTAATTTTTTCTTTCGAGTTTTCTTATCTGGATCGACCGAAACTACATCCATTGGTTTTTGTTCCATATTGGTCGGCATGGAGGCACCCCCCCTGGGCGGATCCCCCCGGCGGAGTGGATTTTTTTGAGGTTCTTTTCACGGCCCATTTCCGGAGTTCTGTATCAAGTTTCCCCGCAACACTACATGGGACCTTTTAAAAGATAAATTTTTTTGCTTCCGCCCAACCCTTTTATAATCCCTTTGTTGGCAATCCCCTCTTACCTGGCAAAGGCGCTTTTACTTAGTCTCCCCTTCCGGACGCGCCTACGATGGCCAAGAAAACCGCGACTTAGGCACCCGGATTTCAGTTGCAAGGTTGCCAAACCCCTTTTGGCTTTATTTTTTTCGGAGGCTTTTTTGCAACGGCAGCTTGTTTGTGCCCCATTGCACTGTAAAGAACCTCCAGGCCCACTTTCCCCCCGCCTCACTGTCCCCATCGCTCTATGAAACGCTTTCCGATTACGTCCTCGAATAATGCCTTTTTTGGGATTGCTCCCTTTCTTTCCTCCTTTTTGGCCAAGCCCATATGCGGACACCTGCGACGCGTGCATCGTTGCGGCTTTTGAGCCCACTGTGGACCTTCCGCCCTTTTTGAAAGCAAGGCACTTTGGCTTCGGTTTTTTCTCGGTTTTTGTTTTCATCTGCGGTTTTCGGCATCAGGACATTTTTCTTCCACTGCTTGGAAGAACATCTCCTCGAGTGGTTCTTTCTCCACGATGGTGGTGGTTCCCATCCAAAGTCGGACCTTGGTTTTTGCTTTTTCCATTTACAACCTTTGCGTGTCGAAACTTTGGAGCACCCTCTCTTTTTTTTCCCTTTTCCTTTTCCCCTTTTGTTGTTTTCCTATCTATTTTTGATTTGATCCCTTTTAGACACACCCACCTATTGGTACAAAAATTTGTCACCCTTTCCCAAAGGGTTTTTTCGAAGACACCAATTCTCCCCCTTTTTCAATTCGCTTTGAGATGGATCTTTGTTCGTGTAAATTCTTAAGAATGGCTCCGGCTTTTTTTCTTTTTTACTTGACCCCCGCTCGCAAAGCCCTGGGGCTACCCCTCAACGCTTGTTTTCCCTTGACTGTTGTTGGTTTGGGGGGGGGGGGGGGGGGGGCGCGTTCGAAAAGTTCCCCCTTGTATATCTCTTTCCCCGCGTTGGCCGGTCTCAGCTTTATCTTCCCCATATGCCCCGCTTGGCCAGCTGACTCTTCCAAGGTCCATTCCCTTTTCCAACCTTTTCTTTTCCTCTTCCCGTTCTCTTTCAGACTTTTTCATTATCTGAGAGGTCCAGTCGCTTCCTTGTAACCTGTGGGCGTCGGGCGTGAGGTTTTTTTGCAATTTTTTTTCCTTCCCTTCCCCCCCCTGGGGACCCCCACAGGGCTGAGTTTCAAAAATCTTCATTTCACAGATTTCAGCTTTTCCCAGGCATTTGAACTCCACCTTTGTCCTTTTCTTGGTTCTTCCCGTTTCTATGATATTGTCGAATCTAAGGAGGCTTGGAAACACCTACCAAGTCAGGCAACCATCAAAACCCCTGGAGCGCCCCCACTGAGGAGGTGAGCGCCCCGTTGTAAAGGGTCCCTTCTACTGTTGCTTGCCCCATGCTGCTAGGAGGTGATTATATCCCGCTTTTTTCCATCCCTCTTTTTCGTTGGACCATGGTGAAGGTAGTTTTGTTACGTTCGTAATACAGCTGTGTTGCGGACTTTGATTCCCGTAACCAGTTCCCAACTGCTTTCTCCCGCCCCTGTATTTGCCTCATGGCCTTCGAGAAGTCGTTTCCCCCCCCCTGGGAGGGCCGAGTTTTTTTTCCCTTTCTTCCCAGATCCTTTTCGAGCTTAGGGCAAGCTTCCCGCCTTCCCCGGACTCCCCCCCTTTTGGCTTTCTGGACTAAAAAGCGCCAACTTCTCCCACAAGGCCGATGATCTTGAAACTTGCAAGGGCAGGAATTTGTCTATCAGCGTTCTCGTCATCCAGTTGTTCCCCCAATTAAAGCGACCATTAGTTGATTGGATAGGAGGACCTTTTGTTTTTTTTTTTACGCTGCCGGTCCACGAGCTTCCGGTGAGCACACTTCGTTTTCCCCCGACTTTCTCCAGTTTGCGTAGAATTTCCTTTAATAGGATGTTTCTTGTCCACTCCCCCTGCTTACATTTCCCCCCGTAGTTTTGCTTGAGTTGAGTCCCCACTGCCCCCAAAAAAGATAAAGCGACACGCTTTCAGCTTCTCTTTGAAACTTCCTCTTTTGCTGGTGTTTCTGGATCTTTACGCTGACTTCCCCCCCCCCGGAAAGGGTTTCGCCGAAAAGCGTTTGTTCTGACTTTGCACGATCTTTCGGTGAGTTGGCAGTGGACGCCTGCCACTTTACACCTTTTTCCCTAGGGGACTCATCCAGATGGTTTTGGATGTGGTTGTTTTTTTACGTCCATGTTTCTCGCATCTTTGCGGCTCTTTGACCCTTGGTTGCGAGGCCAATCGACTTTTCCCTTTTTTCCCCCGGATGCTCTTGGAAATTCTTTCAACTCTTCCCCTCAACCCCGTTGGTCGTGACCCAAGGCACACTCCCCCCCCCCAAGCTTCTATTACCATTTTTTCTCCAGTCGACTGGCAGTCTCCACTGATTCTTTGCCCTTCTCCTTCCCCACATCGGGACCCAAGGATAAGGTTTCTGGGACTTTATGCTCCCCCTTTTTCCTTTTTCCGTTAGATTATGTGCTTGCGGCGTCCGGAAGGTTAGTGGTCTCGTGAATCTGAAAACCCCTCTCGTCTGGCAATTTTTCGTCCTTTTTTTTCCTCAGGAAATTTTTTTGCCAATGAAATACTTATCTGTCGGATTTTTCGACTCGAAATCCCTTGTTTATTAGTTAAACTTGCACCAGTTACAATCCTTTCACCCCCCTCCCCTCCCCCTCCCCCCCCTCTTCACCGAGGACCCAGCCATCTCGTCGGTTTAAGGATGACGAATCAATGGTCCCAACGGTCTTCCTCAATTTTGCGACAGGGTCTCGGCAGGATTCCGGCAACAAAGGGTCTTTTGCTCTTTCTTCTTCCTTTCCTTTGTTGTTTTCTCTTTTTTGTGTTTTTTTCGGCTGTGGAAAGCAAAGCACCTCGGAAAGCGTACCCCCCGTCCCTTCAAAATAGCCCTCGTTTTTGACTTCTCTCCCTTTCCTTAAAACGGAACCGCCGATACTGGTCCCTCGATTTTTGTGCGTTTGTCCGGGCTTTTTCTTGCAAGGTTCCTCCGAACAGGCACGGGCATGGCTTTTAATCCTTCAGGTTTCCCCCTCTTTCCTGAATACACGAAAATGCTCGCCCCTGGAATAACAGAATTCTCTTCCATCCACACGATCACTACCGGTCCTTCCTTAGGGATGAGCGTCCCTCTCCGCATATTTCGAACCCCCTTTCTCATTAGTCTGGTCTCGGCGTTCTTCACGAACTTTCCTTTTGGTTCGGGAGCCGGTGTCCAAAAAATATCTTTTTCTTTGCAGATCGGATTTTTTCACACCCTGGCTTTTTTTCTCCCCCTTTTGTCCACTCCCACGGGGTCTGGCTCTCCTTTTTCTTTTAAACGATTCCTCATGAATTGTCTCTAACGCACCGCCAACTGTTTTCCCCGAGGGATGTCGCGACCTCCAGTTTCACCTTCTTCCCCAGGACCTTCTTCCGTCCTGCTTGCCCGCCCCTGGCTGGGACAAATCTTCGTCTGTCCGTTCCGTAGAGCAGGCCACCCCCCTAAAAAAAGCAGACCAAGCCCGCCGTTCCTTTTTTAGTTTTCGGACCCCCCCCCCCCTCAAGGTCCCCCAGCCCCGTAGATGGGCTGACGGCTAGAGCCTTTTATTTTTGCCCGTGGTGGCGCTTCCGTTCAGGAAGTGGTCTTCACGCATCTGAATTTTTTTTGAGCTTTTCGGAGAATTTTTGCCCCCCACCGTTTTATGAGTTGACTTTCCTGACGCTCGCGACCCCCCAGTCGTTCCTACTTGCTCGGATGGCTCCCAAGAGATAGTGTAGAGCCTTTTTCACCCCCTTGCTCTCCTCCCCCCTCTTCCCATAATGAGTCTTTGGGCCATGATGGATGGTCGAAGCCGTATGTTTTTGCCTCAGTTTCGGCTCTCACGTTTTAGATAGTAACCGGTTCTTTGCAGTATTTGAGCCAATTTGTTTTTCGGTTCTCCCCTTCTCTTTTCCGTTTGACCTCTTCCCCGTGACGGTCCGAGAAAGGCAGTCTCGGACCCCCACTACCACTTGGGGGACCCGTTTTCCCCAGGCCCTTCCCCCGTTCGGCGGACCTGAGGGCGGAGGGCCGGGTTTATGTTGTTCGGCTAGGCGTTTTTAAATCCTGCCTGTTTCTTTCCCCGTACGGGACCCGGACAAAATAACTGTCCAGGGTCCCCAGCTCACGGATTCCGTACCCTTTGTCTATGGCGATCATTCCTTGGTTCCCCCCTTGTCTCCTTACCTGGACACGGCTTTCTTCTCCGCGCTCCCTCCCTCCGGCGCGCGACTCGGCTCGGACGGATCGAGGACTTTCGCTACCCCGGCCCTTAGGCAAGCCTTGGCCCTTTCCAAAGATGGAGGATCGAGAGCTTGTATCACCTGATTCCTTTCCCCTTGCACGACCTTCCCCGCCCCCCCCCCCCCGACCCGTCCACCGGTGCCTCCTGTACCTTTTTTAGCCATATGAAAAACAGCTCAGACGTTCCCTGGGCGGTTTGAAGTGATCCTTGTCTTTAATTTTGGAATCCGGTTTTTTTGCCCCCACGCTGTTCATCTGCGGAACTCCTGTCGACGCTGCAATCCTGCCCGCCCAGTTCGATGACCTGTGGGACCTTCGAACCTTCACCTCCCAAATGTGCCATGCAATGTCTAGGAGCGCGCTGTTTCTCCCTCCTGGCCGTTTCTCCTTCATGCTTCTCCCAACTGGCCGGTCTACCCGTCTTTCAACCTGTTGGCTTGTCAGACGACCATTTTGTGCCATCTCCATGCTTCGACCTTTCTTTTTTTTCCCAACGCGTGTTTTTTCTTTGTCGAACTGTTGAGAAATCTACCTTTTTAACGTTTTTGTTTGTTGTTGAGGGAGGACTTGATTTAGTCAGTTCCCCCCCATCAAACACTCGTGTTTGCCCCCCCCCCCTCCCCGTTCCGGAACTTTAGCTGGACCCACACCAACCATCCTTGTTAATTCGCGTGAGGGTTTCTTGGTTTTCGTCGTCCCCTCCGAACATGACGGTTCTTTGCTATCTTTGAACACTCGCCAACAGGCCTTTCTGCCCCCCGTTGTCAGGGCGTTGGGTCTCGCGTCGAATGTCCCCCAGTTCAACGGCCGTCTTCAGCGTTCCGGGAGATCCCGCATATGCACTTGGGTCCCTCAGGGTCTCGTTAGTTCATAAGTGTATCGTCTTTGTCTGCGTTTTTTCCATCCCTTCCAGTCGGCCAGTGGGACCTTTTTGCTTTGAGGCGGGGTCTTTGAAAATTTCCCTCCTGCAAATCCGGTTTTGTTGAACCCCCCGTTTCCCCCCCTCTTCCCCTCTCCTTCAGGCTTTTCACGTTGATTGCAAAACTTTTTTCCTCTCTCTTTTTCTCGATCTTGTTTCGGAGCCTGTCCCGGTCGGGATTACTGCCATGTCTCTGTGCCACATGAGCAGTTCGCTCATTCCAGGCCTCGGAGGGCTTGTTTCTGAGCGCCATCGACTTTAACTTTTGGAATTTTTGGTATTTTGTCGAGGCCGTACTGTCTTACCTCCCTTTCTTTCACCGGGACCCCGTCGCATACCCCCCCCAATCCCCAGCCCCTTATTCGCTCATCACTTCCTTTTGATTTGATCCCCCAGTGGGAGGGGTTGTCGTGAGGACAGACTTTCCTTCTCAGTTTTCACGGCTCCCACGTATCCCCGTCTACCGCCCCACCTTTTTGGCGCGCCTTGGCTCACGTCTCCCCCCTTTGAGTTAACGAATTGGATTTCTGCTGAACACCTGGCAGGGCCAGTTTTCAATTTGTTAGCGTAATTTCAGCCCTCAGAGTCAGACCGCCCCGGCATCAAAAGCTTTACTTTTTGACCTTCCCCCTTCTTTCGAGTTTTCGAGAGGCAATTTCGATTGGCCCAAGGATGAAGGTCCGATGGCCACAGTTTACCTCCCCCCCCCCTCCTTTTCAACTTTTAATTTCACGGCGAAGAGGCACGTTCTCAATACTTCGGATGGTTTGGTGTACCTTTTCTATAATCTGAAGACACCCCGTGTTCTTTCTTTTTGCGTTTTACAAATTAAGTTTTTTTCCCGTGGTCCACCAAAGGCGCCACGGCGCACGAGCAAGCTTCGTCTGCCAAGTTTTTTTGTTTTTGATCGAGATTGACCTCATCACGGCCCCTGCCGCTTTTCCCCTGTGGTGAGGTAGGGGTTTTGTGTCTCGTTTGGTTCTTGCTCGACGCCCCGTGGGTCCAGCGTGGACCCGGGAAGTGTTCCTTCAATCATAGGCGTTTTTTAAAGCTGGAGGGTGTGGCACGTTTCTTTTTTTGCTTTTTTTTGCTTTTTCAGGCCATATGCTTTCTCGGACGCGTTGGCGGTGGGATCTCAAGTTCTGATGCTGCCGCTTCCTTTGGAAACGTCCCTTCGAAGGCAAAGCCCGTGTCAGTGTTCGCTTTTCCCCCCCCCCCCTCCTGGCAAGGTGCGCATAGTAGATTTTTTTTCTTTGCAATTTATTTGGGCCCATCCCGGCTACTTTAATAGGGCCACGTCTTGGCCCCCCCCTCTTCCTGCTCTGCTCCTTTCGTGCGGACGGGGCGATGCTTGGCTTCCGACCGGTAGTGAATGTGATTTTGCCAACCCCCCCCTCGGTCGGGTTCTTGGGAGCATTTCCTTTCCCATGGGAATCTTTCAAATGAATCCCCTCCGTGTACGGCCTTGGCGCTCCCTTCGTTTGGTCCTGGAACCCGTCGCGGTCCTCCTTTAACCCAGCATTTGGCTTTCGTTTTTCTATTCAAAACGTAGAATATTGGGACCCGATGTTGTATCTTTTTTTTCAGTTTCTTTTTGCCCTTTTAGGGGTTGGCCCCTTTTTTTTTTTCGGCACCTCTTTTTTCCTCTTTTCCTCTCCCCCCCCCCGTTTGTTGTTGTTGGTTTTTATGAGTCTGCTAAAGCAAGGCACCCCTTGTTCTTTCCTCGGGCACACTGACCCTTCAATTTATATTCCTTTTTTTTCCTTCCCACTTCTTACACCCTTTGACGCCGTCCATGCTGTTCTCGATGAGTTGTCTGTCCGTCTGATTTTCTTGACAAGGTTCCTAAAGAACGTCAACGAAATTCCCCTTCCCCCAAGGCCTCCGCAGGCTTCTCCATTTTTTCCCCCCTTGTCAGTTACCCCCTTTTTTCCACTTGTTTCGCCATCCCCTCCGACGGAGTTATTTTCACCTTCCCCTGGGATGATCTGCTGGGCTCCTTTCCCCAGAATCTATCCCTGGCCGGGCTTCAGTCCCTCCCCTCTGAGAAACTGTCCGGATCACATTTCCGATTTTCCAGTGCGGTGCCCCCCACAAACCCTACTTCAGTTCCTTTGGAAAGAATCTGACTTGCGCACTTTAGCTTTTTCTTCCTTTTTTTCCCCCTTTTTGGGCCCTTTTTTTTTCTTTTTTTTCCACGCTCCCGGACCGAATCGGACCTGATTTACTCAACTCACCTCGTTTCCCTGATCCGCAGATTGTGGTACCTTGACCCCCTTCCGTTCCACCCTCTTTGCTGATGCATATTTTCCTTTCCGTCCTGCTTCCGCCACGGCTGGTCTTTTTCTTCTTCCCCGCCGCCGTGGCTCGACACACTCCCCAAACTTTTCCTCCCCCTTTTCCGATGTTCTCTGCTTCTTCGGTCCCTTCCTCCCCACCCAGCCCATTGGATGGGGCCCCGCTCTTGCCGTGGCGCTTTCCGCAAAAGGTCTTGTTTCCCGCACCGGCGCTTTTTTGCGTCTTTTTTTGCTCTCGTTATCTTTCCCTGGACCCCCCCCTCGATTAGTTGGTAATTTCAGACTGCTCTTTTTTCCAGCTTCCGTACGAATTGCGCTTGAGGATCCACAGTCTTTCCCCTTCGGTTCCCCCTGAAACCTGGATCGCCTCTGAAGAGTCCAATTTCCCCGTTGAATGACGAGGCCTTCTAATTAACCCCTCCTTTTCCCTTCCAAATCTATCTACCCCGTCGCCATCTTTTTCCCCTTCCCCAATTTTTTTTTTGCGGTGTTCCGGGGGAGACTTCCGTGTCCCCTCTAGTCCCTGGCTCTCGTAAGGATCCTTGGACTCTTGTTCCCCCCACCCCCTCCCACCTGTGGGGGGGATCCCCCCCTAAGAGAGTCCCCCCTTCACCTCTACTTGACACTTTTTATGCCCGGGACCGCCGGCCAACATCCTTGCTGTATTACCAGTTTACGGTCCTACCTGGTAACCTTCAAGCTTCATTGCTAGAACATCTTTTTATTCGTTTTTTTGCATTAGCTCCCCTCCCTGTCACCCCTGGCCGGCTATACGGTGCGCGCTTGCAGCCCTCCGATCGGCTCAGACAATATCTTCTCTGAGAAAATTAGGTTAGCGGCTTCCCTGAAAACCTTCCCTTTTGGCGGTCCTTTCTTTTTTCTTCTTTGGAACAAGATTTACCTGGCTGGTTTTCACCTTTTGCAAACCTCACGCCCCCCTGTCCCCACCGGCCCCCAGGCCCTACTTTGCTTATGCCTCCCCCCGCCGAGTTGCTGTCCCAGGGGGCGTTCGAAATTCCTGTTTACTCACTGACCTTACGAGGACCTTGCGACTCTCTTTCCCCCAAGAGTTCATATGAGGACTCACATTTTCACCCTTTTCCCCCGTGGCGCTTTTTTCCCTCCTTTCTCTGACCCTTGTGGACCTTCCCCCACCGCAGGCACCGCTGCATGGGGGGAAAGCCCCCTTTGCGCAGCTTGGAGGTTCAGGGCCCCCACATCTCATTTCCACTCTGACTGCACGAACCCCAAAATCTACACCGTCGATTCACAGTCTGATTTTGTCCCCCCCCCCTCCCCACCAACGTTCGGTTCCTTGGTTCGCGGTGTCATTTTTCAACTCGGTCCCCCCCATTGCCCTGGGAGCAAATATCTCTCTCTTTTTTTTCTTAAGTGTTGTTTTGTCGAATTTTCTTTTGCCTTTGTTCAGTTTCTCCCCCCTCCCACCCCCACAGCCCGTTTTTTTTGGCCCACCTTTTTGCACTTTTCAGGTTCCGACTTGTCGCCCAGGTTCGTCGACACCAAAAAGTGGTTTCACTTTTCTTTGGTCCTTTCCTTCGTGTCGAACTTTCCCCAGCATTTCATGGGACCAGTTTTCGGCTCTTCTGGAACAGCCAAACAGCCTCTGGCTTACATTTTCCCCATTTTGCGCTCCCTTCCTGTTTCCTTGTCTCCCGGAAGTGAGTCACAGCGTCTTTCTGTGTCCCCCCCCCCCCCCAGCGTTTCGCTTTGATAGCAAGCAACCACCTTCATCTTTCTTCCTGTATCCTTCTCACATTTTCCAAAGTCAGGAACAAGTTCCTCTCACATGATTTCGTCGTTCGAGATGTCTAAACCTTTGAGGTTTTGGAGTCTTTTCACGGTTCTGAGTTTCTTTTCAATTGGCCCCCTGCAATCCGGAACCCCTGGTTCCCAAGCTCTCCACTCCCTTCGTTTTCAAGCAAGCTTGCAACTGGGTCTTTCATCCGTTTCCCTTTCTTCGTCTTGTTCGAGCCGCTCGGCGGGGTTTTTTCGTATTTTCAACAAATTTCTCTCCCCCCCCCACCCCCCCATGGCGGGGCTTTGAGAAGTGTTTCCCCATTTTCTTTCTCGGTCGGGGTCTTGGCACGAGTTGTTTGGGGTAGGTCCTCTCTTTTTCTTTGGACGGGTACATTTTTTTTTTTTCTTCCTTTTTCACCGATAACTGATGGACCTTCGATACAGCATCCCCTTCCCCTCATTTCGCCGTTTTCCTCCCCTCAATGTCCCCCCTGGGCGAGATCTACCCCAGTGGTCTTTAATTGTCCCCGGAGGCATCTCTTATCTTTTTTTTTTCTTTTTTTTTGTGCCCCCCCGTCACCCAGAGCGATGACAGTCTTTTTCGCGGCCTGTTTTATTCCCAAAAAATCTCTCTTTGCTTCGATCCCCCCTGAAACTTTCCTTTTTGGGACGTGGCAGGAGGCTGTTTCCCTCCTACCCTCCCTTTCATATCCCCCCCCTTTTCCCCCTCCCCCCCCATGAGCACTGACACTCGGGCTTGCTTCCGAAGAACCTTTTTCTGCTAGGTCGGTCTCCCGAAAGCGCTTGTCCCTTCCGCAGTCACTTCCTGTGCCATCAATTTCCGGCGAGCTCTCCCAAATCAGTAGTCTTGGTTTTTTAAAGAGCTTCCCGTTCCCCACGGCCTTTGTCTTTTTCGTTGAGCCCTCAAGTTGGCCGTTTTTTCCCCCAAAAAACGTGAAAAACGCTTTCTTACCCGTTCAGTTCCCCCCCAGTTCTTCCTCTTCTGGCCAAGCTTAGGTCTGGTGTATAGGGATACCTTTTTTTTTCCCGATTAATCCCTCCAAGTAACTGCTGGGTTGCCGACATTTACTGTGGGGAGGGTTAGCTTTGCTTGTCCCCTTCGATTTGCTCTTTTCCTTGGCCCCCCCTTCGGAAGTCAGGACCTTATCATAGGCGTCACCTCTGTTTTTCCTGGTTCTTTTCCCCATTGAAGTTTCGCATTTCTGCGGCTCCTGGGACCCGGCTGTTTCGTTTTGCTTATTTTTTCCAAATTCACGTCGTGCTTGAGATGATATTGTGTCAGAATTCTGCTTGGACCACATTGCCTCCCAAAGATCCTTTTGCCAAAGTTGCTGCCCCTCTCTTGCAGCAAGAAAACCCCCCATATAGGGTTGGCCATCCGTTTTCTCTTTCAATCCGTAAAGAGTTGCGGTCCCTTTTCGTCCAGTTCTTTTGCTCGGTCCGTGCGCCCCTTTTGCGGGAGACAGCTCTTTTGCGGCGCGGCCCTTTGTTTCCTTCGTAACTTTCCGCGTGTCCCCAAATCATCGTGCTTTTTGTCTGGCTGCATTTGGGTTGTACTTTCAGATCCTGGCCCCCAATCTTTCCTTTTGGCTTTCCCTCGCCTTCCGTGATTTTTTTCTTTCGGCCCCTTGCCAATATCACAGTCGCCGGCTACAGAAATCGATCAGTTTTTTCTTTCTTTTTAGATTTACCCCTCTTTTTTTCCCCCCTTTTGAATATGAAACACGGACTTTTCCGTCGAGGCCCTCCGGCAACAGTGGGTTTGTCCCCCTGCTTCCTCCTTCGTTTTTTTTTTTTTTCAGAGATTTCCCCTGTTCACACCCTTTTTCGGAAAAAAAGGGCCCCCCATGCGTCTAGGATTTTTAGCCGTCTTTTCCCCCAAACAAAACCGTTTCCTCGATATGTTGGCTGGCCCCTGAATTGAGTGAGTCTTCGCCATTTCTAAATTCTAAAACAGCAAGTTGTCCCCTGCTCGCCCGGCTTTCAACCCCTTTTCTTTCTTTCTTTCCTGAATCCAACACTTGAAATTGCTCGCCCACTTCTTCCGACGGAGGCTTTTTCCACTTTCACGGAATGAAGTCTGGGCGCTTTGGAGAAAGAACTTTTCTCACCGGCTGTGAACCCTTTTTGTTCACCTCTTTTCTTTCGGCCCCCCGAAACTGGCCGGTCCCTTTACGATGGGCCTTCGTCTGGTTCCCACCCCTACAGTTTTCTTGCCCCCCTTCTTAGAATGAGGCAAACCCCCAGGAAGGAGCTTTGGTTTTTCTGGTTGTCCTTTGTCTCGATTTCACGATTTCGGCAGCCTATAGTTATCTCCGCACCGCAACCCCTGTAACAGAGAGCCTGCAGCCTTCTTTTTTTTCCAAAAATCCCCCCTTCTTGGATGATCCTATGATTCGTCCTTCGCCGGCGGCCACTCTTGGTTTTTTCTCCTTCCCCCGCGCGGCGAGTGGCCCAAAAACCTTCCCCCCCCCCTGCTTCCAAGCCTCCCTTTCCCTTCTGCCTTTCCTTCCCTCCGAGACACCTGGGCCAGAAGGCCTTTTTTTTGATGTGCCCGTTTGCGCGTGCCAGGCACACGGGGATTTTGGGCAGTTCCGTGTTTTTCTTCCCTTCTGGTCGGTTCGCCTGGACACACCCCTTCCGATGAGTTGAATTTTCTTTGGTCAGTTCAAGGCGGCGTGCTTGCTGCTTTGCGTCTTCCCCCCCTTCAGTCAAGTTATTTTCATTCGGAACACTTTGCCCCTCCCTTTTGTACCAAATCAACTGCGCTTGATTTCCTTTGTCCTTTTTTCTAATTTTTTTTTTTCTGAACTTCCTCTATGTCCCTTCCTTTTTTCGCTCTCAAGCTTTCGGTCCCTTTTGAGCCACCTTCGACAACACATAGACGGTTTTTGCTTCCCTGTGCCGTTTTCTCTCTAAGGATCTTTTTCCGTGACCCCTCCTCCCACTGGGGTTCCATCCGGCTCTGCATGGTTGGACTGCAATGCTTCTGTCGGAACTTTGGTATGAGGTTTGGCTCGGGTCCGGCACCAAGAGGTCATTACCAGCTTTTTGCCACCCTGGCCCCCTTTCCCCCCAGATTCCCTCTCTCCGTTCCTAGTATATGGTCCCCCTCGAGGAAAATTGGCCTTTGCGATAGCTCCGTGCGCTTTTGTTCCCGCTTGCTCGGCCCCCCGATACCCTGAGAAATTATGACCGTTTTCCCCCTTTTCCGGGGGCAGTTTGCAAGCCCTTTTCGGGTCCCCGCTGGGGAGAGCTTTTCCCCCTCAGGCTTTCCTATTGAAGTTAGGAGGCAATTGCCCCCCCCTGCCCCACGACTCCCGCAAAGAACGCCTCCTCCTCGCTCTAGACCCTCTGACCCGGGACCCGCGAGACTGGGTTCTGACTTTTGTCTGGGTGCAACTATTCACAAGTTCCAGTGGCATATGTCCCTCTTTCCCCCCACGCTGTCTGCATCGTGGTTCAATCTTTTTTACTCGACCCTTTGACAACTTCTGGACGCGCCCAGCCCCTTTGGTCCTGATTGCCACTCGGGGGTAAGCCGGTCTTCGTCTTTTCATCGAGCGAAGCCGGACCCTCCGTCACTGTCTTCATTCTTACGCCAAAACATCTTACCCGTTTTTTCTTTAAAATGGGGTATGTCGATTGGATGTCGTCCCTAAATTGGTTTTCATCTTTTGTCTTACCTTGCGGAGTGGTCACTTTTCCCGCAGTGGTTTTGACAACTTTTCCCCCCTTTTCTCAATTCATTTCTCTTTTTTTCCCTCTTCCGTGGTTGTTTAAATATTCTGGCCCTCTTCTTGTTCATTTCAACGTTGTTAAAAAATTTTGTCCCCGGCGTTTTGTCCCAAAGGTCCAATTGGAGATGTACCCCCCCAACACCAAGTCCTCCCATCCCTGTCCCCTTCTTTTTACGCCCCTTGAAGGATTTTTTTCGGTCGGCGGACCTTCGACTTGATTTCCCGGCTTCCTCCTCGATGAACGTTTTTGCGACCTCTACCCCCTCTTGGTGCCCCCCCAGCTGTGCCTTGCTTTTCCTCGTTCTCGCCAAGTTTTTATTGTCTCCGAAGCAGTAGTCCTGAGGCGGTCCTTGGGATTGTCAGCCTCTTTGCCCGCTTGGTTTTCAGATCGGACGGTCTCCCCTAGTTCCCCATTTTTTTTCCAAAAGTCAGACTTCTCTCTTCCGCTCTCCGGTCCCTTATCAGAGGTCAGTCGGCTTTGGTCTTGAACTGGTTTTGGCAAGTCGGTTTCCCTTTTGTCGTGCTTAGCATGCAATCAGTTTCCAATTGGCAGTTTCAAAGTCTTCTCCTCAGAAAGATTTTTCCAGTTTGCAAAGTCCTGCTTGTGGCCCTCCCCCCCTTCTCGTATCTTTTCGGAGTGGACCTTGGCTTTTGATTCAGTTTTCCCCTCATTCCCCCAAAACAAAGCAAACGTTTTCGAGCGGCCAGTCATCTGGGACCGGATGGGCCCCCCCCCCCCCCTTCCAGTTTCTCCGGGTCCTTTACAGCGCCTTCTCCTTTGGGACCATTGTCAGGTAGTTTTGTTGTTTACACTCCCCCATAAAGTTCATCCACTTTTTTTTTTGTGGATTTTCCCGTTCCTCACTCTTTTTTTTCTTCCGGCCCCCTGTTTTTTCCTTTTTCCATTTCCGAGAGATTGGATTCACCCTGTATTTGATGTTTCTTTTGATGCCCCCCCTCTTCCTTCTTTTTTTCCCTCCCCCCCCCGCTTTTTCCCCCCCGAAGGTCTCCCTCCAGCTCCCCTGCGTCTCCCTGGTGCTCCCCCAAACACGGTCCCAATGACTTTTCTTTTTCGAGAGCTCTTGAAGGTTCCCGAGGTAATTCAGGACTTTTTTCCATCCTCTTATCAAAGGGCGCCTTTTGATTTCCTGTCGTTTTTCGCTTTTTTTTTTCCTTGTTTTGCTTTCTTTTC
>Ga0179593_1645686_pt1 | contig 17747 bp, 25 predicted proteins | sample CZODoug2_1_08_16_FD_185931 | JGI IMG/M metagenome (GOLD analysis project Ga0179593, IMG submission 185931) | Vadose zone soil fungal communities from Angelo Coast Range Reserve, California, USA - CZODoug2_1_08_16fungal (PacBio error correction) | ecosystem: Environmental > Terrestrial > Soil >... | reverse complement strand
TTTTTTTGAGAGCTTATATATAAAAAGCATTAATGAGAGGTTTTTTTAGTAGTTGAGAATTGAAAAGGCAGTTTTTTTCCGAAAGGCCTCGGGGCTTTTTCTAGGACTCTTTCAAAAAGATTCTCCTCGAAGGATACGCGGTCTCGAGAGGCCCGCGGGCTCTGGAAGTAGAACATAAAGGAGGGGACTACCTTTTCAACGTTTTACTTCCCCATTGTCGAGAAAGAGTGAGGTTTTCAATAAGATAGGATGACGCCCCTTCTTCTTTTGTCAGGAACAAGAAACTCCTTCTCTGCTCTGACGTCTTCACCATGTGGGACTTCTGAGCCCTTCCGTACCCACATGATACCACGCGCCCCCGAGATGAGAAACAAATAAAAAGAGAGACCTAGAAAAGGAAGACCTCCCTGCACTTAGGATTAGGCTACTGGTTCAGTGGTTTCCTCTTTCTGGACGCTTCAGAATACGTTCCCCGTATCGGTTTTCTCTGGCCAAGGCGGCAGACCCCCTTCCCAGCCTCCCCACGACCCTGGTCTCGGTGGAGTTCTGGTAGAGCCCCGATAGAAGAGAGACCTATCACCCTACGAAAGGTTCACAGATGGTAGTCACCCGGTATCTAGCCTGATAGATTCCTCCCTCTCATATAAGGATATTCCCCAAGAGGAAATCTTTTTTTACGAAAGAACCTCTAATGAAAGGGTTTCGACGGGGTTTCTCCAGGTAGGGCCGGCTACTCCATAAAATTCTCCTCCCAATGATGAAATGTCCCTTTTTTTCGAGAGCTTTCCGAGGTGTTTTTCGCTCGCTGCCCCGATTTCCTACCGTAGTCAATGACCACGTCTTTTCTTTGGGCTTTTTCTTCTTCTGCTGATGTCTCTTACGGCCGGCTTTCTTCCTCGGTGGTCCGGTCCCGTAGCATAACAAAGGTTTTTCCTGGCGTTATTTTTTTTTTTCTAAGCTCCCGACGGCTGCTCTTTTCCTCCTCTGCCACAGCAACGATCTTCCGGACTGGATGGGTGCGCATCACTTTTCTGAACACGCGGAGGGCGCATTTTTTTTTCCCTGACAGGGAAGGACCGAGGCGGTGGCATTCACCGTCACCCACCCACTCTTGCCAGCGATCTCCGGACGGCTCCGTGGATCCCCCCCTTTTCCCTCGGCAGAAAAAATGGTGTGTTCTTCTCTTTTTCTGGAAACGAGAATACGCAACCTTTCATCGGGCACACCGGAATTCGAGCGCACCGTTCTCCTTCTTTTTGAACAACGTCTTGTGCAAGTAATGAACCAGGGCAACCTTTTTTCCGAAGAAGGGGAAAGGAAATGGACCTTTCCCTCTGGGCGCGAGGGACCAGAAGGCTCTCTTTCTGCGCGTGAGGCAAGGAACGACCTTTTCTTGACTCCTTTCGGAGTCGGGGTTGATTTTCCTCGATCGGAATTCTTCCCTTTTTCTTGCCCGATGATGGTGAGCCCTTTCGGGACGAAGACCATCTTTCTTTCCTCTGTCTGCCGTCGTTTACCCCGTGGCAGTGGGGGACCCTTTATCCAGTGGCCGGCAGGTAGTGTCTTTTTTTTTCTACACCGAGCCCTTTTTTTTTTTAGGAGCCATCGCTAGCAAGCGTTCGAGTTCCTGCCGGAGATACCCTGAGAGTGGAGTTGGTCCACGACCAGCTCCCCTTTTCCGCAGCGGACCAGAGCGGCTGTTTGGGCTTAGAGAAGGCCCTCTACTTAAAATGGAACGGCCTCCTAGCTTTACACAAAAATCTTTGCAAGGAGAGCCTTCCCCGCGATGAACAGGCTGCTCCTCCCGGCGAAACGCCCCGAGCGCCAGGCGCTCTCCCTGGGCCAGCTCTTCCCGTACAAGAGCGAGCTAGGACACCTAGAGAGGACGAGTCGTATGCGGTGACATGCGATATATACCGAGCCTTTCTCCCCTCATATATTTTCCATTCCATATAAGGTGCTTGTTGTTGACTATCTCTCCGCACTTCTCGATAGAAAATCCCTTTTCACCCAAATTCTAAGAGACGGGAACCGATAGGCCGATGGCCTTCTTTGTAGATATGCAGCACTGATAGGGAAAATTTTTATTTGCGGGGCGGACCTTTCGTAACAGCAGCCGGTCAGCTCTTAAAGCCTCTTTACGATCCCCTTTTGTTCAGAGTTGGGGTGCTTTTTTTGTCTTAAATTCTTACCGGCCGTCCTTTTCCCAGAGATGTTTGCTTAAAGACGCGGGGAACCCCTCTCCGCTCAACGCTGCCTCCTGTGTAGCGCCGGCAGATGGCCTCGTCAAGAAGGCAGATGGCGCCTCTTTTTCTGCCACCGGGCCGGTGAGCGCTTTTTCGCTCAACGAACCGGCCGGACATTACTTCTTACGCTACATAAGGGAACTGCAAGCGTTGTCGCAGGGACGCCTTGAGAGAGGAGGCGTTTCCGGAACGGTGTACTACGCGCCCCCCGAATCGGGCCGTTGGTTCAAGTCAAGGACAAGTCGCGCCCTCTCACGAGATCATACAACGCTCTTTTTTTTCCCCCGTCGGTGACGGGCAGCTCTCCCCTGGTCGGGCCGTCCTTACGGTCCCGTTTAGCGCCGCGGATCCACCACCCTTTCCCCCCGTGCCGGCGGCATCCTTTTTTGTCCTGGGGCAGGTTACGTGCTTTCGTCTTCTTTTTCCATGCAGACGGTGCCGCTCGAAGTTTTGTTGCCGATTTCCCCGGCCGAGGTGAGCGTCTTGTACAAAGCGAAACATTCCCACAACCATGTTGGTTTCCCAGGGCGCGGATTCGTCGGTTGATCCAGGGAAAGCCGTCAGGATCTCCCCGCGAGGGTTTTTCCCTGTGAGGAAACAGTCCTCCCCGGTAGGCACACGCTAGACAAGTATTTCTTCGGTAAAGTAGAGATCCTTTTTAGAGCAAAAAGCCCCCCGTATCGTTGCTTTGACTAGTGCCGGACGAATCGAGAAGTCGGGATTTACCAGACCGGCGCCTCTCGGACCCCTTAACGCACAGGTGCTTTTTTCCCTCCGACGGGTCCGTTCCCCCCCTCGACCAGCACGTCCCCCGAGACGATCCGCCTAGGATGCGGCAAAGCGCGTCCCCTCTACGGCGTAATGGGAGCCATCCGGTAGCAGACTCGGCTTCTTTGTCGGCCACCGCGGCACGCGAGCTTTCCCCTCGGACTGTTGGGTAAGGGCGCAGGTCGTCGATCCTGCTTCCTGAGGAGCTGAGAGCGTCCACAGAACGGGGATTGATGAGGGTTGAGGGCTCCTCCTTTCTCGTGGGGTCGCGAAAAGATATCTTTCCTCGAGCAAGAAGAGAGGGACCATATTTTGTCCCCGGGCCCTTTTTTTTCGCACTTATGAGGAGATACGCGGTTCGAATAGACTCCCTTTTTGGAAAGAATTTCCCGGTCGGACCTTCCCCTCTTCTCCCCCACCCCCCGTTTCTTCTGGGTCGGCTCTCGAGTCGTCCGTCGAGCGCCAAGCCAGCGAACCGTACCCGTTTTCTTTTTTCAGCGCGGAGGCGGCCCTTTCGTGGGTGTCGCGACTGCGGGGGTGCTTTTTATTCCCGTTTTGCCGACGATTCTTTTCGGGCCCAGGGTGCGCCGTCGAGCGCGCTTCCTTCTTTTGTAAGGACATAAGTCTCCTTTTCGCCGGCGGCTTGAACACTTTCCCTTTTGCGCTCCACTGTACCATGAAAAAGTGACCTTTCCCGTGAAGGGTTTATAATCCCCCTTTTTCTTCTGCGGCGGACGAGTATCTTTTTTGGTGGAGCGAGCGCACGGCTTTTCCCCCTGCGAGCTGCGTCCCACTTAGTCCACTGATGTTCAAGGGGATCACCGCTCCTAGAAGAGGGAGGACAGTCTCGTCACGTATTTCCTCTCCATCTCTCGCTCCCTCACGAAGACCTAACCTCCCATATCTTTCCCCCCCCCTTTTTTAGAGGATTCCTACACCGCTGTCTGACTATCAGCTGTTCGGATGAGATAGTGAGCCACGTTTCCTTTCTCTTGTGCGAAGCTCGTTTTCTTTTCCGAAGTGCGACGCTCTCTCCTCTACGCGGCCAGACTCCTCCGGTTGCGGACTCCCTCTAGGTTAAAGTAGAAACCGTCAGGTTTAGGCATCGGTGGCAATTTTTTAGCGCACGCGTGCGGCTTTTTCCCTCTCTTTCGGGGCTGAAGCCATGAACGTGATTTTCTGTCCGGACCCGCAAAATTCAGCCGACTGTTTTTTTTGCAAAACTGGGGACGAGGGATGCTTTTCTTTCTGCACTGATAACGAGCCCCTTTCCCCCTGGCACACAGCGCAGACCTGGCCGCCCCCCTCTCCTTGCAGAAGTTTAATCCTCCCTTGGCATAACCGGGGGTACGGGTGTTTTTTTTGCTTACGGAAGAACTCCTAGACCGACGTTCTCGTGGTTTTCCTACCGCACCCTGCAATCGAGCCCGACCCTTTTTTTGAGGTCAGCCAGTCGAGGCCTTACAACTCGATGCCCCTCCAGGAGAGAATATACCTTCCTGTGGAGGGACTCCTCCAAAATGGTATCGTGTTCTCGAGGACTTCTCGGATCAGCGGACTCCCGCGAAAATACGGATGGAGCTACCCTTTGCGAGTGGGTTCCCCTTTTTCTCTCCCGCATAAGATCGCCGCCCTTTCTTGCCTCACACGGCCCGGAAGCGCCTCGGGGCCTTTTTTTGCGAACGGTCTGGTAAGTATTCCCCTTGAGGCGAATCGAGGGCTTTTGCCCCTCTGTGCCGAGAGCAGATTTTTTCTTTTCGGTGGTGGAGGGAATGCTTTCGCGGTGGTTCTCTTCTCCCTTTACAAGTCGCAATCCCCTTTCAGAACTGTGCGTGAATTTGGAGAAGGATTTTTAGAAGATACCTTCCCTTATTTATATAACCCTTCAGACTCAGATCAGGCCCCCTTCCCCGATAACTACTAGGAGATGGTCATACGTGGGAAGATAATAGACTGGTCCCCCTTCGAGCATGCGCTCTCTTAAGGGAAGGCCCCTTTCTTTGTGAACTTCAACCCCCCCGAGGGAAAGCCTTCTGCACCCGGCTAAAGTCGGAAAAAAGCTCTTAAGAAGAACTTTTTTTGGGCGCGCAGGAGCTGTGCTCCCTCGCTACGCCACCGAGCTCCCCCCGGCGGCCCCCTAGGCAACCCGGACTTCTCTTCTGCATGACTCCTTTCCCCCCCGTCGAGCAAGTAAGCCTCTCTCGGTCACGGAGGAAGCTCCCGGTTGTGACGGCCCTGATTCGTTGTTTTTTCTGCGCGGAAATTTTTCCTTTCCCCGTGGATGCGCGTGCTTCCCCCCGGCAAAGACTTTTTTCTTTCCTCGGCCTGGCGTAGGTGCTTTGGTACGATAGAGACTCGTCTTCTCTCTTTTTGTGAGAGATTCCTTTTTCTCGGCAGGAAGAAGACCATCCCTCCCTTGGGCCTTGAACACGTGGAGTGGGACCGCTTTGGTCGCGTCCCTTTCCTGTTCGTGGAGCGAGTTTCTCGCTAACAGCCCGGTTTTCCCGACGCTGCGGCGGAGGCTCCCCCGCGTTCGAGGAGTACGAATCTTTTCCCCGATACAAGAAGGGATCTTAGCGGATAAACGGTGTTCCCTCCTCGAAGGTTCTTTAGAGGGAAAGCGCGTAAGCAGGAAGGTATTCTTTTTTCCCGGAAATAGAGAACCCCCCCAGAGAAACAGAACGTGCGCCTCCTTTCCGCTGCTTAGTGAAAGGATGCTGGGACTTCCCCCGGTCAAACTTAAAGAGAGACCTTCATAAAAGACCCATTACCCCAGATATAGATGCTTTTTCCCGAGAAGGAAATCGTTCTTTTTTGCAGATCGGGACCTTCCCAGATGGGTGACTCTGGCCATATTAAAGAGCAATTATTTTGTTTTGTTGAACGAGATTCTCTTTCCCCTTCCCCCCGTGTTTCTCGATAGAAGAGGTTCTCCTTTAGAAGGCTTTCAGAGACGGACGCTGTCCTTCATTAGAGCGCTCTTTCTCTAGCAGCGTCCTCGGGGCCCAGGTCGTTGATCGACTTTTTGAGGACGTTGTCCTTTTTACGTCCAAGCAGTCCTTCCCCGCAGCAGATGAGCTTTCACTACGGTCTGAGGTCGAGTTGGTTTTTTTTTTGAAGTAGGCTAAAGGCCGGTTTCCGCGCGGCGCAGACGCCCTTTTTTTTTCCAACGGTGATTTCAGCTTCCCGCGACTCCTGGTAGACGCCTGAATTCTTTCCGTACGGCTCAGACCTTCTTGAGGGCGCCTCCTTTTCTTGAGGCCACCGGGACGGTGTCCGCGCGGGATCGGCTAGTCACACGAAACAGGACGGTGTACGCGATTTTTTCAAGGGAAGACTTCCCACGTCCCCTGTGGTCGACGGCCCCTAGTTTCGGCGACTTTCGGCGGCCGCTTCCGCGGCCCTGGTTCTCGCGCACCAGCAGCGTTTTTTTTTCCACAGGACTCTTTTTTTTGATAGTACAATCTCCGCGATCCTCTCCGCTTCCGAGGGCCGCTCCTGAAGCACGCCTCTCTTTCGGCGCGCGCGGCGGGTTTCCTCCTACGAGGATACACACCCCTCCCTGGCCTGCCGTGCGGCGGCCTCCTTGGTGGGGTGGGGGCCTTTTCCGTGATAGACGGGTTGTTCTAGGAGAAGGCCTTCCTGTTCTCAAAGTACGGGTGTTTCTTTCGTACGTTTTTGAGAGATTTGGCGTTTTTTCTTTGACGGTTTTCTTTTCCTAGAAAAACTTTGGGGATGCTCTTCGGATGTCCGGTTTGATAACGGGAAGCCTTTCGAGGGGAACGCGGGTTTCCTTTTAAGCAACCGCCTCGTCCTTCCCGGTCGGCCTCGCTTTTTTGCGGCCGTAGAGCGTTTCCTTTCTGAGCAAACAGACTTATCGTGGAGGGGCCTTGGGCGGCACGCATCGTTAGAGAAGACTTTTTCTCGAAAAGATAAGTCTCTCGGAACTTCACCACAGGTGCTGAAGGTGGGCTTTTTAACAGAGAACAAGCTTTCCAAGCAGACGCAGACTCTTCCCGAGCAGCGGCACCCTTTCCCCGATCAGGAAAACCGATACGTGTAACTGTTTTTTCCGGATCGAGCGAGAGGTCTTCCACAGTAGGGCCTTGGAGAGAGGAAGGGTGGGCAGTCTTCCCGTCCCCGACCTCCGGGATGCGGGAGGATTTTTTCCCTCTCAACGGGCCCCCCGAAAACGGTCATTTCTCTTTTAGCGAAAGAAGTTGGGCTTGTGGTGCTGAGACAGTTTCAAATCGATCATTTCCCAGGTTGGACGATACCATTCTCTGGAAAGGGCGTAGATTCTGCTCCTTCTTACCCAGGCGACTTCTTGTGTCGACTACGAGACACGTACACCACTTTCTTTCCGAGTTTTTTTCATGAGAGAGGATGACGCGCACCCCTCTACGTAGTTTCGGGATGGAGTCGTTTTCCGACACACACAAGATCCCCGAGGGAGATGCACCTCCTTATAGCAGAAGGACTTATCTTTCTCTTGCGGGGAAAGGGCTTTTTTGCCGTTGGGTTTCGGGCGGAGGGATCAGGTTGCTCTCCCCCCTGCATCAGAGGACAAGGTTCTTAGAAGGCAGCTCGTTATCCCCCCCGGTCGGCTTTCCTTGTCCAAAAAAAAAAACAACTTTTTTCCCTAAGTTAGAGTTAAGTTTTTTTTTTCGGCGGGCTGACAAGCCTCACGAGCTTCCTTTCTTTCCCCTTACCCTTGAAAACGTTGACCTTTTAAAGTTCCATTCTTCCAGATTCAGCTGTATCTAGACGGAGGAGGCTCCGGTGTAGGGAGAGACGCCGAGTTCTTTTTTCCGCGAAAAGGAGGAACAGATCTTTTCCTTGATGCAACAAGAGCAACAATGATGTTTTCATTTTCCTCCCACCGAGGATAGTAAGATTTGTGGAGGTCCCAAATCGCACGTCCCTCCTCCCCCTACCTCTTTTCTCATTTTCTTCCCTCCCAATCTTATCCTACACAGGCCAGCACCCTCCCTATAAAGTACGGTTAACACACCCCACCCTACCCCCGTAAACATACGCTCCCTCACGCACCCCCCCCCCTCCCATCTCTCTCTCCACCTCTCTCCCCCCCATACCCTTGTCCTTCCTCCCTCCTACCGCTCTCGTCAGCTTCTTTGACCACTCCCATCCCTTCTAGCCACCTCCCCACCCCGTTCCGATCCTCCACTTCTTTCCCCCTCCTTCTGCCCCCCCCCGCCCACCCTCTCACTGCCCACCACACAGGCCCCCTCCCCCCCCCCTCCCCCCGTCCCACCCCCCCACCTACCCCTTCCCCCTACTACCTCTACGCATCCACACCCCCCAAAATCCCACGTCCTATTTCTTTAATCCTCTGCCTCCTTTCTCATTCCCCCCTCTCCTTATTAAGTCTCCCTCTCACCCCACTCGCTATGGCTTTCCACACCGCACTCCCCCCCACCTTCTTCTGCCCACCTTCCTCTCCTCATTTCCTATTGCCAACATGTCGCCGCATAACCTCTACTCCGTCCCCCCCCCGCCCCTACCACCCTTCTCCTCTTCCGCCCCATCCCTCTACTTCTTCTAAAAGGTTACCTCATCACACCACCCACCGCTCCCCACCACTTGCTCACCCCCCTACGCCGCATCCTATCCCTTCCACCCGAACCCCCCCCTGATCAACTTCCCCCATAAGCCCCCACTCTCCCTCCCCACCCACCAACCCCCCCTCTCTCCCCCTCCCTATCACTCGTCCCCCAGCAATCCCTACTAGATACCTCGATCTCGCCCATTCTCCGGTCGCCCCACCCACCCTCACACCACCCACCCCCCCTCCCTCCACCTTCTACCACCTACAGTCTCGCCCCCTTCCTGCTCTCTCGCCCCCTCTATACCCCCCCCCATAGTTTCCTTACCTCCCCTCCCCACCTACTAACTGCCCTTCCACCCGTCCACCCTCCACCTCTCCAACCGCCCCGTGCGCCCCCCTACTCCCTTCCATGTCTCCAAACCATCCTTCCTTCAACATCTTCTTTCTCCCAAACGTCTTATTCTTTCCCCCCCTCCCCTCCCCCCACCCCCCCTCCCCCCTCTCTATCGCACCCTCCTTGCTTAACCCACCCCCCCATCCCATCCCCCCTACGCATCCCCCCCCTTCATCTCCCCTTCTCTCCCTTCCACCCACTTTCTCTCTCTATTCCCCCCCCCCAATATCCGACCACCCTCCACTCTTGCTGTCCGCTTTGCCGCTCGCTGCTCTCCCCTGCCCTCATCTCATGTCTCCCCTCCAGCTACCCTCCTTCCCCCCCCCGACCGGCCTCTTCCTCCCCTCCCGACCATATTGCCCCTTTCCACTCCTCTTTAACCCCCCCCCCTACCACCTTCCAACCCCAATACTTCTTACCGTCCTCCCCCCCTTCTGCCTCCCTACTACCTACCCCACCCGCCCCCCCCCCTTACCCCTCCCTCTCCCCCCTACCCCCTCCTTTTCCCGACCCCCCCACCCCTCCCCCTCATCCCCATTCCCAGCCCCCCTCCATTCCACCTCCTACTTCGTTTCTCCCCCTTGACCCTCTCCCCCCTTAGCTCAAGTATCTCCCATTCCTTCCCCCCCAGATCCACCTTTCTACTTTCTGTTTCCGTGCTCACCCTCTTCGTACTTCTTTACCTCCTTTTTTCTTAGAGATTCCTCATTTTTTGTTGCTGATGAGATCGTTGAGCCACGTGAACCTCTTTTTTTCCGACAGCTCCGGCCGCCGAGCGGCCGCGTTCTTTTCTCCTGAGAGCCGATACGCGGAAGCCCTTTTTCGGAATCGGGAAGTTCTTTCTCTTCCTGGGCACGGCCTCGGTGTTTTCCTCTTCATGGGCCCCGTTTAAAGCGCACGAGTGATTCTTTTCAGGCTGAAGCCATGAACCTTTTTTTCCTCACTTCAGACGAATGGAATACTTCTTTTTTTTCTTGCCACCCTGGGGCCCAGAGGAGCTGTTTCCCCTTTGGCGGCCCCATGATACCGCTCTCCCAACAAGGAAACAGAGCGATTTTTTTTCCCTCAGGAATTCGCTCTTTTTTGCAGATAAAGCTGGCGTTCTCCTACTCCGAAAGAGAACGACGTCTCGGTGTTTTTTACGACAGACAATGCCCTCCCTTTTTTGGTGGAGGTCGCGGGGGGACTTTCTCTTTCCCGGACTCACATTCGATCTCCTGCTTTCATTCCCTAGACTTTTCTACTAAAGGCAAGACGTGTAGGATTTCCCATGTATAGAGAGTGCTCTCTCCCCCTTCTAAGGTACGCAGAACCCTCCTTTTGCGCTACGCCCGCACCCTCCTTCCCCTTGTAGGTTTGTTCAAGGTCGGCGCTCTTCCCCAAGATAGAAGAAATGTCTTCTTTTTTTCCCGGCAGCGAGACGGATAGAGGCGCCTTTCCCGCTCGAGACGTGCTCCATTCTTCTACCTCTGAGAAAAATGACGGGATTTATGAAGCTTTCTCTTTTTCCCTCGGTGAGTTCTTTCTTCACGGCTTGGTCGCTTTTCTGCATTACAAGTCGCCTTCCCGGAAACTTCCCCTGTGCGTGAAGTTTTCTTCCGCGAGATGGTCTACCTCCCCCCTGACTCCTCTAAACGATTTGCTTTCCCCCTGCAACGATCCGGCGCGTCGTCATCACGTGGACTACTCCCTTCGATGCGACCGCAGGAGCACCTCGACAGGGAAGGCACGAGGCTGTTCTCCCCCCCCAGCGGGCAACAGCGAATCTCTTTCTCTCACCCGACTCATCCGAGTCCTTCCGTCACCCCAATGCGGGGGGGGCGAGGATCTCCCCCGCTAATAAGAAAACACGCGTCCTTCTCTTTCGGAACACCGGAATTACCTTTCTTCTGCATTGATCTATGGGGACACCCCGTCATTACCTTCAATGAAAAAGGAACCGCCCCTTTCCTGTTTAAAGGACAATTTTTTTTTCCTTTCTCCCTGCCGGGAAAAGCCGCTCCTTTTTTTTCTGCTCGTGCGGCCCGGCCACCTACCTTTGACCCGTTTCTGGCGTCGGTGATGATTGTAAGATAGCGACTTTTTCTCCCCCCCCCAAAGGAAAGATGATGGTTTTTCCACAGGAAGAATGCCTCGTCCCTCCTACCACTCGCCCCAGAAGGGAGGCCCTTCCCAGTCGGAGTGGGACCCTCTCCGGGCGTGAGCGTACTCTCTTTTTTCGTTTCAGTGGATTTTCTCTTCGAGCAGAGATCCCTTTTCCCAGACGAGAGGCGGTTCTTCTTCCCCGAATGCTTGCCTCGGGTACGCAGCCCTCTGCCTTTTCCTTACCAGCTTATTGTGGAGCGGATCAACTTTTTTCCCAGCAGAAGCAGTTTCAGAGACCGCGCGGCTCTTTTTCCGGCCGGTAGCCTAATTCCACTCCCCTTCCTCGACTGAAACCAACGGACCCCCCCCGTGAGCGCGTTCTTTCCCTGATGCACCGGCATTCCCTGCTCCCCCGCGGCAACGTCCTCTTTCCAGTTCCAAAAGAACTTTCCTTAGCTGATCTCATCCCTCTCTCGCGAAGGCAATGAGGCTTCTTCCCCGAAGGGCCAGGCTCCTTATGTGTTCAAGAGGGCCCCAAAGAGACTTCTTTCTATTTTAATAATCCTTTTCTAGAGATGGAACTTTCTCGGTGGGATTTTCGAGAACGAGAAAATTCCAAAGACTTTTTCTTTTTCCGAGAGGAAGACTCCTATGGAATTAGAGAGCTGTCTTCTCTTCTAGAAGACTTCGTTCTTAAAGGTAGGTGATCCCTGGCAGAGCTTCTTTCCTTTGAAAGAGGGGGGTCCCACTTAGTACGTCTCTCCCCCATAGAGAGCGCTTCCCCTCTTTTAGAGTTGGTGGTGTGCGAGGAAGGTCCCTTTTCTTTAAAGGAAGTAAGATACAGAGCCCCTTTCCGCGAACGACCTGCGCTGGTTTGACCACGGTGATCGCTCTGGGTTAGAGGCTTTCGGCGTACGCCCCTTAAGCAGGCTGCCCCCTGAAGCGCTGCCTTTTCCCAAAGGGAAGGTTTTTGCACTCGAACTGACGCGCTTCCTGAACCTGCACCGGCAAACGGGATCTTTCTTTCAAGGAAGCCCGGGTCCCAAAAGAAAAGTCGGTAGTTCCCGAGCGAGGGCGCCTCTTGGAGGATCTTCGAGAGGAAGGCTTTTTTTTAAGCGAGACCCCCAGACAAGCGGGCCGTTCTGAAGAACTGTTTTCCGCGATCGTACCCCCGATCATCACCCCCGAAGGAGAGAGGGCCCTTCCAGGAGGTGACGGTGAAAGCAGAAGCCCTTCGCGCGGCGGGTACCACGCGCGCCTTTTCTTCCACCGATAAGGGCCTTTTTTCCCCGTGAAAAGCTTTTCTCCTTGAGACGAAGGGTTGTTTCTTTTTCTCCGGAAGAAGGGCTGTGCTTTCTCTTTTCTCGATGTTTCCTTTTCGAGCACTTTTCTTTTCGTCGAGGTTTTCACATAATAGGACCTTTTTGCTGGCAGAAGCGCTTCTTCTTTTTATTAAAAGGGATTAGATAGATTTTGGTCTCTTTCCAAAGCTCGGGGACTTCCCTTTCCTCACTCCTGGAATGCGCTCCGCGTTTCCTTTAGTACCCCATTCCGAAACAAAGACCGCGTCCGGATCGTTTGGGGGCCCTCTTTTTTTTTTGTTAGAGAAGCCTTTTTCTTTCGACCCCACGACGGCGGGCCCATTCACGCACTTTTTCTGCTCCGTTTGGGTGCGTTTATAAAAAGGCCCCTTTTCCTTCCTCACCAACGAGACGCCCCCCCTCGCAGGCGTTGAGGGACAGAGCGCCCCTCCCCCCGAGAATTAGCTCCTCTTTTAAGGTAGCACTCCCGGACATCTCTCTAGAGGGCAGGACAACTCCCTTGCGAGAGGCTTTCCTTTTCTGGAACAGGTCTCTTTAGCGGGAGAGCGGCTTTCTACCGGTCACACCACCTCGACCCCCTTCGGCAGGGAGTAGAGCCAGCCTTTTTTTTGTCGCCGTAGGATTCCGGATTTTCCCCTCGAGAGAAAAAGGTTGACGATCCTCCTTGCCAGGGCGTAGAGGCTCTCCCCTTTTTTCTCCCTTTTTTTCTCGCTTCCAACTCGACCCACCACAACCCCTGAGGGAAGGGTGAGGTCGGCCTTTTGAGGCATGCCTCCCCCGACGTCTTTCTCTGGCTCAGTTTCGTCGTTAGAGATCCATTGTAGACGAAGACGAAGGACATTCTGTCCTTTTTTCAGGTCGGAGATGGTGCTTTCCTCTTCTGGGGCTTTGATCTTTGGACCGCAGGCCTTCTTCCGCTTAATAGTTTTTTCCCCCCCGAAGTAGAGAAGTCTTTACCCGTCGGGCCTGGAAGGGCTTTTCCCTCCCTCCGATCGTTGCAAATGGCGGAAGCTGCGTTTCTCTTCAAAAGCCTCAAGGAGTGCTCTTCCTTTTTTCCCCCTTTGAACCAAACGAGGCCTTTGGCCCAGTTCTCTCTGTTGGGTGGATTTTTCATACTTACCGATCCGCGTCCTCTTTTTTTTAGGAAGCGTATGGGCGGCGCCCTTTTTTGAGCGCGGAAAGGGCGGACCGGTTCTTTTTCTCCGGCACCAAGAGCACATGCGTTCACTTTCTCACTCTGCTCCATGAAAAAAGCGACCAGTCTTCTCTCCTCCTACTTGTCTCCCCTCGCCCCTCCCACCACCACCTCCCTATCCCCATTTTCCCCACTTCCTACTCCCCTCCTCACCATCTCTCAACCCCTCGCCCCTCTTTCCCTCCCTCCCCACCTCGCCCCCTACATCTAACCTTCTCTCAACTCTGCCGCCTCCCCATCCCCCCCCCCCATTCCCCCCCACCCCCCCCAACCCCCTTATCCTTTATTCCTCCCCCCCCTTCTACTTTCCTTCCCTCCTCCTCCTCCTCAACTCTCCGCCCCTTCTCCTATCCCCTCTAGCCCCTCCCTACTTTCCTTCCACCCCCCCCACCCATCCACCCCCTGCCTGATGCCCCCCTTATTTCCTACCACTTTCACCAGCCCAGAACCCACCCCCAACCCGCTCCCTCTTTGCAGAAGCTCAATGCCCCAAACCACTTCTTCGCTCCCACAGACCCTCCCCAGGTTCCTACCCGCCTGCTTTTAACACCCACACCGTAGTAGGAACTTCGTTAACAACACCCCGTCCGTCCTCCCCTCATGATTCCAAGTCACTGAACCCGCGTTCTCCTTTCCCTCCCAATTTATCACCCCACCTTATTTCCTCACCTTTCTTTCCCCCCAACCCTCGCCCAGACACCCTCACCCCTCCCTCCTCTTCCCCCGAGTAGCTCCCACACCCCTCACCCCCTCCCCCCCCCGTGACGACGTCTTCCCTACACCCCAATGAGCTTCGTGGACAAGCCACTCACTCATCAGATTGCCCCGCACCTTAGAATCTCTTGTCAACCCTTGGTGCCGACAGTCAAGAACCTCAGTACCCCCCTATGCTCATTCCCACCCTACCCCCCCTCTCCCATTCCACTCATCCCCCTTCCATTCCCCCCCTACCCCACTATTTTGCTCTTCCACCCCTACCCCCCCCCTCATCCCCCACCGCTTCCCTACCCTCTCCCCCATGTAATCTGCGTCCCTCCCCTACCCCCCCCCGTCCACCATGCCCTCCCATCTTATTCCTCCTCTCCCCTTCTCCTTCCTCCCCTTCTCCTACTTCTCTCCCTCCCCCTTCCTTCCCCCCCCCCCCCTTCCCCTCCCACGTCCAATGATCCCCCCCCCCCCTATTCCCTTACCCCCCCCGTTAACCTTTTGGCTTGCCTCTCTCCCTATGTGTCCCTTCTCCTCCCTAACACCATACGCCCCCCCTCTCCCTCCAATCCCCCCCCCCCCGACACTTCCCCATCCAGCCTCTTCCTCATACTCTCCAACCCTTCATTCGTCCACACCCACACCCCCCCTCCTCACCTCCCCCCCCCCCTACTCTATTTATCACCCCGCCCCCTACCTCCGCGGCTCAGCTCCTACCCCTCCCTGCCTCTTACGCTCGCTCACCCCTTCCCCCATCCCCCCGAACAAACCTTCCACCCCCCCCCACACCCCTTGCGCTTCCCCAACCCTCCCCCCCTCCCCTTGCCCTTTTCCTTCAGTCCATCCTCGTCCCCCCCCCCCCCCAGTAGGCTTTTGACAGGACCCCTAACTTGCCCCCTTTTACCCAACGCACACCCCTCCTCCCCCCCCCTTTCATATCCACCTGCGCTTATCCCCAGCTCTTCCCTCCCCCCTCAACCCCCATTCCTTTCCCCCCTCATCCCTTCACACCGTACCCCTCTATCCTCCTTCCCCTCCACTCATCTACTCGTCCTTCCCCCCCCCTCCCCCCTTTTTGTTTTGTCCCTTCCCTACTCTCCACGCTTCTCAAACTTCCTCCTTTTCTTACCCTCACCCTTTCCCTAACCGCTTCCCCTCGACACGCATCGCCTACCTATTCAGCTTCCTTTCTCCCCTTACCATCTCTACCTCACGCTCTACTTCTCCCCAACCATTCCAACCCCCTCCCCTCTTACCCCCCCCTACACCTTATTCATCCATTCTCCCACCATACCCGACCCCGCACCCCTAACACACTCCCCACCTTTTAATGCCACTCACCACTACTCCGTCCAGACCTTCAAGACCCACTTATCCCTCTCCCTTCCTTCTTTTTTGTGAGAGAGATCTCCCCGCGTCTCCCCCTTTTTTTCTTTCGGATGATAGTTTGACGTGAACAGAATTTTGGCTTTTCCGAAGAGAGGGACAAGAGGCGCTTCTTCCCCCCTTTCCCCTATTCGCGCAAGATAAGACGCAGCCAAAAATCTTTTTGAAGACGGATCGGGCCTCCCCTTCCGGCGGAAATGGGCCTTTTGGTCAACGTTTTTCATTTGGACCGTCTAAGCGCACGCGTTCTTCTTCCCCTAAGATAGGCGACGCCCACCCCTCCCGGTAGGACCTCCCCCTCCCCCTAATGGAACTAAGAGCTTTTATTTACTGAAGGAGGAACAAGATGCTTTTACGGATTCGATTTCCTCTCTTTCCACCCCTTTTTCAAACAGAAGAGAGAAAACCCCGTTTTTTTCCTTGGAAGAAGAAGAGGCATGAATTCCCTCTTCACCGTGTTCTGGTGAAGCTCTCTTTTCTCCCTTTCCGGAATGTTAGAAAGAGCCCTTTTTTTTTCCTCAGGAAGGAATAGAGAAGGCCCCTCTTTCCTCGGAAAGAAACTGGTGGTGGCTTCTTCCTTCACCTTAGATAGCGAGAGAATGTCGCCCCTCCTTTCCGAGTGGTCATAATGGATCGTAAACTTTTTTTTTTCAGGTAATCAGATGATTCTTTTTCCCCCCAAGAGAAAGAAGGATGGTCTTATTTCCCTCAATCCTGGACGTTTTTTCTTTGGTTTCCGGTAGGAGAGAAGACTTTCTTCTTTCTCAGGAATGATGACCTTCTTCCCCCCCTTCCCTCCCGACTAGGCTCTCGGTTTTTCCCCCCTCCCTGCTCGATACCCCCCTCCTACTCTCCTTCCCTCCGAGTTGCATAACTTTTTTTCCCCCTCCTTAGAGAATCGAGGGCCTCTCTCCTCTGTGAAGCTCGACGCTGCCTGGCTTTTTATGTGGCTGCGAGGTACCCCTTTTTTCTCCGGGTGGAGACACGTATTTTTCCTTTATCCAGGTGAGAGAGGTTTCCTTTCCTCCTTCGACGGAGATGGGTCTACTTCTCCTAAAGGACTTAAAAGATGAGACGCACCCTTCTCTAAGGAAGAGGGCGGTTTGAGCATTTTCACGAGGCGATGACTGGACTTTCAGCGTCTGAGCGAGATTCGCCTTTTTCCCTTTCTCGGACGGTGGCACTTCCCTCTTCCCAAGAGGGCCCCCCCTACCCTCCCGCTTACAGTGGATCAAATTCCCCCCGATTTTGGAAGACCAAACCTCTTTTACTCTTTGAGAGTGGAACAGACTCCCCTCCCTTCCTTCCACCCTTAGGGAGACGACATCGTCACCCTTCTCCTTTCCTTTCATGATCATGGGTCCACTTTCCTCATGCACCAGTCAATTCCCCCCCCCCTTTCTTCTTCCAGAAGACAAGGGGAAATTTCTTTTTGATAAGACGGCTCTCTCCCCCCCCTCCCTTCAGAGCCGACCAGTGGTGCTCTCTGAAAAGGGGTCTTTTCTTAGGGTGATGATTTTTCTTTCACTTTTGTAAGATAGCGCCTTGCCTGGCCCCAAAGTCGCAAATGATGCTGGGTGTCTTTCGAGACTGATATAGGACCTCTTACCCCCTTCCGCAAGGAGTGCCACGGAGACAACGTTTTGCTTTTTGACGTGAAAGGAAGTTTTTTATTACAGGAAGGTTCTTCTTTTCCGGTCTCCCTTTCACAGGCCGGTTGCTTAGTGAGAGGGAGGAGTCTCTAATGCTTTCTTTTCCTCTTTCTTCTAAGAAAGCAATCTGCCGGCTTCCTTTGAGGAGAGTGGAGCGGATTTCCCCTTTTCTCTCCGCTTCTTAGGTAGTCGCGACCTTTTCCTGGGAGCCGCCCTTTTTCGCATACTCACCTTTTCTCCTAGCACCCAGAGACCCATCCGCGCGCTCTTTTTTTCAGCGTGACTTTTTGACGCCCCTTCTTGAAAGTCCGCCCTTTTTTGAGAAATCCTTCGCGATAGTGATCTAAGACCATAGTTTCAACTCAGGAAATCGTCCTAAGAGGATTCCAGGGACATCCCTCCGGAAAGGCCTTTTACAGCGGGCG
>Ga0179593_1478769_pt1 | contig 17747 bp, 20 predicted proteins | sample CZODoug2_1_08_16_FD_185931 | JGI IMG/M metagenome (GOLD analysis project Ga0179593, IMG submission 185931) | Vadose zone soil fungal communities from Angelo Coast Range Reserve, California, USA - CZODoug2_1_08_16fungal (PacBio error correction) | ecosystem: Environmental > Terrestrial > Soil >... | reverse complement strand
TTCTTTGCGGCACCGCCACCAGCCCCTCTTACGCGAAGGATATAAGGTTTCGGTGGTTTCCTGGCGCGGCCATCCCTAAGATCTGCGGGACCCTTTGAGGTTCCTACCCTCTGTTAGATTGAAACCCTTTTTTCTTTTTTTTTTTTTCACCAACCTCCTGCAACTTTAGCGTCGTTGTTCACCCTCTCCAGAAGCTCAACTTAGTATCGTTAAATGAATTTTTACTCTTGTAGACTTGCATCCCTCTACCTGTCTACCCTTCTTCTTTTTTAGTCTCCCCCTGCATGCACTTGAAAGATGACTTTTCTTTCTGTATAGCTTATTCCTCCCCTTTTCCCCAGGCTTTTACACGGTGGTGAGCTGAGAGTCATTCTGTGTTCTATACGTCCCCACAAACTATTTTTCCCCAATCCCCACCCTTGAGGTTAGCATGTTTATTTCCACTGGTCGGTTGGTCCCCCTTCCTCTTACTTTTTTGCTCTCTTGCTCTCGCACAAATCCGACCGTACATTCTCCCCCCCAAGCCTCCTGGCCTCTCTTTTGTGGCACGAAGTTTCTCCCTCTCTCCTTTTTCCCCGCCGAAGTTGTTGTTTTTTTCCTAAGAGTACATTCCCCGTGTTTGCACCCCTTTTCTTCCTTCTATTTCTTTTTTCTCTATTTTTTTTTTCTGGTTCGACGGTAGTCCATCGTTTCCCCCCCCCCCGTATTTGAGAGTCTTCCCGTTCTCTGTCCCTACTGCTTCACCTCGGTTTGATGGCCGGTCATGTTTTGTTCGTCATTTTCTTCTTCCAGCAGCAAGGATTCTCCGCCTCCACCGTTTTTTCCTCCTTCGTCTTTTCTGGCCTAGCCTGTGGCGGCTTTTTTATATTTCCTGTTCAACCTTTCGTTCGCCCTCCCCCGCTTCTGACTTCTCCACAGATTCTCCTATCCTGACCTCAAGAGACATGTCATTCCCCAGTTCCTTTCCCGCCTGGTACCGTTCCCCGGCGTGGTTCCACCCCGAAATAAATTTTTTGCAACCTAGTTGTGAAGTCCATCCCCAGTCTAACAAAACTCCACATTCTGGTTCCTCTTTTCACCCTTTCCGTTGTACCCATGATCCCCTTGTCTTCCTCCTTCTCTTTCTTGGCTTTCGCGCCTTCCACTTCAAACCCATTCTTCTCTCCTTATTCCTTTACTTATATGGGGTGGTATTCTTGTGTTTCCGGCTCCCCCTCATTGCATGAAGACAGGTGAGTTTCCTAAGCCCAGAGTTTATCACCCCCCTCCTGACCCGTTCCAAGCTTTTCCCTTTCGTTTTTCCAGAAGTTAACGGCGCTGAGCTCGCCCCGCGTGTCTCTTTCATGCGGTTACGCCCAGAAGTCCCCAATCATGATGGCCATTCCTCTATTTCCCCATGTATTAGTCTCCTTTCCTCTGCTTCTCCCTTTCCAAGCAGTTCCATTTTCCGCTACCCTTCCTTGCCACGTCGTCACTGTTCTTTTTATCTGCGTCTTATATATTAGGAACAACCTCCGCCGTGAAAACTCCAGCTTCCGGTGAACCTTAACTATCTTTCTTTTTTTTTTTTCAAATTTGATGGCGTTTTTCTACTCTTCACACCAACCACGGTTCTGGTCAGTTTCTCTTTCCTAATGCAGGCTTTCAATCCTTTTGTCCTTTCTCGCCTGAGGGAATGGTGTCGTCCCCATTCTCAGTTGGCTTTTCCTGACCCCCCGTTTTTCCGTCCCCTTTTTCCGGGTTCATTTTTCGAGTGCTTTATCCCCGGAGAAAACGTGCTTCCCCCCCACGTATAGCCCGCCATGGAGACTCTTATCCCTGTTCTTTGTTATGGAATTCGGATGGTTTCTTCTTCTTCTTAACCAACTACCAGTCGATCCCCCCTTCACATCCCCGGGAGGGGTGTTCCGTGTGAGTTTCCCCTTCTCTCTCGCCTCAAGTCCATTCCCTCTGTTTCCCCCGTGAACTGCTTGCGGGTGCCCGAGTTATTCTTTCCGTGATGCCCGCTAGGGTACTCGGTCTTCTCCCACCTCCCATACGATTTGCCAACTGGTAATAGCCGTCACGTTGACGTCCGGCCAGCCCACCAATGCCCCTGGTCCCATTTCTAATTTGAATGCCTAGTTTCCTTACTTGGTGATCCTTATTGACGTTCCCCATATTTTCTCAGCCCTCCATTTCGGCGGGCCAGGGTATTAGGGTTTGGCTCCCCCATTTGTTCCGCGACGTCTAACCTCCTATACATGCTGTAAGCTTTCCTCGTCACGATGGGTATGTTGATTCCTTCTTTGGCGGCACTGACCCTCCCACTCGCGCCCCCTTTTGATCTGCCCGGATTTTTTGCCTTTTTTTTCCTCTTTATCGGGATTGCGCTCCCCTCCGTGTTTGTCCCTAGTACCTTTACGGACGGCAGTTCGGACCAGAGGTGATCCGAACTTCAATCATCGACGTGACGCCTCCTGGCCTGTCACCCTAGCTGTCTTCTTTTCCGTTTTAGTGTTGGTTTTCCCCCCTGGATCGTGATGGCCGACCCCCCCTTCCCGTTTTTACTGTTTATCCATTCCCCCAGTCATGATTCTCCCGAGACCCCCTTATTTTCCTTTATCTCTTCTTTCCCCGGCAGTCCAATACCGTTCACCTTTGGCCACCATCTTCTTGCCATTCTTGTACGATCCTTTTTCACCACCCCCCGTAGAAGGCAATCAGTTCTTCCTCCCTTCAGTTGTTTTTTTATTCTTTTCTTTTACCACCACGGGTCTAAGGTAACGATAGTCTGAATGGCTTCCTATTTGCCCCCCCGTTGTTTTTTCATTTCCCTTTTTTTTATGACGTTCTTCACTCTATCTTCCGCCTCCTTTTTCATAGCCCTTCAGATATCCGGTTGGCCTTTTCCACAACCGGTAACCTGGGTTGACAAGGCCTTTGAATCAAAGAGGGCTCGGACTGACAACTTTCCTTCTCCCTCTCTTCTTGGGGTCATACTTATTTTTTCAACGTATCTCTTTGGATGGCATGCCGTATCAACTGTTGCCGGCTAGATGCCTCTCCGTGGAGAGGCAACCTTCTGTTCCTCTCATCCGACCCGCGCCCCTTTTTCAGCTCTTTTGCTCCGTTAAGAGAACCCTGACTTTTTCTTATGAGTCAGTTCTTCCCCCGATCTACTCCAAATAACAAGAGTTTTCCCCCGTCTTTTCCGCATGATCTTTCCTTGTTCTGTAGTTTTTGGTGACCCATGTATCGTTTTCACCCAACCATTTTGCAACCAGGTCCCGGCGGTTGGGTTTGTCTGCTGAAACCATGTCCTGTCTTCTCCTCTTCCATGAAAACTTTATTTTCCCTTTTGTCCAGGTTTCCCCTTTTCCTTTTCCGTCTTCTTGGTACTCCTTCCATATTAGGATCGGAGTGTCGTTTTATAACGATTCCTGTCGCACCCCTTGTCTTCCCCCGACCTGAGATTTGTTGTCCCTCCTGACCCGTCAAAGAGGAATTTCTTGAGCAGTTTTATATCTCGGTTGTAGTCTTCCCCTTTAACCCCCCCTCGGTGCCCTTGTTTACTGTCTGTGTTTTTTTTTTTTTGCTTCTTTTTTACTCCCGTCGAAACGCACCCTGGCCTTCCCCATTTACCCAAAGCAGCTCCCTGGATTCTCTTCTCCCCGGATTTTGTCCTCGCACCTTTTCTCTTGGCTTCCCTTCAGAGAGACGCGAATTTTCTGTCCACGGATTGAAGGCCACTTCCTTCACAGCACACCGAGTTACATTTTTTTAACAAATCTCTTAGTTCCACCCGCGTTCTTATTATTCTTGTCCCCCGCAGTCCGTTTTCCACTCCCCTCAACTGTTACCTTAAAAGTTGCGTGTTTTTTTTTTTTTTGTTCCTTCTCTGTCCAATCCTTCTCATTTTCACTCGAATAACATAGGTACCTTTTCCCTTTAAATCATGGAAGGTTTGTTTTCTTGATTGTGATTGTTCTATTCTGAATAGCCCCCCCCTGGACTCACTTGGTTTTCCTTCCGGCGGGGTACCCTGGATGATCTCCCCGTTATTCCCCCCTTTCTTGACGCGATTTTTCTTCTGTCCCTATGATACCCCGTGACCAACCTCTACATGGCTTCCGGTTCTCTCTTCCTTTTTGCCACATGAACCTCCGTCGATGGGGCTCGTGTACCCGCTATTTGATGACCATTATGACTTTTCGTGTTGTTATTGCTTTTTGCTGCCCCTTCCTCCCTTTGATTGATCGTATTAGTTTGCGCCCGCCAAAAGCCCAATTAGGAAGGAAGAGTGAGTAGATCACGGTTTCCGGTGGTCTGCAGTTTTTTCCGATACGCTCCTTCAAGAGCTTTTGAGGGACCTGTTACACCATGTTTTTTTTTCGTATGACACCCAAGCCGGTTTGGTAGGTGTTGCGTCAGGTGCTGTACTGAACCCCTCGGGGTCACCTTATGGCGTCTTTTTACACGGCAGCACTTTTACCCTTTTCGGTCCAATCAAGCATCCCCTCTTTTTCTTTCCTAGTCACTGTGAATCCTCCTCTATGTTATAGAAGCTTTTTATTTCTTCCCTCCCCTTCTATGCAACCCATGAACGTCCCGCGACGCGTCGTATATACTCTTCCTCCCAGCGTTAAACCCTTTTTACAGGTTTTTTAGTCCTCATTCATTTCCTGTGCCTGACCAATTGACGATGACCAAAACTTATGCTTTCCCATCCCAACACAGGAGGTGCTACTTTCTTTTGACCCTTGTAGCCACTTCTTCTCGTCCTTCCCTTACTTTCTTTAGTTCTTGTTCCGTGGATACGGCTCCACCACTCCAATTTTCCACATCTTGAGCCCCCAAAGACCTCGCTCCGATTTTTGGCCGCCCCCTGCTGCATCTTCTTTCTCCTCCCTTTGTTTTTTTTTTTGAGAGAGAGTCCTTTTTCCCGTCGTACACCTCTGGCTTCCTTCTTGTTTTCTAGATGTCTCCCTTTCCTTTGGTTTTTGATTGTTCCCGTTGGTATACCCCGTCCCCAACCCAAACGTACTTAGAGTCGGCAGTTTGCGAACCTTTTTTGCCCGAAACTTGGTTTAACCGAATGTTTTTCGTAACTTAATAGTTGTTCAGGCATTGTTTTATCGGCCCTAGTCCCTCCTTCACTGCGCGATCCACACCGTTGTAAAAGCCTTTTCGTTTTTGTTTCTTTTAACCGCTTTCTAGTCTACGCGTTCCTTTGCTTTCCTTTGATTGCGGTTGAACCTTTTGTCAGCAACTCTCTTTTTTCTTATTTAGACAATCCTTTCTATATTCACTTTTCCCCCTCATAGCCCAATGGACCGCTCATCCATTCTAGGGATACAGTTCCCTTCGCGGCGTGTGTTAAAAGACGCAGTACCTTGATTTTTTGTGTAACAAGCACCAGCTCCCCCCTAACCCCCTGGGTCCTTACCCATTCTGTTGCGGAACACCCCCCCCTTACCTTTGCCTTATCTCCGTGCTGTCCGCTTACACCTCAATGGTTCCTGTGCTTCCTTTATGGTTTTTTTTTCTGTACCGAACTATCTCAGCAGCCGGTTAGTTCCCCCTTTGCTAAAGGAGTTGACCAAACCCCTACTCTTTTCCTTTTCCGTCAATAGTCCTCTTCGCATTTACGGTTGAGATGGGAGGGTCGCTTTTTCCCATTCCACGGCTCATCATTATGTCCACTTTCGATTTTTGGCCCCTTTGGAGCTCCCTTTCCTCTTCCTCTGCTTTCGCTCCCGTTACTTTGATCTCAATCCCATGCTGCCCGTTTCACTTTCCCCTGACCCTTCTTCCCCGGACCTTCACTCTTCGAACCAACCCCTCCAGGAAACCGACCGGCATTTCCAATCCCTTTTCCTTTCGCTGTCAAATGGGAGAATTTTTTTTAGTCCGATTTTGCCCGTTTACCCCACCACCAATTGTAGGGGCAGGCCCTTTCGCGTCCTTTTCGACTGCATGTGCCAATACTTTTCTACTTTTTTCCCCTAATAGGTTCTCTTTTGTGCACCTTCTCGGTTGCTTTCCTGCCCGTTTTTCTCCGCAGTTGACTTTCGAGGATCTCTTGCTATTTCCTTTTAGGCCCTGCCTCCGCTCACAGGTCGCAACGACTTCCTCCTGAGATCTCGACCTTGTTTTTTTAGACCAATTTTGTTTCTCCTTTTTCCGGTCCCTCTTACACCACATTTTCACCCGTTAGTCTTCAAATTTCCCCACTCCCTTTTTTGGGTTTCCTTGATTGAGGATTGCCACCTTTCTCTACCGTTCTCCAAGTTCCTTTGGTGGACCTTTCACAGTTTTTGCGGGTTACCGAGATGCTTCGGATTTCGGCTACGCTCCAGGGGAATAGGTCACTCTCCAAACCCGCCCCCCTTTCCTTACTATTGCAGTTTTCTTCCAGGCCACTGGCTCATGCACCAGGTTGTCACTTCCAATCCTTTTTCTTTTGTTCAGTACTAGGTTCTCCGTGGTAACTTCTTCTTTTTCCCGAGCCCATTCAATACGCCGTTTGGTCAGTCTTCTGTTTTTTCTTCCATTTTTTTCCTCCCCCTTTCCCCACCGGCCGATACCTTCTGGGAATAGAAGCCTACAACGACTTTATGTTTGGCGATCCCCTTTCTTGCGGCCCCCCCGTCCAACTTTTTTTCCATTTCGATCCGGAGGAGGGGTCGCCTGCCACTGTTCTCATTTTCTTCTGGATTTTTTCAATGAATGTGTGTTGGAACCCGATTATTCGGCAGGTCGCAGGCACCTGGTATCATTCATGCAACTTCTCTATTCTTTTCCTAGAAGAATGAACTCACACCATTCATCGTTCTAACCCTGTTGTTTCGTTCCCATGCGGGTTGGAGTCTTTGGCCCTAAGTTCCTCCCTTGGTGAGTGCATGCCACACCGTGAGGACTCGGTCTTCCCCCCTCCTATCATGAGGCGCTGCCCTCGATATTCTTCTCTGCTTTGAAATAAGCTCAAAGTGGTGTGCCCATTGTTTCCAGCTTAATATTTGACTTGCCCTTTCTTACATCTCCTTGTTGTCTTGAGATTCTTCCCTTTTCAGGTCACGACAGCTGGACTTTTTATTGCCCCCCCTTGTTGTATTTTTCTTTCCTACGTCTTGACCCTTTTTTTTTGCTCCCTAATGATCGCGGTCAGGGTCGGCATGCCTTTTGCCTACAAAATGCCTTTTTGGCATCTCGAAAGACCCTTTCTTTTTTTTTTCCCGTATGCCGACAACCTGGATTTTCCTCCGCGATGGTGGAGTTCATTTCACCCGTCTGCGAGCTCATTGTTTGGGTGTTTGACAAGTTCTCTTAACCTGCGTATTTACTTTTTCCGCTCAGCTGACTTACCTGGAGAGGCCCAACCCTTTTATGAGCTTTCATCCCCTTACAACACCATGGAGCACTGTCTTTCCGGCCCCGTTTTTCCCCTCTCCCCTTGTTTTGCTTGCTTTTTTCACAGAAGATGGACTAAACTAACCAAGGCTTTGCTTTGGCTGCCTCTTCTCCATTTATTTTTTGTTCGCTTCGCGGTGTTCCCCCCTTTGGGTCCTTTTTCCTGTTGCCCGTTTTTTTTGCGGGGTTTTCGGGACACATCTGTCCCCGGTCCTCGAGGATCCTCCTCCGGCAATTTGGCATTCCTAGGGGGGGACATTTATTGGCTGCCTTTTCCTGCCTTGTTCAGTCCCTCCCATATCTTGGGGTGTTTCTCTTGACCGCCCCTGCGAGCGTTTCTTTCATCTTGATCTTTTGTGCCGCCCCTTACACCTGTTCAAGTTCCACCAGAGTTCCTGCTTTCTTATCAGCGGTTGAAGCCTACTTGACCCCCCTTTCCTCTTTTGTTTCCGTTTGTCGTCTCTTTTTGGTCCCTTTCCAAACTTTCCCAGTTGGCTTCTGATCACGCCCGCCTTGATACTGTGCTTCTCCTGTCAGTGCTTCTTGTGGGCTCTACCTTTTTCTTTTTTTTTTAACCGCAGGAGAAGAGAACTCCTTTTTTTCCCTGGTCAACTTCTGCCTGCCCCCTTTTTGTACTCCCCTTAGTGAAGGGCATCCCCCTGGCCACCTCTTCGGAACAATTTCTATCGCTTATTGGAAGCTTCTTCTTCAAATCTAAATGCCCCGTTGGGTTTGTTCCCTTTTTTTCCCCTTAGGTCGCCCGAATGTTTCCAAACGAGAAGCCTGTCCTTTTCCCTGTTCACCTTCCCTGTCCCGGTTCCTTGAACGGTGATAGGTATTTCATTTTTTTAATAGCCCGGTATCCGCTAAATTGATTTCCCTTTCGCCTTATGTTCAATGCTGTCTTTGCCCAGCCTTCCGGCCTTTCTCAAATCTGTTCCTTCTTTTTGCTACTGTAAAATCCCTAGGATCATGATAGGTGCTGAGTTTCCTTTTGGTCGACCCCCATTTTTAGCCTCTGGATAGGTCTCTCCTTAATATATGACGACCTTGATCTGACTGTTGCGGGGATGCTTTTCCTCCCCATGTCCCCACAAAACCCCCCCACCCCCCCCCCCCCCCTCATGTCTTGTCTCTTTTGCGGCCGAACCAGCCCTATCCTGACGCCGTAACTTTAAGGTTGTTAATTTTCCTTCCTTGCCCGACGTAAGCCTTCGGTCGTCCTTTTCTTTCCTTTTTTCCCCTCGTATATGAAAACCTCTTTTTCGTTGTTGAGCTTTATTTACTTCACACTTCTTCTATTTAGTTATTTTCACCCCTTCACCGCAGCTGTACCCTCTCTCTGGTCCAATGACTTCTCCCTCTTGTCTTATGTGCTGGTCGTGATAAGAGAATTTTTTTCTCTCCTCCATCTCCCCCCCCCCCCCCCCTCCCCCCCCCCCACATGGATGACGCCGTTTTTCCCCTCCCTAGCAACCAGCCCGTCCTTTGCTGCCCTCGGCTGCCACATTGCTTTTCAACTGGTGAGTAGGCGCATGGTTGTATGAGAATCTTTTTAACCACCCTCTCCTTTCAGCCAACCCTGAGTTGCGCACTTGACTTTCCAACTGTATGAACTTCTTTCCGAGATTCTCCCCCTGTTTTTGATCTCTGGCTACTCGTCGACACCCTCTTTAAATAGGAAAACCAAGACCTCTGCAGGCTATCGTTGCCTCACTTAGTGAGCCCTATTTTTTATTGTTTGTGGTTTGTTTTGAGTTTCCTCTGATGAGCTTCAGTTTCGGTCCCCCGATCTCCCTTCTCTGGTCTTGGTTTTTCTCGACTTTTCTTCATTGATTTTTTTCGCCGGCCTCATCGAGCAAAAACGTCCTTGAGTAGTCCCCACGTGTCCGACAGTTGCCGAAACTTTCCCTCGGGTGTTTTCCTTGAAACCCTTCATCTTTTTTTTCCGGCATTGTTATTTCCTCTGTCCCCTGACCTTTTCTCTCAACCTTTTCCCCGCCCCCTTTTCGCGTCTTCTCGAGGCATAGAAGACGGGTTGCCTTCTTCTTCTGCGATCTCGGGACCCCTTTGTGCGCACAATAACTCTGTGATCTCCCCGATCTTCCCACTTCTCCCGTTTAAACAATCTCTCCAAGCTTTTTACTTTTCAGGGTGACCTCGATAAGGGTTTCCCGCTGCGCGTGTGTTACACCGATCACCTCCATTTCCCAATTAGTTGACTTGACATTTGCCCTCTCACCCTACCCCCCTTATTAGTTCTCTACCTTTCTTGGACCTACCCCCTTTCCCTGGCGTATCTGTATGGCGTCTCCTGACCCCAATTCCCCCGTTTGATTCCCCCTTTCTGCTTCCGTCCGGGTGTTTTGGCTCCTCCACAAAGCTCACCCGGTGTGCCTGTGCCCCGCAACACTCTTCTCAAAACCAACCCTCTAACTCCGTTCCCCTTTCTTCCATATCCTTGGTCGCTTTACGCGTTTGCGTTCAGTTTGGGAGCCTTTTCACTACTCTTCTGAGTCCATTTCTCTTTTTACCCCCCGGTGATCTCCCGAGCTAATATGCTCGAGTCCCCACCTGCTTTGCGGATCCTTTTCCCAGTGAATTTACCAAGGCCTTTGAAAAGACTAAAGTTACAGTCATCACATTTCATTTATCCCGTTGGGCTATCTTCTTCCCAACTCCCTCTCAGACGGCCGACCAAGGTTTTCTCTTCCATTCCTAGGATTAGCTTTCCCCTTGGGTATCATGGCGTTTGCCTCTCCTATCCTTTCCCCACAACAAAGTGGTGCTTTCTTTTCCTTTTTCAGTTCGAACTTGCCTTTGTCCACTTCCTCCCGCTCTCCATTTCTTCCGCACTACATTGTGTTTCCTGACTCCCCTGGTTGTGATTTCAATCAAGTCTGTTGACGGTAGACTGTCTTCGCTGCGCGTTCCTTTTCTTTTGGACACAGGTCTCGGAACCCGCTATTTCAATTCCCTTGTCTCCGTTCCCCTCCCTTCGCGGAGGATCACTCTTTTTTACGTGTTGCCTTTTTCCCAGATTCTACCCTGTCTCCAACTTCCAATTACGGTTCGGGATGTTCGCTGAGGTGCCCCCTTTACCTTCTTCAAAGTACCCTCGATGTTTCCCCTTCACAGTCTTGCAGGGAACCTCGATATCCCTTTCCGTTGCGGCCTCCTCCCCTTTGGATATCCCTTCACTCTGCACCACCCCTGCCTCCTATCGTGGTTTCGGCGTTTCCCCGGCCTTGACTCCGAAACGAAACAACTCCCTGGTGGTCCCCCTCCCCCTTTTCACTTTCCTCGTTTTAGGACGAGTCTCATCTTTACGTGTCCCTATGTTTTCAAGAGAAGAACCCTCCACCTCCGTGGTTCCTGCAATGGATGGGTTGCGATAAAAGGTGTTCCGCTGGGGGTTCTGACCCGCATATTCCGATTGTGAGACGCCCCAACACCTTTGTATGTGGCTTCTTTCCTCCGTTTCTCCTCTTTCCCTTGCCCACCGAATAACTGACGCCTCTCCATTTGTTTTGATCGGCGGGTTCTCAGGCCCGGGTAGATGGTTTTATCGTTGATGATTTTCCTCTTCCTTTCATGTGGTTTGTATACCATGAGGAAGTCCTTGCGCCGTACCGATGTCTGTCCGTGACGAACCGTCTATAGCATTGACCGTATAGGCAATGCCCCTACACACATAATATTCTTGAATAATCCCCGTTTTTCGTACTGACTTCTTTGATTCGTTTTTGTCATTGCAGGCCCGACCGGTTTTTACTGACAACCCCGTCTGATCTGCACCTCTTCATTGGAGAGGAAAAGCTCTCTCTGTTCTTTCGGTCATGCAAAATTGTTGGTGAAAGAGGACTGGCCCGCTCGCACACCAACACCCCCACACCCCCCGCACACACCCAAAACAACACAAAAACCCCCCCCCCCCCCCCCTCCCCCCCCCCGACCCCCCCTTTTTAAGATTCGTTTGCCCTCCCCCGAGCCCCGGCTCCTTTCCCCTCTTTTCCCTCTACCTTTGTTTCGATCCTCGTTCCCTTTCCGCGTCCCCGTCACGATCTAGTTTACTTCTTTCTCACCGTGTTTAGTGTTCTTTTTTTACTGTCCTTATATTCTCCCCCTATACGAGCTGCCTCTCCATGTTCTCCTCCCTTTTCCTTCTATGCCGGTTTCCTTGCCTCAAACCAGGTAAAGGAAGGGGGCCCGTCCATAGAACGTCTCGTCCTGGGTCCTCTTCCTCAATGATATCCGGCTTCTCCGTGTCATTGCTTCTCGTCAGCTATCTTTCGTCTTCTTGCCGTGAACTTTTCCTTAGCCGGTAAGTCATCTGTCAGAGTCCCCAAAACTTCATTTAAGCTTCACCCCGATCCACCCTAGCAAAAACTTTGCATGATCTTCTTCCCTTTTTACCTCGATCTCGTGAGTTTTCAAGGTTGTCGTGTTAATTCTACGCCACCCCCCCATCTTTCTCTGCTGCGATTCTTGTATCGTCCTGGAGTAGTTTGAGGACCCTTTGATCTCCCCCTCCGGCCTGCCCGGATCTGTGGTCTTTTTTTATGCTGGAAATATTTTTTTTCCCTGTCCTTTTGGTATCCTCTTACTGGCATCACTAGGCTTTGTTCCCCCTTTGCATTCGTGGCGTTCTCCACCACTTTGGGAATCAACACGCCTGCTTTCGGGGGTTCGAGAGTGACCGAAACTTGGAGAGTCTGCTTCCTGTCTTCTATATTCCGCTTTTTCCTCAAGCCACTGTTCTTTCAACGTTTCTTCCTTGAGGCTAGTTCGAGGGGGGAATCACCCTTCCCCCCCCCCGTCCTTGAATATTTTTTGACGGTTGTCCACGTGACCTGGTTTTCCCTACGTCTCTTTTTCGAAAATCCCTTAGCCCCTTACATTCACTCTTTTCCTTGGATAGTGCCTCCATTGGCAGTTAAGTGGGACATAGTCCCTTTTTCGCCTTTGTCCTCAAATTCCCTTTAGCTCCTAGAATGCTTCTCTGGACACGGCGTGCCGGCAACTTCATGTTTACGCCCCCAGAGGAAGGTGCCTAACCCGGGCCCTCGAGTGGAAACCCTTTTTTAGATCAGTATGGTTGCCTTTCGGACCCGCGCCCCTGCCCAGTGTTTTTGGTTCTCCATCGGAAGATTCATGATCCCCCCTTCCGCGCCGCCAGTTAATTGCTTGCCATTTCCATCTTTTTTGGCTTTGTCTCAGGTGATGGGGAATTCATTTTCCATAGCCCCGGGTTCTTTGCTTACTGTTCTTGTCCTTTTTTTCTCTGGGCAAGCGCATTGCTTCGCACCTATCCCGTTGCTCTATCGATAGGAAGCTTTATTCGATTTGTCACCCCTCTCCCTTTTGACCTCATTCTCCCTTTGCGCTTTGTCCGACTGCCGTCTTTTTTTTCGTTCTCTCGTTAGATTGACAGACCTGTCCTTTTTAATGTTTGCGGTTGGGAGCTTTGCGCCACATCCCCCCTTCTGTGACTGAAGTTGCTGCTCCCCCAGCACCATACTGGAAGACTCTGAGTAATCGAGTTCTTTTTTTCCTTTGCCCTCCTCCCCATACGCAGGTTGTCCCTTTTCGGTCAACTCCCCAGATGGTTAGCTGAGCCGGGGCCGGTTTTGAGCGTTTTCCCTGCCCTTAACCCCTCTTTGAACCCCAATTCTTTGAACAGACCGCAGCGGTACCACATTTATTTAGATTGTCCCCCACTACTTAGGTCTGTTCTATGTTCCCGTTCCTTAATACCTTAAGATGGGATATCTCGTCTGTAAGCCCCGGAGCCCTTTCCCATTCTCACTAGCGCCGCACTTTTTTAGTCTTTTACGATAGTCCGAAGTGTCCAACCTCTTTTAACGGTTGGTCGGATTGATTCTTTTCCCTGAGAAACTTCACCAAAACTATTCTCTTCCCCTCCCCCACCCCTCTGTGTCGCAGTGGGGGTCGTCCGTGGACCGTCCGCTCAGTCGTCTTTTCTCTTTGTACGCAGTTTGTACCCCCAATCCCCTCAAGGTGAAAGAGAGCACCCCCACCCTAATGAAGGCCGCTCATGGGTGGCCGCATTTTGTTTTTTTTGTTAAGTTGCTTCTTTATTCGCGAGGTGACGATCATACCGTCGGTTTTTTTTGCCTAGGAGTTTTCGCCCACTTGTTCTTTGATTTTCTCGATCTTTATGGGATTGTTTTCTCCCGGTTATTCTTTCACCCACTGTGCGTCGGCAAAAGTGGTTCCGACCATTTTGTCCCCGCTGTTTTTGCCCGCATTTTGTTTCGTACCTGCTCCGCCCTGACTTCGGCCTACCCCACCTTTTTCCTTCTTTTTATTGGCGGATGAGGACTGACGACTGTCGTCTTTTCGCAGGTTGTCACCCTTGTGTGCGTGGCAGCCCCCCCTAGCAGGAGGTTAGACAAAAAACCAACCCCCAAAAACCCGCCTTCTTCTTATTCACTTGCCCTCCCGTTCCCATGATTGCAATTAACTTTTGAAAGCTTGTTTTTTCCCCCTTTTGTCTTGTTTCACTCCGCAATAAATTGCCCTCGTTTTTGAGTTCCACCCTCTCAATACCCCCTATTTGTTCCTCCTCACCCTCTGTTCCGGGCGACATTCATCTGTCGCGTATCGGGATGGAGAGCATTACCCCCAAGTATATCCGGCTGCTTCGGTCTCTGTTCGGTGCTGTTGAACCTTTTCCTCCCCCCCTGCCGCAAGTTATTCGTCCTCACATCTCTTTTTTAAACTCGCTAGCGGCAGTCGTTCCTTTACCGGCCGATTTGATCTCCACGTTTTTTTCGGTTCTTTGCGACAAGCAGGCCCTCTCCCTCTAATGATTTTGCCCCTTTCTCTTTTTGACCCCATGGCGCGACCGTGCCTTCCTTACTTTCGCTTCCCCCTGGGATCATTGTTGTCATTTCCCCTTTTTTGCCGCGTCACGTCCCACCCCTCCCTTCCTCTTGATTCCTTCTTTTCTTCTTGGAAAATCACTCTCATACCGGCACCCATCTTGATTTCCTTTCCATAAACTATGCGTATTTCTTTTTTTTTCAAATGGGCTTTCATGCCGGTGTTCGTCGCATGCAGTGGCAACCACCCCGTGTCTTTGCATTTCGCTTTGCCTAACTGCATTCTGGCCCATAATCCGCTTACTTTTTTTGGAGCCTGGTGGATTCCCTTCCTCGGTTGCTTTCATGCCGGTGACTTTCGTTGGGAAAGGAGACGGACTCTCGCGTTTTTTATTTTGTAATTTTCCGGGCACGTGTTTTTCACCTGTCCCCGTAGGTCCCCCCGCTACCCTGCAATGGTCTAAGCTCTTTTTAGTTTCAAGCGACTGTCCCGGTCCCTGGTTGTGCATTTTGCAATGTCTTAACAAATGAAACCTTGTTCAGTACACATTCCGGAGGGGGTTTTTCATGGTGCTTGCGCCCCCCGTCTCCCTATCGATCAATTACCTCCCGCTGTTTTTTTTTTTTTTTTTTTTACGTCCACCCCCTTTCTTTCGGTGCCAGCGAGGTGCTATCCGGTCAGTGTAATTCTTCCCCTTGATCTTTCCCTTCGCCCCAACGCAATAATGCCCCATGATTATACGGCGTTCCCCCTTTCTCATTCCCATTCACCCCCAGGGGCCCCCTTCCAACTGTCATCTCGTTTTGCCGGAATCCTGGATCCTGAGTACACGTTCCCTCTGTTTCCGCGCTTTAAAGCACCCGCCTGTGCCGGGTGCACTTCTGGAGTTGGGTTAAAAGGTTTCCCGCGTCCGGTCTCACCCGCGCCCGATCCATTTCTGACAAGCGCTTTTCCAAACGAATCTTTTTTCTCTGGGCTTCCGTCTTTCTTGCTGTCAACATTTGAACTCCCATATTGATCTGAGGACCCTTGATCTGGATCCCCTTGCTCAGAGTCTCTTTATCGATTTCCACTGAAGTGGTTTTTTGACCTCTCCATCTGTCTTCCGGCCATTCCGGTGTCGGCCCACGGTATTCGTCATTCCCTCCTCTCTCTCTTTCTCTCTGCAGACTTCCATTGATCAAATTCATCAGGCCTTTGTCGTCACCGATTTCCCCTGAGGCATTAGCTATTGCACCGGCCTTCACCTGTGGCGGCCTATCAACCCCCTGGAGATAGCCACTTATTTGCTGCCCCAGCGATCTATTTTCTCTCGGAGTACACCGAACGCTCACTTTTTGGAAAATCGGACCTTCCCCTTGCTTCTCTTCTTTCCTTCTACTATGCCCCTCTATCCCCTTTTGTTAGAGATAGACCCTTTTCAGCGTACGCTATTCAGATGGACTTCTCTTCCCCCACTTTTTGGCGTCCGAGTCATATAGGTCATCGTTCCAATCTTCGTAAGGGCAGTCGCATCTTGTTCCGTGCCCTCACATTAACCCCGAGCCGGTTCAATTGCCTCGACATTTTCTCCTCCTCAGGTATACGTAAGACAACGTTCTATACTCTCTTCGGTGGTAGTTCATTGAGGTTTTCTTTAACCTATAGAGAGTTTATTTACAATCCTGATACCTTCTTTTGCCGGCTTCCGCTTCCGTCCTCCTCGGGATGACAACCCCTTACTTCGCGCATTCCTACTTCAACCATGAGAACTCACGTCCCAATCAGAGATTCCTTCTCACAGTGTTGCTCAGCTTTCTTTCCAGGTTTCCGTCACTTGACCAATATTGGTCCGGGCCCCCCTTACCCTTCGGTTGCGCTGAATTCCTATCTCGGGTTGTTAGACTTCTTGTTCCCCCATTCGTTCCTCTCCCCCCTCAGTTGAATGCCCGGCCGCGTTTTTGTATGATGAGCAGGGCCCCCTTAAATCTCCCCCCTGCTTCTCCTCCTTTAACTTGCAACGCATACTTTCTTTTTCCCCTTGGGGCCCTGAGTGCCTTTTTTTTTTTTTTTTTGCACGGCCTGGTCCCTCCACTCTTTAAGGACTAGCTTTCGGTTTTCTAGCGTGACCTACCCTAATTGGCTCTCTTACCCTGTAGATCTTCTCTAGGGTGTTTTCAAGGAAAGAAATTTTCCTTCATCCGTAATGATTTGAGAATTCATTTTAGACGTTTTGCCCTCCCCGACTTCACCCCCCGACATCCTGTTTTGTCCTTTGTTGAGTCGACTTTTTCTCCCGGTTGGTTACCCCCTTTTCGTAAACCTTACCCATTCCGACCATTCCATTGCTGCCTCCCCTAATGGATCTATTCTCCCCAATGTTTCACTTCTATCTTTTTCTTTCTACCTTTTTAACTGAAAGTCAAGCGATTTTCCTAACGGCGTTCCCTTATTCAATATATTTTATCCCCCTGCCCTTGCTGAGTCCTTTAGCTTTATTTTTTTTTTAAAGAATTCACATTTCTCCCCCCCAGCGAACTGAAACACATTTTGGTTAAATGCCAGACTCCACTCATTATCCCTTTCCCCTCTATCATAGTTAATTGGAACTGTAAATCCTTCTACTCTTTTCAGTCTCCAAGGTGATTTGTAAGCCAATGAGAATCTCCCTCCCGGTCTCCATGACATTTGAAGTCTTCCTGACCTTTCTTCCCTGCCCCCCACGTATAAAGGGATCCCTCCTTTCAGTCTTTTCTTCTCTCCAATTGGTTTTCAACAATAGCAATTTCTCGAGAGTGTATGATGGGAGAAACATGAAGCTACTTCCTTTTTTTTCCCAGACGCTCTCCAATTTTCCTTTTGATGCTCCCTTTCCCCCTTTTGCTTTATGCCTCTTTTTCTCCCTGTCACACATTTCTTCGATGATAGTGAGGCAGCCAACAATCATAGATCTCAAGTAGCACGGATAAGCCCCCAGTTCTCCAAGGTGTTTATTCGAGACCTTTCCCTATACTCTTTAGTTTAGCCCTTCTAATTATCCCCCCGCGATTTCTCTTACCCATTTTGTCTTTTTTTGTGAGAGGTGCTTACCAACTTTTCCTTATTGCTTCGTTTAACCCCCGTCGCCTCCCCTTTCCAATCTTATAGGCGTGGCCAATTCTTTTATCTTGTCCCAGATGAATAAGAGCCCTTTTTTTCTCTTCATCGGCCTCCGTCCTCCACTTTCTCAAAGAGCGCCGGCGCTATTTTTTTTGCTAATTTACTCATGCTGAAAAACTTCCCCTTTGTTTGAGAGCCCGAAATTAAGATGAATGTCTGCAACTGGCCTCCCCCCCCATTCTCCCTTTCAAGCCACACTTCTTTCGTCCTCTTAGGGGAAACCTTCTTCCCAGCTTTCTTTGAATTTCGATCTCATAGTTTTTTTGATAGATGGCTACTCCCCCCCCCCCCTCTAAACCATAAATGCAACGAATATTGAAAACAACCTACATTAAGACTAATCTGGTGTCCTCCCACTGACGGTGCGA
>Ga0179593_1449258_pt1 | contig 17747 bp, 22 predicted proteins | sample CZODoug2_1_08_16_FD_185931 | JGI IMG/M metagenome (GOLD analysis project Ga0179593, IMG submission 185931) | Vadose zone soil fungal communities from Angelo Coast Range Reserve, California, USA - CZODoug2_1_08_16fungal (PacBio error correction) | ecosystem: Environmental > Terrestrial > Soil >... | reverse complement strand
GTTCCCGCAACTGAGATTCAGTAACCTTGCTTTTTCCCAACCGTCACAAGAGGATTGCTTTTCGTCTTCCCTCATCCCCCCGAAGATCAGCCGATCACTTTGACTGTGGTAGATTCTTGGATCCCTCCATAATTTTCTGGCCCCCTCCCTCAAGTCCCCCTGGTGTTTTTTAAGGTGCTTAATTTGTGCACAGAAGGATTGATTTAGATCGTATCTCCTCACCGAAATTGTTTCTCTTTTCCCCCACTCCCCGTTCGTCTTGAGCGGGTAATCCCAGATCAGACTTTTTCCCCACAACGTTTGTTTAAGTTCTTCCTTTTTCCCCTTTTTCCGGCAAATTATTTATACGACTTATTTTTTTTCCCTCTGTCACCCCTGTCCTCCAATTCCCGGCATAATAGGGAAAAGATGTTCCCATGTCAACCTTTCTCCTGACCTTTCAACTGAAGTGACCATTCCGCTTTGTACCTTTCTCACCCCTCTGACCCAACCTTCACCCAACTCCAACATTTGAGCCTAGCATTTGGGATTATGATGATTATTCGGTTTCGTTCGCTAGGCTATCGCCGAGATTGCCCCCTTCCATTTTTTCTTTTTCGTCGTCACTCCGACTAGGGAGAGGACTCGAAACCCCTTCGCAGCAAATTTGTTCTTTGTCAATTTGGGGTTATTTTCTTCCAGATCGTTTATAGACTCCCTAGCCCCTTGGATCAACCCCCCCCCCCCGCCACCCTTTTTGGACTCCCATCTTCAGGTGTTCATTGCAGTTGACTGTATCCCTGGCCGTCTAGACCTCCGTCCCCCACTGGATCACCTTGTCGGGAACAGTCGAGTTCCGGATTTTCCCCCTTTCATCTTTTTGTTGTTGTTCAATGGCTCTATCCCTTCTTGTTTAGCGGCAACTCTTTTCAAGATTCTTCTGTCCGGTCTTATCCTTTCCTGTCGACGGTGGTCGCTGTAGCCCTTTTTCCTGCGAAAGATCCCAGGTCTTTATGTGCCGCTGCGGTGTCCTGGGGTTATCTGGACATACCCACCAACGTAATATGATCTCGTGGGGCACGCCTCTTTCCACTTTTCTCCTTGGTTCGTAGTACACGGCTTTTAACTCATCCCTAGTTCTTTGGAAGCGATACTATGACCCCCTTTTGTTGCCCTTCCCCTTTTTACGGTACTGACTGCATCCGTATGACGGATCCCCGGTTCTTCCAATTGTTGTGAAAATCCGGTCGCCTTTTTCTGCCTTTCAGAAGCTAGCTGGTTGAAGCCATGATTTTTGAAAGCAACTAAGGACTCCGGCCATCCCTGGAGGTCCACTCCTGTTCCCAACCCTGGTTCCCCGATCGTTCTTCCCTCTTTGGCCCTAAAAACGCGAAGAGCTCGTTTTAAACCCTTTTCATGAGGGTTCCCGGGCATCCGACCATACTTTTTTTCCTCAGATTTTGCTTCTGAAACTCCCCGTCACGGCTTTTTCTTATGCCCAGTTATAAATGCCCCCTTGCGGTATGCCCAGGAACTCCCCACCCTATCCCTCCTATCACCAGCTCAGCCGTCGCCGTTCAGTTCTTTTTGTTTTTTTTTCAATTCGTTCCCTAGTGCGTTCCATCTAGGACAGATGTCACTCCTTTTTTGACGTCCCTCGCGGATCAATGACGACTCGATTTTCCTCACCGTAAGAGGCCGGCGCCCGCCCTATTGAAACCTTAGGTAGTCATTCGTTCATTTTTTCGTGGAATACTGCCTGGATTGAACACTCTTCCTCACCTCCACTTCCCCTCCATTTCGGCGCTCGACGTTCCAGAAACTTTCTTTCTAACTTTCTGATACCAACAAATCGGTCAGGGTTGGCATCGGAATCGGCCCCCCCCCCTTTTTATTTTCTCTTAAACTCCAGCTCTCTTTTTGGTCCGCCTGTTTTGCTGCCAACCACTTGCTCTATCGTGCTTCTGAGTATATTCAGGCCGAATGCTGTTCTTTTCCCTGTTCCAGCGATAAGTCCTCTTTGACCTTCTCATTCGAGTCTTACAGTCTTCCTTTCTTCTCACTGCACGCCACTCTGGTTCCCCTGCCCGTGTTTGCCCTTTACCAGATATTCTCTATCCCTCTTGTTGTTTCCTTAACCCGTTTAACCCTCCCGTACCCTGCTAGTGCCAGCAGTTCTCCGTTTGTTTCCCTCCTTCTCGGCCTACTCAACTTGAATACTTCAGTGGCCTAGATATATGAAACCCCATGACATTCCCCGCCTCGCGAGCTTTCCTTTCCCAAAGCCATCCCAATCCGCAAGTCTGTGTCCAATTTTCTCAGACCCCCCCATGTTTTTTCCTTTTTTTTTGCACGGGCTCCTCGCCGACTAAAGTCTTCGGCGTTTCACTCCCCAACTTGGTGTTCCACGTACAGGCTGGACGCTTTTTTTTTTTTATGCAAGTGTCTCTCCACCCCCCCCCGTAGCCTTGTCTGTTTCGCCCTTTTTTCCCGGCGTTGTACTTTTGATTTATCCGTATTTCAGTGCACCATTTCCCCTCGATACATTCCTTTTTACCTCGCCTTCTACGGCATGACTTTCTCCCCCCCTTTCCCCCGTTCCTCCCAGCCTTTGAGGGCCTCTCGTTCTCATCCTCCGTTGACAGCACCCCCAATGAGCCTGACTCGTCCCCCCGACGCAACCCCCCCTGCGTCGTACAGATACCCCCATCGACGCAACTTCGTATTCCCTCCTTGCTGGTAGTCTCTGCGCTTCTTGCCTTTTGACAGAGTTCTTCAAGACCCCTGGTGTCTTTTTTAATATAACGTTGGAATAAGATTTCTCCCAATCCACACCTTCCTTCTGGCCTTGTTTCATCAAGCTAGTCCATTATGGGGTTTGTTCTTCCCTTATTGAACACATGATGGGTCTATATCTCCGGACAGCTCAGCTTATCCCCTTTCCCTTCCTGCGACGAATTCATTTCAGGCAAGTTTGGAATGATTGATGTGCCTTTTTTTTTCCTTAGGAGTTATTAATTTCTTCGGACTCTTCTTTTTTCGCCCCCCCCCCCTTACTTTAACCCCCCGACGCTGTTTCTGCGTCCTGCGGTTAAAGATGATCCCCCACGAGTTCTGAGTTTGCCGCTCCTTCGCCCCAAGGGGGATTACCCATACTTATTCTGCCTTGGAACAGATTTCAGTCCCATCTTTCTATGGTCACGCTTGTGCTGGAGTATCGATCATCTCCTTTATCTGTCCCACTTTTCCGTCGTGACGTCCCCCCTTTCCTTCCACCACTCCATCTAAGTATGGTAGACCCAGAGTTTTCCTCATTTTCGTTTTTGTAGGGGTATTTCCTTGCTCCCTGCCCTTGACCAAGAACCCTTGGCCATTCTGTCGCGCGGACCCTTTCCCCCGTTTGCATTCAAGGATAGACCTTGGCCGCTCCCAGAGTCGTGTCCGTTACCCAATTGCAAAACCCCGATTGCATTTACGTAACCCAGTCGAACTTGCACAGGTTCCCGGTCCTGGTTGAACATTAAATCAAGACATAGTTGTCTGTACGTGTAGCCCAGTTTCCTTGCGTTAACATAAGTACCTACCCATTAAACCCAACGTTCGTTCCCGTTTAGGGCTCGGCGGGTTTGATCGGGCTCTTTTAGATTGAGTCTGAGAACCCTTCTTAATCCTCCCCCTCGCCTAACAAGCGTAGACACCACTTGGTTGAGAGCATTTTTGGCTAGTTCTCCCTTAGTCCGCTTTTTTTACACCTAGTACCCTCAAGCCTTTTTCCATTCTTTGAGCTCGGCCCGTTCTGACACCTCCCCATTCCCTCCCCTTTTCAGCAGAATGGCCCTAGTGCTCAAATGTTGCTTTTGGGGGCCACCTTTTTTTTTCGATCTCGCACTTTAGTGGTTCAATAAAATTGAGCTGTCTTTCGTAAACTGGGTCTTTCCCATTCGTTGATTGGGCGTTCTTTCTTTTTCATCTTTACGATTGGCGACTCGCTTTTCAAAAGAAAGGTTTCTTTTAATTTTCCCTTTGATCCACTATTTTCCCCCTTGAACGCTGAATCCAGCACGCCCCCCCAACACCTTGTCTCTGCGCTTTTGAGGCTACTAGCTGTTCTGTCCTTGTCCACGTCCACAACTGTCGCTATTCCTTTGCGAGTGACCTACACTTCTTTTGTACTCAACGCATTACTCTTTCGTTAGAATGATCTAACGTTTTTTTTGCCGCCCCTCCCGCACTTCCTACTCGACTACCATTCTGATCTCATCCGGGGCTCCCTTTCGGGCTTATGTTTTGACAGCCGAACCATCTCTTTGGACGTTGTTGTAGTCAATGTTCCTTCACCGCATTGAGTCGGGTTTTTTTTTCAAATTCTCTCTCTTGTTTGGCGAGATTTGCACCGTCCGTAGTACAAAATCCCCTTTTTTTCTACACCGTCCAACCTCCTGGGTTTTTCCTTCGACCTAAAATCAATCCCGACCGGACCCTGGCCTTTTTTCCCTCCCCCCTTCCTGTGGTTCTCTTTTTGACTCCTATTCGTGTTTCGGCCCTGACAATCCCTTTCCCCCGGGAGATCAGTTGCATTTTTTTTTTGATTTGTAGTCAAGTGCCCTCTTGATTTTTAACTCATCTCGTTTTCTCGCGGTGATCGCTACCTCTATTGAGTGACCAGTTTTCCTCCTTGATTCCTTTGCTCCTCAACCTTTTCAGCTTTTCCCCACCACTTTTTCTTTTGCGATGTTTGACTTGCATGTGGCAGACGGAACTCTTAGTTTTTCTTCGTTTCACTCTGCCCCTCCCCCCTTTTTTGCAAATTACGACAAGCCTGGAAAGTATGTTTTTTTTTTTTTAACCTCCACCCTCTCACTTTCTTTTTGACTGACTACCAGCGCCCAACCCTTCCCCCTCCTATTTTTTACTTTCGTAATAACTCCCCCCCGCATTTTCCTATTCTTTGCTGATACTGGGCGTTCTCTTGTCCTCTCGCCTCTTTCCCCCGAGATCCTCCCTCTTAGTTTGCTCGAGTAAACGGCTTTTCTTTGACTTGGACCCCCTTCCTCAACTGATTTTTAATAGGATGCGGTTAATCCCCCCTAGTTTTCATTTCACCAATGCTTCATTTTTCGATGCCAGACTCAGAACCCCCTCCAGTTCAGGGGATTTTCATTGCCGGTGCCCATTTTCAGAAAGGGCAGTCCTTTCCTCTCGGCGACTTCTCCTGGCCCAACACCGCAAGCCACAAGCACTTTCCGTCAGTTACAGTTTCATCCCCTACACGGGAAAACCTTTACTCTCCCCTGGCGTTGAGACTTATCCTTACCTCGTGTTTAGAGGAATTGTACAAGGAAAATATAGGTTTCTAGAAAAGGTTATCTTCTATTGTAGCTTAGGCCAGACATCATTCGCGACATCACTACAGTTTTTCCCGTTTGGTTGCAGAATTTGACCACCCCACTAAACCACAACTTCCAATAAGGATTATAGTTTTCCTTGCATTCCAAACAGGATGAATTTTCGTTACGTAAGTATTGTTAACTCATCTTATTGATCGTAATCCGCCCCCCAAGTTGGAACCAACTTGATTTCGGATTCTTACTCTTTTTTAGAAGGTCCCCTCTTTTCCCCGGTCTATCCCGGACGGCCGGCCCCAATGAATAAGGTCTTTTACTCCTTTTGAAACTCTTCCTTCAGCATCTCTCAGTGGTAGTCCTTACTTTCGAAAGAGTCTGCGCGAATACCCCATACTTCACGTTTTTGCCAGGCACGATGTAACCTGGGGAAATTGTATTCATACTTTTCCTTTTTTGCCTAAAACCAGTTCTTTCCCCCAGACTGCCGACCTCGGGCCTTTTTCTCTTGGCACCATGGAGTTCTCCCAGGGCTCCCACCCCCCCCTCTTGTTCGAATTCCTATCCGCGCCCTCCATTATTCTTCTATGCCAACACCCCCCCCTCAAAGTTGTTCATCATCTGCCTCCTTTTCCGTTCACCCGTCTACGCATGCCCTTTCCAGGCGCCGGTCCTGCCTCCTTTCTCCTTGTGTTTACATTAGTGCTTTTTGATTTCCCCGATTTGCCTCGCTCAGGCTTCTGATCCCAACGTGCGACTTTTTCATACGAGAGGCGCTCTCTAGGATAACCCTTAGGATAGTCGCGCTTGCATTCTTGTACGGTTCACCCCCTTCGGGCGTTAGTGCAATCCCGTCTCCTTCCCCCACGGACCCCCTCCCCCCCCCTTTTTTCCTTGACTCGAAGCGACCCCCGCTTTCACTTTGATTACCACATTGTCATGATTTTCTTCGGCTCCCGTTTCTTTACAACGCCTGCCAGCTGATGTATGAAGGTCATAATTTCCTGCCACTGGACACAATTGTCCGATCTCGTTGATCTTTTATATCAGGCCGAATGAGGTCTTTGTTTCCTTTTTCCCCCTTCTCTGCTTCTTGAGGTCTGGCCGTTAGAGACTGTTTTTCCACTCTCTTTTCTGGCTATTCCGCGGTTCCGTCTTCCCTCGCTTTCCCCCCTCCCCCGTTGTGGTTGTGCGCTGACTTTGACCCAATCTCCCACGAATCTCCGATTTCTTAAGGGAAAGTCTTCTCCTTTTTTTCCCTATAACCCCTCATAAATCCTCTAAAGAGATGACGGGAATCGACACCCTTCCCACGCATGAGCGAGCCTGAATCTCCCAGACCGCAAAGATCTTCTGCCTTGGTCCCCGGGCCTATCCCCCTGCCGGATGAACGGAATCTCCTCTGTGAGTTTCCTTCCGTCATGTTTGCCCACCCGCAGGTAATGGAAAGATTTGTTTTCCTCCCTTTTTTGCAAATTTGCTGCTGTCTGTCTGAAATGTTTAGTGTCCGTTCACTTGTCCCCCTGGGACTTTAGTTATTGCACCCTAATGACTCAATCGAGTTTTAGCCCCCTCAGTCCAGAGGCGACCGATCCTTTGCTACTTGAACAGTTTTTTAGTCTTCGCCATCCTTGTCTGACGCTTTCCGCAACCCAATGTTTTCTATCTTGATACGCTCAAACTCTTCGTCCTCCCCTCCACCCGCGAACTTCTTTGGCCCTTTTCTGCGATGGTCTTTCTGCTGCGACTTTTTCCTTTCCCGACTGAGGTCGATCACTTTTCGCATTGTACCGTCGTTGAAATACAACACCGGATTTTAATTCCCTGCCGTCCTTACCCTCTTTTTCTTCGCCCGGAAACCCTATGACTTTTTTTCCATCCCGTTGCTCGCGTTTTGTGTCAGAAAAAGGTCATCTCGCCCAGTCCGTCACCGGTTTGGCCACAGTCTGTGAATGAGGTCTTTTCTGCGGATTCTTCATTACGTCCCTTCGAGCCCCTTATGGAATCCCTGCGGTATCTGTTTCTCGGTGATTCCTTTTGGAAAGGTCACGCACCCCTTTTTTTTCTTTCCCTCCTACGGATTCACCCTACTGTACTTGATCCGAATCTGCCCAAAAGTTATAGTATCAGTCACCTTATGTGGAACCACCGCTGGGCCAGCCGTCCGCTATTCCTCCTCAATTATTTACGATGCCCGACTCTAATGAGTGTCCTCTTGGTCTTTGGATTTTCCCCTGCACCGGCAGATTGCACCCCTGTGCTTCCTTTTTTTCGGCTCAAGCGGTAAATTCTCCATTTCTCTTGACTCCAGCGCCCGATTCTTTTTTGACAATTGCCCCTCAACCAGATGTATCTAGCACCCATCACCCACCACTTCTCACATTACCGCGTCGGTTTCTGAACCTGTAAAGTACCATCGCACTGTGCCTTGGTCTTTGGCCGGTATAACCTTTCTCTTGAACTTCCGCTGTTACCTTTTTCCGTGTCCTGCCAACCCGAGCCCGTTTTCCAGGTTTGGCCGGTGTTTTTTTCTCGCCATAGACGATTCGTCTTAAACCTCTCTTTTTTTTTCTACTCCGAATACGCCTCTCCCTTTAGCCATTTGTTAATCCTGTGGTCGCATTCCTATTCCTTAGTACTCCCCTTTTCCCCCAAAAGAACGTGGCCCTCTTCGATATCACGGAGGACTACTCCGCCCTACCGTATCCTATTCCCAGAAGTGATATTCCCCATTTTGGTTCGGGGGAAGCGGGGTGCGCGAACCCCCCAGATTACCCCACTCGTTCCCCTGGCTTGTCGGCAACGTCCCCGGTTTTTTTCTTGCCCGTTAGTCTTGAGATGCAACGGAGGATGGAGACCTGTCTTGCAAAAATGTTTCAGGTGACCCCTCTTATCTCAAATCAGTTTGACCCACATTCAATCCAGAAGGACCCCCCCACGTTGGGGCTCAATAGACTTGTGACCGGTCGGCTTGCTCCATTTGTTAAGTCCCCCTGATCCCCCATTAGCGAATACGACTTACAAATCATTCTTTCTTACGCTACCCTAATTAACTAGAAAGCTTCTTTCCCGACCTCTACCGTGTCGTTGTTCTTTTCTCCTCAATATTCATTCATCGGACCAGTTCGAGCCTCCGTCTTCCATTTGTCCCTTCTGACCCCTCCGCGACACTACATCTTTTTTGCCGGGTTGCTAAACAAGCGGCTTTCTTTTCGCCTTTTTTTGTTTTTTTACAAATCCCCTCCTTTTGTGGGGTTGAGAGCTATTTGAAAACCCCTCATACATGTTTCTCTGTTCTACGTTTTTCTTGGGTTTTCTCCTTGACGTCAGTACCCCTACCTATTTAGGAAGGACTCACCTCTGTCGACCTGGAATGATATTCATAAAGTGTCGGAACAGATGATTAAGTCTCAGTCTTCTTAGTTCCCCATTTCCTGCCTAAAGTAGGCTTGTCTTTGCCCCCTCCTTGATCGCAGACGTTAGCTGGCGTGACACTCCTCAGACGCTTTCGCGCTTTAACCTCCCTTCCACCCCTTTTGTTATTGGTGCGTCTGAATCGTGTTCCCGAAAAGATTTTGGGTCATCTGCCGAAAATCCTGGCTTTGGCAAATTCATTCGCAGGGCGCTGCCTCTCACGGGCAAGGCAGGTGCCTTAGTACGTTGTGTAAGCACGATTTTTGTCGCCGAACTTTCCAACACACACGTTCTTCCCCCTAAAACCCTAGCACCTGCTGGGCCAGTTATACTCTTTTTCGAGGACCGTCGGGCCTCAGCTAGTTTTAGTGCCAGCCTTTTGCCTTTTTTCTTGGATTGTAAACCCCTCTGTTTTTTTTTCCTCTTCCCCATTTTCTTATCCACTTTGTTAACGCTTGTTATTATTCTCTCAGCAGATAGTGACTCCCCTTCGTGACCTAATCCCCCCACCGCCCCCACAGGGAAAACGACCGTTTTCCCTTTTTTTGCAGGGACAAGTATTTTTTTTTTTTCTAAAGGGAAGACTTTAGCGAACGGGCTACGAGGTCCACGCCTTTTCGGTGTGTTCCCCTCCCCTGCCGGCGGACATGTTCGCATAATGGTTTTCACGTCCCTTGGCCAATATTTTTTTGCGAGAGGTTGGCCCTTCAAAGACCCGTGCTTATGAGCCTGTCTTTGGCACTTTGTTGTCATTAGCCTTTCCAGAATGCAAGCAGAGGTATGGAAGATCAGGTCAACCCCCAACGGAAAATCCTGATCTTCGGTTATCCCTTACCTCTTAGTGTTGTTAAGACCGGTGTCCTCATCCCTTGATTTATCATTCTCTCCTCCCTCCACGACTTGGAAAAAGGAACCCCCGAACTTTTATCGTTTCCCCTGATGAGCATCCCGTATGCGGGCGATCCAAGGTTTTTTTTTTTTCCTTTTGAACTAATACGCGTCAGTCCGCTGTCTCCGCCTGATAGCAGTCTTCTTTCCCCCTCAATCGTGTCTGAGAACCAGCCTCAAGTCATTCTTCAACCGGCCAGCAAATCCTGTTCCCAACCTTTTGTCTTTGCGCTGCATTATCTGTTTGCCCCGTGCGACGCTGTCCGTTTGAGAAGATGCCTAGTTTCCCAGGGCAGAACCCATACTTGTCCCCTTTCACTTCCGAATGTTGCCGCCCTCCGTCTTTGTTATGCCCCAGTTTATACTTGTCCGCATCCTTTTCTTGTCCCGGCCCCATTCTTCGCACTCCTGACTAATTCATTTTTCCCTCCCCGAATTAGCGTTTTGAAATTATTGTTCCATATATGCCGGGACGTTGTCAAGTGACTCCTTTGCGTTCCCCTTTGTCTCCGGCGACAATGACGAGATATTAGCACTTACGAGCGCAGCGCTGTCGCGGTCTTTTTTATGTACCATTCGTTTCTTGTGTGCCATCTTCTTTCCCAAGTAAGGACGGACTACACTTTGCATCGAAAGCATACACGACCCTTTAGACCACCACATTGCCCCCTTTTTGTCGTTGGCCCCGGATCCTTCTTTTCTTTCCCCGCCCCAAAAAAAAAAAAACTGGCTTTTCTCCTTTTTCTTTACATCATTTCATTGGGCGGTCCACACTTGCTTTTGAGATTCGTTCGCTTTCTCTTCCTCCCCGTTCTGAAGTGTGTTTACAGACGCTTTTCCTTTTCCTTTTTTTTCTGGGCCTTTGGGACCTTCTAACTGATTTCCCCTGACTCATCGAGGTTTCTTCGCCCCTGATTCATCTTTTCTCCTCCTCCGTGTTTGGTGTTTTGATCTCTCCTCTTCCCCATCTCAACACGAGGAAGATCCCTGACCCCCCTCTGAGCTTTCTTTTTCTCTACTCATAAAAGCAACCTGACTCATCGCTGTCCCCACAATTTCAAGACCGCAGCTCCTCACATCCCTCCCAGCCCTACGCTCTCTCCCCCCCCCCCGTCAGCAGACCCCAATTCCGGCTTAACTTTCCCGTTTCCGACTAGACCGGCTGGCGTTTCATAACCTGTTTCCCAACTACACCACCCAGTCATGTTGATTTCGTGCGACCCATAGGTCTGCTACTGCTTATTCTCCCCCCCCCCTTTTTAGTTGTTACGGAATTGAGTTCCCCCTGGCCCTCTACTAAACAGGTTCCGACTTTTACCTACGCTCCTCTGGCCCGCGTCCCCCCTCCCTTAAGATTGCATAATGAACAAGAATCTCCCCTTCTCCCCCCGGATGACGACGTTGACAGCAAAATGCTTGAGACTTAACGCAAACAAGGTTTTCAGCTCCCCCCCAACGCCTTCGGGTAACGAGACCTTGTATTTGTTTTTCTTTTCTCGAACGTGAGGTCCCCTTTGCATTTTTCTTTTTTTTCGGTGGCCAGACAAAGGTGTAGGCGCAACCTTCTCGAAATTCACAACAGTGAGGGAGTTTTTTTGCTTGATTGGAAGTCTTGGTCTGGCCCCCCTTAGTTTTCTTTTTTTCATATCTCTCCTTTCTTGGTCGGTTGCGCGTTTTCTGCAATACAAGTCTCCCATCAGCCCCCTTCACGGCACCCTTTTGTTTGACACAGGACTGGACTGGGGATTTCTCATCTCCTGACTGGATTTTCCCCTCTTCCTACCCTGGTAACCATTGGATTCACACTGACGATCGGTTGTCTCTTTTCAGCGTTTTGAGTGACCTTAGTAGCACGCACACAGTTTGAATCGACCGCCTCATTGCACCCTCATTGGTCTACCTTCGGTCATGGTTCACCTCCTTTCTTCTATTCTACTCTGTATTCGTTGACTGAGTCTTTTCCTAGGAACCCTGATTTTCTCCCGTATTAAGTATTCACCCCCTCTTCGCTTTTAGTTGGGGTAGGTTGTCCAGATGCGGCACCTGCCGCTGGTCTCTTCTGTAAAGCGGAAGTTCCAGCCCCCCCCATGTCATGATAGCCGTTTTTCGCAGTCTTTTATTGACCTGCCTCTAGCCCCCCCCACCATTTCTTTCGACCCCCCCCACCATGATGCGAATGCGCGTCTTCCCTGTACCTACCATCCGACCGTGCGGTTTGGCCCGTTCAATTTCTATTTTCTTCCCTTGTTCAAATACGTCCCGTTGTACTTCCTCCACCCTTACTTTCGTTTTCCCGTTGATTGTGGGTTGGATTTTTTTTTTCTGGTCGAAGATTGCTTTGAGAAAAAAAGACTAGCCCTCGCTATTGCACAAAGGGTTTTCTCATAGAGCATTTGGGGTCAGTCTTTTCTCCGGTCGGAGTGAATCGTCAAGCCCCTTGGCCCAAATATAGTCGAGAGACCTCGATGTAACCGCGTATCCGCAGCATTTTCCCTTCTTTCTCCCAAGTTCGGTTTTCTGTGTCACTTTTTTTTCGAGTTCGCGAAAGTTACTTTGCCTGAACTTGACGTGGTTTCGTTTTTGCGTGAGCTGTTCTCCTTCCCTGCGTATGGCGAATTAGTCCTTTTTCCGCCAGGGGAGTTTTGTCAGATCAAGCTGACATCCCCGATGCTCCAGCATGCACCACCCCCTTTTTTGGTGCGAAAGACGCGATTTTGGTGAGGCCTAGGAGGAGCCGAGAGTACGATAACATTCTTTCTCCCTCCATACCGAGGCACCCTCATCATTCGTGATCCAAAGAAGACTACCCCTTCGGCCCTGACTCCCCCGGTTTCGTTGCTTATTTTTTTTCTCGATCTTCATTGCCCATCCCACAGTCCAGTGGATGGGGACCTTCCTTTCTATTTCCTGTCCTGTAACCTCCGCATTCAGCATGCTTTTGTTATCACAAGCGTTTTATCCGATTTGTTGGTTTGCCCACTTCTTTTTTCCCCTTTTTTTTTTCTGATTGAAACGCTCGCTTACCCCGCGCTTGTTCCCCCCCCCCTCCCCCCCGAGGATGGTTGGTGTGCAGCCAAAGACTCCCCCTCACGATCCACTGAAAATGTTGATGTTCGATTCGATTGTTCCTTCCTCTAAGAAGTTTTCGGAACCGACACAAGACCTGTGGAGTGACTTCTCCCGCCGGCCCTTGCTCGTTAATTTTTGTCGTCTTCTCCATGATTCTTTCAGCCTCGTGTTCCTCGCGGATCGCTCCCATAGCTGGAGTGACACTGTCAGTCGCTCGGTTTTTCCGTATTTCTCTTCCCCATTCGGGATTTCTTCGTGGCTTTGTCACGGAAACTACGGTTTAACTCTGCAACCCTGGCTGGCCCCCTCAATGCCATAAGCAGAATTTCTCCCTCAAATCTTCAAGGGATACTTTCTGCCGACACGCGAAAGTTTTCTCTCCCGCTCCCCTTCGCCTACTCACCACCCACCCTTCAAACCGGAAACATTTGGAGCTACCTTTTTTCCATTGTGCTGGATACTTTTGCCTAGTCCTCGCCGAGGCTCTCGAGTCCCCTTTTTTGGAGGTCCCTCCGACTCTAGGACTTGCGACCAATGTGCTCCCAAGGTATAAGCATTTCCCCTACCCTTCTGCTTTGCGAAGCATTTTTCTCTTTTTCTCCCTTTTTCATTGATAGCCCGAATCACCCTCAACGGTGTCAAACGACAAAGTTTTTTAAGGTGCCACTTTTTATTCTTTTCTCCCAGGCTGTTCCTTTCCTGTTTCCTTGCCCACCCCAAGGCCACCGCACAGTGGTTATCCAGGGTCAGCCAGACCGTTTTCATTTTTGTTCTCTAGGCTCTTTGTTTTTGCTACCATGTCCAATGAAAACTGACTCGTGTTTCTTTTACCCCCCTGTCTCTCATGACATCGGCTTTGTAGCCCCCGAGGCACACAGCCTCTCTTATGCCGGTGCGTTCATTTACCCCCGTTAAAATCATGATCTTCGGTGGGCACTTCCCTCCTCCCATATGAGGTCCTGCCCAGTTGCGTTACTGACTCGGTTTGTAACGAATGAAAGTTGTTCTGGCTTTCCCTCCATTTGCACCTCCTCTGATTCGGATTTCCAGGCGGGAGCATGTAATTCTCTTCCCCGTTCCGTTGTTTGGCTGACATGGACGTTCACCTTCTACTTTACGCACAATCCGCTCGCAGTGGGGGACCTCCCCCCCCTTCCCTCCTGTCGCATCCCGTCTCCGAAGAGAAGACATTTCCATTTAGTCAAATCAGGCCTTCATGTTCAACAACGTTGAATTTCCCTTTTCGTTTTCCTGCATTCTTTTCTGTCACACCCACGCATCTCTCCGTTGACTATATGGACCCTCTTATTGTTCCTCTTGTAATAACCCAACATCGAACCTTGAATTAATGTTGAAGCCCTTGTAATGTTATCTGACCATTACTCAATTGCTTTCGTGGGTATTTTTTCTTTCTTTCTGGTTCCCACCGGCCCTCTTCTGCATAAGATCAAACCTCGCGTCGTTTCCCTTTAGTTCTCGTGGTTTTTCCGCTGACGCGCCTTTTTGCGTTTCCATTACGGACGCTTTCCCTTACATTTCTTGCTGTCAACGTAGTCATCGGTTCGATGATGGATGGTTTCCCTTCCCTCCCTTTCTTTTTTGCCGCGGATGCGGGGCCACCTCTTTTCTTTTTAGTGCCCAAACTGTCCTACCTGTAAGGACCCCCAACTCACATCACCTTTATAGCCCTTTCCACGCCATATTTTTCACGTTCGTTAACCACCCCCCTTTCTGGTCGTTGGGCATCGGATCCCCCAGTGTCTTATGTCAGAACGACTTTTATCGGCGTTGCTCCGCCCCCTTCCCTTGGTTGTTTCACTTGTCACCCCCCTGAATTCGTTCTTGCTTTATGATTCGAAGCTTTTCACAGCGTTCCTACCGTGCGGCTCTCTTTCTTGCTTTTATTCGGCCGTTATTCTTTCTCGGTTTCTCTGAGGTCATCTTCTGTTTGAAGATCCATCTTTTTTTCCCCCTCATACGTGTTCGTTGAGCTCGTCTCTAGGGAACTCCTCCAGTGACCCCGTGGAGCGGCCAGCAGTTTCCTCCTCTCCTAACGGCAAAAGAAGTCTCCCTGACGGTGAACGCCTTGAAAAACACTCACTCTCCTGACTCCCCCTCCCATGAAAATCCTTTCTTTTTCTCACTCCGACCAATGACGGATTTGAACTCCCTCCCTTCTTCGTTTTGCGTTCATAAGACACTGGGGCCGACCCGATGATCATTTCACGTCGGTGGTTTTATAGAACTGTCTCACACTCTCGGCTTCGAGAGCAAGCAAACTGTTTTTTGTCACTCCCTTCTTCCATGGGTATTTCATCATCACACTTTCCCTTCATATCGTATCCACGATTCCGCAGTCCAGCAGGCTCTGCGCTCCTACTTCCACTGAAACCTTGGAGCGCCTATAGACCTGACGGAGGCCCTCCTCCCCCCAAAAGTATTCCTTAAATAGTCCTTCTATCCTCCCCTCTAAGATTTGAAAAAGAAAACTCTCTTTGACAATTTCCCCCCTACCCGCTCCCTTCACCACCCTACCCTCTTCTCGATTTTCAGCCTCACTCCCGCCTACCTTACAACACCTCCACCACCCCGGTTTCGCCCCACCGTTCCCCCCTTCCCCTCCCTTTATCTCCCGTCTTCTTCCCCCCCTACTTACCCACACTCCTCCCCATCCTCTCTCCCCACCTTTCCCCCCCAGATCTTTCTCCTCTACTCTTCCATCTATTACCAAGTTTCCTTTCCCCCTCCCCGCTATTCCCATCTTCTTCCGCCTACCTCCCTCCCCTGCCCCGCCCGGCCCCCCCTTCCCCCCCTCCCTCCTTTCTCACTTTCCGGCGCGCTGAGATGGTAGTTTTGGACTAGTGTTCCGGGACCAGACCCGGAGAAAGTCTCCCCTTTGTATTTTTTTCTGATCGTTTCCCTAAAATTCCCCCCTTGCGGGGGCGGCCTCATTAAAGCCTTGAATGGAAGTGTTTTCTGAGCTTAGACCCTCATGACGGTTCTCTCCCAAGGCTTTTTCTTGCGCGTTTGCCAGAAAAGTATCGGATACAATGTCCAGGCGTCTTCATTTCTTTTTTTGAATGTGACGTCTTTATCTCAGGCTTTCTCCCCCCCGCATGGGCTGGCTTCCCACCTCTTGATTCCCGCTGCTTCACGTGAGGTCCCGGATTATTTGCTTACTTACGATGTCGCCTACCTTTTTCCCATCCTCAACCTCCCCTGATTTATCCATCAGTTTTTCCCGAGAGACATTCTTCTCCTTTTCAACATTCTTTGGCCTTCCATAACTTCTTCAGTTACACACGACCGCCGTACATCGAAACAACCCCCTAAAGTAGTATTTGTGCCCCCTGAAGATCATGATTTTGGGTTTTTCTCCATATGCGCTGCAGGAAAGCTCCTTTGGTCTTTCTCCTCGGTTTTGCTACCTCCTCCCCACTGTCAATGCCCGGTCCACTAGCACAGATCTCTTTTGACTTTAACCAACTTACTTCTCGATTTTTATTGCGAAAAATTCCGCTTTCTGTTCCCACGTCTTACCCTTGTCCGGTGTGCTCCTTGTGGCGTAGATTCTCCAGGTCTCCCAGTCTGCCTTCCCCCTCCGCCGTCCCTCCTTCACTTCCCCGCGTTCTTTTCGTTTTTTTTTTTCTGCTTCGCTCTTGTTTAAAGATCTTTTCGGACAAGATTACGCCTATTCAAGAAACTTGGCGCGCAGACGGTCGATAGTCCTCTCCCTAGGGCTTGACTCTCTCCCCCCCACTCCCAATCATCAATCTCGTCCCCGGCGAGGTATAAAATAGAACGCCTTCTCCTATTTCATCAGTGCTAGTCAAACTTTTTTCTTTTCCTTTTGAAAATTGTGTTACGATTTCGCAAAAGTCCACGAGGATGGATCCACCTTTTCTTTTCCGGACTTCCCGGGTTGCCCGTGATGGTTCTTGCGCTTGATTTCTTTCTTTTTTGAATTTGCGCCATGCGTTTCTAGCTCGAATAATCTAGGGAACACGGCCCTGATGCCATCAGCACGGCCCCCAACGTTTTGTTTGGCCCACGCTTCTGTAGCTTCTTGACTTGGTCGTACTGGACCGTCAACGTCCAGCTACCCCTGCCGCTTTTTCTTAAAATCCCATTCTGGCACATTGAACTCCACTGCAAGACGGCTATTCTCACGTCGTTGCTTTTGGTTCTTTCATCGATTACTTCCTAGATCCCCCTTCCTCTTGAGAGCCTTCGTGATCGTTTCCTCTGTGCCCTAAGCTCCCATCCGGTGACGGTGTGTTAAACGGAATTCCTGTCAGTTCTACCCCTCTCCTCTGTTTTCCCCTTTTATCTTTATAATAATCGGTGTTTGTTGAGAGAGATTTCCCTTTTCCCTTCCTCTTATTCTTAACACTGCCAGCTCTCAACAATTATGGATGGTTCCTTTTTTGCCCCCCTCCCCCATCCTCAACGGATCACTTTTCTCTCCCCTTCTGACTGTGGTCGATTCGTTTACCTTCTTTTTGATCCAAGCAACTACTTGATCAGTATACCTTCCTTGATATGTATTCTTTGCTCTGGATCCCAAGAATGATTGAGTTTCAGCGCGTTAGAAGACTCTTTCTTTCACGGCCACACTCGCTGCCTCCTAGATCCCCCTCTCAAATGTGTACCACACCGTTTTATTTCTTTGCTTCTGAATCGTGGCCTTTTTTAAAGCCCTGAGACTCCCTTCTTAACCCCTTTTGGCATCGAAGTTCAGACATATGCACCAGCTCTCACTTTCCCCTCGTCCATAAGACAAGCGGCAAGGTGAAACAGTTGCTCCCCGACCCCCCCTTGTTCACCCTTTCCCCACTTTTTGTAGAATAGAATTTGCCTCTGTATTTTTCTTTGTATATGTCTTCGCCCTATCGCGATCTGCAAGATTTGACTTTTTTACTCTTCCTCCGACTAGGGCAGGACCCTATTTCACCCCCCTTCGGCGCCACTTTGTTACGCTTTTTCTCATGGCCTTTTTCAGCAGATCGTTTCTTCATTCGTTCTTAAGGCCTCCCCTCCCCACCGCCAAAATAC
>Ga0179593_1623448_pt1 | contig 17748 bp, 10 predicted proteins | sample CZODoug2_1_08_16_FD_185931 | JGI IMG/M metagenome (GOLD analysis project Ga0179593, IMG submission 185931) | Vadose zone soil fungal communities from Angelo Coast Range Reserve, California, USA - CZODoug2_1_08_16fungal (PacBio error correction) | ecosystem: Environmental > Terrestrial > Soil >... | reverse complement strand
TCCCTGGGCGATTTTCGTTCCGAGCGCTTCGCCCGTTTCTTGCCACGAGGAACAGGCCCCTGCACTTGCAGGAGGACATTCTTTTTTATACTCCGTTTCCGTATTTGTTCCTCAGTGGTCTTCCCCCTTTGCTGCTTTTTTTTGACCGCTGGAACACTCTTCCCACGGACTGAGTATCTTCGCGTTCAGCGCACATTCTCGTTGGAGGTTAGAATGCTTTATTTCCTCAGGCTCGACCCCTCTTTTCCGACGACTGATCCTTTCTGGCGCTCCTTTGAGTTGGCACTCCCCGATAAGCAGGCTTTCCCAGGGGGAGTAATGAGCGCCCTATCGTGTTAATTTTTTCTTGATCTCAGACTCTTTTCTTTATAGAAATCAAGCTCAAAACCCTTTTCTTGGAATTTGCGCCGCGGCTTCCTGAGAATTCAAATCACCCCCCCTGAGAAGAGGAGGTTTCAAATAGCCTGGGGTTTTAATAACCTTTCTCGAAATTTCGGACTTTCACCTCCAGCCAGTCGGGCGGTTGATTTGGCGGAGGATCTCGTTTTAAGTTGGGACAGATTCCCTCCCTGTTCGAGGTCGTGCGCTGTTCAGATCATCTTCGTTCTAAGAGGGCGCTTGGAGTAGGTTTTTTGCTGTCGCATTCCCCCCTTTCTTCCTTCCAGGATAGCGTTTGTCACTTGCAGGTGTGGGCGTACCCTCTCGAGCCAGGTCTCAGGTTCGGGAAAATGATGCGATTTCCCCTGGCGGATGTCTTTTTTTTTTCACACTTTATTTCCAAGATGCGCTCCTTTTCATGGAGTGCATGTGGACTCCCGGGATCTCCTAGAATAGAGCGCTTTTCCCCTTGGACTTTGCGCTGCTACGGCCCCCTTCCTTTTTTACGAAGGAGTTGACTCCGCCGAATGGTCCCTTTCCTCGCGTCGGAGAAAATAGCCCGTTTCCTATCACATGAGGTCTCCTCAACTTTTCCGCCATTCTTTTTTTGAGGTGACTTCGCTGCGCCATGCGTCATATCCCCTGAGCCCGCGATCACCCTTCCTCCGCCGACAGACTGCTGGTTATCGGCTTTCCAGGCGCGTCCCCTTCCCTTTCTTTTTTGACCTCTTGGCCGTTCTAGATCTTCGTCATGCTCGACATGTCAAAGACAAGATCTCTTTCCTCGAGCAGCTAGAACGCCCCCGTCTTCATTTTAAGGCCTCCGCTTCCCCTTGAGGCATCTCTCACAGCTCATGCTGGCTCCTCTTTTCCTCCGACCCGCCGTCCGGATAGAGGCTGGCCGGGGCGAGATCCTGCAGTTGAACGGTTTCTTTTCTCGCTTCCCTCCCCGTGATACCGCTCCTTTTCTCAGTTCGATGGCTACACCTCCGCGATGATCGAGCCTTCTACCGTTGCATGGCTCGGCTTGTCCTAGCGGCGAGCCTTATTTGAAGGGATGACCGCCTCCCTGTTGGCATTCTGAACCTTGGACCTCGCCCGCACGAACCCGTCTTCTTCGGCGTCCTCTTTTTTTGATTCCTCTTTTTTGGCAGACCATGTGGTTCCCCCCCCCACTGACGTTGGGTACTCTTGCGAAACTACTAGGCAGTTTTTCGAACTCTTACACCTCACTTTCCAGCCCCTTGCTCCGCACTTTCTTCTCGGTTGCTCTTTCTTACTCGCGGCGCGGCCGCTAACTTCAACGCGCGATGTCCTCCTTTTCTCAACTTGGTGTCTCTTTACTTCTTTTTTCGCGGCCGGTGATTTTTTTGAAAGATCTACCCCGTGGTTGGGATCTCTCCTTCGAACACGAAGTTCGTTCGGGAGCCGAGTTGAACCGAATCCTTACAGTTTTTCCTTTCGGCTCTCCCTCTTTTTTTACGCGTCTTGGGCATGCAAGCAGGTCCTGTGCTCAGTGCGAGTGTTTTGATAAGCGGTCTTTGCTTCCTCTGGCGTTGTTTCGGCTTTTCACCCATCGGTTTCATGAGCCGAGTCCGCTTCGGATCAGGGGATGTGTGGCTGCGTTTCCGTTCCAGCCGCCTGCAGAAGCTCTTCTTTGCCTGAGTCTCAGCCATTCCGCATGTCGTTGAGTAATCGACCCGTGCGAACGTGTCCCCCATCGCGTCTTTGTTTCATCTCTCGGTCTTGCGCTGATTGGGTCTAGTTCCTCTCCACCGTGTTAGGCTTGACGAAAGGCTTCCCGCGCCGCAGGTATTTCTCAGCTGAACTTTTTTCCCCTCTCAGGGCCATCCTCTGCCTGAGCCTTCCCGCCGCTTATTTTTCTGATGATGCGCACTTCTTTGGTTATCCACGGGCACTTCTTTAGCCCGTTCTTTCCTCTCTTAAAACATCCTCGCGCGTTATCGGCGGAATGTTTGTTTTCGTTGTTTATTGATTCCCTTTACCTACTTCTTCTTACCTTTTCCCCTTTTTTGGTTGCATCGCTTTTTTGCGCTGCCGCTCAGTGCCTGTTGCCTTCTGTCGCAGCTTCCCCCCCCAACAGGATCTATGCCCTTCCCCCTGTTCTGTTCTCTTGTCTAGAAATAACCCTTCGGTGACTTCTCCGTTTTTGGGACGCTGAGCTGCATTTTCGTTCCTGTAGATGTCTTGAGTCTTGTATTGGCTCACACTGTTTCTTCCCCATCCTCCCAGTTGTTGGATTTTTTTTTTCCCCGTTTTCGCCAGTTAAGGTCTGACAGCTACCGGCTTACCATGGAGCTCTTTTGCTACCGGAAACAACGTCGCAGTCACTCTTTTTGTTTTTTTTTTACTTCCCCCCCCCCTTTTGCTCGAATCCTCGGCGACACTTCATGTCTCGCCCTTTTGCCGTGTTTTTTCTCCTTAGATGACGAAGCCCTTATGCACGTGAGCTTTCGCCATCCACGCGGTCTGAATTTCCATGTACGCCGCAATCGATTTTTCGGCCCCAGGCGTCCCGATTAATCCCAAGACCGCGCACAGACCACCATGACGAATCTTTTAGCTACCCTTTTTAGTTCTCTTCAGACTTTGAAGCATTCCATTCGCATCCGTGACTTGCGGAGTGCCCGGGATACCCTTCTGAGTCGCTTTTTTTTCATATCACCCCTTCGGCTTCCGGCTCCCTGTATAAGATCTTGTAAAAGAAAATGTCGAGTTTTTTTCTCAATTCATCTTTTACATCCCGGCAGTCTAGGCTGACTTTTCGTCAATAAAGGTGCACCTTCAGAGCTCTACATTTCAAGGGACAGCTACTACAATTATGAAGAGGTGTCCCCCGGTGACATGCCAAGATGGAGTTTTCGCCACACTAGTCCTCCCCCAGTGAGATGTTGGTTATATTCTTTTTCGCGGTAGGACCCTCGTTTTATTAGCGGACAAACTCCCGCAAGCATCCCATTCCTTTTCCGCGTGAATTGAATGTCTCAGCTCGCTTTGCCCTTTTGCGATTTCTTCCCCATATTCTTCGAAGATGATGATAGAACACCTCCCCCGACGAGCGTGTTCTTTAACTGTTTTTCATGCCTCTCCTCGAGCAATCTCTCTCCCTTTTGCAGGATGTTACCCTGTTAATTCGTTTTCCAGGAATCCCCTTGACGCCGACTTCGTGCTCTCTGCAGACGGTTGGTCTCTACCCCATTAATTGATGGCCCATGAGAAAACCACTCATTTATGTAATTCCCCTTAACCCCCCCCACAATTTTTCTCAATGGTGGAGGACCTTTCCCCCCGTTTAGTTAGATTCCCAGAGTGCAGGAGACATGCGCTAACCAGGATCCGGTTAGGATTCGGCTGACTCAAAGTCGGTTCCCATCGTAGACCTTTCTTTTTTTGGTCCTTTTTCAGTTCCCCCCGTTCATTCCAAGTCCCGCCCTGGAAAAACCGTGGTATGCCGGACGGTTTCTTCTTCAGCCGATTACCCCGTGAACCCTTTCGAGCGAGGGTGAGTGAGGGCCCTGTTTCAGGTTCATTCTCCGCAAACTCTCTTTATTAATCCCTTCGGCACTTGCCGATCTTGTCACTAAAGAGCTGCCGCGCGAATACGCCATAGCGTAGCCGAGTTTCAGCCTCTTCTCAAAGAGTTCCACATTTCGATTATTCCGCAAGTTTTCCGGATTAAATCTCCGCCGACAAGATCCCTGCAGCCTCTCGTCCCGTGCTTCCCCCCTTTTTTCGCTTCCCCTCTCCTCTCTTCCCCCTCGGCGAAAGCCTTTCTGTTCCCTTCGAGTCTTCCCTTCCCTCCCAAAGCGTGTCTTCGCGCGCTGTCTCCTCTTTTTCCGCCGTGAGCTTCGGTGAACAGCGTTCGAGCATGGATAACGAATCCTTGCCTCAACGTGGTCCTCGTTTCTCTTTTAATAACCAGAATGCTCTTTTATGGGACTCCTTAGGGGGTGATTGGCGCATTTTTCTTTTCAGACTAGTTTCCTCTACCTCCTGTACAGCACGGGCGGATCGCCATTTTCAGGTTTTCTCCCGTTCATCTCCCTTTTTTTTTGCACAGACGACGCTCCGGGGCCCCAGTCGTTTTTCTTTCCGTCGTCCCCCTTATAAGTCGACCTTCGTGTGTTTTGATGGTGGATCCCCCCCACAGGGCCCGCAGTTACCGACGCGCCCCTTTTTCTTCTGGATCCCGCTGAATCCCTGACGTTTTTGTTTGTCTCATCGATTTGGGCGTGACCACCACCATACGGAGATCAGCGCCCCTCCCAGCGAAAGTTTTTTTTCGTCCCCCCTTTCTTGACAGCCTGGCCTCATTTCGACAACCCATTCACCCGCTATCGCGGCGCCAGTGTTGAGCGCCTACCTCCCCACGAAGCACCCCCCCCGAGGAATGCTCTGATCTGGAACGGATTTCCTTACACCGCGGCACAGAGCGCCCTCTATTTTTTTCTAAATGTCTCTTTCCCCTCGAAGCAGACCCCCGTACCCTCCCTCCCTCTTGAGGTCGGTTTTTCAGTTGTAGCTTAAGGATCAAATACTCACCCGACGGGCTCTCCTTATTACCCTCCGCGGGTCTTGTTTCGGACTCTTTACACGAAAGACCTGCCGCCTCACAGCGGGAAACGTTCTTTTGAGATAGTTGTCTTTTTGAGATCAGGTCACGCCTCTCACCCAGCTCCCCTCCCACCTCTCTTCTAGAGCACTGGGCCTTCCTTCTCTCCTTGATGTGCCCCAGCGGTTTCTGGGCGACGTCTTCTCGCGTTTTCTCGATTGGTTTTTGGCACCCCCCTAATGTGTCACGTTGCCGGTAGAGATGACTTACTCTCCTGGTCTACCCCTCCCCCCACTGAATGTGCGTCACGCGAGCGGGACTTGTAGTCCTTCCGGTGAGGTCTTTAGTGCTGCGGTTTTTTCAGCGACTCACTCCATTTCCAGTTCTTTCCGCGCCCACTGTTTCCTCGGAGAGGTAATTGGCGACAGCGGATTGCCGCTGTCCGCCCGCTTTCCCAAGTCCGGTTTTTCTCCTCGTGGCCGGATCCTGGCCCTCCGCGCTCTTCTCTCCTTTCAAATCGCCCTTTTACGCGACGGGCTTCGCGGCCTTTACAGGGTCGGCCTGTCGAGTTCTAAGTCCTTGTGACCGGCTTCTTGGGGGTTTTACACCCGTGCGAGAGAAGTTTCTCTCGCCGAGCATCGGCGCTTTTTTAGTCGACATGCTTTGAACTGAGGCCAGCCATGATAGCTATTATTCACTATGCATCGATCTCTCTTATTCACTTCGAGCTTCTTCTTTTTCCTCGGGTTTCCCTCTTTCTGTTTTTCGATCCACCATCTCCTCTCTTCTCCCCGAGCTGCCCCCCCCCTCTGCGCACTGTAAATGGGCTCCCCCCTGGTGACAGATCGTAATCCGCTTTTCTCTCCCTGAGGCTCCCCCTCCTACCCTGTCTGCCCGGAGAACCTTGCCCTGCTAGCGTACAGTACTCTTATTTTCGGCGTTCCCCTCGCTTCGCAGTCCCCCCCCGAGGAAAAGGGTACTCTTTCGGAGACGTTGGAATCTCCACCGAGCTTTTCCTCCTTGGCACGCCGCTGCCTTTTTCCAAGCCGAGCACCCTCTTCCACAGCCTGAATGAGCGATTTTCAGCGTTAGCGCAATTTTTCGGGGTAGACTGAAGGTATATGAGTTCCTTTTCCTTCCTTTCCTGGTTTCCCCCTCTTGATTGCCCTTGGCTCTACGCTTTATCCAATCAAGGCGATAAGGTTTTCCAAGGGGTGCTTTTGCGCGGAGCATAGTGGGTCCCTGATGTTTCCTTTCTCGAGTCCCCTTATCCTCTCCCCCGCTCTCACCACTCGTTTACCGTCTTCTTGAGAACGAGGTATGTCTTTCTTCCTCCCAATGTTTCCCGGACCCTTTCGCCGGCGGTTTGTACTCCCCTTTCTTCCTTAATCGTTCAAGCGCTCCCGACCTCCGCCGCGCCTGGTTTTTTTCTGACTTCTTTTCTTCGACTCTCGTAGTAGTTGGGCGTGCTGCGGGTTCGGCCCTATTTGTTCCCTCCATTCTGCCCTCCCTTTTCCCGCTTCGTCCTCACTTCAGGGGCGGCTTTTTCTTTCTTTTTTTGTCCTGAGGGTCCAACATGCGGATCGCGATTCCTTCGTCCTTTTTTTCCCCTTCCGCTCGCTCCTTAACTTTTACGGCTCTTTTTCCATGATTCGCCGGTGCCCTGGTGCTGGCGTTCCTGCCCCTGCTTTTTTTGCTTCTCACGCTTCCCCAAACCCCGGTTTCCGAAATGGTGAATGTTTTTGCAGCGGGATACAGCCGCATTCTGCTCGCGGTCAATTTACTGTTGTCCCCTCCCGCCGGTCGCCTTTTTCTCTTGAGGCGTCCATCGTTTTCCGTGTGCAGGCGTCGTAGCCCCGAGTTCCTTCTTTAATGGTGGTACGCTTTTTTCTTTACCCTTTTGGATCGGTGATGTCCTTCGCCGGCCTCTGCGCCAGATCACCCCCTTTCCACGGCGATACAACATGGGAGCTTCTCTTTTGGTGATCGGCTTTGCGCGCCCTCTCGTCTTTTCTTCCCTTTTTTTTTGCCTGAACAATTTCCGCCGGGGGCTCTTCTTACATGCCTCAGACACCCCTTTCACCGACTCTTCCGGCGCTCTCGTTTTTCCGACCGTTCCAACGTTTTTCTTTCTCCCGCCCCCCTGAGGCCTCCTCTTCATTTTTCTGCCTGCTGTTTTCCGCGCGCGATTCGCTTTTTTCTTCTCCACGTGGCGATATCAGGGACTAAGGGTAATGTTTCCTTTCGGCGATAACCTTGGCGATCCCCCCGAGGCAGGCTCCCCTCGCTGATCTAGAGCTGTACGCGATGCCATTTCCTTTCCGCGCTCGGAGCTTTTTCTTTCATCGGGACTCCCTTTTCCTTCTTCTGTTCTTCCTTCCCGGATTTTCGCGGCGACCTGAACTGTCCACCACGTGCCCGCACGCAATTTTACGCTCTCTTCGGTATCCTCGGCGAGGCTGAAAGAGATTCGTTCCCTTTTTCTCCCCGGGTGGAGTTTTGTAGCGCTTTCTCTTCACCTGGCCAGGCGGTCTCTTCAACGGCGGTGCTTTCCCCTCCTTTCTCGACCCGCCACGTAGCCTAGGTTTTCCATGGTTACTTTCAACCGCCCTCCCCTTGAACGCTCCAGTCTAACATGTCCCACGTTGGTTTTTGTTCCCTAAAAAACGGAGTGGCATCGCGGCCGGTGAGGTTGCTTTGCCCGGCTACCAGTAGGGGTTTTCTTTCCCGAGTTCGCCCTTTCCCACGGATGCTCTTTTTCATGACTCGAAGTCTTCAAGAAGTCCGTGCTCCCCTCTGCTCGAGCCGTATGATGTAAAGAAGGGCAGCACGCTCTTTTCTTTAGGTGGTCAGTCTTTCCCTTTTTTGTTAGTTCCCCCCCCTTTCGTAAGCGAGATTCCCCGTAATCGCCTCGCAGGACGACGTCCCTTTTGGGATGCTTGCGGCGATTTTCGCGAGCGCCGAATCCTCTATTTCTTGCTACAGACAGAACCTTCGTTCGCCCCTCTTTCATCGACCAGCTTTTCTTTTTCACCTCGCGCTATGCAGCAGAAAGATGGTTTTTCTTCGTAGGTTGTCTTTCATGGACACCCTCCTTCCTGAACTTTCCGCAGATCCCTTGATATTGTAGCTTTCCCTGAAGAACGAGTGCCCTTTTGAAGGGCCCTTATTTTGCCGGAGAAGGTCTCCGTGAGACTTCTTTTCCTTACCCAACTGGCACTGCGCCGCATCCGAGAGGCCCTTTTGCGCCGGCGTAACCATCAGCGCGCGGGACCCTTCTTCTTGGGTTTCGGTTTGGCTTTTTTTTCTGCACTTTTCCCGCTTTTTACAGCTTCGATGGCGGTTCCATTCTCATACCGTTGTCGCTGCCGCCTAGTTGCGTGGATTCGTCATTCTGTCTTCTCTCCAGTAAAAAACCGCTTTATCCCTGATCCCCTTTTATTTCCTCTCTTTCTTTTTCAAAAAGAAATCGGTGATTCGACGTTTGTCCCCTTCGTGAGCTGCATTTGTAAATGTAGCTGTATTTCTGCGTCTTTTGCTCACAAATGTTTTCATCTCTCTCTTTCCCCTCCCGTTTTTTTTTTTCGTCTCGATCTGTAAACAGATGTTATCCCCCCTACGCAAGCCTCCTGCTACAGGATCTCATGACAGCTCAGTCCACCGGACACACGTTTGCAGTTCACCGCGCTTGTTTTTTCCTCTAGATCTCCCTTTTTGATCAGGCTCGTTCTTTTTGTTGACGGTAGTCTCTTTAAGAAGGCCGAAGCCCTTCTGAGCGGCAGCGCCACGTCTGAGCAATGCGTGGAATTTCTCTTTTTGTTGAGGACCCCCCCTTTTCGTGAAAAAAACCAAAGAGCAACCCCTTTAACCATGCCGAATCTTTTTCCAGACGACCCTTCTGGTTTTTTTTTTCCTCCAGTTTTCCAGCCTGCCCTCTTTCAGGATTTCCAGTGGATCGGACGTGCGTCCTCTCATAATCAGCGGTCTGTTCCCGGCCGGTCTCTTCCCCCCCCCTCCCATCGGCCCTTTTTGCTCTCCCCGGCTTACGCGCTTGACTTTTTTGTAGTCTCATACACGGTGCGCCTATCCCCTCTCTCTCCCGCTTCCACTCCATTCCGATGCACGCCCACTTCCCGCGGCGATGGTGCCCTGTGAAGCCTCGATGAGCTCAAACGAAGTTTTCTGCTTCGATTTCTTTTTTATTGTTTTCCTTTAGGACGGTGCTGCCCTTTCTCGTTATTTCAAACGCGCCGCCCTTAGCAGAAGTAGTTAGACGTAGTCGTTTCATGGCACATGGACGCTCTCTCGCCTTCCCTCGGTAGCCAGATGATCGACCAAATAGCGCGTTCATCTCTGCCGTCGTTCCCCCTCCCTGCTAGATGCATCGCAGTCTACTTTTGCTGTCGATCAGCTTGTACTTAGGTTCAAAGGAATAAAGGTTTACCCCGATCGGTAGACCTCTTTTACCAAACCCTCTTTGTGATCTTATGCGAACGCCTTAACCCTCTATTCAGGTTCTAAGTTTTAAGCCCCCAAAAAACCCACTCCTCCTTGGTCTTGTATTCTGCCCCGTTTCGTTATCGGACTGCGTTGCCCTCGAGGTTTCACAGGCGATCCCACAGAGGATTCCTTCTCTTTTATTGGAACAGCAAAGCTCTTTTTGTACATAGGTACGACCCGCTTCTGAGGAGTAGAGTCGCGCTTCCCCGAACTCCGTGTGTTCCTCCCCCGTGGTCTTCTTAAGACTCTTTTTCATTTTTGAAAGCATCTTCTCCCGAAGAGAGCGTTCTTCTTTTTGTGTGGCTGTGCGAACGGTTTTTCAGGCGGCTGCTCTACTTCCCCAACGGAGGCACTCTTTCGAGCTCAGAAACCCTCTCCCTCCGAGCGCGCCCTCCTCCTGGCTCCCGTTATCCGCTCTAGATCAGAAAGAGCTGTGTAGCCTCCTCCACATTTTAGGCAATCTTCCTGCTTCCTCCTTCCGCACTCCATTATTTAGTCCCTGCGTCCGCCAACGTGGCGCGCCTTTTTGATATCGCTTTCCTTCCCACTCGCGAAAGCATTCCTTTCGACCCTGCCGTCCTCTTTTTTTTTAGCGTTTTTTTTTCTGATTCGTCGATTTCTCGAGATCGCCTGATATGGTAGGTTTTCCCCCTCTGGGAGAGAATGTAGGCAGAACCCCCCCGGATTTCGGCCTTCCTGTTCATTGTCCAACTTTTACGGGAGACTCCCTTTTCACGCGATCACCATCCTTTTTGGTCGGCTAACAGGGGGATCTCTTTTTGGGTGGATCTGGCGTGCCACTGGCAAGTCGTCCCTCCCTCAAGCTTTCCCTTCCATCTTGTTTTCTCAAAGGGATGGCTTCCCATAAGGTGATAGACTGGTTGAGTCCAGAAGACGCGCTGCACACGGTTCCTCCTTATGGCTCTCTCCCGTTGCTTTGAAGGCCTCCCCTCTTTCCCGGTGGTTTTTTCCAAAGGCAGGTGCCCCCGAATTGACCGCGCGCTCTGCGGCGGGTCCCGCTGGAAGTAAATGGAAAGCCAAGCCCTTATCTCGTCAGCGGGAGTTTTTTCTCCCCCCTTGGGCGGCTCCCCCCCTACCTTCTCTCATCGCCACCCTTGGGAACGGCGTCTCTGTGCAGAGACAAGTGAAAGACCTTTCCCCCCCCTTCCCCGTTCTTTCCCCCCTTTCCATTTCCCTCCCCTTTGCGCCGTACCCTTTCATAGGAGGCACATCCCACCAAGAAGCCCGACGCCAGAGGCAGTGCGACTATATTGGTTCCTTTGCGAACCCGGCAAAGCTCCCCCCGCGCCCGCAGCACGCCCCCCCCCACCTTGTCCTTCTGACGGTCGCCTGCCAGCCCTAGCACCAGCCCTCTCTGGCGGAGGTCGGGTCTTCTCCAGCAGTTGTTCTCTGAATCCAAGGTGAGTTCCCTCGGTTCTGACCTCGGGATTGTGTGATGTTCTTTACAGCGAACTCCTCCCTGCGCAATTCCACCAAGCGGGAAAAAGATTTTGAGATCGTTGGATTTCGAGAATAATCCCCAGCGAGTCGCAACATCGTTCCACGCTGCGGCGCTGAGACAAAACTTGTCTTTTAGCTTGCTGATTGCTTGGTGCAACTCCTACCCCGGAGAGCCTGAGAGGTTCCCCTCATCGTTCAAAAAATATGGTCCTTCCTGACGGTGAAGAGCTATCCCCCCTGAATGTCTAACCTCCTCAAAGACTGAATGTTCTAAGAGAGCTCCTTAGATCAGTCTACTTCATTGACCTTTTCGGGTACTTTTTTTTTGTCTTCCTGTCCCTCCCTCCGGCCCCCCGTGCGTTCTTTTTTCCCTGTCTTACCGGTTTCTGAGCCTCTTTTTTTCTATGTCCGCGGCCCCCCGTGCCCCCCTGTTCCTATTGCCTTTTGAGAGACGGCGAATCTTGCGCCGAAAATCGCCCCGTCCTGTACGCGAGGCATGGTCCCTTTCTGGCGTTCGGTAGTTGGAGGCGAGCAACTGCGTGAAAGAGGGAGATCCCGTTTGTGTGCTCCCCATGTCCTCCTGTGCGCGAGCTCGGGTCAGCCTTCTCGTACGGCAGATTTTTGTCGACTGCGCAAGAAGGAAACTGTCTCCCCCTTGATATCTCCCCACTTTCCCCTTTCCCTCCTACCCTCCTTTTTTTGTTGTTCTGAGCTACTTCTTGCTGCGAAGAGCTATCCTGTTCGGCCCCGTGCGCAGGTCGACCACCCACCTTGAATAGGCGAGAGATGCACTTCAGCTCGCGCTGTAAATGGGGCTCCTGGGACGATCCTTTTTCAAGCTCCCCTCCGTTTTTCTTTCATCCTCCTCCCTGAACAGGCGGGACCATTTTGCGCGTACGACTTTTAGTTTCGTCGAACATAGATTCATTATTCCTTTTTCCCAGGCTGAGCCCCCTTTAACTTTTCCTTTTTCCTTTTTTTCGGGCATACGTTGTCCTTTACCGCCTCCTTCTTCCCTCCTGGGATCGGCACCTTTCTGAAGTTTATGCCTTTCCCGCGCAAACGCTACCCCCTCTGTTTTTCCTTCGGCTTCTCCCCTCTTAAGGCCTTTTTGAATGCCTTTATTTTTATCAGCCTTCACGGCATAGACCAAGATTGCCACCGGAACGAATTTTTCTCCAAGCGCTCGCTGTTATGTTTTTTCACATTCCTTCCCCTCTCCTCTCAACAGGGGTGTCTCCCCCAGCGAGCGAGATCGTTTTTTCAAAGGATGTTTGCGCGCCCATTCTCTCTTTGCCAAGGATATAGACCCCTTTCGCATCCCACCCCCCCTTGTCCTTTTCTCCTTATGTCGCTGATCTCACACAAGCCCGTCCCTGCGGTTTCAATACTACTGCTGGGTGGGTGTCCTTATGGATTCATTAAGAGGTCCACTTCGATGAAAACCTTCCTGACCGTTTTTTTGTTTTTTGACTTCGGAGGCCTCAGAGCTCTTCGTAACCGCTGTTTTTTTGGGCTCTTTCAGCTTTTGAAGCTGTCGCAGCCTAAGTTCCAGATCCGTCGGCCCTTCCCTGAGGTCTGGTGGCGGCGTTTTGTCCCCTTTTTTTTCCCGGCTCTCCTCTTCTCAGCTCCTTCATGGATGCAGGTTTTTGCGAAAAGTCCTCGCCAGGTCGTAAAGTGGCCCTCGCGGCAAATGATGAGACGCCCTTCCCAGGTCTTTGCTCTCTCTTTTATTTTGTTCTGTCCTTCCCCCCCCCCCCGACAACAACCCTTTTACGAACTTAGGCTGGCGTTTCTTCTGTGGACTGCAGCGGGATCCTTCCTCAGAATCGCTCGTGGTAAACTGCGGGCCTGGAGATCCTAACAGCCCCTCTTTTGTCGTTTTTTTTTTTTTTGGCTGTCTCATTAGAAGACTGGGGCCCGTGTCAGAGCGTAGGTTAGCAAACGGATTAAGGTAGCTTTAACTATGTCTTAGATTTTTTGTTCTCTGATTTCTGGTGATTCTTTTACTTCCCGGTCTCGAAATGCTCGATCCACCCTGATCCCTTCGATAACCTGGAGCCTCCATGATGGTGATAGGAGTGAGAGCACGGAAAGAAGACTTCCTAGTGGACCGCGACCCCGTCAGCCGAAGGCCGCTCTCAGGATAAATGTCTCCCCCCCGATGTTCAACGACCTCTTCCGCGACTCTTCCCGCATCAACACCCTCTCTTTCCGAGCCCCTTCCTTCATCCCCTTTTCTGTCGGCAGATCGATGAATGTGGCAAGATGTAGAATAGCGGGAGATTAGCGCGCGCGCCCAAGTTTTTTTATTCTTTTTACGGGTTCTGAGGTGATCCGTTCCCGCGACTCAGGCTACAAGAGTCCACTATCTAATGACCCCTAGGATTTAACTCTTATCGCTCTTCCCTCTGCAATGATAGTTTTTCCTCGGGCTTCTTGGAGTTCATTAGGGAGAAGTGCGCAAGTGTTGGAAAGATCTTCGTTGTTTCTTGAGGCCCCTACCTTCTCCCAAGTTCCCTCCCCTACCAAGCGAGGACGCTTCGACGAATGCGGGCTTCCTCTTGAATCCCGCGTCCGTCAGAACAAAGGTTTCCCGTGCCTTTGCGGTTCTTTTTCCTTGGCCTGGTCTTAAAAAGTCGGTTTGCTGTAAGCCGTCTTTAATCAGACCTCTGGTGAGGTTCCTAGGTTGATATCCCTGTTCCCTTGACCTCCCGACTCCTAGACTCCCTATGTAAGCCTCAGTAGAAGTGGTGTGGTCCCGAGACCAAGGATTACCCTTCCTAGACCCTGGAGTTCCCCCGTAGGGGGTTTTTTCTTTTTCTCTCTCTACCCTCTGCGTCCCCCGGGATGCTCCTAATAAGGACTCGACCCCTGATCGACAGACCGTTCCGTTCCCTTTTCCTGCCTCCGTTTCTTCACGAATTTTCCCCGAGGTGTAGATAACTCCCTCCCGTCTGCGTATTCTGCTTATTTTTTTTCCGCCAGCTCAGGGTTTCTCTCCGCTAATTCCGACGAACTGAGGTTGGGAGGACTCGGTCGTCCCTGCTCAGCAGATCGTTTCCTCGCCGTATACCATGAATTTCCACACGCACGTTCCCCCCGCTGCGTTGAGCTCCCTCGAAATGATGAGGCAAGCTCCCCCCCCGGCCGCCAGGTATTTTCGATGTGCGGTTGTAGTTTTTTTTTTTCGTCTCGCGCACCCGTGCCTTTCCGACGCGTCCCCGCAGCGACCGACTTGGATATGTCTCTCCTTTCTGAAGCCTAGGCCTCCAGATCTTTCAGTTGCCCCTCTTCTTTTCCTCAGGGACCGCCCGAGAGTTTATGATTCTTCCTTCATTTTTTTCACAATGGTTCCAAGGGGCAACTGCCGCCCCGCGTAGGCGTTTCTTTCCGCGGTTACCGCAGGCGCGCGGTCCCCTCGGCGGTTCCGGTGGCTAGGTGCCCTTCCTTGTGTTATTGCTCCCCCATCTTAAACCCCCAGACCTCTTCCCTCGTACAGTTCGGTTGGCTCGAGGGATGGATGCAGAGCACTTCAGCGTGTGCTTCTTACCCTGTTCCTCGTCAACCTTGCTTCCTTATCCCCCCTTTTCATGCGTCGAGGCTTCTCTCCCCCCATAACCCGCACCCGAGGTGAATTAGACGTGGTTGGTAAGCTTGAGACTTCCTTATGATTTTACTTATTCTTCCCCCTTTCCTTTCTTCACATTTCTTTTTCCTTTTCTTCTTTCCCCTTCCTTTCTTTCGAGAGCTCTGAAACAGATGTGAGCCATCCCAGCGCCTCAGGCCAGTTTCAGAGACGGACATGCTCGTCACAGGACACCTCCTTTCCGAGTTTGGGGTTCCTTTCTTCTTGCATATTTCCCTTCCTCCAGGTCATAGTCCTTCCTTTTTCCGGCTAGAGAAGCTTGCGACACCCTTTAAGCCCACGATGCCAGTGAGCGTTTCCTCGCGCAATCCACCGGATGAAACCCGTTTCCTTCTGATCTGTTTTCTTCCCCTCCTTGCATCAACGAAAACCCAAGTCCCACCTGCGCGACCACCATCGATAGTTTCTCCCGACACGTTGCGGGTTTTCTCGCCAGATGCTAGTTCCATGAGGGTGTCCAGTTGACAGTGGATCCAATGAGGAGCTCCCTTCCTTATTATTCCCCCCTTGCCCCTTCCACCCAGTGGCAACCCTGCACATTGCCGAGGACTGCTTATATGAATATCCCTCTGCGGCAGATGTGCCGTTCGTCTCCTACATGTTTCGAAGGCCCCGAGCTCCCCTTGAAACTCCCTTGATAGATGCACCCTACAGAGGAAGAGTGGACATCGTTTTCCGCAGTTTGTCATTGAGTCCCCCCCCGGCTGCTTCCTTCCCTTGAGGTGCTCTGGCGGCCCCCCGAGGAAGAGTTATGCGGAGGCCTCGCGGAGGAGGAACGTAGAACCCATCCCCTTCCCCGTTCGCATGCGCCCTCTCTGATTGACCATGGAGCCTTCGCTCCTCGAGCCGGCATCGGTACGCCCTGCTGATCGAACACCCTCGAGTTGATTTCCATGCGTTTACCTCATTTTTTAAGCGCCGTTTAGCAGCTAGAGACTTACGTTCTGTCGAAGTTTCTTTTTCATTATAGCTTTCCCCCCCCTCCCTTCTTCCCTTTTTCCTCTTTCTGTTTACTGCCTCCTTTCGTTACAAACAACCTACGGGCTTTGGGCATGCGCAAACCTCCCCCCTCGCGATGCCGAGGTCATTCCGTTTCTACGACCCCCACCCCCCCCTTTTTGGGGCGGACATTTTTTCGTCTTTGTTTCGTCTTCACGCTATTCCGGAGAGAAAAAGAGTCCCCCCTCCCCGTGGCGGTACGGCTGCACCTGCGGAAAGCCACCCCTCCTCCTTCTTCTTGGCGTATTCGTTTCGGTCTCGAGTACGCAACGGCCCCCCCCACAGTGGGTCTGCCTTCCTCCTCTTCTTCAGCGAGCCCCTGGCGACCTGAAGAGAGAGCTCGTGTGCGGAACTTTATCAGGGTTCACTGTGTCCCTCATGCCTACGGCGCTTCTCAAATGAGGAAGCTTTCCGCCCATGTCCTCCCTCGCGCCCTGCCCCTGGTCATCGCTGTTAGCCCTTTTTCTCCATCGAGCGCGTGTATTCCCGGAATGAGAATGATTAGATAGCCCTTGGTAGAAGGATCCTTTCTCTGAATCCGCCGCAAGCAGTACCTCTTCCTCCCTTCGTGGCGCGCCGCCTCTCGAGAGGATCCCCACTCGGAGCAAGCAGGGCTCGTCTCGAAGGCCTTCGCTTCGTCGTTCTCTTTCAAAAGAGTGTTGGTGCTTTCGAGCTGACTCCCCTCGATAGATCCCCTCTGATCTGGTAGTTCCCCTCGTTTTTCTTCCGACGATCTCCCCCCCTTCGGCATTGACGGTGTGCCGTCTTTTCCCGGTCATACGCCTTTTGGCGAGCCGGGAGCGCACTATAACAGCAGGAGGTCGGCTCCCAGGTGGATCGCCTTTTCTCAGGGTTGATTGTTCGCTTTTCTTTTTTTTTCGCTCTTCACAGATCATTCATCTTGGGAACCTCCCGGGCTGGCCCCCCCTCCCGCTAGCAATCAGGTGATCTCTTCGGTTCGAAGCGTTCGCTTACTTTGCCCCCCCCTTTCCTTCCCTTTCTGGCCTCTTTTAACTACTCTGCGACCGTTTTTTTCGGTTTCCCGTGGAGCACATCCAGGGCCCGCAGTCCCTCTCCTAAGTATTCTTCCCCCTCCTGACAGTTCGAGCCTTTTTTTTCGAGCAATCGCTGCTTTCGCACAAGAACTCCTCTCGCCGCAACCCATTGGCCCTGGGTTCGCTCCCTTCCTTCGTCCCTCCCTTCGAGAGGACCTCACACTGCTCAAGTCCGTATTTTTGGCGACCTCAGTGATGATCCTCCCTTAGTTAATCCCTGCCTCCCCCCTCTCCCCCCCCCTTTCCCGACGATGATCCGAAAGGATTGCGAGATCCCCAGATGCGCTCTCCTTCCCACGGATACGCGTCTCCTGCCGCCGCAGTTCTTCCCCAGCCCGTCCCGGTCGGTTGTCGGGCTCTTATTCCATCTTTTTTACTTCCTCCCGTCCCTTAGTAACCCCGCTTATATATGAAACCGCCTGCGAAGGATCTGTGCTGCTTTTTCATTCGAATCTCCCTTACATGTCTCCATTCCGGGGGGTCTTTTTTGAGATAGTTTTATCTTACCGAGATAGAATTCGCGATCGTAAGCGCACCCGTTGACCCGTCGGATCCCGTCTCCCCCCCCCCTGTTTGCTCTTCTTCTTTCCCTAGAATCTTCTCTTCTCATACAGCGGCCTTCCAGAGAGTTGCTCAGTCGTAGGTTGTCCCACCCTTGTGCTTTCTTTTCTGTGTTACTCCTATCCCTTTTCTTAAAACTCCACGCCTGAATGTGCCCCTTTTCCCGCCGAGCGGGCTCCCGAATCAAGAAGGCTTTGTGAGAGTTGTGATCTCCTCTGGTCCCTCCTTGCTGGTCTTTCCTATCTCCCCTGCTGAATCCGCTCTTTTGGGTTAGGGTAAGATTCGACAGCGGATCGCTATTTCCCCTGCATGCCCCTTTTCCTTCTTTGACGGGTAGTCTCCCTCGCGCTCTGAGGAGCAGAGTCCCCCCCCCAAGTACTGTAAGCGAGGCCTTGTCGCGGACATTTCCCTTTTTCGGGTCGGAATATTCCCCTTCTTCTTCTGGTGGTACAGCGGATGACGGACTCTGGTGGGGCTCCCCTTTCTTGAGCGAGCTAGGTGAATCTTCTGTAGCATAGGCTTTTTCTCTTAATCGAATCGAAGGATCCCTTCGCAGCAAGATGCACCCGCTT
>Ga0179593_1448254_pt1 | contig 17748 bp, 30 predicted proteins | sample CZODoug2_1_08_16_FD_185931 | JGI IMG/M metagenome (GOLD analysis project Ga0179593, IMG submission 185931) | Vadose zone soil fungal communities from Angelo Coast Range Reserve, California, USA - CZODoug2_1_08_16fungal (PacBio error correction) | ecosystem: Environmental > Terrestrial > Soil >... | reverse complement strand
AACTGCAGCGCTTTTAGTTATTTCGCTCCCCCCCCTTCCCACCCCCCCTCTTTTTTAGCAACCTTATATACGCTTTTTTTGACAGCGGGAGTAAGCACTGCCATTGCTCGTGCGTTTTTTTCGACCCACTCCGGCCATGATGATCTTTCTTTCTCGAAAAACCCCACTTCCTTTTCTTAGTATGTCTACAGCCATTTCCTTTACGGTTTAATGGCTCGAGAGACCCTTCTTCCTCCCTTCTTCTGATTAATCGTAGTCTTGACTGTGTATTTTTTTTTTTTTTTATACCCTATCTTCCCCCACCGCCCATCCTCCTGCCGGCGAATATGTTTTTATTCTCCGGGACCAAGATGTTTCAACCACCTGGTCCTCGGGTCAGGCCCATTTTTTTTTTCCTCCCTTTTCCTTTTCAGCATTCTGTATTGACGTAATGCTTCTATTTATCCCCGTCTCCTTATTGTCATAACCAACGCGTGCGAAATAGATCTCCAGAATTGCTTTCTCTCTCTAGGTAGTATTCTTCATTCACGTCCCCCTCAGCGAGTTCCCCCTGAGTCGCTCGCATTCTTATGATTTTTCTCCCTTTTCAGCGATCCGATTGCCTCATGCTTCTAAAAAAGTCCCGTATTGGTCTAACTCATCTAATTAGGGGAGTTTTTTTTGTTTTACCCCTGCACTACACCCTGAGTCATACCCCCATTTGAAGATGCATCTATCGTTTGGTTCTCCTCCACTTGTGATCTTAGCACAACCTTTCCCTTGTTGTTTTGATTCGAACCCCCCCTCTCCCCTCTTCCCCCGTGTCTTTGTATCGTTTATAATCACAAGTCACGTCCACCTGTCGGTCTTCCTCCTTTTTTCCTTTGTCATAGCCGAGACAATAAAGATCCTCCTTTTCGTTATCTCCTTTCTTTCTCTCCTGCCCCCCAAAGAGCCTTAAGTTCCCCCTTTTTTCAGAGGCACCCGTTAAAATGATGTTTTTTAGCCCCCATGGTTCACCCGTGCAATGTAAAACTCCCAGTTGGGTGGCCGTTCCCTTTTCCTTTGGTTCCCACCCGTGATTCCCGGTGGCCCCCCTTATCTATCTTTCCTGTTTCCCGCCGAGCCCCGGGAAACTAGGCTCGCCCCCCCGTTACTGATTGGGTCCCGAAGTTTTTTTTTCCCTTTCCCTACCAGTCTCAGGTCACCTTACTCGTAAGTTCCTGAGTAAACCGCCCCCGTACCAACCACGGTGGGTTGGACCTCCTCCTTTCCATTGCGTCTCCCTTTCTTTTTACCTCAGTTTTTCTTCTACGGCAATTACAGAACCTCCGTTTCCGTGCCAGAGTTTTGGTGGCAGACTTTTTATGAATACCTCTTCCCGTCGCGCATCCTTCGTATTGCAAGATGAGCCCCTTTTAGATTTTTCGCACCCCGTCCTTCGGGTCATAAAATGACAGTATTCCGAGCCATGTAAGGTTGTTTCAGTCATTTTCACTTTTCTGCCCAATCTGGGGAGAATCTCTCTCCCCACAGGGTCCCCCGTCTTGCCTTTCCCCACTATTCGACCCTCCAGCGCCACAGTAGCAGAGACTAGTCTTTTCTTTGGTTTGTTTTTCGGGCAGGATGTTCTCTCCGAGACTTGTTTTTTCCACCCGCCCTGTCCTTTTCTCCAGGAGTTTAGACTAGTTACATATTGACCCTCTCCTTTCCCTATCAGGAGAAGTCCACGGTTTTGTTTCTCTTTAAGATGGTCTGTGGACCGATCACTGCCCCATGTGATGGATTTTTTTTTCTCCCCGCCAGTGACGTACCGGATTTCGAATATTCCCGTTCAAGTTTTCCCCCTTTTCCCCTCTTTTTCCCGCCCCATCTTCGATGGTCAAAGACCATAAGTTCCAAGAGACTTTTTCTTGTGGTTTCTTCTTCTTTGGGTTAGGCACTTGGCCAACCCTCCCTGAAGCCGCAGGTCATGCCGAGAAAGGTCGTAGCTCTCATCGTCTCCCCCCTTTCACTAATACGGTCGTGTTCGAGACGGAGGCTCTTCCGTTCTTGTCCCATTTTTTTTCCCCTTCCCCTCTCGCGCATTCCTCAAGTGAAACTTCTGACCTGTATCTCCCCACTTTTACGGTCGACCAAGTCGCATGATTGAAAGTCTCTAGTTCACCCCCATTTCCCCCCCGCTGACTGGTCGATATTTAGCGTCTTTGGTTTGTCTTCCCCGGCCTGCTAAACCAGGTTTAAGGTTAATTTATTCTTTTTCTTTCCTTCGACTTTCATCGGTCTGGGCCCGTATCGGGGTATGTCAGCAGCAAGTGGCCGGAGTAGAAGAATCACCAACGACAACGTCTTTTGCCCTTTAGTGTCCATGTCCGATCCTGGTCTTGCCACTGAACCGCTCCTTCCATCGCCGAGAACCCAACCAGACGCTTGAAATAGCTTCATTTGTTCCCTCTCAGGCAACTCCCCAACCCCTTCCCTTTTTCCTTCCCTATCCTCGATATCAGGTGCGCGCTTTAAATATGCCCTCACACAATACCCCCCCGCTTCAACTTCCTTTCTTGGCAACGTCCCCCTTCTGGGCCCTCTGGGCAACCGATCTTTTCTTTTCTTTCTTGCTCCCCACTCGTTCTCTTCTCTATACTTTCCTTTAGCGCCCTCCCTTTTTCCATATTGTGACACCATAGACAGCATAATCCCTTTCTTCTCCAGACCTCCGTCAAAACCCTCTTCCCCCTTTTTCTAGATGTGTTATTCCCCCCACTAATGTTACTTACCCTATTCACACTGACGACCGCGGGAGCTCTTCCTATGCTTGATTGTTTGCGCCAGAGTCGATTTTAAACTCTCCCAGCTCCCCCCGTCTTTTCCCCGCCGGTTTTCCCCTTTTTTTCTTTATAGTTCTTCATCAACGAAGGACACTTCTCTTTTTCAGTAGATCGACGGCACTGTGCCGCTTCTTTTTTTTATTCTTCACGAATATCTGTTCCCCTTCCCCCTGGCACTTTTTCTTTCCAAGGTTTTTCCCAGCGGCCCTCCCTTTCTCTCCCCCAAATCCCTTCCGTCGAAACCACCTTTAGTTTCGTTTCATCTTCCGGTCTGCCTCGACCCCCTTTCTTCACCGAATGCATCTAATCTTACGAAACACCTGATTTCTTCCCCCTTTCCCCCCCCCAGATTGTCCCTTCCTCCCTTCTTAAGGAACCACACCCCCGCCCCTTCCTTTTTGCGATAGGTGCAGTTTTCCCCGGAATCATTCTTTCAGTCCATTTCTCTCCCTTTTTTCCCTTTCCCCCCTTTTCCTGTTGTTGTGCAGTAAATGCGGCCTTCCGCCCTAGAGTCCATCTTAGAGCCTTCCGCCCCCCCATTTTCTTCGGCCCCCGGTTTTCTTTTTCCTTCGTTCCTGCCTTCTATTCGGGAATGGATGCAAGACCCCTGCCAATTCGTTTCTATATATTTTTTAGCCCCCCACCAGGACGTTTTGATTTTTCCCTGTTTTTTCTTTCTTCAGCCAAGTCCACCTTCTTATTAGTTCCTCCTCTTTTCCCCCCTCACGCTTCACTTCCCCCAAAGAGCGCGCTTCTCCAGCCCTATCTTCGTGCCTTTCGCCTGATCCCCCTCTGGCCCATTGTCTACTTCAAATTTTGCTGTATCTTTTTTTTCCCTTTTTTCTTCGATCTTGGCTCGTCTCCTCACGCGTCTGATCAAACTCTCGTGCCTGCCTCTAGTTCTCCCCAGCGCGGGCAACAATCCAGCCTACATTTTCAGATAGATACCCTGATTAATATTTTTTTCCTTACGAACTTCTCTTTTTTTTTCCCCCTTTTCCCCCCAACCATATCTCTTTTTCCCCTCCGTGCCAGAACCCCATTTTCGTACTGTTTGTTTCCCCCTCCTACCAGAAGTCCTTCCCCCAACCTTCTTTCCCGTTACCAGGAAACTATCTCTCCTCCGCGGTGTCAGCCCAAACTCAAGCCTTTCTTTTTCTTTCTTACGCACCCCCCCTCCTTCCCTGGTAAACGACTCCCCTTTTATTGTTACTTTTTTTGCATTCAGCCAGCTTTTTTCTCGCTACACTAATCAGGACGGTAATAACCTTTTTATGAAACTTTTTCCTCTTAATCATTACTCCTTATAAATGTGGCAGTTACTTTTTAATCGCCTTTATTTCTTCTTTACCTTCGAGTTCTTTTGTTTTTCTTACCGACGTACCCAGTATCATCCTAGCTAAGGCCCACCCCCCTTCTCAAGCCTGGTCCTGCCAGATTGAAAACTAGTACACTCATACGAGATCGCCTTGCACACACTCCCCTCCCCCCCTGACATTTAAACGCGAGCTCTCCCGAAAGACATTCCCCCCTTGACTGCCTCCCCCCCCCGTGGTGTTTCGGAGGGTGGCTGTTGTGTGTGCTCTTTTGGCAGGTTTGTGTCATGAACCGGTGCGTTTTTCTCTGGAATTGTTTGGGTGTTTTTTTGGCTGATTTTTTCTTTTGCTGTGTGGTGTGTTTGTTTGTGGTTTTGTTCCCTGGCACCCCCTATAAGTTGCCCCCCCAACGTCATCCACTTCCCGACCAGACTCACACTTTTTTGGACGACGTCGACAGTCCCCCGTAGCAAAGGTCATTTCTACTCCCTGCCGTCTTTCACCCTTCTTCCCCTTTCCCCGCAATCCCTATTTTCCCCCCCCCCGGACCTTTAAGCCCCACATCCCACGCACCTCCCCCCCAACAGTGCCAACTAACAGCAGTCAGTTACGGAGGAAGAGCCGCAGAGCGCAGACAGCTTTTCTCTCAAGGTCCTTTTCCTCCCCCCCCTAAAACCTACACCTTTAATGCAGGCCACCCTTCCGCCCCCAGCGTCAGGCCCCCTAAGGTCCCCCTCCCCTGACTTTTACGCTGTCCAACACCGACAACAGTCTAATCCAACCTAAATGAACCCCGAAGATTCCCTCTCCCGTCATTGAAATGACCTCCTTCCCCCCCCCTCGTAGACCTCCGTCTCTTCAGCCAAGCCCTACCACCTTTCGGCATCCAACGACTGTGCGCAGTCCTCCTTAAGTAAAGGTTTTTTTTTCCCCCACCTCGTAACGTTAAGGACTGACTTTTTAACGGCCCCTCCTGCCCCCCTGCCCCTTGCTGAGCACCCCCTAGGTTGAATACCCAGTTTCCCCTTAATCCCCCTCCCTTTTTCCTTCCTTCTTTCTTCACCCCCCAAGACGTCCTTTTCTCCCTCACGACTTCCCCCCCCATTTCATGCCGTATCGCCCCTTAAGTCTTCTCGTAGCCCCTGCCATTTTTTTTTCCCTAGGACCCGGATTTGACTTAACACCCACCGAAATGACCATCCCTTACCCTGCCCACTTGCGTCCCCCCCCCCCCATGCAAGCCTCTTTCTTCAAATCGCCACCCCCATTTTAGTTCACACATTCCCCCCCTTTCCCCTTCCCAGGCTTTTCCCCCTCAGCCATCCCTGATTTTTCAATTGCCCCCTCGTACCTTAAAGTGGTGTTACCATACCTGATTTGCCACCCCCCGTTCACTTTTTCAAAGGTGACGATTCCAGCCCGTGGACAGCCACCTGGCCACACACGTGATTCCCCGCGAAAACCAACTACTACGGAAGACGGTTTCTGGTCCTTTCCCCCCTTTGACTCCCCCCCCTTCCCTTAAACCCGTTTTTTTAGGTCCGCGCTACCCGGTAATGTCCTTGAATATCTTCGTTTTTTCTACCCCCGACCCTCGCTAAATCCCTTCTTCTTTCCCCTTTTCCTTTTTCCAAGCATTTGCTCTGTCACCGAAGGCCCCCCCGTGCTCCCGCGCCTTGTTTTTCTCCTCCTCACACAGAACGCTACGCCCCGCTGTAGAGGTTGACCCCCAGCCTCCCCATCACAATGGCACAAGCGTTTCTGTTCCCTCCCCTAATATCCTTACCTGATGATGGCTCTTCTCCTTTGGGTCAGCGAAAGTCTGAGCGCTTTTAGTTTTTTTTCTGCCCGCCTGATAGCACATCAGGCCACTGTATTTCTCAACCGCCTTCCTTTCCCTTTTCACTTTTCCCGAAAAACATAAATTTGACCCCCCCCCCTGCTCCACAGGAATCTTCTCGTCGACCGTTCTACTAGGTCCTATGGAGATTACTTGTCACTACTCCTTTCCCTTCCCCTCCCATTTTGAGCCCCCTTTCTCCTTCCCCTTTCCCGCCGTCCCTAGCCCCCCCCCCCCCCCGAACGACCCCCTCCTTCCCCACCCCTCAGAACCCACTCCCACTGCGTACGAAGACCTCCGATCCTTCCCCCCAACTTGCCGGGTTTTTATCTTTCTCGTGTCGCTAATCAAACAACTCCCACTGTCCGCCTTTATGCGCGGGTTTTTTTTTTTGGCCTTTTTCTTCCCCGCAATTCCCTCCCCCTGATTCTGACCTTAAGACTTAAGACCTGGTCTCCCCCCCCCTCTTTACCCGTCAGCATGACATCATATCCGTACGTGGATTTCTCGCATACGTTTCCAGTTTTCTTGTCGTCTTTTCCGCCCCACAAACCACCCTCCCCTCTTTCAGTTCCTTCCCCCATTCCAGACTGCATCCTGATACAGCTTTTTATTTGACCTCTCTCATCACCCCTTTCCTTCGGCTAATCACCATCCTCGGAATCACTTTCTTTTGTTTCCTTTTGTCTTCCGAGTCGCGCATTTTTTCCCCTGTCTCCCCCCGAACATAGGTCCTTGTCCCCCCCCCCTCCTCTTGAGATCTTCCCCCCCCACCCCTACATTTTTTCCCGCTCAGCCTGATGCAACCTCCCCTCGAACCTGACTTTTTTTCTTTACTTTTTTTGCGCACCTTTGCCCTCCCCTTTCTTGAGCTTCGTTTTCCGTATTGAAAGGAAGTTATAGTCAGAGACTGTCCCTGGAGTTTCCTAGCGCTTCTCCCTTCCTCCCCCCCGTCTCGACTGATCGCATCGCGATTTTTTTTGTACTGACGTTTTTTCGATGCCCTTCTTAAACAATGCTCCCCGAAATCCCTTTTTTTCCACCTGCCGCTGTTCAAGAATATAAGTGGCCCGCGACTTCGTTCCCCCCCCCCATGCCTATTTTTTCGATGCCCCATGCAAATAAATTGTAAAGCGTTGCGTCCTTTTTTTTGATGCTTCTTCCTGTAGAGATCCCCCGCCCCCCCCCTGTCCCTCCACGCTCGCGAAGTATTCCTTCTTTTTTTTAGTAGTTTATTTCTATTCCTCCCCTAGTATAGAGTCAATTGCTGTCCTCCTCCCCCTTACCTCCCTTTTTTTCCTTTTTCCTTTTTTCATTACGTTTTGCCCCCCTGCCGATCTCCTTGCTGTTCGCCACCGCCGGTTTCCATCACCCTGTTCATTTTTTCCTTTATAAGCGGTAGATTGAGGAGCCTCCCAGACTTACCCAGCCCCCCCCTCATTTTTTTTACCACTGCCCTTTAGATTCATCTAGATGCAGTTTTATGTAGATCTGTGCTTCGACCCCTTTTGATTTGCATGGCATTTCTTTGTCATAGACCTCTCACAGATGGCGCGCTGGAAAGTTCTTCGAACATTTTTTACCCTTCCCGTTCCCCCTTGTTTTTTTATTTTCTTCCCTTAGTGTTATCCCGTTATGACGCCATAATGGAGAGGCGTCTCGTTTTCTTTCCCTCACAGGTCTGTGTGTTCAACGAAGGACCCCCATTGAAAACGTTCCCTTGCTCACTTTCTTTTTCTCGGTAACGTCTACCCGTATGAGAGTGGTTTCACTTTTCCTTCCCAAAAGTAGGCGTGTATCATTCTTTGTTGGCACTGTTTTCACCCCCACCTTTTTTAATTCCCCCCCCCCCGAAACCGGGGTCCTAGATGTGGCAACCGATTCCCCCCTTTTAAATTCACTTCGCAGGTTTCCCCCTCGTAACCATACGTCTGTTGACCCCTTACTCCTCCGTTTTTCCTTTTCCTTTTTCCCCTTTTCCCCCCGGGTTTCCCGTATGAACCAACCCCCTTGCTGTCAAATTTTTCCCGATCCTCCTTTGGTACGACTGACGTGTAGGGTCTTTATCTCTCTTTCTTGAGTTCCTTCCCTTTTCCCCCTAGTGTTCCGGAGGGAGGTCATCCCTATTTTATCCGAGTCATTTCTCCACTTTTCCTTCGTCGAGAGATAGGTAAGAGGTGTGCCCTACCCAAGCCCGTTCCCCCTCCCTTGGGTGTTCCCCGGTCAACAAAGCGGTTGTGAGGATGGGACCGTCACCCGTTTCTCCCCTTTGTCAGTCTCTCCCCTTCAGAAAGACAAGCTAGCTTTTCGCACCTCCTGAAGGCTGGCAAGGTGATGAACTTTTTTCTTCTTTCCTTTTCCCGATACTTCTCTTTTTTTCCCATTTAGTGGACTCCCCCATTTGCTGCTTGTTTTTTCATCTTTCCCTTGCAAGTGTCTTGGGGAGGTTACTCCCTCCCACAGTAAACTTTTTCTCCAACTTCCAAACTTCACTGTTCGACGTTCCCTCCTTTCTCTTTGCGTACTGTGATGCTAACAAGTGGACTTGGGGCGTTAGTCTTGTTTGCACTTTCCCGGCCTGAGTACCGCCTTTTTCTTAGGTAGTAGTCTTCCCCCCTCCTTCCAGGTAGTGGCGGTTTCCTGCTGTGTTACGTTTCAACTCTCCTTTCCCACTTTTGATCTCCCGATTAGAATTATAAGTGACAGTCCCCGGCTTTTTGCCCCACGTAAGGTCTAAGTACTAGGTGTTGTCCCCTCCAGTTCCTTTCTGAAGGGTCTTTTTATCTTCGTTTTGTTGTGGTCTTCACGAACAGTTTTTTCTCCCCGGTTAGTTTTGTCTCTTTCTGCCGTTCATCGCCCCTTTCCTTTCCCCTTTAGTTTTTCTACCGTAAGACTTAGTTTCGCTTCAGATGTCTGTCACAGGGTTTTCCCTCTCCTTTAGCCCCCTTCCCCTCCCCCTTCCTTTCAGCAGCCCGCTCTTCCCCCAATTCAAAACCGAGGCTCCCTGAATGACGTGGAAGAGACGCGCCGCCGGTTCTTCTTCTCTTTCTTTTAAGTTTCTCCCTCTTCAATTCCCTTCCCTTTCCCCACCCAATTACCCCCCGCTCTGCACACGCCGCGGATCTTTTCACCGTCGCTTGTTCCCCCAATCGCTCCTTTCCCTTTCATGTTCTTTGCCCCCCTGTCCTGACTTTAATTTTCCCTTTTTTCCTAGAAGTCCTCTCTGAATTGCTTCCATCCATGTACTTCTATGCGCGGTTCCGTCCAGTCAGTCAAAATCTCTCTTTTTTCGGGACCCCCCCCCTCCTTTTTCCTGACCAATCTTTTTTTCTCTCTTTTATTTTACCCTTTCGTGGCCTGGTCCTCCCAAGTGAACTATCGTCCCCGCCACTTCCCGTTTTTCTCCGGCTTCCCATCGTTTTCTCCCAGTTTCCCCTCCAGGAACCCTCACCCTCTATTCAGGAGTCTCGCTCCCCCTGACTCTTTTTTTCTCATTTCGAACAAAGATCGTTTTTGAAACCTTTCCTGTCCAATTGTCCCTTTCACCTTTCCCCGCTTCCAGTGATTCCGTGAACTTCCCTGCACCACCTTTCCTCACAACTTTTTTTTCTCTCGCTTTTTGGCATCTCCCCCACCCCCTTTATATCCCCTCATTGCCATTTTTTCCTCCCCCCCCCTTCCCTCCCTGTTCCCCGGTGCGACATCTCTCCCACCTTATTTCCTTCTTTTTTTTTCGATCTTCCCCCTTTCCCTCCCTCGTCTCGTGGTCCAGTCTCTTCCTTCCGGTGTTGAGCTATTTCCGGCTTCTCCCTACCCTGATCGTCGCCCTCCCCCCTTCCCCCCCCTTATTGTTACCAGGTTCCTAGGCGCACCTTAGAAGATGTTCATTGGACCTTTGTCTGCGTTTTTATCAATGGCCCCCTTCGTTCCCTTGGTTGGCCTACCGGATCTCACCTTTGTTTTGCTTTCGTCCTCGCCCCCCCCCCCGAGTATTGCAGAACTTTCCCTTATGTTGATTTTTTGCCCTTCCCCCCCCCAATTTGGCGGTTCTTTTCGCCCCTCTTTTTTTTGGGTCTCACTTTCACCAGGCCCCTTCATTCCCCAAGTCTGGTCCCTGTCGTTCGTTTCTCTGGTGAACGAGCTATCGCCTTTGACCCAGTTTCCCCGCGTTGAGGGCCTGCGATTCTCTTACTGGTCTCCCCTTTTTAAAACCTATCGATTTAGAGTCTTTCTTAATAACGTCTGCATTTCCAACACCATAGCGATTCCCTCCTGCGGCACGAGCCTAGTCCATTCTTTTTTTCTTTGTGAACTATCGCTTCTTCCCCCCTGAGTCGACCAGCCTTAGACGGCCCTCTCAATTCCTTTTTGCCATCTTTTTTTCTTGACCCCAAGTGAAAAGCTAGAGATTCCCCCCGCCCTTGTTTCTTTTTTTTTTTTTTTCCCATTTGTTCCCTGTCTTTATTAGCTCCTGCATACACTTTTAGTCCTTCCTCCCCGCTTATTCACTTTTTTCTTTTAGTTCATTCTTAGCTGATTTTGCCTTTTTTTCACTCTCCTTTTTCTTTCTGATGATCCTTTCCCACAGTCGAAGTTACAACTCATATGCCGCCTCGATTCCCCTTCCCGGAAAGTAGCTGACAACCGTCCCCGACCCCTTTAACCATTCCCTGGTCCCCTCTTTTTCCTTCCTCCTAAAACTGTCCCCCCTCCTTTTTGCCCATCTAATCCCCACCCCTCCCCAGACCCCCCTACCTCCCCCCTTCGACCACCGGAGACAAGCTCCTTAGCACGTCCGTTTTCTCCCCCTCCTAATGTCACTGAATACTCTCGCTTTTTTCCCCACGGTGCCCCCCCTTTCTCCGTGGATAGAAGGTGGTTTTGTGGTCGCCCACGCCCCCCCCCTCCCTTGATTTTCGCTGGACGTTAATTTCCCGCCCCGTCGGTTCTCCCCATTTCCGTCATCAGACAACCCCCCTCCCCACGCCAATACCTCCTGCCCTTCCGACATCTCCCCCTTCCTCCTTCCCTGACCCTTGGACTAAGTGAGAGATGTCCCTATTTTCCCGGCTCCCGCCCCCCCCATCACTGCCCTGTGAATCTTTCCACCTCTTCCCCGTGAACTGAACCAGCGGTTGAAAGTCTTCTTCGGACGGACATCCTCCCTCCCCCCCTTTGAATACCCCTGATCCCGCAGGAAACCCCTTTGTTCCCCCAATAAATAGTATGTCTCTTTTCCCAGGCTCCTTCACTGTGGGAACGTTGTTTAATCCCCCGCAGTCCCCTTTTTCCCATGAAACATAATATGAGTTAGGAAAAAAACCCCCTGTCCCTTCATTCCCGCATCATCCTTTCCCCCCACCCCTGCCCCGGCTAGTACGTTAGAGCTTTCTGTCTTCCCGGCTTTTTCTCGGTGGCCCTCCCGCAGCCACCCCCTTCCAATGTAACCTTTGTTCCCCCTTCCCCCCCCCCACCCCCCCAGGTCTTCAATGAAAATGGTTTCATTTCACACCATTGAAGTTTCCATTCCTTCCCCCATTCAGTCGAAGGGCAACCTCCTCCCCACAATTCCCTTTTTGTCCTTCCCTCTTTCCCCCCCCCCCCCAGAATTGGCCTTTCATGGAGATTGCACCTTACATACTATACTCCACCCACCGCTTTTTCAAACGGCCGGCCCCCCCATTTTTTCATAAACCCTCTCCCCCCCCCCAGGCCCCCCCCGGCCCCCCTTCGGTATGGTCTGTGTGTACCCTCACAACTCCCCTCCTTCAAAGGTTAGTCCCTCCGGCCGGTCAAGTCTGAACCTGGATTTTCTTCTTTTTTTCCTTCTAATCCCCTTTCCCCCTCTTTCCCTACTTTCCCCCCCTTTTTTTCCGTAGGGGTTCTCACCCCTTAACTCCTTCCCGCTTTTTCCCATGTGGACGGGTCAATGGCAGAAGACCTCCCCCAGACCTTTTCATCCCCCCCGCGGTTTCGTATTTTAGAAAAGCCAGTCCCCCCCTTCAGGTTTGCCTCCCCCCAAGCACCCCTTTCCTCTCACCCTCATTTATGACAGCGGGATCTCAAGTTTTCCCCTCTTTGTCTTCTTTCCCCGATCTCCCCCCTCCTCCCCCCCATCAATGACTTTTATCTCCCCCCCACCCCCCCCTGAGATTGCCCGGGCAACGATTCCCTGAATTCCCCCCCCCCCCTCCCCCGGATCTTCTCGTTCCCCTTCTCCCCTCATTGTCTTTCCTCTCTTGCTTCCGAATTTTATATTTTCCCTGGCCATCTCCCTTTTCCGTCCCTCTTTTTTTACTTTTTTTCTCCGCTTCAAGCATTCGACTCCCCCCCCCCCTTTCACCTGGATTGTACCCTCCTCCCCCCTTTCCCCCTGTCCCTCCCCTTTCCCCCCTTTTTGCCTATCCCGGCTTATAAAACCCTCTAGCGCTTGATGGATTCTGGTTTTTTTTTAGATCTGTACGTAACCAACCTTTTTTACTGCCCTCCGTCTCATTTCCTCCCGTCTCCTTCTACCAACTTCTGTTTCCTTCCATACTTTTCCCCTCCTGGGGTCGCCTAATCAAGGTGGTTGCTCCAAACCTCCCCGACCTGCCTTTCTTTCGTCCCCGTCCTCTTTCATCTCTTTCTTTTTGCTTCTTTCAGTCTTTTTTTACTCTCTCGCCACGTTCCTAACTTCATTTCACCCTCTTTTCTTTTTACCCTTTGTTTTTGTAGAGAGTGAACTTCCCTTCGGCGCGTGATAGTCCAACATACTGTCCCTTCTTTCTTTAGCTCCGCCTCTTTTTGATGCCTATAGAAGATTGTTCTTGCTTGTTTTTTCACAGCTTATCCTTCTTTTTGGAGTACTTTTCCCCCCAAGTCTTTCCTTCCCCTTTTAAGTAGAACTTCCGGTAAGTGAGGACTTTTCTTACAGTCTTCCGTTCCCTCTACTCCCGTCCGTTAGTGACGGTTTTTTCCCTCTTTCCCCGTCCGCGAAGGGATTTTTTTCTAGTAGCCCGCGTGACCTCTTTTTCGTCGAAGGTCCTGGGTCAGGCTTCCCTTTTTTTGTTCATCCTTCCTTTGGCGCTTCTTTGTTTCCTCTTTTGGAGAGCTGAGAACTAGAATCTCTCCTCCCTGGAATGTAGTAGTTTTCCTGTCAACCCCCCTTCTAGTCGCCCCCCCTTTATTGGATCTTTCTTTTTTTTAGGCTTTGCGGTGCACCCTTTTGTGCGAATCCGTCGGTTGACATATCCCCCCCGTTTTTCCACCTTCTTGTATCCTCTTTGAGATATACTCCTCCCATTTTTTCCCCCCCCCCACGTGCTCCCCGCCTGAATCTGCCTTCCCCTCGCAGTTTTACTTTTGGTGGTCACCTTGCTTGGCTTATCTGTTCGCCCTCCACGCAGGTGTTGGCCTGCTCTTTTTTTCGCTTTCCTTCCCCCTTTCCCTTCCACCGTGTATTTTTCCGTCTTCTAGCCCCTGGTCTTTTTTTCTCTATGGATTCTGCAGGCCTTCAGTTGATCGACTTGTTATTTTTTTTTTTTTCCTGACACAACTCCTTTCGTGCTTGATTACTTTCGTTCCCTTACTTTCCTGTCCGGTGTCCGCTTCCCTTTTCATTCCCTCCGTCCGCTAGGGAGTGTTCTCCCCCTTCTTGTACCCTGTACGTTGATGCCACGCTCTTTCCCCCCTTTTCCCCAAGTACGTCCCTTTCCTTCCTAGTAAACGGTTTTCAGGTTCAGATTTCCCCCTATCGAAGAAGGGATGGCCGTCATGGTTTCAGTTCCCCGCCTGTCCCCCCCCCTACCGCTGTCAAGTTGTAATCGCAGGGTTGGCGCCGTATACAGTGTCAAGTCTCCTTCTTTGTCTCTTTTTCACGGTCCCCCCTAGTACCTCCCTGTGTTCTTCAGTCTTTTTGTCTGAACTTTCCTCTTTGTATGACCTAGCTTTTTGCCTTTTCCCGTCTGGTGTTGCGCCAGAATTCGTAAGGGGGTGGCAAGTTCCGGGTCAGGGCACAGGCGTTGGATTTCCCCCGCTTTTTCCACCTTAGCATCATTTTTTTTCGCCGTTCCCCACCGACGCCCCTTCTCCTAGTGCAGTCTTTTGTGGTCTACCTGATCCTCCCCCTGTGCTTCACGCTGAAAGGGTAAGATAACAATACTCCCGAATTGCACTTTTTTTTCTTTTCGGACTCCTTGGCCAGACGTATTCCTGGGACGTCGACGGGAAGTAGACAATCAACCTTAAAATTTTCAACTATCAGTACTTTTAGCTTCTTTCTTGATGTTGGTCCTTGCCCCTCCCAGTCGGCTTTGTGTCTGTTTTTTTTTGATTTCCTTAGAGTTCAAAGGTTGCCTTCAGGGTATGACTGCCATCTCTACCCCGTTTCCCCCTCACGTTGATTTTTTGCCTTCGAAACACCTTTCGAAAATGCAATCGAGTAGATTCTGCATTCTTTCTTTTCACAGTCGTTTGAGATTTTCCCCAAACGGTTCACTTACGTTGTGTCTTCCCTAAACCTTTCTTCGCAGGATCGGGGGGCTTCCCCCCGGTCCTGTTTGCCGCTTTTAGCCGGTTGTTTTTGAAGTCACTCTCCCCTTTGGCGTTGGTTTCATTTTCAAGTGGCCGAGCGCCGGCACTCCAGCTTCCAATTTTTTCGTTATGGTCCCCTTGGTTGGGGCGTTTTTCTGTACATTCCACCGCTCCAGCGCAGCCCCGAAAGTCACCGCCCGCGATTCTCCATGATCTTTGGGATAACGGACAAATGATCTTTTGCCCCCTATTTCATGTCTTACCTTCTAAAGAATGATGAACTGCCAACCTTACTCGATTGCCCAAGCCTTTCTCTTTCGGTTTCGTGTTTAACGTTTGGTCCCTTTTCCTTTTCCCTAAGATCTTTCCTTCTCCTTGAATTGTTTTTCAAGCCTTCCTTTTTTAATCTGCCTTCCCTCCATGTAGGTCCCCCCCCCCCCCAATCCATATCAACTCCGTATATTCGCCCGTGGATCTTTCACCTCAGCATTCCACGAGGACCGTGACCTTTCCGCCACTCCCTTTCCGTTTCATCAGTTTTTCCTCGTCTCCTACTGAAAGTCACACCTATTGTCTTTAAGCCCCCCTCCTTTTTAAGTTAAAACGAAAGATAGTGGGCGCCCTCCCCTGCCCCCCCTTTTTTCATCTCCCCTCTTGACCAGTTCTGTTCCCCCCCCAGTGTCCAATCATAATACACCTTTCAAACCTGGTCGAGATGCTTCCCCAACTTAGAAAATAATGCATTTCTTCTCTTCGTCCCCCCTCCCTGGACTTTCTCTTCTGCGCCATTTATCTTTTTTTTTCCCTGAGGAACAGTTGGTTTTTTTGCGATCCGGTCGTCATCTGTCATCTCTCACTAATAATAAGTTTGTCCCTCTGATGCGGAAAGAGTCGCGGACTGATCCCTGCACAACCAGTGTGAATCCCTTTCAGTCTGCGCCCCTTAGGCCAGAGTGTTTTTATCCCTCCCCCCCCCTTAGTTATCTTCCTGTGGCTCACGGAACCCTTTGATTTCTTTTGCCTTCCTTTCTTCCCGGGCTTTCATCCCTCCTTCCGGCCCTGCCCCCCCCATGGTGTTGTTTCCACCTTTGGGGTCGACCTAACCACCCTATTGTCCTTTTTTCTCTACTTTACCCTTGTATTTTCTCCTCTGGGAGTTTAGCACGCCCGTCGCCCCCGCGGCTGTGGTTTTTTTTTTCAGACGCGCGCCCCGCGGGCGACCCAGCTTTATCGCTTTCGTTCTCTCCACCGTTCCTCTTTCCCAGGAACGGTTTTAAAACTCTCGCTTGCGATTTGTACCCGTCATCGTCCTGTCTAGCGAAAACTGAGATCAAAATTAGTCGCTCCCTTCGACTTAGAGGAGCTTTTCAAGGACGTTTTTTCTTGAACACGAGGCGGACGGGCCTTTTAGTTCATTCATTTTGTCTGCCTCCATCCCTTCTCATCCAGGACGCCGTGAATCCCTCCCGGTTTTTCGGCCACTTCCGATACCTGTCTTTTCGTCATGCTGCGTTTTTTTTCCGTGTCATCCCCGGCGGGCCCCTTGTGAACCGCCGTCCTCCTTTCTGCGTTCCGGCCCTTTGGGCGGCTTTGCTGCTCCCCGAGGCTTGCTGCTGGGCAGTCAAACCTGCCTTTTCTTGGCACCAGTCCAGTGACGAACAAGTCCCACGTCCCTTGCGACCCGCCGCCTTTCCTTTGTCAAGACATTTCTTGAAGCCTCTCGGCCGCCATCCGTCCCCTACGACTTCGATTGCCACTTGTGCTTCGATACCTTAGCCGCCCGTCCCCCCAACGCCCCCGCGACCGTGCTTTTGAACATTTTTTCTTTTAGCTTCGACGATATCTTTCAGAAACCGGCGGCCCCGCAGCTTCTTTTAACTACAACCCCCTCCCCCCCGCCCCCTTAATTTTTTTGTGGCCCTCCCCCGCTAGTTCTCCTCGCTGTGCTTTTTCATAATTCCACGTCCCTTGTCACCGCCCAACTTGAGCCAGTTCCGCCTCTTGCCTCCTCTGCACCGGGCCCTTTAATTTTCCTCATACACTTTTTGAATCACTCTTGGTTTGTCCGCTCAGTGTGCGACCCACCCTCTCCCCCTTCACTCGACTGGCTCAGGTTCCTGCGGATTTACTTTTGACTTTGCGCTCCCCTTTTGCCGATACTGTTAATGCCAAACACCCCCATTCCGATTTGCGGGCTTCCCACTTTTGTCGCGACGAATCCCCCCCAATCTTTTCTCCCATCTGCTCGCATTTTTTTTTTTTGGGCTGTTTTCGATACTTTTTACGGCTCCCCAGACGCACTCAACCCGGCACCTTTACCATGCCCGTTGGATCGCCCACGCCCCTGGTTTCCTTTTACCCCCTGCCTTTTCGGATGGCCTTTTGATGAACGGGCAACCTGTTCCAATTGGTTTTTTTCCTAGTGTCATCCGTGACTAGGGGACGAGGCCTCATTCTTCCTTTTTCACCAACCGCTTCCCCAGTCACAGCTACAACTACCTACCCGGCCCTCTCTTTGAGTTTTAGCGTGCTCCAACGCCCTCACAGTTCGTAGTGCTTTTTCGAGGGTACCCTTTTTTTTGACCAGATTCTCTTGTCAGTCTTCCTTTTTCGATAGCTGCTGACCCCTCCCTGGCTATTTCACTTTTTTTCAACCGAGGCCCTCCCTCATGCTTTTTACTGCAGGCGACCCGGCCCTGGCAGTACCGCTTTTTTTTGCGGGTCTCCAGCACCGAAACGGACAGGTTGCGAAAGCACGCTCTGTTGAAGTGATCTCATGCATCCCGCGTGTCTCGGGCCGATGACTGTGCAATCTTTTTCCACCCGCGCCCTGTAGTGGACCTTCCACAGCCCCGGCTTTTCAACTATCCGAATTCCAATTTTTTCTGATGACGACCGCCGGGTCCCTCTGACGCGGCTTCCTATCCCTCTGACAATTTTTCCCGTTGCGCCGCTCGACAGTCCAGCATTCACATTCATAGCCGTGATCTAGCAGGGCCTGTCACCCCTTTTCCCGTCTTTGACGTCCGGTCCATCAACACCACCCCATCTTAGTCGCTTCTTTTGCGCTTTTTGGTGCCATCTTAACTTACTACGCTTTTTCCTTGCGATCTTTTGAAGCTGCTCCTTACCACCATTCTCTTTATTCTAACGGTTCTCCTCACCAGGGTGTTAACACCCGACACGCTATTTTTAGTACTATGATTTTTTACCCTCGTGTATCGGCCGTCTGGTTATTGGATCTCAAGCCCACCCTTTTGGCTGCTTTTTT
>Ga0179593_1425566_pt1 | contig 17748 bp, 17 predicted proteins | sample CZODoug2_1_08_16_FD_185931 | JGI IMG/M metagenome (GOLD analysis project Ga0179593, IMG submission 185931) | Vadose zone soil fungal communities from Angelo Coast Range Reserve, California, USA - CZODoug2_1_08_16fungal (PacBio error correction) | ecosystem: Environmental > Terrestrial > Soil >... | reverse complement strand
AAATACTTTCTTTTTTTTAGACGCATGCGTTACGAACCCCCCTTTTCTGTCCCCACGTTGGCCGGGGTAGGCGACACTCCGGTATGACAGCCAGCCATGAAAACGGGTGCGATTGGGAGGGTCTCGTAGGCCCCCGCTGTTGGTCCAACCCCCTAGTACAAAGTACTCGTTACCCGTATTTTTGTGTGTGAACCACCGCCTTATGCGCTTGTTCCGGGCTTCTCTTCTACTTTACGACTCCCAGGGGTGATTTTCCGTCGCCGGGGCTGGGCCTCCGGCGAATCTGGGTGTTTTTCATTTGACTTGTGGCAATCCGTTCTGCTGTCCACCGCCAAAGACCTTTAGGTACTCTTCACCGAAACCTTTTGAGAAACATCACACCCAAACCAAAACCCGAAACACAATTTTATTTCCCTTCACACACACCAGTCGGGAGGCTCTTTTTCTGTTTACTGGGGACTTTTCAAACACCGTGTCCACGGTCTTTTTGGCCCAGACCTTGTCCACGTCCCCTTTGGAGATTCACGGTCTCCTTACTGCCCCCCCCCCCCGAGAGCGGAGCTAGTAGACGTTCCTTCCGACGGCTGTATCGGACTTCTCGATAGCTACCAACACTTTTTTCGCCCCCCTTGCTGCCCCTGTTCCCCCTCATTCGTCTGCAGTTTCCGCCGCTTTTGGTTTTTTTTTCGCGACATTCTTGCTGGTCCCGTGATGTAGGGGATAGTATCACCGTGTGGCGTCCGCTAGCAAGGATCTTTTTTTTCATCTACCTTCACCCTGGTTATGGATTTTCGATAGTGTTACCCGCCGGCCCCCCCCTCCCCTCGTTCACTTTTTTTGTTTTTTTTCACCCCACCGCCAGGTACCGGATTTTTTTCCGTTTTTACTTCTGTGGACGGAGGCTCTTGCTCTGATATTTTTCAACCCCCTTTCCCCGCGTGCTTCTTTTCCACCTAGCAGTAACGCCTGGATGCAAACTAAGCTCTCCTTCCTTTCGAAATAAAATGAGTCGTGGTACTTCTTGACATTAAGAGGTCGCTCACCGCAATCCGAAGCTCCGGATAGATTCGATCTACGCCAGAAGGGACAGCACCGGGGGGTTTTGCCATTCCCCGCTCCAGTATGTCCCCCCCAGACCGACAGAACCGGCGCCTTTTCCAACATGTTAGTTGGCTGGCTTGAGTTGGTGGCCAGTTAGCCCCCGTCTCCCTTAAGGTCGTTTTCTGGGTTGGAAGTGGGGGATAACGGCCACCCCTTTCTTTTTTTGTCCCTTTTGGTTGTTTTCTTTCCCTTGAGTCTCCAGAACCCAGCCTGTCGTGCCCCTCATCTCCAAGTCCGCTTTTCCACATCTGTCTTCCCATTTTCGGTCCCCCGGTTTCCTTTCCTGTTTTCAGATCCGCCGGACTTCCCCCCCCCTTTCCAGCCCCTATTCAAGTCGTACAGTTGGAAACATGTCTGGTTCCGGACCCACAGGCGGCGCCCCCCCCTCCCCCGCACTTTGGAGCCTTTTTTTGCGTGATCCGGTCGGCTTCGCACCTCTCCAGCCCCCCCCTTGCGCTGTTTCCGGGTGTTTTAGTGAATTCTTTTTTGACATGAGCCCATTTTTTCCTTTTTCCCTCCGGTGGAACCGCTCCAGAGACACGCGTTCGGGCCCCTTTTTGCCCCAGTAACCAACTGTGATCAGGCTCAATGGTAGCAGTGACCACACATTCGCTGTAGAGCCTTGAAACTGTTCTAAAAACCGTGACGGTGAAATCCCCCCTTCTTCGGTCCACCAATCCGCTTTTTTCGAACTCGACGTGTCCTGTCGGTTGCGACGTCTTATGAGGAACAAAATCGATTTTTTTCTTTATTTTTACTAGTTTGTTGGGTTTTTTTTTTTTTTTTTTTTTTTTTCTTTCTTTTTTTTTTCTTTCCTTTTCTTTTTTTTCTAGAGATTATGATGGTGGTTCCTGAATGAGTTGGAACCTTTTCGGAGCAACCGTTCGGGGCCTTCGTTGTGAGGAGTTCCCCCTTCCACCTTTTTTCGCAAGACCTGATTACCCTTTCGACAACTTTTTTATCAGGACCTTTGTCTTGCCTTTTTTTTTTTTCTGTAACGGTTCCTCAAATTTTTTTTTCTTACCTTCTGAAAGCGTTTTGATCTGACTTTTGTGTAGTTGTTTTTTTCTCATTAGAGAAGTTGCTAACCTTAAACTGACACAACCCCACACCCCCCCTTACAGCCGGCTTGAGGGTTCCTTTTTTTTCCTGGCCCCTTAACCGGGAGATAACCCACCATTCCTCGATGGACTTTTGATTTACTGGGGGTGGTGTTACTTGAAGGCAACCGTCACCGTAAAGCTGGTGGGTTCTTGGGGTCTTTCGTCTTCTTCTATCATTCGGCCCGATAGTACCTGCTACGTTCTTTTGTAAGTCCATTTGACGACTAATAGTACAGCTTACCCCCCCCCTGAGTAGATAGATAGACGCTGGTTCTTTAGCCACCTTTTCAGAACTGCCAATGAAAATTACCAGACCACGCCCCGGTATTGATATAATCCAGCAATTGGGAAGGCTTCCCCTTTTGATAGGCTTCTCTTACCAATTCTTCTTTTTTTAAAAATTTTTCTTTTTGATTTTTAAACGGTTTTTTATCCTGTTTTTCGGTGTTATCGAGGCCGGCTCTAAGGGTGGCTGCCCCACTTTGGATTGTGAGTGTAGTGAAGTGGAAGGTTTTCCAGCCGTGATGAGACAGGGCCGGGGCTTTGGCGTCTTTTTTTCCTAACAGCGTACAAAGTGAGTCAGGGAGGTAACAACCCCCCCCAAAACGTTATGTCCCCCCCCCCCCAGCTATACCCGTGGCATGGAGAAGTTGTAACTTTTTTACAGCCACCGGTGAGTTTCTTTTGGCTTTTTTTCGGCCCCACGAGTGGCCCCCCCCCCTTTTTGGAAGATACACCGAACTGTTTCGAGGTACCTTTCCCCCTCGGCCTCCAATTACCCTTTTTTTATCCTTTTTTGACAAACACTAAAAAAGTAGAGGAGGGGTGGCTTTCTTTCCTTTCCCTTTTTTCAAGGAGTACCCAACCTTTGTGTCGGATCTGCCCCTCTCCTTGCGGAAGACAAAAACAGGTAGTTGCCGCCCCCCCTAAATAGGCCTGACTTTACGACTTAGTAGACCACCCTGAGGGACGGGCTGGAGGGCTCGTGCTTTTCCTTTTGATTTGGTTCGGGACGGTGTTCTTTTTTTTACTTTTTGACTTAGGAGGTCAGTAAGGCCAGGACTTTCCTCCCCGCTGGCGCTGGAGTCCCCAACGAACCGTTCCTTTTTTGAAGGCCTTCGGCCCACCGTCTGTCAGGGAAGGCCAACAAAGTTTTTCCTCACATACACGCCCAAGTGTGGGTGCTTCCCCCAGGTGCTGTGTTTTTGAACATCGCGGTTTCGAATGGCTTTTCCCTTTCTGTTAGTTTTTTCCATGGATCCCTTTTTCACACAGGAGCTGACTTTTAGCCTTCCCCCTTAGTCCCAGCACCTGTTTTGGCTTGCCCCGCCTGTTGGTCCTAATAAGGTGTGTGACCCATTTTTCTTCTTTTTTTACTGGTGGACAGAAAGTAGTGGCAGTGGCGTACCCCCCTCCCCGTAACCAGGCAGGTAATACCCTATGGCCATTTAGGGAAAAACGGTGTCAGTTCTTACCCCCCCTGTCACAGTATGGCCGTCAATTATGGCCCCTTCACTTACCTCCTTTCTGAGAAGTATTTGTTAAGCCCTCCAGGCGGGTCAGTAAGGCCAACTAGGCGGGTTCCCTTACTGTAAGGTGTTGTACGTCGGTTCCTTTATGTCGTCCATTTTGTCCTGGTAATAATTTTATTGGAAAGGGCTAAAATGGCACCATCCTCCAAGGTCAAATGATGGGTTATCCCCGTCCCGACGAAACGCGATTATCAGGTGCCCAAGTTCAAGGTTGTCCTTGCCCCATCTGCGTCTGGTCTATCTACTTTTTGGAAGTTCTTTTTTTTTCGGTGCATTTGTTCGGATTATTCAGGGTTCTCCTTGTTGAGGTGCCACACTCCCCCCAGAACTCGGGGTGGAATCTTTTTTGCCATATGAGTTTGGCTGGAGTTACCGATGCTGTTGGCTTTGGAAAGTCCCTGTCTTCCCTTTTCCCCCCTGGAAAAGGTGCAACGATCGATTTTTTCTTTGACATTCTCTATTCTTTTAATAATAACAAGTGTTGGTCTTTCTCTCCCCGGGATTTCACTTCAAAGAAATTCCGGGTTTTTTTTTTTTTTTCCCACGTGAGTGGGGTTTTAGTCCCCCCTATTGGGTGAACACAAATGAGGTAATTTTTTTCCCCCCCCCATTTGATCACACCCCAGCAAGGCTGCTACTGGCCCCAACCCTGTTCTCCCTTTGGAGTTTTTGACCTCCCACCCAGGCAACTGGCATACAGGCCCTGAAAAAGGCACCCCGCATCCACCCCCGTCCAAACTCATTGCCAAGCTTCCTACTTTTTCGTCGGTTCCGCCCCGCCGATATCGTCAGACGTGGTTCGCGTAAACGGGCTTCGTATACCCCCGGCCGGGTTTCCTTCTTGCTTCGGGGATTGTCGGTAGCAGTGCTTCGGTTTTCCCCCCTGGGCCCCTGACTATGATCCCCGTGGGCTGGGCTTGTCTCGGCCGCTTCGGGCTCAACCTCTTCTTTGGTTTTTTGAAGCATATGTCTCCCCGACGTTTCGCGTTCCCCAATCGATAATGCGGAACTACTCTGTCCCCCTGGCAGGGTAGGCCTGCTTTTTTTTCGGACTGACAGCCCTTTGGGACTGACCCCTCCCGGATGGTGCAGGTCTGACCCCCCAAAAAGGATCCTGCTGGCACCAGTTAAGTGTGGTCAAACCGCTGGAGTTGTTCTCCCCTCCCCCCGGGCATGCTGGGCTTACGACTACCCGGTTTGTGTTTTCGGCTTTTTTGTCCGTTTGCCATCGACATCCCTTGGTCTTGTTTTTTTTCCGGATCCCTAGAACCCGTCTTCCCCCCTGCGTGTTGAATAAACCGCACCCCTCTAAAATTTTCAACCAACCAACACCTGGCTGTGGTTATTTAGCAACCACCCCCTTGTTTCCGGGGGAGACTGTTCCTTCTGTTTCCCACCTCATACGTTCTTAAAAAGATTTGCGGGCCTTTACATGTAGAGGTTGGAATCCCGTAAAAATTGCTTTTCCTCTTCAAACCTTTTTAACTTCTGCTAATATCGCTCTTAGACGTGGCCTATGATTAGCTCCACTTAATTCTCTAGGATAGTATTAAACAACCAGAAAAATAAATTCTTTGAAATGAGCCCGGCATAGAGACTGAATCAAGCCATTTTTGGGAGAGACACCCCCTTTTGATCGTTTTCTGGCCCAGATGTATCTTGGGTCTGTTGTGTTGCCCCTGTTTTTTTCCCATCTAAGTTTTAGAAAATGGTATAATTTAGAACCTTTTGATTCTTCGGAAATGATGCTTTCAATAGCCCAAAAGAAGCTCCCCAGACATTGCAACTTGTTTTTTCAGGTTTCCCAAAGCTTTCCGTAGTAACTGTATTTCCGATGAGGGCCAAGGTCTAGTGGTGACTTGGTCCCCATCTCGGACTGGCCGGGAAGTCAGTAGGCCAACGGTTTTTCGTACTGCCCGCGCGAGTAATTTTTCTTGTCTCAAAAGGAAAAAGTTTGTTTTCCCCCCATTATTTGGTACCTGAATTGGAGTGATTCCCCCCCCCCCCAAGGAAGCCCCCCCCCCGGAGCTTTTTTCTCGTTGAAGAAGATTTACTCTTTTAATGCCACCCCCATAATGGGAAGAGTTCCAAAGGTCCCAGACCCCTCGCCCTCCACCGTCCTGGAGGTAATTGTTTTTTTTTTTTCTTTTCCCTCTGGACGGTGAAACGTCAGGGGTAGCGAGGAAGCCATGTCGTTCCCCTCTTTTTCTTGAGTTCCGGAGATGGTGAGTGGTGAAGGTCCCTCCTCCGTGGTCCGCCGCGTGTCGAATTGCCTTTTCCTTTCTTTCACGATTCCTTGTTGGAGGGCCCGACGAAATCGAAAGAACGGCCTCTTTTAGCTCTGGCCTACCTTTGACTCACCGTTAACGCGTAGGACTTTACATGTAAAGGGGGGGGCGGGTGTTTCTTCACCTGGGAGAGAACCCCAGCCCTTTCCCCGCCCACTTTCCCGGCTTCGAGGGGGGTCCCTCTTTTATTCGGCCCCCCTCCCATGAGGATTGTAAGTTTTTTGTGTTTTGTTGTGTTTAGTTTTTGAATTGCCAGTGTTTCAAGTCCCAGCTGGTGGTTAACGCAACGATGCTCCCCGCGTTTGCCACGAACCCCAGGGTTCCCCAAGTCTCCCCCTGGTGTCACTAACACCGTTCTTGGCGTAAAGTTTGCTCAAACAGTGCCCGGTTTCCATGCCGCAGTTTTTTTCCCCCTGGCCGTTCCCAAACCAAAAGGTTAGTAACTGGTTTCTCCTACGGAACCCGGTCTGTAAAGAGGTATCTGATCTTCTTTTTTTTTCCATACTTTTTTTTTTTCTGAGAGATATGAGTAATTTCCTGGAGCCCCCACTAGGGCTTATGCGACCAGTAACTGGGGGGAATTTAACTGAATTTTGTAGGAGAGTTTTTCCCCTGGAACTTTGCTCCCATCATTTTCAGTTGACTTTACCTGCCGCGTAGTCCGCACTCATTTTTTCCTCCCCTTTTGTTGGATTTTTTTCCACTTTTTGGTAAGTTGGTTTGGCCACCTCGGTAGGCTGCCCCCTGAGTTGGCTTTTAAAAGCTGGTGGAAGAAGGTTGGGCGATGACGCATTTGTTTTGTTTCCACTGAAAAACACCCCCCCAAAAGTACTCCATGCTCCTGTGGAGATTGGAGAGCGTTTCTCAAAACAACAAAAACCCTGCCTCAGATACCCTTCTTTTGGGGAGGGCCTGTGGGTTTTCCGCCCTTGTCAAAAGCTTCCCAGTCAACGGAAATCGCGGTTGTGGCGTTTTTTTTTCTCTTGAACGTCTTGAGGATTGTCTTGGGATATGTGGTATGCCGCGGCGCGCGAGTTCCTTTCTTCCACCCATGGTCCTACGATTGCAATACATGTTTAGTATCTCTGAACCTTATGATTTTGACGCACGCCTCCTAAATTCAAAGTCCCCCCCACCCCCAGACCGGCTTTTTCTAACAAAACGAATAAACAGGATGTTCCTGCGCTCGGAGGGACCCGGAGGTTTTGTGTTTTTTGCGCCAAACGGTCAAGGGGTTTTTTTCAGGTGATGTTTTCTTTTTGTGCGGTTCCCGGGGGGGAAAAAATTTTTGATTTCTCCCCCCCCCCTTTGCCTGTGACGCTGGCAGACCTTGCCCTCCCCATCAGATCCGGGTCTGGCTGATTTATCATTACCCCACCGGAGGGCCGGAAAACCCCCCAACCCGGGGGCCCCTTTTCGACAATATCTACCCTGGCGTGCAAGTTTGGCGTCCCAGAATGTCCTCTGTTGCCTTTTTTTTGCAAGGGGCCACCCCCCCCAGTGAAGACACCGAGGGTAATTTTACCGTTCATCCTTCCCCACTCCGGTTGTTTCTCTTTAAACCAAAAACCAAGGCCCCGTTTAGAGGTTGGGGTGCATGGCCACCCATCCAGCTTGAACCCCTTCCAGTAGGTCCTCCTTCAGGATCCCACCTTGATGGACTACCACCAACTTGCCAATTCACTGAATCCCGAGCCGCTTTTCCCGAGGGCGGTTTACTGGGCGGATTTTGCTTTACTGAGGGGTGATTTTCCTTTACCGGGTAAACTATTAGTCCTGCGGGCTTAATTGGGACACCTATGCAGGGTTTTCTACCGACAGATTAGGCTCTGATCGTTGCACGAATGTGTGCTTTCACTCGTCAAGTGCACGCTCAAATTCCACCAACAGTGTGGTTGTCCTTTTTTCGACCGCCCTCCAATGCCCCGATGTTGGGGAGATAACCGGTTTTCTTGAACTTTGTGGTTTTTTTGGGCTGGTGTCGAGTAGCCAATCTCGGTTTGTTTTTGTTTCTCTGGTTTTGTATAAGGTTGCCTAATGAGCGATGATGCCCCCATCTTCGGAACGGGCCCCGACGCCAAACGGTCCCCCACCCACGGTTTCAGTAACCATTTTCCCCCCCGTCAGGAAGGCGGGTGTTACCTCCTTAAGGACACCTGTTTTTTTACCGGTGTTCCCAAGGTTAGACGGTTCCCTGCCGCCCCCCCCACCCCTTTTGACGCTTACCCGGTGGTCAGGTTTTCTTGGCAAGACAAACGTTTCTTTCCTTACCAAGCTTATGGCCCCCGAAGTTATGGCTGGCCCTCCGACCTTCTTCTAGTTTTTATGTTCCCCGTACTTGAGGCTTTTCGCTAACTTTTCCTTTGTTTTTTCCCCCCCTATCCTCGGTGAGTCGGGAGGGCCCCGAGTTACTCCCCTTCTGGCAGCGCGGGTGTAAGGGTATCAACAGAAGCCCCGGCTCCCCCCCATGCCCCGGCTACCAGCGGTCCACCGGGCCCCGCCTTTTCCCCGTTTTCTTCTTCATCAAGGTTAACCCCCTCCCGGCTACGGCTCTTCCTGCCGTTTTCCCCCCCGACGGTCGTCGTCCTAGCGTGGGTTGCCCCCCCCACAGTTCCTTCGTGTTTTGCTTTTGATTGCGTTGTTTCCCTCTTCCTTTGCTGATTCGGGCTTGGCGGTGGCGTTTCCAAAGACCTGTTTGTGCCTCCCTGGTTTTTCTGCTGTTTTTCGGCCTTCAGCTTGGGTTGAGTTGACACCGCCTTTTTTTTTTTTTCCCCCACGGCACGGTTTGAAGCCCGCGTTCCTTTTACCCTATATATCCTTTTTTCTTCCGTTTGTTTGTCAGGGATTTCAGCCTCTCCGGTTTCTGTCCAATCTCCCTTTTCATTCCCCCCTTTGTAGTGAAATTTCCCTCTGGTCCCCGGAACAGACAGGGTGCCACAGAAGGACTTCCCCAGCTCCGGAGCTCACCGGAGTTTTACCCCCCTGCCCGATTTAATTTCATGAAGTACCCCGGTGCACGCCTCCCCCCTGTAACCACACAACCAAGATTTTTTATTCAGACCCTCCCTTCTGATTTTGTTTTTGCAACGGCCTTTCTCTTCGTAGGAAGGGAGAGGGTCCAAGGTTTCTGCGGTTACCGAGGCGGTTCACCGGAGTATCTGGGCTGATGGTAAACTGCCGGTTTTTTTTTTTTTTTCTGTTCCACACCAGTAAACAAAGTTTTGGTAAATTACGCCCCCTTTTACACGTAAGACTCCGACCCCGAACGGCTCGTCTTTCCTGGGCTTTGAATAACTGTCTTCGTCCTCCTCGGTCATACGCTCCGGAGACCAACTTGTCCCGCCCAACTGGATGGCCATGTCTGCCCGGTTTTTATTTGCTTCCCTTTTTTATCCTGGGTGCTCTTTTAGGACCGGTTTCTGGTCCCCTGCCCCTATTCCTCTGGCCCGGTAAACCTTTTTTTGTTTTCCCCTTTAGTATTTTTCTGTCCCAACAGCCGTTATTTCCGTGATTTCCTAATACAGGTGTGGGCAGGATTTTTGGCTCCGGAGTTTTGGCTTACCGGTTCCATGGGTCTTTTGTCCCTATCCAGGTAACCTTTTTTTTTTTTTAGAACCCCGCTCTAATTCACGAAACCTCGAACCCCTGGGCACACAACCAACAGGCACACACCTTTACTCGCCCCACACCTTTTAGTGGCCTCATATTGTGCCGTTGCCCTGGCGGTCCGACGTTGCCCTTAAGTAACATTGCTGGTGGGAAACTAGAAGTTGATGAGAGGCGTATTTCTGGGCCGTTTAAATCCTCCGTTTCTTTAATAGTTAATCCCCAACAACCAATTTTTCCTCCACCTACCAGTGCCCCCGACCCCCAAACCGTCTCCCCGGAGCCGCCGCATGCGCAACCTGCGTTGCGTGGTCATTTTTCCGATGTATGTGGGCGAGTTACAACCGTGCTCCGCGTTGTGCCCCCTGGCGGATAAGACATGGTTGGATTTCTTCTCTTTTCAGGTTGCCATGGCCCAGCCCCTGCCCCCCCCCCCCCCCCCCCCCCGCACTGGAAAGTGTTTGGTTTTTTGGTTTACTTCTGGAATGGTTCCCCCTTGTCAGGACTTTTTCAAGGAAGCTGTGCTATCGCCAGTTTTTGGTCACCGGAGAGGGTAGGAGGTTTTAGAAGTCCTTTCCCTGGTTGAGTAGTTTACCTCCCTACTTGTCTGCCTTTTTCTTTTGTAAAACGTCCCTGGGTTGTTTGTTCCCCCTCCTTCTCGGTTGACTTTAAGAGGTGTCTTCTTCCCCCTCCCCCCAATCCCGTTCCTGGTTCCGCGGGCTCGAGTAGTGGTCGGCCCCCTCCAAGTTGCCTCGTTTCCTCCCCGGTTTACAATCACGTGCTGGGACGACCCCTCCCCTCCCCCTTCCAAGGAGAAACTTGAACAAAGCGCACGTGAGCACTTGTCGTGGTTGACTTTCCCGGTTTTCGTCCCCCCCCGTAGGAGCTCATGTAGGCCCCCAGATTTTTTTTGGGGATTAACCGGGGAGTGTTGGATTGGTTTTCCGTCTTGTTCCGCCACAGCAAGAAGTTGTACCTTAGGTATACCTTTTTCCCCCAGTTTAACATTTCCGGGTCAGACCGACCTAACGCCCAGGAGGGACTTTTTTTTTTTCGATAGAAGAAAAATCTTTCGCCCCCCCCTCCCGGCATCCCCCTCCCTTCTCTTGACACTTGACCCATGAAATCACCGTTCCCTGCATGCGGAACCCCCCTCTTTCCGCCTCCCCTTAGTCCGAGCCTTTTTTGGTCGCGCTCACCTTTGGCTTTTTTTTTTTTTCCCGCCAGTGCGTCTCTCTCTTCGGTGGGTTGTGTTTTCCCCCCTTTTGAAACGGCTTCTGTGCAAACTTATGTCCAGGAGGGGAAACCCCCGGCACGGCTCCAGCGACCCGGAGTCGTTCCCTGATGACCACCCGTTCCCCCTCCGTCCCTTTTTTAGGGAAGGACCACACGTTTTCCTCTTTAGCCGTCTACCTTTTTTGCAAAAAGCCGGTGCATTCCTTGCGCGACGGTTTGGCCCTCCCCCTCCCGAACTTTCGAGCGGCTCTGGGACCGGGCGGTGCGCTGTCTAGGAGGCCACCAGCAAGAATTCTCTGTTGTTGTTGTTTGCTCAGTCCTGTCTGGGTTTCTTTCGGGCCGGTCCGCCCTTTCTCGTTCGTTCATCCGACCGGTTTTGCTGGTGCTAGCCGGGTCTTTTCCTCTTCCTGGGACCGGGCACGTTTGCCCATTTTCGGACGGCTACCGTTCTCACCTTTAAGTTATGGTCATTGCCGTTTCGGTGGTTCATGCCCGGTCCCCGTCTCCCTTTTTCTTGCAGGTGCGGGGTTTCCAGTGGCCGTCTCTGTTGCGCCTGCCCTTCCCCCTGCGTTTTCACCCGAAGGCCCAACCACACCCGCGACAGCCCTCCTTGGTTTTTGGCTGCTGTGGTCTTGCGCCCGAGATAACCTGTGCTTTCGTGGGCGTGGGCGCCACAGCTGTTTGTTTTCTCTTCTGCCTTTGCCCAGTAATTTTGTCCCGACTCGTCGCTTGTCTTCCCCCGGGCTGAAAGATGCGTGCGATCTCCCTGGCTTTTAGGGTTCGTTTCCCATTTTTTTCCTTCCCCCTTCCGAATCGTGGACAGCGCTGGTCGATCGACTTCCTCTTCCACACGGCCCTGAACCCTTCCCGCCCACCTTTGCTACGAAAGATTTTTTTTTCCCCCCGGACCCCCTCTCTTCGTCCCCCTGACACGTTGGTATGTTTTTTTTCCACGGCAGGCTGCTCACGTTCGCAGGGGGGGTCTTTCGATGTTCCCACTTGCTGTCCCTTGCTCCTTTTCTGGCTCCGGTGGAGGGTAACGGGTATGGCCCCTTTGTCTCGCCCGCGTCACTGTCACCCCTCTCCCAGGAAGGCCCCCCCCTCCGGGTTTTTACCAATGTACTAAAGGCATTGTTTTAAACGTGACGCCCCACCTCCTTTTTGCCCTTTCCCCCCTGCGTCCCCCTCCTTTTCCAAAAAGTGAAGATTACCCCACTCGCGCGGTCTTCACGGTTTCTCCACCCCCCCTTCCTTGAAACCCCCCCCATGAAAACTTTCCAGGTGGAATGAGTTCACTCGGCGATCCAACGGTAGGTTTCCTTTTCTCTTGCGTTCCCGTCCACCAAGGGGTCTATCCTTTTTTGGCCCCCCCCCCCTTCGGGCATCGGCCCGAACCCCCCTGGGCGGCGTCTCGAGTTTCCTTTTCTGTCCAGCCGTGTAGGGGCCCCTTTCTACGGAGCTCTCCCCTTCCCCTGGAGTCGCTCCCCTTTTTGAGCTCGCCAGGACTTCTAATCCCCTCGATGGCGTACCCCGGAACATTGTGTGGCAGTCAATCCTCCCTTTGGGTTCACATTTGTTTGAACCCTTTACCGGTTGTTTAAACTGTGTGGGGCTTTAAGTGGTGAAGTGTTGACAAGGTTTCTTTTTTCGCTTTCGGAATTCGACAATTGCTGAGAGGTCTCCCTTTTTTTTTCTGATATTCCTCTGTGAAAAAATAAACCAGGCTCGGATCCCGCCGCCCCCCCCCGGGGCTAGACCCGTGCGCCCGTTGGTCATACTTTTGTTGACAGCCGTTACCCTTTTGAAAGAAGTTCCGGGTGGCACTTCCCCCCTAGATTTACCGGTTCAGTTCAAGACTGTCCTGTTTTATTGGTTTTAATCCTCTTTCCCCCCCCCAGTTGCCCCTCGGCGGGCAAGACCTAATTTCGGCCGGTAAGTTATTTTTCCCCTGGACCGGCGTTTGCGTGTTTGTTTAGACTGCCTACGGCTGTGGGGTTTAGTTTACGGAGTGCTCCAGGACCGGGCCTGTCAGTATCGTGCCGGCCCCAGCCGGGGGTTTTGTCAAATTTCCCCCTCCCCCCCGTCTCTTAAAAAAAAAGCCTGATTCCCCCCCCTGCAGCAAGGCCCGAACCTCCGGGTTTTCCGTTAACTCAATTGCCCTTGCATTCACTCTGGTCCCGACGGGCTTCCCTTTTACAAATCTCCTTGGGACAGTAAAATGTTTCTGTGTTCTGCCTTTTGCACCTCTCTTTGGTCTGCTGATTTCGTTCCCGGACTTAGAGATGGGTTTTCCATCTTAGGAATGATGGGTTCTTTGGCGGTTCTTAACCCTCTTTTTCAAAGTTTTTGAGTCCCAAGTGGAAAGACCTACCGAGGTATGGGTTGAACTTATCCCTTTCTTTCCCCCCCCCCCCCCCTTTGTTCTGTTGGAGATGCATAGGTCAGCAGAACCATCCTTTGGTCTAGTTTTTCCCCCCAAGGTTTCTTGGTCAAGGACCATGAGTGAACACAACCCTCTTATTCCGCCACGCCCTAACTTTTTCCCCCACCAGTATGGCTACAGACCACCGGACTTGTTTTCCCTCCAAGGACTTTACAGATCCTCCATTTCCCGAAAAAAACTTCCACCTCCACCCCAACCCCCCCCCCCTTCCCCACAATGACCCACGAGTCTGACGCCAGAAGTAGTTTTTTCCGCCCCCTTCTTTTGGTAAGACTAGCCCGTTCTGCGTAACCCCCCCCTTTTCATTATAACTCTGTTCACCCTTCTGGTTGGGAGATTTTAAGCCCCGGTTTTTCTGTGAGGATACGTTTACCCGGCTGCGTTTTCCCCTTTTCACACTGTTGTTAACTTGGTTGCCGACGTATGATAACGCCTTTAGGTGGGCTAATGCAAAGTTTCTCGGGCACGGTCCTTTTTGGCCCTAACTGTCTCACTTAACTCCTTGGACTTACTGCTTTTTTCATACTGTCTGCCCCCCGGTCTTGAAAGGGCCCTTTTCCTGGCATCCTGTATGAAGTCAGTTTCCGTCCCCGTGGTTTTTCCACAAGGATTATTTTGGGAACAACCTTACCCCTTGCTGGTTTCCCCGTAGTCTCTGGACCACCGGCCTTTTTTTTTCCGGTTTACCCCGGTTGGATGGTGGGGGGCGTTTCTCCGTCGACTCTGTTTTGTTGTTTTCCATGCCTCGTTCAAGGGATCGCACCCGCCCCCCCCCTCTCCCAGCTTCCCCCAGAAGCGGGAACTCGACCCTGCCCCTGACCTTCACCCACCGTTTTTTGTGCCCCACCAACAGGTTTGGCTTTTTCCCTTTTCGAAATTTGTGCCGTTTTTGCCGCGTTCAGTCAGGGTGCCTTTTTTTCACAATAGGTTTTTAGGCCCCCCCTGCTCACAAGCGCCAGAAAGGCGCGGGGCGTTGCTGACTGGAATTTTCGGGACGAGAGATTGTAAGAGCTCCCCGCGTTATAGATATATCCCTTCCCGTAACCTTCCCCCCTTCTGAAAATCTCTCCCGGACTTTTTAGCACCCCCCTCCAGCAATTGGGGCGTTTAAGGATTCGTTCATGCTTTTTTCGTCGAGATCAACCCGGTTTTTTTTCCTGTTCCCCTCGCCTTTTATTTCCCCGTCCTTTCCCCTGGACACGGTATGCTCTAGTTGACATGAGGGTCCACTTCCACAGGTGGTGTGTCAGTGTTGAGTTTTCCACCCCAGCGTAATGTGGCCTGGATCCCGTTCGGAGGTTTGAAGTAATGTCATTCGTGCCTTAGGAAGTTGACTCCCCTCACCGGGGAGGTATTTAACCCCCTCCTCTGCGAAGGTTCTCTACCCCACTGAAAGTTGGGTTTTATTTAGAATGTGGCACTCTTTATTAAAACAGTCACACAAGAAGTTCTCTTCTCCAGAAGGTGTTTCCCTCCTAGCCTAATGGGGATAACAAGGTTTTGCCACTCCCCGGCTCGTTACCCGACCGAAAGACAGCCCCCTTTATTTGCAAGAAAGTACCTTCCCACGGGAGATCTGTGACAACCCCCCCTCCCCGGGTCAGCCTAGGCCTTTTTCTGTTTGGTGGCTGTTGTTTTCCTGTTTGCCTGAGTCCCAAGGGGAAGCGGTGTCCGTTTCTTCTCTTTCAGCTGTCGAACCAAGGTCCCGTCATTTTTTTTTCTTCCACGTTAGATTAACTCGGCAGGGCGGTTTTTGACAGAACTGCCATGAGGGACCAGCGTTCGCCCTCCCATACTCGGTAGACAACTCCCCCCTTCCCTGCTTTCCTTCCCTTTGAACATTGAAATGGGCCCGGGCTGGCTCGTTAAACCCCCACTTGACCCCCATTGTTCATCCGGGCGAGTTTTTTGGGTTCTGGGAGAGTCCACCGCGCCCTTCCCCGGGCCTGCTGTCAGTTTGTGGGGTTGGGGTCGTGAAACGTTTTTTTTTTTTTAGGATTCTACCTGGCCATGGGCACACGTCTGCAAGATCCCCCCCTTGGTTCAGGAAACCTTTTACTCCCCACGGCTCCTTTTCCCTTTTTCCCGGAACTAACCCGGTTCGGGTAGCCTTTATCTTTAAAAAAGTCCGGTTGCCCGCCGACGCCGGGCTCGTCCCACCCACCCCCTCCCGTAGAATCTTATTCTTTCCCTCTCACCTTTTTTTTTTGGGCTGTGCTGTCCATTATAGGGCGTTTCCACCAGCACTATATTTTCTACATTTCCGTTGTGACTTTTGCTAGATTTCCCTATAGTCACGTCACCTTCCCCCCTTTTGGTTCCGGTGCGAATTAGAGCGGGGTTTTTTTTGTCTTTTTTTTCCCCTCGCCGGTTCGGCTTGGGGAGTTGGTCCTTGGTCTGCTTCCAGTTAGCCTTGCATTTTTTTTCCCCCCTTGGGTAGTCATCCAAGTGGCGTTCTCGTGTTCTTTTTTCCGACGAGGTTGCCCCGAGGCGGGTTTCCCCCCTTTTTGCTGTGACGATGATGTTGATCCGCCCACGGGCGTTCCCCTGACACAACAACATGAATTGTGCCGGGGTTCGCTGGTTTGCTCTCTTTTTTCCCCCCCATTCGCCTTTGCCGGGCGTTGTTTTTTGGTGGGGTTTAGCTCCTACCTTCATGTTCCCCTTCCGCGGTAAGGTGTGTTGTGTACGAGCTGATGTGGCTATCCCTTTTACGGCGTTTGAGAGTTAGTGTTACTTTTCCCCTTGCCCTCTTCTTTTTTACATGAGGGGACTTTTCCTCCCTACTTTTCGACCTTGCCTTTTCTTTTTGGCCCCGGAATTTGTTAGCACCTTTAACCGTCCTTGCCCGGCTGTCCCCCGGAATCTTTCCCGCTTCTGCTGTTTCCCTTCTTCTGCCTTTCGGGAGTTAAAACGGCCAGCTGTCTCATGTTCTGTTGTTTGGCTGGGTATTCCTCCCCTTTTCCCCTTTTTGGCAAATTGCTGCCAGGTGTCGTTATTTCGTCTGCGCCGCTTACGCCACCTGTCTTTTGCGGTTCTTCTCCCACGCGTCACTCACCCGCTCCCCTGGGATGGTTCAGCAAAATGGTCTTGTTCAATTTAAACTTGGTCCCCGGAGTTTGCCCTTTCCCCTGCCAAGTTTGGATGCTCCGCGTTCCCCTTCGGGCAAACGTGAAGTATACCGTTTCTCCCCTGGGGCTTCCCCACCCTTCCAGTTACTTCCCTTTTTCCCCCCCCCCCCCCCCTTACACACCCCGTTCTTTTTTTGTTCCCCTGGAGGGTAATTCCGGCAACTCCCTGGTCCTTCACCTTGAGGGAGATCATTTCGTGCCCCCTTTTGCACCACAAATTTCTTCCTCAAATTTCCTCCCTTCCTGACCTTTGGGTCAGGTAGCGAACCCGGCCTTCGCCGGAAGGGGGCTCGTGGACAATCCGGGAGTGGTCTATTTTGTTCTACGAGCGAGAAGGCGTTCAAGCTGATCGGCCCTGACTTTCTTTGGAGATGTTCTTTTCTCCCATAACCGCAGGCAGTCAGCGGCTCCACATTTGGTATGTGCAGACATACCTCCCCCCCGTGTGGGGGAGATTATTTTTGCCGTGCTTGGTTTTCTTTGGTATCCTGCTTTTTTTTTTTGACTGTAAATGATTGAGGCGGTTCATCTCCCGATTAGGTATTCCATTTTACCCCGTATTTCTCCGGGAGGACACCGGCCCTCTCCCCCCAGGTTCCCAGCCCCCGTTTTATTCTCCCTTACTACGGGCTGGTTTTGAAGAAAGACTTTTCCCAAGACCGTTTTCCTTGTTGGTCAAGTCCCCCGGATCAAGTACCCCGGTTTTTGCGTCCCCCAACAGTACTATGGCCAGTTTCCCCCGGATTGCCTTGGTTGAAGCTTGCCCTTCCCGCTTCCGGCCCCCCGCAGTAAGGGCCCTTCTTTTTTTTCCCTATGTTCTCTTAAGTTGTTTTTTGACCTTTTCTTCTTTGAAGTACTCCACCCATTACGTTGTCCTGCATAAGGAGGACCAGTACTTCTTTCAGAAGTATGGTCGGTTCCCCCCCCCCGCAGCCATTGTCACGTATCCCGGCCAAGAAAAGGCCCCTTCTTCCCGTTATAATTTGTCCCCCTGCACGGTTTCCCACGCTAAGTGGTTCCGCAGAATTGCCCAAAGCCGCAGTCTTCCCTGACCGGGAGGGGGGCTTTTCCCCACCCTACGCCTGTGGGAACGCGCTTTTGGTATACTGTTGTGAATTTGTTTTTGGTGGCTTTGCTTTTTATTGAATTCTGATGGGCTGTTCTCGGTGGCGGGCCACCCCCAGATAAGAGCTGGTTTCCTCTTTTCAGAATGGATTTGGTGTTCCTTGCTTTTTGGTTTCCTCAGCTGTTTCTGTTTGTGTCATTAACACGACCGGACGACGGCCCTCTCTTTTTTTTTCTGCACCT
>Ga0179593_1419379_pt1 | contig 17748 bp, 19 predicted proteins | sample CZODoug2_1_08_16_FD_185931 | JGI IMG/M metagenome (GOLD analysis project Ga0179593, IMG submission 185931) | Vadose zone soil fungal communities from Angelo Coast Range Reserve, California, USA - CZODoug2_1_08_16fungal (PacBio error correction) | ecosystem: Environmental > Terrestrial > Soil >... | reverse complement strand
CCGCTCATTCTCGGCCTTTGACGTTTCCAGGTTTCCCCCCCCCCTGCGACTCGCAGTCTCCCGTTGTAGCTTCATGATTTTGAAGGTTCCTCCCTATTTTTTTTGAAGCGATCCCTCGGACTTCCTCCACCGACGTAGGTTTCCGTGCTTTGTCCTGACAAGCCCCTCCGGTTTGAGATTTTTTTGCTTTGGCTTTCTTTTCCCCGAATGAACCCGCGGGTGGCTGTAGGGATGTGGCTGGGACGTACTCACCTGACGCTGGTTTCTTCGGCTTCCTCCCTTCCCCCCGATCTCCCCTCTTGTCCCTCCCCTCTTTCGTTAAGGCTCTTACCATCAGTTGAAGCCCAATCAGTTTTCTACTGTTTTTCATGCCGGGCCATCCATTAGAAGGTCGCAGATTCTTCCGGTGGTCCCCTTCCTCCGCAGGTGCCCCCGCGGTAGTTCCCCCATTGTCCATTAACACCCCCGATCCCCGGACCTTTTTCCCACGTCCGGCACTCACAGTTGATGTCTACGACATTAGGCCCTTACGAATTTCGTCGCCCTTTCCGTTTTTTCTGGTACGTGTTTTCACCTCCTCCGACCCTGTGGTGATAGGACAACCTTTTCCTCTTTGTTTGTCTTAGGCCCCTCGATTCAAGATCCTCCCTCCCGACAGAGATTTTTTTTTTTTTGTGTCCCCCCTGTTATGAAAAGCCCGTTCGGCCTTTGGTTCTTGGCATTTTGGAGGGATGCGTAGCCCTCCCCCCCCTACAGTTCTAGTAGACGGATTTGCGACGCAGTGAAATCGTCCCGCGAGCTATTTTGCGGTCTCCCCAAGAGATCAAGAATTCCATTTTTTGTCCGGTTGTGCAGGATTTCGGCACCGCGACCTCTTTTCATCTTGATCTTAGAGAAACCCTACCACGTGTCGGAGTGCGTTTTTCGTATTTTGGACGACGGTTCGACAATCAACCGTATTCGGTTTGTAATCCCGTTCCTTTCCCATCTCAGGTCACCAACCCCCCCCCCGCCTGTTCGGTCGAACCCTCCACCTGATTGCAGTCCTTTTGTGCTGCCCTCCCCTTCGTCTGCAGCGGGATCGCCTGTACTCTTTCCGCCCGGCACCGCCAACAACTCTGGTTTTATGTGTGGGCGCACGCCTGAACCAACGCAGGGTGTTCGTGTCTCGTGCTGGTTAAAGGTCTGTGGTTTTTTCAACTGTGTTGCATCTTGCTCTTCAATTGCGAATCTCCCCGAGAAGTGCCCGCGAATGCACCTGGGTATCCTTCTCTGAACCTGATATGATTCGTTTTAATGCTTTATGATCATGTTCCTTGCCCTTCTTGCCAGCGCCCCGATTCTCTAATTCCGGTCTTCTCCTTCTCTTTCTTTGGCTAGACGTCTCAGGGCTCCATTTGGTGCGCGCTCAAGCAGTTTGTGCGCCTTGCCTTCCATCTATTCGACAGTTTTTCAGGTATGACCCTCTGTTTGGGACTCGCTACAGGCGCGAGCATCTTAACATTCATCAGTCGCTCGCCTCGCCCCCCGCCAGACGTTCCTTGAGACATCACCTCTTTTGCGAACCCGTTTTTCGCGCATAGCAGCTTAGTTTCCTCTCACGCCCCAGAAAGGAACTTCTTCGTGATCACTCCCCATAGACGCTTTTTCCCTTTGGCCCTTCCCGGTGTCCCTTCCCCTGTGTCTTTGCGTCCTCAACCCCCCGCAAAGACGTCCGATCGTTCAAGTGTCAGTTATCCCCGCCGACACGATTTGATGAACACACACCCTACGTACACTTTCTCAATTACATTGTTCTCCCCCCTTGTGTATGCGCCAGTACACCCAGCTGGCAAGTCGACATCCATCGGGCACACGACTCATAGTCTTTTAAAACCCCCCTTGGCGCCAGTGAGCGCTCCCCGTTGCGACTTTGTTGCGAGATGCCCAAGGAAAATCGTCCGCCGCCGTTTCTAACAGACGCCTGCGGTTCTCCGCGGGACGTGGGCTTGACCCCAGTTCAGCTTCATTAATCCTCTTTGCCTTGGATCCCCCCCCTTTTTTTCGCTTATGGTGTACATGCGTTTTTTTTGCGGGCCCATTGCCTGAGCCGTGGCCGACAACATGCCTTTCTCACCTTGCCTCATTGAACCGCCAGCCACTTGCCCTGCCGGTGCGGTGGGCCATACGAATCGATCGCCAACAAACACGAACGGTGATCTTTTACGGCCCAGCGAGTTTAGAGAAATCTGTTTATGAATGTAATAAGAACTCCCCATCGACGCGGGTCACCCCCCTTTGCTCCATGACGCTCTTTTCCTTTCGGGAAGCTTGTAAGTATGTCGGCTTTTGGTAGGGTTTGCTTTTTCAGTTTTCCCCCCGTTTGGCGGGGAAATCCGTTTCCTAGGACCTTTTTCTGGTGAACCTTTTGTTGGATGCAGCGATCACGTCCTCTCCGCACCCATCGAACGTCGCGTCCCCTCCCGCTCCCATCCCCTCATCCGGGCGAATTTTGGGGCAACAGATGTTGACGTTGCTGCCCTTTTTTTAGAGGGCACTCTGACATTTCAATATGCCGGACCGTCGGCGACACTCAAAACTCGGCGGTATGACCGTCGCTTCCCCCGGGCACCTCCCCCATAACCTTGACTCGAAGACTGCCGGCCCCTCTTTGGTTTTCCCCGAGAACGAACCCCGCCCCCTCGACCCAGGATGTGACGCTAAGTTCGGTTTGATATACTAGCCTTCAATCATCTGTCTGCCTTTTTCAAGGTTTTTTCCAGGACCCCCTTCACAACGGTGGCGTGAAAGGGCTCGCTGTCACCCCCGGTCAGCTGCTTCTCATTCTAATCTACGTTTCGGCTGGTTGTACTACGCCCCCCCCCCTCGGCAACGATTTCAGCTCCTGACTTGTTTCCCCTTCCCCCGTTCTTATCTGAAATTTGCTATGCCGCGTCTCTCTTTTCTGCCGTTCCGTATGGGACGATAGGCACTTCCCATCCCCGTCCCCCTCTAGGAACGTCTTGGTTTCATTCCCTGCCGAGTGTGCAACGGTGGTCCGAATATTGAGAGTCATGATCCGGGACCCCGTTTTCCCGTTCTTTTTAGTTCTGATTACCACCCCCCTCGCTTGACCTGACCCCACCGCGCGCCCCATCAGGCAGTTTCCACCTCGGCCTTCTCTGTCCCACCAGTCTAGCCACGATCCCACGCTGCGACAATCGTTCCCCCTTCCCCTCCGCTAGTTTCACCCCCCGATGGCCCTGCCAAAAGACCGATTATAGGACTGAGCAATCCCAGCCTCTTGCCCCCCCCCACTTTGACAGCCCGACCCACAGCAGCATTCCACGTTCGGCTAGTGTCTCCGTTCAATGTTCTGATCCCCTATCCTGTGACCTGATCGAATGCCGTCCTGGGGGGTTTTCCCCCCATTCGCCATTCCCCCCACCCGACCCGCCCCGACCGCACATTTATTGCAGGCCGCCCCCCCTCCCCCTATGTTACGACTGGTCTACAATTTGCGGACAGCCTCCCCCGACCCCCCGAAGAAATCGCAATAGCCACATAACAACCCGACAGATCCTCACTCGTCGTTTGGTACCCGGCTGGTTCTCGCGCTGCCGTCGACGAACCCCCTGCCGGCACCTCGGCTTCAACGCCCATCCGCTCATTACCCCCCCCCCCCGCGCCCCTGCCTTGCAGCACCACAACATCGCCCCACACCGCGCTACCGAGGACGCTTGGAAAGTCGCCGTCCGTGACTGATGCCCCCTCCCCCACCAGTGATGATATTGCCGGCGGATACCGGCGCGCTTTCCCTGCAGCCCGAGTGTCAGCGGTTTCTTGATGTGGACTTCCATCCTTTCCTCTCCCTGTCTCACAGCCTCCAGATAGCACATCCCTCCCCGTTTGTTTCTATGTACGCTGCCCCTCGTCGGCTTGCCTCGTCGGTGCCTTCGTGCTTATGGACACTTCCCCTCGGAGGTGCCAACTGGTTCCCTTCGACTTGGCACCAGCCCCCCTCCACCGCGAATTATGTTGGATACGTCTGCGTGCTGCCGCCCCTGTCCTTCCGAGGACCATCTTCTTGTAGTTTTCCACGCCAGAGTCTTTGTTTTTTCGTCGGAAAGCACCGGAAACCCCCCTCCGCACGATAACGCCGTGTTCCCCGGCGCCCCCTTCATTGAATTATCTGTCACCGATTTTGTCAGTGGTCCTTTTTCCCCCGTGGGTATTTTTTCCAGAGGCCTCTTTACCATGATGGCTCCGTATCTCCTCAACTCGTAGAATCTTTCACGGCTGTTGGAGGTAGTCTGCCTACTTTCGTCCCCCACAGCCCACTCCCACAAATTCCCAAACACCCCCCCCCCCCGGTCCCCTTCGGATTCACTCCCGCGCTGATCTCCGTCTCCTTTCTTTTGGCAAGAGCAAGACGACTGACTCGTTTTGAGGCCCCCCCCCCTGTTCCGTATTATCCAGACACCAATAGTCCCTGAGCTCTGTGCTGCCGAACGCGAGATGGATGTCCACGCGATCGCCCGGGAAAGGTCTTCAAAGCAGCCACCCCTCGGTACAACTCATCCGCCAAGCCCCTCCCCCGCGCCATTTACGCCCCCCTTGTTTCCCACAAGGCGATGTCTGGCCAAACTTTGTCTACGATTTAGTTTGACCACACGTCAGCAAGCCGTCCACCGCGCTTGGCACAAAGTCCGCCTTTACCGCCGGGGCGGAACCGCTCCCCATGGACGATTGTGAGGCTGACTTCCTGCCCCACCCGCACGGTGGGCCAGGCGCAATAAGGTCATAGTACCACGATCTCCTATGCGTAGTTCGCTTTTGCCTTTTCTGTATCTTGCGCGTCAAGAGCAGTGGTGTTTCTGGGTTTCACACCGCCGCTCGGTCATGCCCCACCTTTTGTTGTCGGTTTTCACTTTCCATTCCCGCGTCCACCCCCACCCCCCCCCCCCCCCCCCCCGTGCAACACCACCACTATGTCTTGGCCCGAAACCCCCACCCCCTGGCCTCCCCCAGATTGTGTCTGCCCCATCGTTCGAGGGCGCCCAAGCCCTTGTCCAAGCCTTCTTTTTTGTTCCGACCCGTGTAGGATAGGGAGTGTGAGGTTGTATTGTTCGGCATGTGATGACTTTCCAGATTTTTCGTTAGGTCGTGTTCGTGACGTCGAGGCTCCTTCTTGGTCTCAAGCCCCCCCTCCCACTCCCCACGTCTCTCAATACCCCCCCCCCCCCCCCACCCCCCCCCCCCCCCCCCCCCAGCCCCCCCTCCGTTCGGGCCCGCCCCCCCCCCGGCGTGCGTTCTTTTGCAAACCCTTAAGTGGTCACTGCGAGCTTCTCCCGTTAAAAACCGTTCAGCCTCATTGGGTTCGACGGAATACTTTCCGAGTCTCATTTTTCTTCCCTTTTTGGGAGGGGTTTTTGATGTTCGTTTCCAGCTGATGGCTTTCTTGCCCGATCCGTCGGTTTGCGATTCGGGTCGGTGTTTTTTTCTTTCGCCTCCGAACGCCCTTGTGTGCGTGCAATGGTGTGTTGGCTGGTCGCTGAAATGTTGCTCTTCTTTCTTTTGTCCCCAGCCGGCCTGTTTCCCGGTTTTCGGCGGTGTCCGTGACGATGTTCCCACCTTCCCCCCCCCCCGAAGTGACGACCACACTTCTCTTGTCGACCGTTTCTGAGCCTCTCCCGCTACTTCCCACGGTACGTACATTGAAGAATTACTGCATTACGTTCATTACGGGTGATCCGTGCCGCATCTTCCCCATCGAAGCACCCCCGGTCAGTTTGCCTGCTTGACCTCTCCCGACTGTTTTAATGCTCTGTATTCTTAACGGTTTGGTCCCAGGCGTGCCTGACGGAACGGCAGCTTTTTCAAGTTCCTAGTTTCGTCTGAAGCCGAACCACGGTTTGAGGAGTCATCTTGTAGAGCCGAACGCAAGCGATTTTTCCAGCTGTTCATCTTATGGAAACCTTCACCTTCGTTTTAAATGACCTTGCACGAACCCAGAACATGATGATCCTTGCAGTTTTCGATTGTCTAAACCCTCGATGGATTGGAGAGTTCAGGTATTTTTCAAATAGAAAATAAAAGAAACGTTTCTCCTGCGATTCTATTAGGTATATTTTGGCACTGTGACCTAGGTTGTGTCACGAGCACGGAATCGCGTTTGTGTGTGTCGCAGAAGCGTTTTGCGAGTTTGAAAGAGCCGTTCTTCTTTCTTTGAAAGTTCTACACAAAGGAGAATACTAGGAGCCGCGTTTTAACTTGTTCTCCTTATGTCGTTCTTCGCTTCGCGCGACGACTGTAGTATTGGGAGGCGGTTTTTTGCTCGGTTCAGTCCCCCGACTGGCTCCTTTGGGGTCCCGCCCCACAAGAATGTGAACCCCGCCACCCCTAACCAGACGACTCCCAAAGCACACATCCCTGAAGGATAGTACCGACACCCTTTGGTCGTTTCGGCTCTGATTTAACCCTCGTTCTTCACCGTTTGAGCATGTTCTGGAAGAGGAACCCTTTGCTTTTGTCCCTTTCCACTAACCCCGCGACGTGTTTTTGCCCGGGCTCTTTACGATGCCCCCCCCGGCGTTCGCTTGCGTGCCCCTGAAGTCCGGTGCTGACCGTTGTCACGAATGCTGTCTGTGGGGGCTTTCTTCGGGGCCTTTTTCGTTAGGTGCTAACCTGGTGGGAAGGGTGCCCGCAGGAGGACAGGGAACTCGCCCTGAGAACTGTAACACAACAGATATCTGCGCGAGACCCCTTACTGAAGGCGATAAGTCGGCCCCCCAATACACCACCACCCCCTCTCTCACCCCCCCCCAGGACGATGACACCCCCGCCTTAAGTTTTTCATGTTTTTTGTTTTCATATTCCGGCCTTTTGACTGGGTCCGCTAGGTCAAACCGACTTACGGCTGCACTGGCTTCCGTCTGTTGTTTGTAAATCGTTTTGCCTTTTTGCGCGACATGTTGTACCTTCGTTTCGAGCGGTTTTTTAGACACAGAAGTCCCCCCTTTACTCGAGATTCGGTCTCTTTGCTGGTTCAGATAACGTCGCCCCGGTGTCCCGTCATAGCGTCTTTGTGCTGGTGGGAGACCGACTCACCGTTCAGACCCTTGAGAGTTAGGTTTGGTTGGTGTTCGCACGCCTCTAATTGTGCCGTTGCGTCCAACCATCTTTTTTCGTGTCCTCTTCGAGCCGTCCAGGAATGTTCCTCTGCCCCTGCGGGGTTGTCTGATCTTCGGGGGACGGTAGAGTGGTACGACACCTGAAATTTGCGAAAATGCTCTTTGTTCGCTGGCCAGGAAGGGCGCCCGCTGCTATGAGTCCTTTCCTCTGATTCTGTCCTCCCTTTCTCGCGCTGATTTGCGTCAGCGCGTTAAATTGTTTCGCTTCGCCGTTCTTCCCCCCCCCCCCCGAAGGGGCGCAGATTCTCCTTGGACCCGGCTTCGACTTTAGGCCCCAAGGTCACCTCGTGCCCTTGTCGTCTATGCTTATTTCCCTTCCTTTACGGCGTTTCCCCTCTCATTTGAAAGAGCCGTATCGAGAGGCTTGCTTTGGCCGGCACGTTAATTTTTATCTCCTCTCCATAACTTTCAGAACTGCTTTCCTTAGCGATTATAGGTTATCAGTTTCTTCCCTTTTTGATCATTAGAGTTCCTCTCGCTGGCTGATGCCGAGTCACACCATTGCCCACGCCACCACCTTTACCTTTTGCTACGACAAGAAGACCCCTGCTTTTTCTTGTCTTTGCGCCCCACGCCCGAGTTGTGCCTTTTTTTCGACTTCACGTCGAAATATTCAGGTATCCCCCGACGCTTGCAGAACAAGGTCCCCTTGCTTGCTGTCAGTGAAGACTTCCTTTTGTTTGCATCTCCCGCACCTTTTGTGACCGGGCGATGACTGTACGGAGTTTACACCAGAAGCTGGGCTGTAGGTGAAGATTTTCGTCCCTCGTCCCCTTTTGCCGTACACGTTTTTACGAACGCTCCCCTCAAGCCGAAAGGTTTTGATTTCTGGGCCGTTCCTAGGTAGTGTTAGGAAATAGAACTGCGCCTTTGCCTTGGACTATTGCGTTTTATCGGCCTTTTGGCCCCTCTGGATCCTGAATCATTTGTGAGTTTTCTGGTCTCCACGCCTTGAGACCCCTTGCTTTCTGAGTTTTGCTTTCTACGATCCATCACATGCGCACGACGGCGACCTGGCGTGTTACGAGTGTGGACACCTCCCGGATTTTCTTCTTTCTTGCCTGCACTTCTAAACGAAAAATACCCCAGTTGCCCTTCTAGACTCGGTTCGAGTCGCGCCCACTTTCCCCGTTTTGCTTGTGCAGGCCCCAACTTCACTTCTCCGAATCGTTATTCGCCCGCTTATTGCTTTATTACCTTCCAGATTTGAATTGTTTCCAAACGCGGTGTCAGGATCTTTTTGATCACACTGACCTAACGGCACCCTGCTTTGGCAACTTCTCGTACCCTCCCCGAAGAACGTTTGTTGCCCCCTTAATTGCTGTAACGGCATCCTAAGCCCCCCTGTTTTTGCTGCTGTTGGTCGCATTAATCCTGATTGGAACTGTGTCCCCGACGAGTTCAAGAGGCATTTGGTCGGCTCGTTTTGAGCCCCGCGTCAGGGGTAGTCCTCCCCCGTCAAAAGCAATCCGGACAGCCTTGGTCGTCCCGGCGTAACGCTCTTGCCCAATCGAGAGCCGGAAAGGGTCTTCTTCACCCGATACTGCTGGGGGTCCTACTGTTCGTTTGTTTTGTTTTTCAAAAGTGGTTGGATGACCACACCATACCCGCTACCTCGACTGATGATTTTGGGACCCGGACGCCGATATGATCGTATTTCTTTTCTCTTTTTTTCTGCATAATCCGTGGTTTTTTGAGATTCTCTACGTCTTCTCGCGAGATTCCCGCCTTCTTTCGCCTCCTCCCGTCCCTTTGTTTTTTCGGATTTTTTTTTTTGAAGGGTCATTCCCCTCCTTTCGGTGGTTGCCCCGAGATAATAACTACCTTGCAGCCTTAGGTTCCCTCGGGTTGACCTGACGTCCCTTCCTGCCTCTTTCGAGGTGATCGCCACATTTTTCCCTCAGTTGAAGAGCTTTCTTTATTGTGTCCGGGATGTGATTGTTTCTTACTCCCACCATCAGAGGTTTGTCGGCGCCCGCCCCCCTAGCACCCACGTTTGGCTCTGTCCTATCTGATTTACCTTTTTTTCCCGAGTAAGGTTCGACCGCGTGAAGACCCCTCCCGGTTTTGCTCTTGTTCGCTTCCCCTTTTTCTCCAGGTTTCCGTCCCCTCCAGATGCGTACCGGTGTTGTACTCCGCCGCCCCTTTTTCCCTGGTAAAGGGGAACTTTCCCCCAGATCCATCACCCGCGTTGTCCTGCCCTGCAAATCATCTTATTTACGCAACGCTTTGTTTTTGACGAATTTTTCTTCGACTGGAAGTTCCCCTTTTTCCCCCACGCCGGTGTTCCACTTGTTTAGACCTCATCAGACCGATCTGGTGATTTACCCCCCGACTTATTGTACGGTTTGGTTGTTCTACCTTGTCCATCCACCTTTTCCGCCCGCAGCGGAGGGTTTTTTTTCATTGTCCCCCATCTCTCCCCGTGCAGTTTCGCACAGGCGTTCGTCTTTCTTTTCGTGTCTTACCGACCCCCCCATACAGAAGAAATGTTTCGCTGTCGCAGGTAGCTGTTTACTTTGTTCCAACTCGTCGCCGAGCTTGTCAGTTTTTATGCCAACAGCGATCACGAACCAGTCAGCGTTTCTCCCTTAGCGTCATTTCCTTTTGCAAAGAGTCCACGTCTCCGCGTTTCCGGCCCTTTTTAGATAGAACTCCCCCACTTTGCTTCGTTCGGATTTTGTTCGTCCTGACAACTTGGATGCCTTATCCCCGTCCCCGATGTTTTTTTTCGGGGGTTGAGTTTGTTTCTTTTAAAGTATTCCTTGGGCACGCGTGTTCCGGGCGACTCCTTGCAAACCGTGTTTTCATCGCTGTCGCAGCCTGCCCTCCCTCGGGAGAGCGTTTTTCCCTCTGCCGTTGTACGTATTCGTACTTCTCACCCCTCCACACTCACTTTTGCTTTGTGCGCCCAGAGACACATTTGTTTTTGATCGGTGTCGTAGCCTTTACCTTTCTCTTGACATTTTGCCCCTTTTTTTTTCTTGCCATTGCCTGAAGGAAAAGCGACCAGTTAGAGACCTGTCCCCCCCCGCGGGCTCCGGCAGCCCGTCAGCCCCGGTTAATTGTTGTTAGCTCTCAGCGTTTCTTGTCCTGCCCCATAAGAAGATATCTTTTTCGTCTCGGTCATCGTTAAGGAGATTTGCTACTGGCGAAGTTCCCCCTTTGATTAATCTTCTTTTTGACGATCAGTTACCGTTGCGCTTTCATTCTCCATCCCCGTGTTTCGCGGGCCCGCGTTGGTCTAGATGACTGATTCGGTTTTGGGCTTCTCGCCCAGGAGCCCCTCTGAATTTTCTCCTCTTCCCCTCCAATTAGTAGATAGAATTTCGTCAACTAGAACTAGCAGGAGAGCGCCCCAAAAATTCGAGTTTTTTTCGCCGAACCCTAGTTTTTTCGTTTCGTCACTTCTCAGGACTTGACCATCGTGGCCGGGCTCTTCAATTCCCCCCCGACGCTCCTGACCAAGATCTGTCTCCGGATCATCTGTGTCGACGGCGTGGCACAGCACTCTAGGCCTAGGATCTTCCCGTGTCAGGAACCGCCCGCCCGTGACGTTATTGCGCCCCGACAGTGTCCGTCCGTAAAAGATCTCGCAGTGATTTTCGTCGATGGTGAAGTCTCGAGATCATCAGTTCCCCCCCGCGCGCCCCGCGCCGGTTTAATCCGCTCTTTACACACCTTTCATTTATTTTTTTTTAGCTCCCCCTTTTCTTCCCGATGCGCCTTTGGTTTACCATGAAAGACAGCGGCTGATCGTCCTTTTTGGGCCTTTCATGCTTCCCCCCGTAATTCGTGTTGGTATTTGTCTTCGAGGTTATGACATGCGCTTCTGCGGTGCCAATTGCCCCCTTACCAGCCGTTGCAGTACCTAAATCCGTCCCACGGGTCTAAGGGAAAGAAGTCAACGGTCTTTTGGTGGGCCCTTCCGGAATAGATCCGAAAACTTTCACCCCGTCGCGGTTTCAGAGCGTTTTGCCGGACGCGCTGGTTGCCTCGGACCTGTGTGCCTTCCTCGTTATCGAATCGCGTTTTTTTCTCCCCCCCCGGTCCTCGCGCATGACCAGCCCGATCCCTTTTCGGCCCTTCCCCCAGCCCTTTTTGCCGTCGTTCTGGTTGTTTTCCGTCCTTCTTGCTTTGGATGTGGTTAACAGTCTTTTTTTGCGTTGATAAGTTTTGTCGCCTTTTTTCCCGGTCATTCGAACCCCTACACGCGCCGGCCCCCCTCGAACACGGCGAGATCGCCGACCTCCCGTCAACTCCGGGGAAGGTTTTTTCCCCCGACGTTTGGCTTCTCGGCCTGGTTGATTTCCCCTCTCCTATTTGGCTATTCAATCTGCTCGCTTGCTGCTACAAGTCCCACCTTTCGATGCCGTTCCTTCGTCCCCCCCTTCTGTGCAACGCACCCTCATGACCCGCGAAATTTACCGAGAATTGTTCACTGTTTCCCTTTTAGTAGGAAGAACCCCTCCGCCGCGCCAGGCTTTCACCGTCAGCGATGGTTCAGCGGTGGTCTCGACACGATTTTGCCGTTTTTTTCCTTGCGCACTTTCATTTTCCGGCTGGGATTTTTTTCCCTCCGTGGAACCTTTTTTGGGCCCGATGAATCAGCTTTCTTTAGGCGACTCCTATCCATCGTACCCCCTTCCTTGCTGGTCGTCACACTCCCGCCTTAAAATTTGCGTGACTGATTAGCACCTCCTGGTTTGCCACTGTTCCCGCCTGAAACCTTCGGCCCCTAGTTTTAATTCGGTCAGGTGTTCATTTGTTACTCGTCATTTCGGCATCCGGTGAAACGCCGACAACTTCAGTTTCCCAGTTTTTGCCGCCATTCATTCGCGCTCCGTGTTTTGCAACGGCGTGATCGCTGATTTTTTTCTCAGCGACGTGATCGACATCCGATTCCTTTTTTTTCTCGTTGTTCCCCCCCCCCCCCCTCTCTTTTTCCTGACCCGCCCCTCCGCTCCGGCCTTGGCTGATGGAAAGTTTCACCCATCCTCGTCACAAAAGTTTCGGGATCGCCCACGTCCCCACCGCCGCCTACCCATCTTTGGTCGACGACTTCACCTCTCACCGATTAAGAAACGATCTCGCCTCCCGGTGACTCGTCGGACGCCGAACAGTTGCGCGCGGCGTCCTCTCGCCACCCTCCGGCGTCCCACCGTCTTGGAGATTGTTTTTATTGTCCTCCTACACTTCTTTTTTTCTCCAGTCATTTTCGATCGAATGCGTCATTTTTTCCGCCACCATTTTCCAAGTTGAACGCAGGCCCTTCTGCCCGCGACCCCTGGCAGACTTTATGTTTAGAAAATCTCGGACCTTTCTCGACTTCTCTCCCCAACGGATACAGGTTAGTGCCCCCCCCCTCCCAATGATCAGAAGTAAGTGACTCTCCCTCGTAAGTGCTGAGGTCGCCCCCTGCCCTACCTTTTTTTTTTTTGCCCTATTTGCTTGTTCTTGACAGGTCTTGTCCCTAAGTTTTCGACAGAGGAGAGAGATCGTGGGTTTTGCGTACGTGGAGCTCGTTTCCCTTCCTTTCCCACCCACCCCGCGAGTCTTCTGGAGCGAGGCCCAGTTGCCATCTCCGGGCAGATGTGCTTCCCAAGAACAAAAAGCCGACTAGACGAGCTTTACTTACGCGTTCTGCAGACGCCTGAAGATTTCTACATGCTTATGTGATCGTGATGATCTTCCCTAGCCCATCCTGCCTCAATCCTCTTTGTTCCTCACTCTACAAGTCACGCACATCTTCAAAGATTTTTTGTTCCGAGGTAACTCCCTACCGACGTCTGAATAGGATTTTCCGAGTACTTGACCTCTTTGCGACAGCTAGGGTCCCTCTCGGAGCGTAGTTAGACACTGTTGCTCCGTTGTCACTCCTCCCCTCCTCCTCTTTCGAGCTTCGGTTTTCTGAATTTGGCTTTTCGCCCCTACTCTCCTAGTCTCGTATGACTCGCCATCTTGTGAATTTTTTAACGCGGGGGGATTTTCCTCCCGACACGCCTCCCCACGACGAGGTAAAGCATGAGCTCGTTTCACGGTTTCCCGTTATAACTTCCTTACGGCTCGCCGTTCATCAAGGAAGGGCATTTTACCGCGACCTTTCCTAACAGACCTTTTGTTGTATGGCACCAATGAAGATGGCCCGATAGTGTCCCAGGGTTTCCTGTTTGTCATGCTAGGGTTTCCCCACGTCTTCCCCCTTCCCGTTTATACGCTCTCCTGTTTTTTTAGAGAGATTCCGGCTGTCCTTTTTTCGGCGGCGACCTATGAGCTTCCCCCCTGACCTGCCACCTTAGGATCCTCTTTCTTCTCTGCGTCTTCAATCTGCATTTTTTTTTTTTCTTTTCCGAGTTGCTTCCTTTCGTTTCTTTTTACGGAGGCTGTCAAGCACCCATGCGGACCAGCTGTGTTGGACTCCGAGGTTCTTTCACTAGCCGGTTCCGTTTCCTCAGCCCGTGTTATCCCTCTAGCCTCTTCTTTGCGGGCTGGTTCTCCACTTTTCGTTGTTTAACCCAGTTGTTCTCCCCCGACGAGAGAGTGACCCCCCTTCTCCCCAGTTTCGTCCGAGATTTGCACCCCCCTCCGAAGCAATTGCTTGTTACCCGCGCACCACCTGGACGCTGGCTCTTCTGTGCCACTGCCCCCCTCACTAGTTTTTGATTCCTGTATCTTTTCCTCTTCCGATACGCTAGGAGTAGAAGGAAGAGTTTTGCAGCGCCGCCGGTACCTTTACGTAAGCCTGTTGGTGATGGTCCTTTCCCCCCGACGCGCTCCCTGCCATGCGCGGTGTCGGGTGCTCCTTTTTTGTTATCGCCCTTCCAACTTTCTCTTAGGGGACCTCTTTTTGCTTGTTGTTCGACTCGGTGCGCAGGGCTCCGCCCCCCCAAGCCGGGACCGTACGTCCTTTGGGCGTTGAGGATCTGCGTGATTTGGTAGGTTTTTCTCTTTATTGATTCGGTGGTTCGAGACGTCCCGATGGTTCCGCGATTTTTTCCTCCTGCTCTGTAACATCTGGGTTTTGCTAGCGGGTCTTTCGTTTCCTTGGCAACTGGTTTGCAGGACCCGCTTCGAGTCGGCAACGAATAGGATAAGTCGCCTTCTTTTGAAGTTTAATACCACTCGTCGGCAGAAGGTTTGGATTCTTTTCCCCCTTTGATTTTTTTTTTTTTCCCGCGTCTGTATTTCCTTCGTGCAGATTATCGTCTTAGGAGATTAGATTTTGTTATCATTTTTACTTTTTTTATTTCGTCGCAGATCTCTGTGTTTCCGTCGTTATTTTTTTTTTCCCGACTCACTTTCCAGGTGCGTTTACCGTTGGCCAGAATTCCTTCGCCCTCTCCTTTTCCGTCGTTGTAATTCTCAGATTTTTTGAATCACCCTGCGTTCCTACTTTTAACTTTTTTCCTGTAGATCTGAGTCCTCTCCAGCTGCGCGCCGTTGCTCCACGGCGAGACATGAACTGTCTTCATACGATTAAGCGATTTCGTGTCGTGCCCGATATCGAGAAAATGGCCTCAACTGTATCTGATCCTCCCACCGCTCCTTGTCGGGATACCTTTGCATAAGTTTTCAGGCACCTGTTGCACTTTTGACGTTCCCTTTCCGAAGATTGGCCCTTGAGTTAGTCCTCAGTACACTGTCCTGGTTTTCGAACAGCTTTTTCGTTCGTCCTCCCTCCAGCTGACTGACCGCTTTGATCGGGCAAGTTTGACCGCGGGTCCCCTTTTTGTACTTCCTCTTAAGAAACATGATGAGCTTGATGTCTTCTCTCCTCTTCCCCCTTAAAATTCCTGTGGGTAGCGGTCTTGGTTTTTTTTTTCTTTCCCTATCCATAACTGGCCCTCCCCTTTCCCGCTGGCTGTTCTTTGTCATGCCCTTTTTGGCTGTGCACTATTTTGTGTGAAGCCTTCCTCTTTCATCGCCTTTGGTGGAGTGTAGCTTTAGATCTTTCTCATAGTGGACAGTTTATCTGAGGTCTTGCTTCCCCTCCCGAGACGACTTCGCCAGTCAATTAGAAAGGATGTTTGGGCATCCTTGAAGTTTTTTTTTCGAATTGTTCGATTGGTTTTCTGCCCTTTTGTAGTGCATATTTCTGCACCCCCTTTCCCCTCCCGCGCAGTTTGCGTCCCAAGCCCCCCAAGATGACCAAATCCCACCGCAATAGACTACCTCTCCTCCCCGCAAGCAGTCCCTAAGGGTAGCTGAATCAACTTTTCTCGTTTCAGGGCGAGGCTTGGCCCCGCGATTCGATACCTTAGGAGCACTTTAACGACCCCATATTGTTCGGCAAATTAGTCCTTCCCGCCTAAGTCTAAAAAGTCCCCTTTGTTTGAAACCGTTTGAAGTACTTCCCTCCTCCTCGGCCCCCGTCGAGATTGATTGAACCTGATCTTTCTCCGTTTTAACTTTTTGCGCTCCAAGTCTTCTTCAATTGTTTTACTCCCCCCCCAGCAGCTCATGCCACCCTCGCTTTCCAACAAAGATACATTGAGACTTTTTTTGCCTTACTCTAATGTTAACCTCCCCAATCCCGCGTATCGATTCCTCTTCATTTTCCTCCCCTGGCGTAGGCTATTTCATTGGCGATCGGACCCACCGACCTTTCTCGCATTCGATAAAGGGCTGTTTCCCATCCTGGTATTCCGGCTTGTTCTCTTTTCGTTCTTTAAATGTATTTTTTCTTCGGCTTAAATACCTCCTACGCCAACCTTTAATTCGAGTCTTTTGTTTAGCTGTTCTTTTGCCGGATCTTAGCGGTTTCCCTTCCTGGTGATCAGCAACTTTACTATCTTCGGCTCTCTTTTAGGTGAGTCCCCGACGTCCACCTTCTTCCCTTTTAAGGATCAACTCTTCTTTTTTTCCCGCTTGCCCTATTAGGTCTCGCTTCCCCCGACTTTCCGCTCTTCCGTCTTTTTCCTGTCGAGTAGCCAAAGAACCATTGATCCTTCTCGTTGAGCGCCCTCCCAGCGGCGTAAGCTCCCCTTGCTTGGTTTTCTGTAATTCTGCGTTTCGCCTAGATTCACCCTTCTTGCTCTCCTGAAATTTTTAGCGCCTTTCGCTTCAGTAACCCCTTCACCTGCACTCGATCCATCAGCTGGCCTTTTCGTCCTCCGTTTTGAGGCCCTTAGGCCCCGTTTGCCTTTCTTCTTCCTGCCCATGAGGTAATGCATGATTTCCCTTTAATACAAGCCGAAGTTCCCTTGCCCTATATATGCTAGATATGGGCGCAGTCTTAAAAACTGGATCGCCGCCGCATGCCCGCTTTAAGGGTATCCCTTCCCTTCTTCCTTGTATCAGTTCGGCGGAGATCTTTCGTTCGCTTCGTCTTCCTTTAATGTACGCCGAGGAACAGTTTTGCAAGCTCCACCCTCAGTGATCCGATACGATTCCGCACCCTGCGTTGGTCAGCAGGGCCCCCCCCCCCCTTCTCTTTGTTTTGGTGTTCGACGTCTACTTCCGCCCTTCGTGAAGTCTTTCTTTTTCTTTTTTGGCACATTTTTTTTCTGTCGCTCTGAGTCTTTTCCATCCCTATTTCCGTCGAAATTTCCCTGGGTGCCCATTCCCTCCCCTTCGCTCATGTGATTCCCTTCCGTACCCCCCCCGCCGATCGGGCGGTGTAGCTTTTCGACGTTTCCCGTGTTGAATTTCCCCCTACTCACTTTGAACTTTGAACGTTTTCTTTTATAGACGACCAGCTGAACTGGTCGCTGTGCGATTCTTCTCCCCGATCCCCTCTTGATTGCTTGCTATCGTTGTCATACCCTTTTTCTTGATTTCCCCTCTCAGCTTTCTCGTTCACGTTGGTCGAATCGATCCTTGGCCCGAGCCCTTTTCTTTTTAGGTTCTTTTCGGTCCGCATCCAGTCTTCACTTCGCCCTTTCGTCCCAAGCACTCCTCTCTTTGTTCGACTCTTTTTGCCCCCCCCTTGATGATAGGCGGGAGGAGGTGCTCTTCCCCTGCACTCTGACAACCTCCCCCCCCCCCCCTGTGTTTCACGGTGGCACTCCGCCTGGTCGAGTCCTTTCGCACCCTCCCCTTTTGAAGTGTCCCAAGTCCGACCGACTTCTTTTCTCCTGCGCCTTATGGCTATCCCTCCATTCCTCCCGCCCTTGGCCCACTCGGTGTCCTCTATTTCTCTGTGTTTGTTCATTGGACCCCCCTACGTCCCCTCGTTTTCCTGCGGGCTTAACGCCCCGCGTCATCAATTTTTTCCACTTGGCCGATGGCCGCATTAACTACCAGGGTGTTCCTTTCTTGTGTTACTAAGTCACTGTTTTCATCCCAGGAAAGCGGCCTTTTTTCGGGGGCGGCGCCGTCCACCGCGGTCATTTTTTGCCTTCCCTTCGAAACAGTTTTTTTCCAATTTGCTACCTGCGGCGTCACGGCTTTTCCCCGTCAAGATCCCCGATTAAGTGCCGTTGCCTTCTTTCAATACCTTTCCCCTTTCCTTATCGAATTGTTAGGATGATCGGCTCACACAAAACTTTCTTTTTTTTTTGAAATACCCCCCATTATCTACGAGAATGCGAGCTTTAACGCTATTTTTTCCAAGTTACGCTCCTATCTGATAGGA
>Ga0179593_1445925_pt1 | contig 17749 bp, 18 predicted proteins | sample CZODoug2_1_08_16_FD_185931 | JGI IMG/M metagenome (GOLD analysis project Ga0179593, IMG submission 185931) | Vadose zone soil fungal communities from Angelo Coast Range Reserve, California, USA - CZODoug2_1_08_16fungal (PacBio error correction) | ecosystem: Environmental > Terrestrial > Soil >... | reverse complement strand
GTTTTTTCAATTGCTTCGGGCTCCTCTGGCGAAGATTTAGGATGCGGCTGGTGACCCTCCAGCTGGTCATGGTTTGGGATGATTAGAAGTCTTCTGCCTCGCGCTTTAGCGGTAGATTCAGCAATCTTTCCTCTTTCTAATCTTGTGGTTTTTTACCTTCCTTAGCCATCCTTCAGAGGAAGTTGTGCTGCTTCGACGGCCTTCGCCTGTCTCGTTGTACGGCTTTTGATGCTCCTCATCGTTTTTTTTTCTGCCGGTCGTGTTCTTCACAATTTTAGCCACATATTGCCCCTGTGATGAACCTGCTTTAAATCCCTTTTACCATCGGCAGTTGTGACGCCCCTTTACTCCCAACCCCCAATTAATCATTGTTTTATGTTTGGCCTCCTCCAAGCTCCTTCCTCCAGCACCCAATTTTTCCCTCACCCTATTCCCAACCCCAACTCCAACTTTCTACCTCTCCACCTCTGACGAACCATCACTGAAACCTTTTTCACCCAGCAATTCCCTCCTACTGCTCCCAGCAAAGCACCTAAACCCCACTTCCTTTTTTTCACTCCTACCATTTTTTGCCCCCTCCCCTTTTTAAATGTGAGGCTGGCAATCACCCCAGGGGTTGGGTATCGACAGTGCAAGTGATTAAAACCGGAAAAGAGAACACCTCGGTTGGAGAGAATTCGATTGTTTTTTCCTTTTTCCCCCCCCTCCCTTTTCTTCTTTCGACCCTCTGACTTTCTCCCCCTCCCACTCCACCCTTGTAAAGGTCCCCCAAATTGCGTTTCATAATTCTTTCCCCCCAATTTGTAAGTTCAAGACATGTCTGCATAAGCTTACCCCTTCTTTTGCCTCTTAACCATATTCTTTTTATTTTAAGCATGTTGCGCCTTATTTGCGAGGACAAGTTTTCCCCCCGTGTCCTTCACCCCCCCTTTGTACACTTATTCGCCTTGAGTTTCATCTTTTTTTCTCAAAGACTCCTTTTCTCTAGACGGCACATCCGTACACCCCCATTGTGTCTCGTGGTCCGTATTCTCTTACTCCCGGAATCTTCTTATTTAGAGATTTTGCTCTTCGTGGTATTTAGACAAAGTTCGCCCGTGGTGCAGGTGGTGGCACCAAATGATTTTGCAGCCAAATTAGGCTATCTTTTTTGGAGATTTCCTCCTTGTGATGCCTTTCCCGCGCTTTCACTTTTTTTTTTATTTACTCGCGTCTTCTTGGAACGAAGGCAGGCTCAGTCTGTTGCGGCTTTTCTCTCTGTAGCGAGCTGCAGGAGCTTTGCTCTCGATATGACTCTCCGGTGCTGTTTACACATACCCTTAGAGCCTTCTTTTGTCCTCATGCCTCTCCTCTAACCCTGCTTTTTAACTGTGGACATCGTTTTTCTGGTGCTCTGCTTTAACACCCACCAAAAACTGGTTTGCGGAACCCCCACCTTTTTCCTCAGGGTCTTCCGAACGATTATTGGTTTTATCGAACTCTCTTGTTTTTTTTTTTAGCTGTTCATTATTTAGACCAGCTTGCTGGATGGAATCGTGCTTTCACCCCCCTTTAATCTTTTTACCCCGACCTCCGATCTAGAGAGGACCTCCGTGAGTTTTTGGATCGCGAGGGGCCGTTTCTCTTTCTAGTTTGGCCCTCCAATCTTATCTACGGTTGATCTGGCGTCCTTCTTATTCGTTCTGTTGCGTCGAGCTGGGATCCTCATTTCTTTTTCATGCAACTTTGCACCCATGAGCTGCCCAACTTTGCTTTTTTCCATTGCGAAACTGCTTTCATTTGATTGGTGTCGGACACCCCTACTTCGATTTTTTTCCCTTTTCCTAACTGCACACATTTTCCGGTCTCGGTTAAGTTCAGCCCCCCCTTAACCTCCCTCAGCTGCTTTTTTCTCCCCTCCCAAATTTTTTTCCCATTTAAAAGGTGGGGTTAAACCCTCCCCCACTTTTTCCTTCTCCCCTTACCTCTCGCACTCGTTCGATTAACCCCATCCCCCTGGTCCACCCCCCCCCCTATCGGACACCCCCCTTTTTTTCAAATCTACCCTTTGGTAAAAACCTTCTTTCCCACCTCTTAATCCATACCTCCCCTGATTGACCTTCCCCGTCAGCGTCGGGCTTCTGCATGATTTTTGCCTCCTGAATTGTCCGACCTTGCCGGCATTGAGTTCCTGTCTTTACGCAACCATAACGGGCCCTTGCCCCCCCCCCCCAAGTTTCTGCTCTCCCCAATAAATCCACTACTGCTGCTGATCCATTTGGCTATTTTTCGCATTACCAAGGCCCTCTCCGAAACGACTGCGCATCTTCCTCCCCCAAACCAAATGTTTCCGCGCACCCCCCTTTGTTTTACTTTCGTCCCCCCAATGGGTGAGGAACCCGCCATTCGTGTTCTTTTTCGCACAACTTTTTTCTTGAGCATGTCACGTCTGCCTAAATGGGTGTGGTCGCCCACAGCCGAGCGCGCCCGGACTGCTCGCGGTTTCTGGCTTTTTACCTTCCATGTTCAATTACAGTCGCATCTTTGGCCATTTTTTAATCCCATCAGTATTTCTCTTCTTCCCCTATGTCTCATGTCATTTTGCGGTTCACATACTGTTTGCCCCAAGAATTGCCTCCGTTTCCCTCCGCACGCTGGAGTGCCCATTTTCCGTTTCGGCTTGTCCCCCTCAGTAGCCTCTTCATTGGGTTTCTTGAGCCCACGTGATTCAAGAAGAAGGACCCTTTATTCCTTTTGTTTTTTCAGCGGAACCCACCCCTACCGGACCCCCCCTCGAGGGCAGGAAACCCATTTAGCAGTAAAGGATTCCTCCTTTTGACTTGTCTTGTTGTTGGTGTCCCCCCCCCAAACTTGGTGTTTCGGTTTTTGCCACCCGCACCGCGTGCACTCGTAAACCGAAGACTTCTAATGGACCATCTCCCCCCTTTCATCTTTCCAACCTCAGGTAATATACTCCTCTTGCCCGTTGACGGTCGCCCCCAATCAGGTCCATGGATTGACTAAGGCCTTTTTTTTTTTTAAGACGAAACACTTTTTTTTTTCAGTCGAACGGACTGGAATTCGTCGGCTCTTCTGAATTCCACGTTCTGGCTGTTTTCTGACTCTCGTGACAAGCCGCCGCCTAAGCTCCTCCCAACTCTTTCCCACCTTCCGTTTCCACTCCCAAAACCCACCCTTTTAGACCGACGGTTTGGTGGTTTTTTGTTTTTGTACTTTTCGGTTGCGTTCGTTGCTGTTTTTTTCTTATTCAATCCACCGTTCCCCTTGCCCTGCTTTTTTCCAATCATCGCGCTGGTGCAGACATTTTTTTTTTTTCAACCTGACCCTTCCTAACATTCTCCTCTTTCCGGATCCTTTTCTTCCATTTCGCCATTTTCTGATATTCTTTGCTTTTTCTGGCACCCGCCACACACTTCAACCCCTGCCCCAATGCCATGTCAGCTTCTTAACTCCCCCGCATCTCTCCTTTGTAAGATCATCCTTTTTTTTTTAGCGGATGGGCGGTTCTGCACGACCGAAGGATGGAACATTTGTCCGGTGTGTTTCTCACTTTCTTTTGGTTTTGGCATGTCTTTTAACGGCGCAACCGCAGAGAGTTCCCCCCCATGGATTTCCCTCAGGAGTTTCGCTGTTGATTTTTCGTTTCTTGTTGTCTTCCTTTTTCTTCCTGATCTTCCCCCTCCTCTTGCTTTTGCAAAAACCATTAGAATTCTGACTTTACAGTGGACGTCCCTGCCCGACCCCGCCCAACTGACAAGGTACCCGCCACAAATAACTTTCCCCCCCTCCTCATCCTCCACAACCCCGAGCCTGCTGCCCTCGTACCATTTGTTTTGGTCTTCTCCTGACGTTTTGACTTTCCGGGCTGTTTTGCGTGCTAGCCCCGGCCCCGTTTCTTCTGCCCCGTCCGTTCTTTTCTCAACCGCCCGTGCCCTCTGCAGCCTGGACTACGAAATTACCCAGTCCTTTTTTTTCTCCCCTACAAACAATCTTTTTTTATGGATTTCCAGGAATTCGAACCGGCCTGATTTTTTTCTCCTTACACTAGTTGCCAGTATTTTTCCTTTTGGCCGATATTTGATCGCATTCATTTAGTTTTCTTTCCCTGGTTCTTTTTTGTTTAAAGCTTCCCCCTTTTTCCTAAAACCCAAAAGGTTTTTGCAACACCCTTTGAAATCTTTTCTCTGAACTTTTTGCGAGGTGTCTGGTCTGGCGGAAATTGGTTAAGATGGACTTTAGGCGGGGGCCTTGGTCGTTTCAAGGGGAACGGATGATTACACCATCTGATGAGACGTTTTGGAGGGACCCCACCCGGACCAGGGGATTTTCAGGGCCTCACGCCTCGGCCGCATGCAGAGGCCGTTCCCATCCGCCCCCTACCGTTGACTCCCTCGTTCGACGTGACTGCGTGCCTTCCTTTTGTTGATTTCCTAACAGACGCCTGATGTTCCCCCCTCGGCACGAAGATCCCGCCTATGGTCTGAGAAAATTGACCCCTTCAAAGCGCCCTGTCTTTTTGCCCACTCCTTCGTTACCGTTCTATCCCCAAAAGAGACTTCATCGTGTGCTGGGGGTTATCCCCAAAAGGAAGTTGTTTTCAGGCAACTTTCCCCCCCGTGAGCCCCTAAGACCCTTTTGTTTCTCCCTATTATTTGGTTCCTACACAACATTTTTTTTTCCCTCTGACCCCCTAAGTCGTTATTGGAAACCCATTTGTTCGACATCGCGTCCCGGATGTTGTTTAGCCTTTTTATCCCCCCTCCTTCGGTCGCTCTCGCCCAATCCTCCCCCAGCCTTTTCATTTACTGTTAGAGCCACTTTTGGTTGCTGGAGATTTCCCCCTTTCCCTTCCCTCCCCCGACGTCCCCTTTCCCGCTCAAGTTCCACTTCTGTCAATCAAGGCACTCCTTGCACCCGAACTTTTCCGGTTCTCTTCTCTTTTTTTTTATGGAGATCACTGTCTGTGTTAATCATTTTCCCAAACCTTGTAAATTGCCCCTCCCCACAATTTTTTTTTCCATCTTTTTTCCCTCAGAAAACTGATGCGTCGCTGCTTTCCCGTTTTTGAATTCCTCCCCCCCCTTTTATGTTAATTCTTTCTTTTTTATGATCCAAAGTTTTTTTTTTTTTTTTTAGAAAGTACTTTCCCCTTTTTCTTTCCGGAAATGTCGTTCCTTTTTTCAAGTGTGCTAGCTTCCCTCTATTCCGGTGGCGCCACCAAATCCCATGAGTTTCCCCACGGCGTTCCCTAAACCCCCTTTAATACTAATCAATTCTCCCCCTCTTTCCCAATGAACTTTCTGCCAATATCCCAGACCTCCCTTTTTTGACAACGTACGCTATTTGCCCGGCTCCGCCGATCGTCGTATTCCTATTATTTAAATGTCCCCCCCCCCCTGATCTTCACCCCCCAGTGTCCCCTCGAGGTATCCAAAATCGCGAACCTTCATCCGCACCTCCCTGAGTTTCTGTCCCCCCCCCACCCTGCTATGTATTCTTTGTGGTCCTCTTCCGATTCCCGCCTCGTTTCGCAGAAATAGAATGTCTTTTCCAACCATCTGCGCGGATCCCATTTACCTCTTTTTTCTGCTGCCCCCTTCCTCATTTTTTACACACTCCTCCCAATTTTTTTTCAGACGTGTTCAGAAGAAGACCAGTTCATTTACCCAATTTTAAATCAACTGTTCTTCTTCTGAGCCAGTCATTTTTCCCCTATTTCTTGACTGGGTTTAAGACCCCGAGATTCCTCGCCTTGACCCCTGAATAATGATCAGCGAAGCGCCCTTTTCTTTTTAATGACGACCCCCCCCCGAGTCTACCTTCCCGCGGGTACTCCCCCTTGGAATTTTCTACCCCTTAGAAAGAGACCCAAGAGCGACGCGCCATTTATTCCCCCAAATTAGTTTTTCCCACACCTGAACCCCTTCGTCCTGCAGGTAACCCCCTCCAGCCCAATCGCGATCAGATCTTTTAGTCCGGGTCTTTACCGGACTGGCACCAGTAGTTGAGAGAGTCCTCTCGCCACCGTTTCTTCTTTCTAGAAGGATTCATGCTTCCTTATTTCCCAGATGAATTGGTACCCCCCATGAAAATTTCCTTTTTTCGCCCCCCCCCATTCTCACCTTGCTTTCCCAGACCACCGATTTTGTGCCATGGACTTGTCCCCCCCCATCCATTTAAGCGTCTCGCCCAGGTCTGTTCCCTTTAAGTGGTGTGAAGTTTTGCTCCAATGTTGGCCCTGGTCTTCTTTCCTTGTTGTGCGGCGTGGCGAGAATCAAGGGAGGTGAAATCCCACCCTCGTTTTTTAAATGTTTCCCCCCCCCTCGTTTTTTCCCCGATTGGCTTGTTTCTCACTTTGCAATGGCCTATGCACACCCTTTGTGTCTTGAATTCAATTGTTTGAAAAGTCTTTTCCACAACGATGTCGGTTCTTCCTCATCCCTAGCAACCTGATCTTTTTCGTTTGCTTTCGACTTCTTTCCAAGGATTTGATTTCCCACCCCTCCCTGGGTATCCTTTCTTTTATTTTTCTCGCTGGAGAAATCTCTTTCCTATTGGTGTATATTTTCCTTTCGTTTGGGCGTTGGGATTTCCTTGCCAAATCCCACCATTTTTCATTTGGTGTATTCCTTAAAATGATCCCCTCTTTGCATGATTGTTTTGTGTTTACAAAGGCCCTTTGGTAAGCCGTGTCCCATCTGTTGCACCCCCCCCCTTGCCTCAAGACTTTCCCCCGCCGCCGTAACCCCCAACACATATTTTCTCTTTCATGACCCCAGTCCCAGGAGGCGGTAGAAGCTCCTCTTCCCCAAGTACTCGTCATTTCGGACCCTTGCACTTCCCCCACCCCCAGACGCTGTCGCCGCTTCTTTCATGCCTGAACTCTTCCCCTCTAGTCTCTCGAATCCCTGATAGAGTAAACCATCACCCTCTGCCGTCAGCGCCGTATTTTCCGTCTGTTCTTTCTTTAAAGTGAATCAAATATATCTTCCTTTCAGAATAATTTTTTGTGTTGTCGAGCCTTTTATTACCATTTAGCCCCTTCGACCTGGCGCCGTCGCTTTTAGGGCTGCTCCTGTGATGGTGCAGATGGACATTTTTTCCCCCCCCCCCCTCGATTGAGCGCGGTCTAGTCCCTATGGTCCCCGTCCAGGAGGAGTCTCCCAGAGTCTCTTGTTGCAGGTGACGGCTCCCGGACATGACGTTTTGAGGACGTCCGGATTGTTCCTCACTTCCTTTTGTCCTGCGGAGCGATCTCTTTTGTCGCGGCTTTTTCCCTTAGGCGTCCACTTTTTTTTAGCCCCCAGAGGGTTCCCCTGATTTCCAACCATGATTTTTTCACTCCCATCACTTTTCCTGGTTTTTGAGATTTAATACACAACCCCCCCTTTTTCCCCCCCCATTCTTTGTTATCCCTATACTTACCTCCCCCTCACGCCACCCCCTCGACGACCCCCACACACACAATAGAAAAGACCTTTCCCCTTTCCACCTTAAATGCCCTCAATTTTGGCCGACCCTTTCCTTTTCTAAAGCTAGTTTCCCCCCCTTTTTCCCCCTATCATTGTACTTGACCCTGCGTTCCTGCAAGCCGCTGTTACCCCAAAATGTTGGCGAAACCTTTTACTTAGGCCATCCCCCCCAAGGTGGTTTGCCCTCTTCCTTCCGTGCGTAACAGGCCACCTTCTTCCCCCAGATTTTCTCCTTGGCGATTGGTGATTTTCCACGAAAGTGATTGCTTGCCCTTTTCCCCTTTGCACGCCCCACTTCCCCCTAACAATATTTTCCCTTTTCCCCCCCTTGAGGCATTGATTTTCCCCCAATTGCATTTTGTAAGAATGGGTCTGCTTCAATTTGATTTTTTGGACTGCCCATGCCACATCGGCTTTATTTTACGAAGGGTTCCCCGTCCTTTAGGCTTCGACCCGTGCCCCCATTTTCCTGGGGAATAACCACCGTTCCTAGTTAACTTTCTTCGCCGGTGTTCCACCGTGACGTTCAAAAGAAAAGCCGGTGTTCTTACCCTCTTCTCCCCGCTCCACGAATTTGTTGGCAATAGGCCTTATGCCCCCTTTATACACTTGCAGAGATTATCTATCTTTTAGGACTTACGGGTCCCCAAGGCCTCCAAGTTTTCCTTTGGCCGCCACCCCTCGAGACATTAGGTTCGATGGTTCCCACTGCCCCCTCGTTTGGATGTCTAGTGTATGAATTTAAAATATTCCCCCCCTTCTTGGCCAGGACACTGAGGCTGCCTGTTGTTTTTTTCCTTTCGGAGTGGTCTGATTAGTATGGCTCGGCGCTTCGGCTCCTTCCTCCTCCCCTTTGTTTTGGAAACTGCTTTTACCGTCTGGCACTTTTTAATGAGACCGAAGATAATTTTTTGTTCCCATGGGCCCGTTTCGTTTTTCTCTCTGTTCCCCCTCGACAAACCCCTTTTTCTCGTCTGTAAAAAATTTTGGGTTTCTTGCTTCTACCCCAGATATTTGAATCCGCGTTTTAGGTTTTTTTAGTCGGCTCATTCCCTCAAAAGCTTGGGCGGTCTTTTTTGCCCCCCCACATTCTAGGTTACCCTAGAATCTCGAGGAGTTAAATCAACTGAAGCGGGATTTTCTCAGATCAGTTTGCCTTTATTTCAGATCGGAGGTTGGTGGACCATGTCCCATCTCTGCTTTTTGCTTGACTGGAGGATTGGATTGATTTGCGTCGGTTTCGCTCTTTTCTTTGCTTGAGTTCTGTGTGATGCCCCCCTATATTATTTTCTTACTTTATTAACTTTTGGTAAGTTTGGGTTTTGACCCCACCCCCGCCGTCCTGGCCTCCTTTTTTGTCTTTTTTTTTCACCACGCCAATTCGAGTTTAAAGAAGCCGTCCCTGACACTTTTTTTTTTTAATTACCGACCCCTGTGTGAGACCAACATTCTTCCCCTACTTCTCCCCCCATCCCTTGTTCGCACCTCCAAATCAGGCCCCTTAAAATTTTTTTCATTAACTCCTTCAGTCGAAGAATATAGTTCTTTTCGAGTTCCAATGTAAACAAACTGAGGACAAAGTTCTTTTGAAACCATCCATTTTGTCCCCTTATAATTCCGACTATATAAGACCCCTTTCCTACCCTCACCAGCTTTTTTTTCTTACATTCAGAGTTAGGGAATTATGAGTTTATTTCCCGAAGATTTGGCATGGGTTCTTTGCATTGAGTAGTCGGGACGCCCTTTTTTATAAGGGGAATAGCCCCAACATGGCTCTTCACAATACCCCCCCCATCTCTGCTGAGTCATTGGCTCCCTCGCCGTTTTTTCCCGGATTTGAAACTAACACTTCCGACAGAAACGCCGGCGGATTCCCCAGGCGACCACATTTTTCCGCGGAATTACCCTTTGATCTAGTTCGACCCCTGGTGGTGTTCACCCCAGTCCTCTTCCTCGCCACAATTTTCGGATTGTTCTCCCTTCCCCGTCATGCCCCTCCTGCGGTTGGGCCCACTAGTATCAGCGCGAATTCTGTTCTGATGATCCTTTCCCCCTCCCCTCGGTTCATGACCCTCTCCCTTTTCGGGCCTTGCAATGGTTCCTAAAAGAATGTAGCGCGATTGACATCTGTCACATCATACATGTCTTTTCTGGTCCCCCCTCACCCTTTCCCTTGAAGATAGTCTAAAGGTTAGCCAAAGCTTCGGGTGACAGGGTATAATGTCTCGGTGTACGGGACCCCTTCTCTTGCTGCGGGCTTGTTTTTTCCTTTTTTTCTCTGAAAGGCGTTTTGTCATCCACCGCAGAGTAAAACTTATGTGTTTGTTAAGCCGAAGGAACTTACTTTAATTCCCCCCCCCCAAAGCCCTAGGCGCGTAACCCTCAAAAATAACCGACAAAATTGCCGCCCCTCCCCCCTGATGCGAAACCGTTCTTGCTCGATTCGTGGTTTTTTTTCCCAAAAAAGCGTTTTGTTTGTTTTCTCACCCTTTTCCGTAGTGAACTCCGAAACCCTCCTAGCCTGAATGTCCATATACACCTAATGATTGAAAGAAGTTTTCTTCAGAATAAGGAAAGGTTTCAGGTGAACAATTATTTCCTTATTGCCGAGGCCGCTTTACGCGCCAAAGATTTTTGTGGACGTGTGTCCCCAAAGGACTTAGAACTGTCTCCCTTCACTATGCGGAATTAAACGGGTTGGTTTCTCGACTCTGCCCAGTCTCACTTGACCCCTTTTTCCTTCTCCTCCCAAGCCCGGAAACATCACGGCCTGCGTCAGGCCCAAAACAAATTCCTTTTGTCCCCCCCCCTCCGCCTGGGTGGTTTTTTTATGTCAGTTTTTGTGAGCTTTCGTTCTTGGTGCGGCGGATTCCCCCCTTCCCTCCGTCGGCCTGATTTTTTCCCTCAGGACGCGGGTTCCTACAGTTTCTCCCCACTGATCACCCGCAGTCCCCGAAAAATTCGCCCGCTTCCAAATTTTTTCCCCCCCACTTGTCAGGGTTTTGATTTCTTGATTTTTCGCATCCTTCCCCTCTCAAAAGCCCCCCCTTACCCGGTTACCCCCCCCCCTTTTCAAATTCTGCTTGCCTGACCCTCCCTCCCCTCTTTGTTGTTCGTTGTTGTTGGGCTCTTTCGGCACTGGTTCTCATTATTTCCCTACAATTTTGACCTGTTTGTTCCCATTTCTTTTCGATGTGGCCGTATGTTCCTGCATTCTCAAAGAAGATCTAAGACACTCCCCATGCGATTGACATAATGAGCAGCTTTTGTCTTTCGGCCTTCTTGTTTTTATTCATTTTTATAATTGATTCTTCCACGCGACCGTCTGATTTGAAACCCTCTCCAGGAAAGATTGGACCGTTGGGAAGGTGTCATCAGACGAGCACCCAGAAACCCTAACGCTTCACATGAACAAAAAGTAAAAACACCCACAAACGTCCCCCCCCCGGTCGCACCCTGAAGTTGTGGGTTTTAATTCCATTTGAATTTTGGAAATTTTCGTTTTCCGTTTCCTTTCTTGGCGTTCTCATAGGGGAGGCACAGTTTTAAGATCGGTTTTCAAGCCTGACTGCCCTGTCAGCGGCCGATTTTCCCCTTCCCACTTCCTTGGCACCTTCCCACCCCCTACCTTGGGCTTGGCTTCTCCACGCCGGAATTAGGCCCAGACCTTCCTTCCTGGTCCGCCGTCATTTCCTCTTTTTTTTTACGTCTTGGGCCCTCTGATTTTTTGATGAGTGAGAATGGACGTTCCGTGTGTTCGCGGTCCCCCCCCTCTTCCGGGTCTCAACCACCATGTTTGCAACCCCACGCCCCCCTCGACTTAATCCGCATTTCTCTGGTCTGTCTGCCTCTGACTTTTTAAGCTACTTCTGGCGTGGCCGGTCGCCTTTTTTACTGGTGGGGGTGACCAAAAATGCATCCACCTTTCTTCTTCAAATTCCACCCTCCCTTTTTCTCCGCGTGATCCACAAGGGGGTGGAGTTCTCGTCCGAGTCAGAGACGTCCCGTAGTTTAATCTAACTTCCGTTGAATTTCCTATTTAGTGCCTGCCCCTTCCAGGAGTCCGTTTTCTTTGCTTCTTTTCCCAGAACCGCTTCATGATGGCCCTGCGTCTACGATTTGCCACGACCCTTACTTTTCGCGCCCTGGTCCGTTTTTTCGGTGCTTTTTTTTTGACTAGGTATTTTTTTTCTTTTTCTAACCCCCTAAACGAGCCTTCTCCCGATTCTGTCTATTTTTTCCGCACACAACCTGGCATTTATGTTCGAGTCGTTCCCTTTTGCTCCATCAGCAAAATTTCTTCCTTGCGAGGGACGCCGCCTCCTCTTGGTACCTAAACCCCACTTGGTTGGAGTCTCCATACCGGGGAAGTGTAGCGTGGACCCAACCATTTTGGTCTCCCTCGAGGATCATTTCCTTCTCTGTTTTTCTCCTTTTCTTTCTTTGTTTCCAACTTCTAGGCCTGTCGCCCATTTACCGCCGTCCTTTTTCTTTTGAAGGGATTGTTGTCTAGAAAAGTTTGGTCGAGTGCTGGTTGACTCAATGCGGCCAGTCCCGCTGCGCCATGGAGCCCATGGCCACGGCTTAGGAACTTCCTGCACCGGACACTCTAGTTATATTGAGCCCTTCGCGTCCAATCCCCCCTTGTCTTTACCTGGATGACCTTCGGTAGTCATGAATATTTTTCCCCCCCCCCTGGTCTAATTTTCCAACTAAAATTTTCCTTTTTTCCAGTTCTCGAAAACGACGAGTCCCCCTTGGATGCCTGGATCATGAAGGTGTGATTCCCACCCCCTTTTTTACGTCTGAATTGCTGCCCCCCCCCTGCCTGTGTGTTCAAGCGTTTTCCCAATGTTTCTGTAACTTTGCTTCCCATTTTGAAGGTCTTCCTTCCCCCTCGACTCCCTGGTTTTGGCCCAACAACCCCGACAAATTTCAAGTTCTTGTCTTTCTTGGGTCAGCACCTTGACCCCTTTCCTCAATCATCCATTGCACCTCTTTAACCTCACGCTTGAAAATATCCAGATAGAGTCCCCTTTTTTTGAGCAGACTTTCCCCTTGAGCGCGAGACTGCCGCTGCGTTCCCCCGCTCTGAAGCGTTGGTCCCCGCTCGCTCTTCAAACTCCCTGTACAAGCGCGGTAAAATACGAGGACACGTGATGTAACTTTCCCTCCTTTTCGTTCCTTTTGTAGGGTAAAGCTCGTTATGATTGTTTAGAGCTTAACGCCCTTCCTCGTTATTAAGGCAAGATCATTGTCTACCAAACCCCCCTACCGAGCAGGCCGGCCTCGTAGGATTTGGTTTAGGCGAAGACCGAATGAGCCCTATGTCAAAGGAGAAAAGTTTTTCCGTCTCTTCTTGTGTTCCATCCTTCCCCCCCCGACCCTGAAACGATTCCAAATTTCCAGCCTTTCTCTTCGCGCTCCCCAAGTTCCGAAGTAGCCCCTTGTTTCCGCACCGCGATCCTTCTCCCCTACATTGTCCCTCGCTTCAAACTCGAGTAATGTTACCTGCCAAACGCTTGCCGCCTTTCACGCCTGTACCGCCCCCTTCCCTTAGGTGCCATTAATACCATTCTCCGCTTCAAACACGCAGTCATTCGATCGAATTTCCCCCCCCCACCTAGTTTGAGACCCTGAACCGTCGCTCTTCGCCAACCCGCCTCAAAAATCCCTGATCAGCAGGGTCAGCGCCTTGCCTTTCCCACCTCCGTTTTTCCCGCCCCCCATGCAGTCGCGCGGCGCATCTTCACAATTTAGTTAGGGGGAGCGAACTGATTCACCCTGCAATTCCGTTTTCGGGCCGAGTTTTGACCAGGTGTGGCCCCTCCCCCCCCCTCAAATTTTTTTTCAAACTTGTCGCTTCTCCATTTTCGCAACATGCTTTTGAAAGAAACCTCACTCTCTTTTTCCATGGATTCCCCCCCCCCCCTTCCCGAGTTGTAAGCCTTATTAGGACCTCCCCGTCTTCAATTCCCCATGTGTGGACGATTCTGCCTCAATGCCTTTACTCTTTTTTATTGTTCCCCTTTCGGGGCCTTCGTTTTCAGAGTCACTCACCTAGTTCTCCCAATCCGCAATTATCCCCCCCGGCTGTTACGCTTGGCATGGGGACTAACGTGCCAAATGTCCCAACATTTGGTGGAGGGCTCTCCATTTTGCGGCCAAAGCACCCACTGTCGTTTCAACCGCTTATTTTTTTCTCCCCTTTTCCCCCAATAGTTTTCACTTTCGGTTTTTCGTGTTGCTGTAGTCGTTGCGTAACATCTTTGAATTGATTTTCTTCCTTGCGGATTTGTTAGTTTCTTGAGGTCCCCCAACGTCTTTCCTTTGTTGGTGTTTTTTCTGTTTTTGGGGGCTGGGTGTAGGTGCTTGGATACCTTCCATTCATGTGGGGGATAACATGTCACGACTTCCTCTTTCTTGGGTGACAAATCTCCGTTTTGCTTTTTGTCCCTTCATGCACGTCCATGGAACCGCCCGACCCCCCCCCCAAAACGATTCCGATAACAGACGTTTCCTCTTTAGGCGGTTTTATTCTGAGCGGCAAACTCCTTAAATGCCCCGTTTAGGCAAAGTCCGAACCATTTCCCCCCACCCCAAAGACGCTTGCTCCCCTTCTGGAATTTCCTTTGACAGCGACCCTTTCAGTACTGCGACACTCCAATTGCTATGGTCCCCCCTTCCCCGATGTACCGCCGCCTCCCTAGAATCCCCTGCGTTTTCTCTCGTCGCGCCATGCAAAGAACAACAATACTATTTCTTTCCCATTCCCCCTGTGTTGTTGTTGACTATCTTTTTTTTTCTCAATTGACAGCGGCGGAGACGTTTTCAGACCTCTCGTCTTCCCCTTCGGCATATGTTTGTGAAGTGTCCGTCTACGCGAGAAGTCTCCTCTTTGACAGGCGTCTCCCTTCATTCTCCAGCCTTCCAGCGTTGGTCGACAAGAGTCCCGTGGCTTTTCCTTTTTTGCCGGCTCGGCATGCCGTTCCCGTTGCACGCTGCTTTCCGAAATCCTGTACCGATGGGACCGCGTTTTGTCCCTGACGACGTTTTGGGTGTCGGCCGGGTTCATGCGGTGACGGCCCGGTTCGCTTTTTGACACGGAGTTTTTTTTTTGCCCCAGGGATTTGTCCCTCCATCAAATCTGCCTGCTGTTTTTTTGAATCCACACAAATCTCCCCACATTTGGCTTGGTTTTTTTAGCCCGAGACATAAAGCAAACTGCCCGGCAACCTGCGACCCTTTGACACCCCATATACACCCCAAGCTCAACCGAGTTCTCACATCTCCTCCCCTACAGCCAAAGTTAACATCCCTTTTCCTCACCCTGGTACCTCCCCGCTAATCAGCACCGACCCAGTATTCGTATTTCAGGCGTGTAGCTTGAAGCGTTTTTGTTCCCCTCCTTTGGCGCCACGGCAAGTAGTCCACACCCAAGGTTGTGGGTTACTCTTATTTAAGTGTTTTAGTTTAAACAGCCAAGCGTACCCCTGTATGGGCGCATTTCTAGCGTGATCTTTCCAAACTTTCCTTTCGTATCGCACGCCGCCCCGGCCAAACTTCCCCCTCAACCAGTCCGTACCCCACCTGCTACTACATCGTCAACCCCCCCTGCTATTTTTTTGTTTCCCCCGAGAATGGTCTGCGAGCGTTCCCCTCTTTCTTGTTGCCCTTTCCAATTTATTTATTTTAAGTTTTCCGGTTTCCGTTTTAATTTTATGTGCAGAGCCCTTTTCCCCAAGCGTTTGAATGACCCCACAGTTCACCTTAAATCAGTAGCATGATTTCCGAAGGGTGTCATCAAAAGAAGTTGAGTTAGTCGGCCGCCCCTCCTCACGAATGTTGGCACTCAGTCTTGATTTCTGCCCGACCACGCGAGATATTCCTCCTTTTGTCTGCTTCCGGTGTATGAACCAGTCTTCGCAATTGGTGCAGTGTTTTTTGGGGATGGCTTGCAACCCTCTTTGAGCAAAATTATTTTTTTCTCTGTCCCGCTCCTACTCTGGAGACTGGTTGAGAATTTGACAAAGATTTCTGCCGGAGTTTGAAATGACCAAGGCTTCCCCTTTACGATGTGGCCGAATTGCGCTTTGCGCTTCGCCCCTTCATGTCCAGGCGCGGAGCGAGGGTGAAATAAGTGTACTTGTCCAACATCCTCTCTTGTGACACTCTTCTGTCGCACCGGGCTGGTTTTTTACGGGTCTTCTCCTGTTCTGCTTTTGCTTCACCTCGAAAACCCCTTTGCGATTGGCAAACCCTTTCGCAGGGATTCTCGAAACCTATTCTTTTCCCCGCCGCCTTTTCTCGTCGGCGATTTTTATCAACGCCGGGACTCGGTGATTCCACAATACATCTCGTATTTTCCCGACGCAGATCGAGTTCCCTTTCAAGGTCCTCGGTCTTGCCCGCGCGGGCAGTTTGCCTCTAGCTGTTTTACCCTTTCCTTTCATCGGTCCACTTCCGTTTGCTTGGCTCGGTGTTAGTCTGATTTGAGTTTTCGGCGGATATTTTCCTGTGCTGTTCCCCCCTATGCCCAGGTATGCTGGGATTCACTTTTGGATTTTAAAATTCGGTGCAAAGGCCGAGGACTTCCTTTCTTTTTGTTTTGCCCTTTCACTTGGTTCTTGAAAGTCACGACCTAACAATGATTCCAGGGACCGCCGGTCGTTCCCTGCCAAATTGAATTATTCCCCATCATTTGACGTTGTTTTTTTCAAATTCCATGCACCTTAAAAGGTGTGTTACTCCCCCCTTCTCTCCCCTTTCGAGGGTATTTTTCAGATCGTGTTTCGCTGTACACCCCACTGCTCTTAAAATGGGTTAGGGTTGAACCCCCCCAGTTTCGTTACACCCTTTATCATCCGCCCGCTACCTATCCATCGCAAGGCACAATTGCTGTAGTCGAGACCGTCCATCTTCGATTTCCGTATTTACGTGATTGACGCCCTCTTTTCACAGGTTGGCGCGACTTTTTCTATCCCACTTGGGTTCTTGGTTCACGCCCGTTTACACCTGGTCTTTCCACCACCAATTTCTTATAACAAAAACGTAAGAAGGCGTGCGTTGGGACCCTTTTGAGTTCTTGAAATACCAATTTACTTCGAGCATTTGACACGCATGTTCGCATCTTCTTGCCATTCAATGTTTGCCTAGTGCCCTCACCTCCGTGTATTCGTTCACCATTTTTTTGAGGGGACTAAACTCCATGTGCTCGCACAAGTTTATGTTTATGGTACCCCGTCTTCCCAACTGCAGTTGGGCGACCCCAGAATCATCTCGCCAGGCGCGTTTCTTGAGGCCCCCGCCTCGGTCCATCCAGCTCCCATTCTGCAATTGTTTCAAATCCATCCGTCTCGTTTTTCGCTTACTTCCTTTTCCTCATGCAGGTCGGTTATTACATCATCAAACGACTTGTCGCCTTCCCGTACCTCTTGATGCCTTTTAATTTGCGTATTGCACGCCTTAGCCGCGCCTCTCTCGGGGTTTCTTTGTTGGAGCAACTTCGGGCATGGCCGAATTTGACACTTTCTGTGTTGTTCCGCACACTGCCGCCAACCTTCCGACCCTTCCACCGCCGAGGCGCTGCCCAAAAATTCAATGTCGTCCCGTCCCCCGTTAGAAAGTTTTCCTAGTATGGTTGTGGTGCCAAACCCAGCCTTTTTGTTAGAAACCTGCGCGTGTCCCCGCGACACACGCTTTACGCGTTTAATGCATATACAATCATCCTTCCCCTCCGTCCGGAATACGTCGGTGAAGGCCTTTACACCACAAGACCGGCAAGTGATTGCAGTAAGGCCATGCGTCGAACGCCATTCCACATCGGGTGTGTGCTTGCGCAAAGGACTTTTTAGGAGTATTAAGGCGGCCGGGAATCAAGTTCTGTTTAGCCGCCTTGTTTTCCCGCCACTCCTCTCTCTCAGCCCAAGCCCGGTAAAGGCACCTGGTCATTTGCCAATCCAAAAACAAATTCCTTGCGCCCCGTTTTTTTTCTTTTACCTTTGTCGGTTCAGTTCTTTTGTCTTTGAGCCGTTCCCGTCCACCTCTCGGCCACCCCCCCCCCCCCCTTCTTTTTTTTCCAACTCCTTTTCCTTTTTTGCAGATCATTTTAGAAACCGCATCCACACGTCGGCCGCACCCTCGCCTTGGTCTTCTCTGTCACTCTACGTTGTCTGATGAAGTTCTGTATCTTTGACATCACGGCCACTCAGCCACTCACTCAAACAATTTTCAACAAAACCCTTCCCCCCCCCGCATGAGGTGCCGACTTCAATAAT
>Ga0179593_1655474_pt1 | contig 17750 bp, 21 predicted proteins | sample CZODoug2_1_08_16_FD_185931 | JGI IMG/M metagenome (GOLD analysis project Ga0179593, IMG submission 185931) | Vadose zone soil fungal communities from Angelo Coast Range Reserve, California, USA - CZODoug2_1_08_16fungal (PacBio error correction) | ecosystem: Environmental > Terrestrial > Soil >... | reverse complement strand
CCCCATTTACCGGCCAGTTGGTTTTTTGAGAGAAGGTACTCCCCATTGTAGCTCCTTTCTCTCCCCCGACATATTAAAAAATCGATCTCATAGTCATCTACACAGTTCCCCAAATTTTCTTTTTTTTTTTCCCTTTCTTAAGAACCCGAGACACATGCGCGTCCCCCCCACAGCGCTTTTTTCCCCCTTTTTTTTTATCAAATTTCATATCTTGAACCTCTTCCGTTAGAATTTCCTGCGCGCGGTTTAAGACCTCTTCTTTTTGAATACCCCTGAAAATGGACGAGTAGGCACTTTCCCCATAGAAACACGCCAGTTTTTTCTTCTCAGTCAGTCCTCCGCCTGTTGTTCTCCCCCCTCCCTATGCTCTTGCCCCGGAACTTCAGTACCCTTTCTTTTGCCTTAGTCCCCTCGCCCTTTCCTGAAACCAGGGAAGGCAAGTCCCCCCGGTTCCCTTTTCTGAGTCCCCCCACTCGCCCCCTTTTCCCTTCGGAAACCCTCGCCGGCATTTTTCTTTTTTGCACTAGATCTCCTCCTCTGCCCTTCCTAGATGAACGGAGCTAGCTTCTTTTAAATGTTGCGACAGTAATATTCACAGACGCCTTCCCTTCTTTTCGTCTTTCAGATCCTAGTCCTTCTTTTGTTCCCCAAACTCCTCTCCCACAAATTCAAGAAGATTCACTAAGTACCGGAAAAAACAATTGCTTCCCCACTGCCCCCCCCTTCGAACCCCTCTATTCCATTACTGTTGATATGAACCCTCATTCCCCAGACTGATCAGCCCCCCCCGATGAGAGATGCCATTCTTCCAGTGATTCGTTTCTACTGAACCTTTCCTATTCCCCAATTCTCCACATTTCCGGAACGCCAACCCCCCCTCTCTCACCCCTATGCACGAACATGATGCTGAAGCCAATTTTTTTAGCAGAACTCCTTTTCCCCGCTCCTTGTCCGCCCTTTCCTTCAATCTACCCCCTTTCCCCTCGGCCGAAATTTAATAGCCTTCACTTATCCCCCCTTCTATGATACCGTAATCCGAACGCCTCCTTCCCCCCAATTTCCCCACTTCCGCTTCACAAGTCCCCCCAGATTAAAAAGAGTGCCTCCACCTTCCTTTCAAATCGAAACTAAGAGACCTTCAGTTTCCTTAGGTCCAGTCCTCTGCCCGATTCATTTAGCACTCTCGTTTCCTCCCTGTCCCTTCCAGTGTATTCTCGCCGTTTCTGCCTTCTTTATTCTTTCAACTTTCCGACTTTTCTTCCCCCTTCTTCCCGTTTGAGAACATCTTAGCTCTCCGTCCTCTTTCTCCCCTCCAATATTCATGACCATGAGCACCTCCCCCTGACGTATTTTTCAAAGCCAGCCTTTTTTGCGGTTCCGTCCAGCCCTTTTTTTTTTTTTTTTTTTTTTTCCCCCACCCAGGGTTGGCTAAAACCTTTTTGCATTTCGATCTTTTTTCGAGCTCCGCTTTTTAGGGACCCCCCCCCCGTTTACGCTTTTGATAACAGGGCATCCCTTCTACTACCCTTTCTCTGCGTCCTTTAGGTAGCCCTTCTATCCGGTATATAGCTTTTTTCGGATTTCTACCCCCCGTGACTGGCGCATATTCCTTTCCCAAGAATACCTTCAGCGGGCGAGCTAGGCCCTACGGTAGATTTTTTTCCTTCTGTTTTTGAAGGATTCCACGGCACCGAATTTGATGTGTCCTGCTTTGATGATCCGCCGCCGGTTACGAGCCCTTCCTTCCCGTTTTGATGAATTTCTTTCATATGATTTCTCGCTCTTTTCTCTTTCCTTTGCTCGCCTTGATACTAACCCCAAGATGAAATAAGGATTGACTGAGGTGTTGACGTAGCGATTTTAGACGATTGTCTTGTTTTCACCTTTTTTCAGGCGGACTTTATTCTCCCCGCTCGTGCTCATTTACTTCCCCAAGTTTCAGAATCTGTGCTCCCTCCCCCCCCTGAGCTTTTTCCTCCGGAATGCTTCTTTGACAGCACACGAATGTTTCCCTCTTTCCTCCCCCTTTTCTAACCAGGTTGTTGTTTTCTCTCCTCCTCTCTCTGCGCCCCTCCCCTTGTCTTTTGCCTGTCCTCCATTCAGACTTATCCCTAGCTTTTTTTTTTTCGCTTTCCCTTTTTTTTTGTCAGACCCTCTCACCGCCTGACGGAGCCCCCTATTTCGTAGATGGAAGCATTGCCAAAATTTTGACCTTTGCCCCCCCTCTTTTTTTTCCTCCAGTCCTCCACAGCCGTCAAATAATCCTTTCATTTATAGACTCTCGCGCATTTCCGTTACACTTCTCTGAATCTTGGATAAGAGAAATACTCTTTCTGAAACCCCTCACTTTTTAACTTCACGGATGACATGATGCCCCCGAACTTCCTCCTCCTTCTCCCAAGGATACTCAAGCCTTTCAAGGCACTCTTCACCGTGCGAGTAAACCTTTCCCATACACCTTCTTTTTCTTGCCAAACTTAGCCGTAAGAAGCACCCTTTTTCCCCGGATATTCCACCGACACTTCCTCCTCCCTTGATATAATTCCCAGAATATCTCCCAGGCAGAGTTTCATGTGCTGCCCCCCCCCCTCTCCCGCTTATTCTTCTTCGAGCATTCTCACCTGCTTGCCCAGACGTAAAAATGAGTATGTTTCTCCAGTTCTTTGTTCCTCGAAGCATCTTCCCTTGTGCCTTTGCCCCACAAAGGTTAAACTGATAAAGTATAGTCTTCTTTTTTTTTGGCATCAGCACCCCGAAGACCCTTTAAAACTTCGACCTTTTCCCAACCTAGGAGATACCGCCCCTTTTTTTTTTTTGTTTTTGTCTTCAAACCGGGTCCAGTATTTGATATCTCCCTCCAATCCCTATCTTCTTCAACCTCTCGCTACCTCGTTTCCCCCCACCTCTCCCCACCTCACGCGCCCTATTATCCCCCTATTACGCCCCCATACACTATTTCATCCCTCTTCTTCCTTCCCACTCTCCCTTCCCCTCCCATACCCCTCTACCCCCCCCCCCCTCTATCCCACCCCTCCTGTACACCACGCTTCTCGTCCCTCACTCACTATGACTTCCTTTTACATTGTATCTTCAACCACCCCCTCCCCCAACTTGCCTCCTCCCCTACCTACCCCCTTCCTCGCGTCCATTCGTAACATGCTGTATCCCCCCTTGATTCCTTTTCTTTTTCAATCAAGCCTTAAAGCGTTGGCAGACCTGTCACTCTTTTTAGATAACCTCCCCCCCCTTTGGAAATTTGAGAGGAGAACTTTGCCAGGGAGTTTCTATTGAACCCTCTCCGTTAGACTTTCCCCTCGCCCTTCTTGCAACCGTCTCCTTAAAGTCTAGTCGATATGGGTCCCCCCCCCCTTTTGCCGTCTAACGGAGAAAAGCTGAACTTCCAAGCGCCTCTTGCAATCATTTCTTTGACCCTGTCTCCCGAAAGACTCTGCCATGGACTTAAGTAGCTCCCTTCTTCACGTCCCCTTCCCCGTCCCTATTGAGTTTCAGATTTCCTCTTTGTTTTACCCCCGGAAGGTTTCTAGTTTTTTTCTTTTTACACACGCACATTTTGCCTGGAAAGCTCGCCTCATCTCGTTTTTCGACTTTTTTGACGCATTGAGGAAGTCCAATGGTTCTCCCCCCGGTCCACAAGAGCCGGAGTTTTAAGATTCAAAATTTTTCCCCCGCCTTCCCCGCCACCCCCCCCCCCTTTGAGAACTGGTCTATCAAAGAGCATCCCGACGCGCCCCCCCATCAATGCTTTTTTTTTTCCCGATTCCCTGGGGGTTCTTTATACAATACTTCAGAGTCGAAGTAGAAGGTCCGAGTCACACTTGAGTACAGTCATTAGTTTTGTTGACTTGCAGGCGCTTTTTCAGGTTTTTTTTCTTCCGACCAAACGCCAGACTGCACTACTTTCCTTTAAACCTGAATGTTTCGAGCCCGTAATAAGGACTTTTCCACCTGACTTTTTCAAAAAATCTGACCGCATCTTTCCTTGGTACCCACCAGCAAATCTGAAGATTTTCTCTTCAAATAGCCCTTTTTTATGTCTCCCCCTCCTACCGATAATTCTCCTCCCTTTTAGAACTTGTTGAGCCCTTGTACACTATCCCTCATAACCCGTTTTTTGTTGAAATAATATGAAAGGATATAAGGCCCTGAACCCCCCCCCAGCTAGGATACTGGCACCAACCCTGTCCCCCCTTTGAAGCCCCGTATGGTCTCCAACGCATCTTACACTCATCTCTTCCTCCGCGCCCAAGTAGAACTCTTGGTCCTTTTTTTCTTTCTTATTCCGAAGCCGACTCCCTCACTTGTTGTTTGCAAAGAGTTCCCAACGAAAGCAGAAAGCTTTTTTTTTTTTGGACACTTTTTTAATGCCACGCCGAACAGGTTTTCTTTTCTTTCCGTCTTTTCTCCTCCTGAACTCCGGAAAAGTCCCGACCCTTTCTCACCGTTAGACCCCCCGCATAGACCAGCCCTTTCAATTTATCTATATTTTACCTCGTGTTGCGCCCACTTTCCAAGTCTAGGATTGGCACATGCTTCGATGCGTTTCCTCAGATTCTACCGCCATATTCAAATAGCTTGAGATTCCCCCCCCCACCATTTTCACCACCTCCCCCCCAAGTCTCTTGGCATATTTTTAGCCTCGATGACTGCTTTTTATCTGCGAACGGGAATAACCTTTTCTTCCCTTTTTAAATACTAATGTTTTTACCTAGATAACGCGACTACGTCTTTTGTCAACCTCTTCCTTTTGTCCAAAATCTCCTGGAGAGTAGGAGCATTTGCATGAACGTTCCGTTATGTCCCCCGTTTCTATTTTTTTCCTTCTTCAGAAGTTACAAGAGTTTTCTCCTTAGCAAAGCTCTGTGTTTTTTTGTGTTTTTTTTTTTTACGAAATTTTTTTAGCGATAGCTCAGTCCCCGTACCGCGTTTCCCCTTTTATCACCACCCTACTTTTCTTCCTCCAATACAACCCCCCCATTTTTTTGGTTTTGAACGAACCATACAGAATTTCCCCTACTGAAGGATCTTTAAATAGCGTTAAGTTGCATAGATAACTCCTCCCCCCTCCGAGATCCCTGACCCTGGCGCACGTTCCCAACGACTTTTCAAGGACCATCCTCTTTCTCGCCGCCCTCTCTGCTTTCCCGGATCTTTTTTCTTGCCCCCCCCTTTTTTCCCCCGGAAACATCCTCTGACTCCCGAAGTCCCCCCCCAAGGAAAAAAATGGAAGACCCCCCCCCTACAACCAACAGAATTTTTCAAACCCCCCCAGCATACACGACGAGACTGATGTGAGCTTCAACTCATTGGAGCCGTAACAACCTGTAACTGATTGCTTCCCCCCCCATGGCTGATACACACGTCCTCCTTTCTTTAAGTCACATCGAAATCTTTTCCCCCTTTCCTCCTCACACACCTCCCCCCTTCTCCCCCCCCCAGGCCTCCCACCATTCTTCTGCGAACCCCCCCTTAGAGCCCCCTGCGCGCTGCCAGCCCCATTTCGCCAGTTTCGCGTGTAACGACCCCTATTTCCCCTCTACCTCATTTCCCCTCCAATTTGCTTAACCTGAGGACTACTCCCCCTATGCCCCCCTTAGAAGAGCTGAATTACTGAACGCAATATCCTCACTGAGCCCCCCGAATTCCTATTAACTTGTACTTATATCTCCCCCTCCCTCCTAAGTTCTGAAAAATTTTTCCCATTAAGCCTCGACGACAGGCGTCCACCCCCAGTTCCTCCACTTCGCCTTCATTTCTCCCAAGACATTGAGAAGTAATCCTGCATTGCCCTAGGTCACATGTGATTTCCTCCCTTCGTGAACTCCCAAAAGTTTAGACCCATCGGGCTTCGTGCCCAGTATTCCCGTTGACCCGAAGCCCTCCTCCCCCCTAGCTAGTTTAGTCCTTCAATAAAATACGCCAACTTTCCCCTTCCCATACTTTCCCCCTAGCCAAAGAGGTTAACTGCTTACGCCTTTGGAGGCTGCTTACCCCTCACAAACATCAGTGGCTTTTTCCCATGTTACTTGAAACATCGGCTTTGAAGAGTCTAGCCTTTCCTATCTAACGACCAAGAACCCCTACTTCGCCTTATCTATTCCGAGTTCATTCCTGTCCCAGCTGCATCACTCTAGGAACATGCGGCTTGCTCGCAGCCGGTGGCTAAATGCAATAAGGGAGTACTTCATGCTTATCACCCATTCCGTATTCTCCTATGCCCTCACTCACTTCTGCGCGACGGATTGCTGCTCTCCTCCGTAACATGCGAGTTGGGTTGAAATTCCTCGCTCACCTTAATATCATAGCCGATGACTCTGTAACCTTCTCCTTCTCCTCTTTTCAAGAGCATCTTAGAATCGGTCTTCCCATTTTTGAGTTTCCCCTTTTCCGCTCTCCTCTCCCTTGTTAGTAACTGCGGTACCTCTCGTTTCTCCCCCGTTTGTCCTCTCTGGATGAGAGTGGAACTCCCTCTCTTTTCTTTCTTTCATCTTCAACCCGCCGGCAAACCTTAGCGTTTTTTCTCCTCCCTTTTCCTTTCCTTTTGAACAAGCCTTCGTAACTTTGAAAAAGACTCTCCTCACATTGCCGACTCCTTTCCCTTTTTCATGATCTCGACATCACACGAATTGTTTTCAACTCTGACGGAGGACCTTCCCTACCGTTATTTTGATGAGAGATGATCCCTCCCTTTCTCTTACCATAGGTTAGTCCATCTTCAGTCGAGTACTCTAGCTTTTTTCTCTACTCTTCCATTTTTTTGAAAGGTTCCTTTTTTTTGTGCAAAAACCCGCTGTCCCCTGCTTCCTCCTCACCTGGTTCCGCTGGATAGAAACAAAGCACCTGGATTTTTCCCCTGAATCCCCCAAACAGTTTCTCCTAATTCTCTCGCAGCCCTTCCCGGCCTTCTAACCAGGAGCAGGGATCTGGAAAGGACTATGCCCCGGCGCAATCTCACTGGACCCCGGCCATGCAAGAGAGTCCCTTCGCGGCGTTGTTTTTTCCCTCTCTTTCTTTCCCCCCTTACAGTCAGGCGGTCACAGACAAAGTACGTCCTCTCTTAACCCCCCCTCTTTCCCAAGTCAATCAAGATCTTAAACTCCCTCCTTCAGTCTAAGTTATTATTCCACCGCTATCTTTCTTTTCCCCCCAGACCGCCGAATGGTGTACGCCCATTATCCTCTACCTTTTTATTTTTACCACCTTTACTGCGAAGAGCCCCATGTCGTGTTAGCCTTTCTCCATCACGTAGAGTATAAATTGCTGGAAACGTTGCTCCTCAGCATTTTCTCCCTTCCTAAATTAGCCCCCGAGCGGCTGCCCCATTCATTCTTTATCCCCTCCTAAGGATAGAGAGATTCTTGAACGATCCTTCCCCCTCCCTGCCCAGAGTCCCTTTAACCCCTTCTGTCCGTATAGACTTGCTCCACGCGGTTTCCCCCCAAAGGTTCTGATTGTTCCCCCCCTGGAACCCCGAGAGGGATCCAAGATGTTCGCCGCATTTCCTCCTCCCCGAAGTAAAGAGGAGGTGGCACCTCCAACTTCCGAAAACCTTTACACACCCCCTCCCCCTCGCAGCACTTCCCTTTTTCTTTCCTCCTGATTTCTAATAGAATGGCAACAACTTCACTCTTCCCGGACCCATGGGAGCTCTTACGTCCGTACCTATGAATCTTCCAAGTTTCCCTTGAGATTCTTGCGGAAGATATTTGCTAAGTGAATTTTAATCTCGCTGTTGTTCCTTCCCCTCCTGAGTTTGCGTTAAATGAACCTTTTTGCCTCGACTTCGCTTGTCAAGTACTCATTCAACTCCCCATAAGCTCCTCTAATTGTCTTTTAGATTGACTTCTCGCCCTTCGACCCAGAGACCGCTGACACCGATGTGTCGGTTAATTCACCTATGGCTTCAGCCCCCCTCTGAACGTCGGCCCTTTTTTGTGTTTTCTAAGCATGAGAAGTCAGCTCCTGAGTCTTTTCGCCCGGCCCCACCTTCCAGTTGTATTTTTGACATTTCAGCGTTCCCCCCCATAGGCCAAAAATTCCCGACTCCCCTGCGCTCTCGGGATCCCTTCTACATTTAGACGCGCTCCCGTTTGAGAGTCCAATCGTCAGAGTTTTTATACAAGATGTAGACCCCCGAGTCTGTCCTTCCTTATTGCTTGAAAAGCAATTCAGGGGCTCGGTGCTTTGAAGTTCGTTGCCCCCCCCCTTTTTTTTTTCCCTTCCCTCGAATTTCGAGACCATCCCCGTCCCTTTTCTGCTTGATACTTACCGCTCCTGCCTGACCTTGAATCAAATAGCGGCATTTCTTCTTACTTTTTCACCCTCAAAAAATGCTCTTCCTATCATTATGTGGTTGCTTTCTTATTCTCCTCTCTAATTTGGGCTTTTGCGCCCTAGCTACTGCGCGCGTCTTTTCCATTACTTCCCCCCCCCCTTTCCGTTTCCTCGAGGCGCATTCCCCTCTCAACAGACTTCGCGCTGACTATCCTTCCGAGACACTTGTTCCTCCTTTTACCCCCCCTTCACCTAACATCTGCAGTAAATGCAGGCCCTAAGCTCTCCTTCTTTGACAATTCAATCTCGACGGTTGGACGCGACAACTGCTTCCGTCCCCTTTTTTCCTTCTCCTGTTCCCCCCCCCTTCTTTTTTTTTTTTTTTTTTTTTTCTTTTATCGAGAGAGATGCCCCCCAAGGCCTTTTTTCTTGGACTGATTTTCCCTGGATGAAACCCCTCTGTTTTTATATTGCTGACCCTGACGCAGTAGGACCCATTCTTTCTCCCTTTCGCGACCCCCTTATTTCCACTGACACTATTGTGCAAGCAGTCCAATTTTTCTTTTCATTTTTACTAAGTACCTTTACTTTTTTTTTCTGTGACCCAACTTTACCGCTCAGGATTGCCTTTTTTTTTTTTTGACGAGTCCCCCCCCCAGATTTCCACCTGAAATATACCCACTTCTTTCTAAACCAGTCTCCACTTAAGTGTCCTTCTTTAAGTCCCATCGAGACCCATTTTTCTCGCGTCCCGTTGACCCGAAAATCGTCTCCTCAAGTGTACGCTTTGCCCGTAAGTCCTTGACTTTATCCAGAAGCATTGTCATCCGCCTTCCCTTCCCCCCATGCACTCCCTAACTTGTTTCCCTTACATGTACGATTTTTCCTTTCCCTTTCCTTCCTCTAAAGAACTCCACGGGACTTCCTTGGATCGTTCTTTAATTATCGCCCTTCCCCCCTTTTTCTTTTTTCGTCCCCCCACTCTTTTTATCGCTTTGAGATAAATCCATTATATTGCCTCCCCCCTTGCCGTTTTTTTATAGGTTGATCATATGATCCTGATCTGCTTCACGCTGGCTTTCCCTTCGGCGCATTCCTAGAACAATCGAAGAAATAGGATTTCCGCAGTTCGTCCCCCTGCTGACTTTTCCCACACTTTTCAGCGTTTCGATAGAACAGAAGAATTTTTCCCAACGCCCTTCCCTCCCAAAATTTTTCATCCCATCCCACTCTTTTTCCCTGCCTTGTCCCCCCCCCAGGAAACACCATGCGCCTTTTATGTGCTTTTTCCCGCTGACTTCAAGCTGAGTCCGCCGTCCATTAATTGTATTCCCTTGCCCTCTTCTGGATTTTTTTTTCCCCACAATATCTTCTGCCCTTCCCCCCAGAGCCCCTACATTTGTCCTTTAACACCCCTTTTATGGCTCTTATCGCTGAAGCAATGCATCGTCTGCTCCTCCCCCCCCCCTTCCCTTTAGTTTTTCCCCTTCTCTTGTGTACCTTTCAATCTGCTCTCCCCTGACGCCTGTAACCTTGTCTGGCGATCCCCCCATACTTCTGCTGTTCTTTTTGCACCCCCACGAAAGCCCTCTTCCCCTAAAATTCGCCTTCCCTCTCTTCTTCACCCCCTTCCCCTCTTCAATATTTTTCCGCCAGGAATCTCCGAACCCCCTCTCCCCTAGTTTTTCCCCTCTCTCCGCCAGAGTTAAGCCCACGCCTTGTCGGCTTTTGACCCTCAGTTTCATAGCCTCCTCCTCTCCCCGCCCCCCTCCCTTCCGCATTGCTTTTACCGTTTTCTAGAACTGCAAAACGTTTTCTCCCGTCATTATTTTCTTCCGGATTGCCTTCGCCGAACTATTTTCTCGCGGTAGCCAGACCCCCCCCCACTAAGCCCCAGAATTCTCCAGTAAAGAGCGCTCCCCCCCATTTCTTAGTTTTTCCTTCGAAGACTTGAGATGCAGCTTTCCCCGAACCACCCCGCCCTTCTTCGATGAAGATTAGATAACCTCTGCCCCTCCGTCGAGACTTGCTCCCCCCCCTCGCAAGTCCGCCCTCTCTCCCCGACCGTTTACGTCGACGTATACTGACCGATTCAAGCGAACAATTTTTTTCCCAGCCCGGTGTTCCACCCTTCTATCTTTTCTAGATGTCTTTCATTAACCATGCTGTTCAACTTTTTTCCCCCCTCCTGCCTTTTTTTAATAAATGACGGACGGCTGGTTCGGTTAATCTTTCCTTTTGAGCTTTTTTTTGACTGAGTAACTTTCGCAAGACTTCCCTTGCCTCCCTCGACGCCTCCCTTTCCCAGTTCTTAAGAGATAAGATCTCAGCTGCCATCTAATTCCTTCATTCCTTTCCCTTCTTTCTTTCCCCCGCCCCCCCCCCTTCTTATAAATGTGGAGAAATGAGGTACCCCCCCTTGCGGCGGGGAGATATATATGCAATTATGTTACTCTTGATGTGATTGTCCTCTCGGAGCCCCTTCCACTTCCTGAAGTTCGGAACCTTTCTGCTTCCCCTATTCCCCACTTTTCTTATTTCAATTAGAAGCTCTTTCCTCCCAGTTTCTTATTTCCCGTAGTGACTTCTACTCCCCCCCTCCATTTTTATCCTCTTCAAGAAATCTTTATTTCATACTCTGTTGTTATGCCCCGGACGGTCTGAAACATGTCTTCTCTGTCCGAAGCACCACTTACCCCTTTCTAGTTTCCCCCCCCCCTCCTTCCCCCCCTCTCGCCTTTCTTTTCAGATAAGGTGTTAGAATATGCAAAAGCTCCTTATTCTTCCGGTTTGTAGAAGATCCCCAAAGACTCGTTTTACGATCGCCCCCCAACCTTCCCCATCCCTTTCCTTTTCCTCTCTCCGCATCTGCTACATCAGCTACCCTTTTTTCTCGGATCCTTTCATATGAAAAGAAACCCTCAATATAAAATTTACTTTACCGTTTCATTTCTTACCTACGCTTTGCTTTCTGATTCCTCTCCTTAGAAGTTCAAGGTCCATTCTTAGAAGGCCCTATCAACACCCCTCGCATTCCCTCCACCCTATATTGGACCCCCCCTCCCCCCGCCGCTTTCAGTTTTTCTTGCTTTTTTCCCCGTCTTCTTTAGCAACGTGACTGTTCGAAATTCTCAAGACTAGATAACTAATGCGTTGTTCCCCCTGCCGGCGCCTCAGGTTCCCCTTTTTTTAGGCATGTGTTTCGCCCCGACATCCTACCTTCTTCATACCGGCACTTTCTTAGACCGAGGAATTGAGTTCTACCGCGCGCTTTTTCCCGAGCAATTCGCTCAGCCTGAGCCCCCTTTTTTTACCCCTCCAGCCGGAGGTTCGGCCCACTCCTCCTCCAGCTCTCCCCCCCCCTCCCTTTTTGAACTTCCCAGGCCAGAGGAAGTTTATGTGGCCCCTTCCAAAGTTCTGACTCCTTTCCGATTTTTTGCCCTACACAACTGAAGTTTATTTACCCTTTCCTAAACAGTTTCCCTTCCCAAGGAGTTGATCCCTGTCCCCTTAACTATACCGCAAGCCATACGCCGATCCTTTGCTGAGTCCTTCCCTGCTAATTTTCCCCACCAGCGCAAGAAGCGTTTACTTTTCTTTTCCGCCCCTTTCGCAGACCCCTTGAAAGGTGTTTTCTTTTCGATTCCCGGCCCGAGGTACTCGGAGTTTCTCGAGACTCCCCCCCCCCTTTTTTTTTGCCGGACGAAATTATGAAGTCGAGTTAGTACCCGCCCCCCTCGAGATTTCTTGAAGTATGTTTCCCCTTTCTCTGACCCCTCTCCCTTCTCTATTTCGGATATGACACTTTTTTCACGCGCCAGGCCTCGCGACCCCCTTTTTTTTGTTATCCTTTTGCATAGCGCTCTATGAGTGCTAATGTTTAGAATGCCCCTTCTATTTCTGGCCCCCTGGTCCCTCACTTGGGGAAACTCAAAGGATTATTCCCACCCCACTGTCAGATACTGGAGTAGCGCAACTCGTTTCCCCCCCCGCTGCGAACGTGCTTCACGGAGCATATCTCGGATCAGTCACCATTCCTTTATTTCCCCAATATTCCGACTTTTTAATTTTTTTTTTGCGACCTCGAGGGAGTGATTGCTTTAAGCTGAGGCAACGTTTTTTTCTCTTTGTCCGTATTTTGCTTTTGAAAACCGTTTTTTTATTTGTTCCGTTTTTCGTCAAAAAGCCCTCTTAGGAATCGCCCCCCCCCCCCCCCCCCCCCCCCCCCCAACCCCCCAACCCCACCTTTTCTTTTGTAGCCTACGATAAGATGATTTTTCCTCTTCTTCCCCCCTGATTTTCATCCATCTGAGAAAGAGCCCTTCGGAAGGACGATCCCTCCTCCGCAAAATTTTTTTCCCAACTCGTGACCCCCCCCCCCCAACGGCAGAAAAAAACACAAAAACCTGACGCGGGACCCATGAAATGACACAAACCCTACCAAAAGAAAATTTTTTCTGGGAGCGTCTTGAGTTCTGAGGGGACCCAACCCTCCTTTAGCAGGGGGGTTGACGGTGAGGGACCCCCCAAAACCATCCCCGGTACAAACAAACAGCCGAAGTCCACCTCACAAGAATACAGAAAGTTCCCCAACAAGACCACGAAGGAACTCAGCCTCTGTTCCACTATTCCCATATTCCCTCCCTCACACCCCAGTCTTTTTCTCCCGTCCTTATTCTCTATCCATCCTTCACCCACCTTCCCCCCCCCACGCCCCCTCACGACGTTGCCGTTCTCATATCCCCCCCTCTTCTCATCCCCCCCCCTATCTTCTTGCACCCCCACCCCCTCTCTACCCTCCGCGCCCCACCTCCCGTCCCCCCCCTTCCCCCCCTTAGTTCCCTTCTCTTTTACCCTCCTGACCCACCCGGTCTCTATTCACCGACATCTTTCCATTCCAACACACCCCGCTGTCTCCCGGCCCCCTTCTTATCCCCCCCTTCCCACTCTCTCCCTTCCATATCTCAGTTCTCCACTTCCCGTCCCTCCCGCACCCTCCTCTACCCCATTCTACCCCTTCTCCTGCGCAATCCTCCCTCACCTGTCTCTTGTCTCTCTCCTATCCCTCCTCCTTCGTCCTCGCCCTGACCCCATCCTTCTCTTCCCCTCCCCTCCGCCTACACCTCCCCCACATTTCCCATTTCGCTTCTTTCCAGCTATAACTCCCATGGCCTCCCTCCTGTACCTCCCAATATCTCCACCATCCTCCCTCTAAACACGGAACTTGCCATACCTTTCCAGTTGCAACCTTCCAACCTTCCCCAACACCGTCCATTTATGACCCTAGCCATGATGTTCATGTGTTTGTTCCCGAGACCGTTTCATGCCGACCTCCTGCGTGTTTGTTTTTTTTGTTTTTTGTTTTGTGGTTTTGTTTTTTTTTTTTTTTTTTTTTTTTTTGTGACTTTTTTTTTTTTTTTTTTTTTTTTTTTTTTTTTTTTTTTTGTTTTTGTTTTTTGTTTGCACGACATTTAGACTGGCCGATTCCCCCGTATACGCAATTTTTCGCCTCCTTTTTAAAATATTTTGAACGAACGGCCTATCCTAGCAGACCCCCCTGTCCCGCCTACAGGTGATTTTTCCCCCCCCCTTAATACTCCTTTCTTTCATTTTTGCATGTCCCTAGCTATCCCCCATGAACCCTCTCTTTCCAGTTTCAAAGATCTACGTGTTTTTTTGAGCGACCCTCGATGGAATTTCGCATTCGCGAAGACCCCCCCCGGTATACTAGCGAAAGCAGGCACCCACTTAAGTCCCCCCTTTTTTGTTCCCCCCCCCCTTTTTGCAATGTCCGCATGAAGTTATTATTTCTCTCCCTCCTCGACCATCGCCTTTGCCGGTCTTCTTATGACAACTCCTTTTATCTCCCTCCTCTCATTGGGACTTACTCTTTTCGCCTTTTTTTTGTGATCCTCCCTTACGGCTAATTCTTAGGAATAATTTTTTTCTCCCCGTCCCATGTTGACGTCCCAAGTGCCCTCCCCCCCCCCCATACCCCCTCAGCGCGTGGAAACCACAGTTCCCAATCCCTTTTTCTTTTTCCTATTTTTGTCCCCCTCCCGGAGACTTGCGGCGACGACGGAATCATACCTCCTTTTCCTCCTTCAATTGTAGGAACGCGACGTTTAGATATCGTCTTGTTTGTCGCAAGATTTTCCCATTGTTTCATTCCATACTCAGCTTTTTCCTAGACCTAGTCGCACTGAGGCCCTTTTTTTTCTTTCATCCCCTTTGCGCATTTCTCTTACAGGACTATCCCGTTCCTCCCTTTTCCACCGGACCCAGGAAGAGTAACTTTATTCGTGATCTTTACCGGGTATACGAAATCCCCCCCACGGGTCTCCGCTAGATTATCATCACATTCTTTGCCCCCCCCCCCCCCCCCCCCCATTACTTGCATTTTCCCTGAACCGGGCTTTTTTTTTTTCAGGAGCAATCGCTCCCTCCTGCCTTGCCCGACAATGTTAGACTTCTGTCCCCCCCCCGTAAGGCACTTAGGATATTACAGACTCCATCTCTAACTTCCCCTGCACGCTGCGTCCCTTAGGACACCCCCCCCAGCTGTTTCAACAACAAGACAGTACCCCCCATCCCAACCTTTCCGTTCCTGAGGCCCCCCAACAAACGTGCTTTTTGCAGATTGGGACACGCCCCAACTATTGCATAATTTTGAATGTCTCACGAGAAGCTCAGTGCTCTTTTTCTTTTTCGACGTCCCGAGCCCCAATGGAATTTCCCCTTTCGCTTGCTTTGATTGTGTGAACGTCGTTTTTTTTTTTTTCTTCCCCAAATCTCATGGCCTTGCCCCCCTGCACCGCACAGACCTTTGCCCCCCTCCTCTTCCCCCCCTTTTCCTTTTCCCCTCAAGATAGCTTTCCACTTTGCCCCCCTTCCCCCTTCAAGACCTTTCTCGCTCTCTTCGCGTGCTTTGTACCATCACTCCCCCTCAAGATCTCTCCACACGTGCCCCCCCCTGATGGCACTTCCCCACTGACTGCGAGACATTTCTTCAACCCGACCCAAAGCCTTTCAGAAACGAGCACCCCAGCCCTAGGAAACCTTCCGTTCCAATATAGAAAGTGGATCGCTAAGACCCCTCCCCCTTCCACCGATCGAAGAGAGTAACTCCTCGCATTTAAAACTTGAGCTCTTATTCTCTCCCACTCCCCGTCAGAAGAATCCTGCTTGCTGCGCCCCTTTTCCCTCGGCCCTCTTCGCTGAAAAAACAAGTTTTTTCACACTTCCTTCCAGATTTATTAAAAGATTTCCCGTTTTTCCATTTCCAACCCTCTTCCGCACCCAGCCGGTAGCAGCGCAATTTCAATCCTCCCATTTTCTATTTTTTTTCAATGCACTCATAGGTATCTTCACGTTCGTCCATATTTTTTCTCCGCGAGCTCGAAGATGTCGAAATTTGACGGGCTTGATTAACACTTGTCTCTAGCGTCTCAGATTGTTTTCCCCCCCCCCTCCCTAGTAGAACAATAAAGCTAGCCCTACGAAGTTTGTTCATACAAGTAAGATCCCTCTCTTCCCTCAGCCCTTTGTTACAACATACGATTCTCCTCCTTTTCCTTTAGCTACAACCAAGAATAGATGCATGTCAGATCGCCACCCCTATTGACAAGCCTTTTTCTTTTGCCTGGGTCCCCCCCCCCCCAGATTGATGAGTAAAGAGGAGCGGTGCGTTGAATCTCCTCAATTTTTTCTTTCCCCTGCCTGTGACTCGCCTATATGAAACTTGGACCTCAGGAGCTTTCTGGTAACAAGCCCTTTCCTTCATAACTTCTCCGTGCGCCCGTTTAATATTCTTTTTAAACCTTTCTCAATGTGTTTTCCGGTTTTATAGACTGCCTCCCTTAATATTTATGGTGATGTGGAGCCTGCTCGACCCTCGCATTTTCCCCTTTTTTTGTTCAATTCACGAAACCTTGATCGGCCCCCACTTTTCTTGCGAGTTTTTCGTTATTTGGAACAGTTCTTTCATCATTTGACTCTCGCAACTTTCTGACCCAAGTCTCTTCATCTTTCAGAGACCACAACCAGTTTCATCGCGTCCTCCCCCCCCCTCTCTTTTCCCCTATGTTGTTTTCGAGCCCTCTTGTTTTCTCTCGGCGGAGAAAATTGTTGTTTCTTTCCCACCGCCTTTTCTAGCCCTTTACCCTATCGCAGCGAGTGCGAGCTCTTAACTTTTTTTTTTCTAGCCAGAAATGCATCCTGGAAGAGCACCGGAAGCTCCCAGTTTCCAGACCCCCAGACCTCCCCTCTACGCATGGTCAGCTACGGGACATCCCCCACCCCCTGGTTCAAAATACTAATTACATTAGTCCTCCCTCTCCTTTTGTACCTCTCCACCAGTCTTTCGCCCCCTTTTAAGAACATAGGCCGACCCTCTTTTTCTGACCTCCTCCCGGGCATGTTGCTTCTTTCTCCTCTCTCGCATCCCCAGTTACTTCCTTCGCCTCTTATTCTCCCTTCCTTTCCCGTACAACGCTACGAATTAATCACCCTACCGCAGACTGCGAAAAGTTATCGCCATATTTCGGCCTTTCCTCCCAGAATTCTGGCGTTTCCTCTTCATCCACAGCCAATCCGGATAGAGTCCCCTTGCCTGAGAACCATGTTCAGCGCTGAGTTTTCTCCTGTATACCGTCTCCAGAACCAGTTTTCTTTTTAGTTCCTCCGAAGGCTAGGCAAAGACAATTCCCCTTGCCCTTCCCCCATGTTTTTCATCCAGCCTGTTTCTTATCTTGAACCCTTCCAACAACTCGCCCATATTTTCCTAACAGATTTTGCCTCCGAGTTCCTTTCTTTCCCGGCCCCCCCCTCTGTCATGATGGATTTTTTGTTGTTTTTTTTTTTCGAATAGGCGTTCAACCGCATTTGCTACAAGATGTTCCGCTACCTAGATCCTTTTAACTAACTTTTTTTTTTTCCCCCTTCCCCCCCCCTTTTGCTAAACTTTTGCCTCCAGAATGAACTCCCCTCCCTTCCGTCTAGAAATCTGCTGCCTCCCCTAAGCTTGTTTCCCCCACCTCCAGTTCTCTTTCTTTCCGGTTTCCCTAATACGCGAGAGCCGAATTTTTTGCCCGATTCTGGCCTGATATTTTCATCTTTGCAATCGTTGCTGTTTTCATTATTTCTTGGAGTCGCTACGACAGCCTCGTGGTCCTTTTCCCCATCGCCTTTTTAAGGGCGCCTCTTGATGTATATTGACTTCCTTTGTTTCCAAATTTTCCAAGAGCCGCGAAACTTTCTCTTTTGCGTTTTGGATTCCTCCGATCTAGTCGATCATTGTGATTCTCCCCTTTACTTATAGAATGGAATTATTTTTTTTTTTTTCTGCGGTGACAAGGCAATGCATTTTTTGTGCCCATAGTTACTACTTTTTACTTTTAGAACCCCCAATTACAGGAAATTTGAAGAGACTCATCTTCCCGGATTCGGAGACCCCCTCA
>Ga0179593_1490578_pt1 | contig 17751 bp, 26 predicted proteins | sample CZODoug2_1_08_16_FD_185931 | JGI IMG/M metagenome (GOLD analysis project Ga0179593, IMG submission 185931) | Vadose zone soil fungal communities from Angelo Coast Range Reserve, California, USA - CZODoug2_1_08_16fungal (PacBio error correction) | ecosystem: Environmental > Terrestrial > Soil >... | reverse complement strand
GTTCTTTTTTTCTTTGATTCCTTTTACCGTCCCTGTGCTGATTGAGTACCCCCCCCTTGCGCGTTTTCAGTCGCTACCTACGCGATTTTTCCACCCCCCCCCCCCACGTTGTCCTGCCCCGTTTTGTCAACCCTTATTGGTGCGGACCCCCCAAGAACCCCACCATTTGTTTTCAGTTTTTTCTTTCTTGGCCCCCAAGGGCCCTGGCCCGGCTTTCCGTTCCACCATAATTTCCCAATGAACCCCCCCCCCCCTTCCCTGGGACTTGGGCATCCGTTTTTTACTCTTCTGAATGTCGGCTTCCCTCTCCTGTTTCCCACCCGACCCTGCGGACAGTGCTTTCCGGTTTGTTTAATACATTTCTCCGGCGACACAACTCCTCCGGTCCCGTGTGGCCATCCGCCTTAACTAGTGTTTTCCCATGGTCGAGGATTTTTTCGTTTTCCCCCTCCGGATCTTGCGCTACCCTGCGGTCACGGCCAGTTCCTCTTCTTTAACTCAACTTTCTGCTACTAGCGGTTGAAACAAGCCACGGCCCCCATGCATTTCTTTTTGTTCTTTTCCCTCAAATTTTCCCCCTTCTCGTTATTGAGCGGTCGTTTTTTGCACGGTTGACTGACCAACACCTCCCAAGGCCCCAGTTTTTAAACCCATCATTACTTTGGATCGCCCCCCCTCTTTCCCCCCAAAGCGGGCTGGCTGTCTTCATTTTTTGCTATGAAAATCCATTCATTCCCTGTGTGCCCCCTGCTGACTCTTGTCGATCCGGGTCCAAGGTTCCCCCCCCTGTCCACACATCATGTTGATGGCTTTTTTCGATGTGCGCTTGCAGGTCCCCCCGGGTTGTACACCCACGGGGCGTTTTTTCTTTTCCCCCCCTGTATGTTGGATCGTGCCGGGTCAGTTAACCTTTTTTTTACTATCCCAGTTTGACCTTCCTTTGCCTCTCTTTCCGGTTTTCAGGTTTTGTTTGCACCCAACCTTCCGGTGTTTCCTGCTTCGAGACCCCCCCCCCCCCACAGGATTTTCACCCCCCTGTGTCCCTTTGTTGGTCAACGCTCGAGGATTCTCCCAACCGTCTGTTGCGGAATCTGTCTTTTCAACCAAATGGTTGTTGCTGCAGGTTCCCTTTCCCCTTTGGTTGCGAGGGTCGTAAATAGGCCTTCCCCGACGTTTTCAGATTTTCCCCTTGTGCTTTCCCCCTTGTTCCGCCCGTTGTAGCCCCCTCGTTGGTCTTCCCTTTACGAAACTTGTTTTCCCCCCTTAGCGTCTTTAAGGTTTCATTATTACCTCATTTCAAGTGTATCCTCTCTTCTTACTCTTTCAGGAGTTTTTTTCCCCCCCCACGAGGCTGTGACCCTTTCCTCCACAAGTCTTTTCCTGGAAAACCGTGATTTTTTCCGAAAGTCATTACGCAGATAGCTGTTCGCCTTTACTTTTTTCTTTCCCCGTTTGTCTGAACCTTCTCCCCCCAGTTCACTTTGCGACGTTGAAGGAATTTCCCCTGTCTAACAGTCCCCCACCTGCACTTTGTTCACGCTAGACTTCTACTGCATAAATTCGAATTCCCCCCTGAACGTTTCCTATGGGGCACTTGTTTGGACGCTCCCCCCTGATTTTTCTCGCTTTCTCGTATCAGAATTTTCTTTAAAACGGTTGCGTTGGCCTTTGATAAGCTTTTGTTTTCTTGCCAGGGATTTGTTACCGGTTTTTGAAGGCACCGAGGTGATCAGCCTATTGGTCACGTTTTCTTTCCCCCAGATCGCTTTTTCCCCATCCCCTCCGACTGGTCGTCGGCTTCGGTTGATCTCCCTGTACCTTTCCCATGGCGCAATTCTTCCCCCTGTTTTTTTTTCCCTTCCGTCTTTTGCCCCTCCCTGGCTTCCGATGTCCAAGCTTTTATGAGTCGACGTGACCTCGATCCAGGCGGCTTCCTGAATGGCCCCCCCTATCTTGGCGGTCTTTCGCAGATGCCCCCTTAGCGTATCTCTTTGCTCTTGTTTGCCTTTTTTTTCCCCGTCCCCCTTTCATCTCCTGATTTTCCTGTTGTCGTTTTTTTCGACCCTGGAAGATCGTATGTAACTTTCCCCCCCCCTTTCTAGTCCGGTGTAAAGACGACAGTTGGTTTCGTCCAGGTTGTCATTTTTACGTTTTTTTCCCCGACGTCCCTGTTCCCCCCTTCCCGATTTCCATGTCCTTTTGCTGGGGACATGAACTAAGTTGGCTCGTTGTTCAAAAATTTTTTTCTCTCGCCCCCTTCCTCTTGCATTTTGTGAATGATTTCGGCCCCGTCCAGTCCGATTCTTTCCCCCTTTCCTTCTGCACTTTTATCCCTTCTTCCCGGCGTGTGCGCTCGTACCAGTTCATGTAGTAGGTTTCTTCTGGCCTCTTTTTTTTGGCCCCCGTAGTCCATCCAAAAATTTTTTTTTTTTTTTTTGCAAAAACTCCTTGCCGCTTTGGAACTTTTTTTTACCATTTTTTGTCAAGGTCCGTCAGAGATTTGCCCTCCAGACACGGGGCTTTTTTTTCCTTTCCCCTGCGCCCACCCTCCGGACCCCACTTTTTTTCCTCTTCCCATTTGTGTGGCCGTCCCTCTTTTTCTTGGTTTTCCCGTGGTCCCTTTTCTTCCTACTTTACTAGTTTTCCAAGAGCCCCCCGAATTTTTTTCTTGCTGTGCCCCTTCCCCTTCCCGCCTGGGGTACACATTGCGGTTGTTGGGTTCTTTTTTCACGATTGATCAGTTTGTTTTTTCTTCGCTTCGCGTTCCCCCTTTGTTGCCCAAGTGTGCCCAAGGGGGTTGCTCCCCCCCTGCCTCCAGAGGTTGCGAACCCCGCGGGGTTTCTGGCCTTCCCCGTTTCGTAAGTCTCGTTGTTTTTTGTTGCAAAGGCATTCCCTATTTCTTCGCCCTCCTCGTTGTTTGTTGTTCTTTTCTCTCTGATTCCCCCCCTTGGCGCACAATTGCTTTTTTCCCTTCTAAGACCAAACCGCGTCGGCTGAAACAGCGGTGTCGTGGCGACTTATTTTTCTTTCCTGGAACCACACGATTGTGGTTTTTCCCCTGCCTTGCCCCCAATTGGCTTATTCCCGACTCCGTCCCTGACTCCACTTATACCTTTTTCTATGCTCCCAACTGCCCCACCCCGTCCATTTTTTGTTTCTCGTTTTTTCACTCCAAGGTGGTTGTTCAAAACGTGTGGGCTATTGTTTTTTTTTTTGGCTGATTCCTCCACTACGTTTCACTTTCTACACATAACAGGTTCGGGACCCCAGTGCCACCCGTCGGTATTGTTTTGTCGCCATGTTGGCGAAATGCGTGCAGGGCGTTGTTGGGTCCTTTTCCCCCCCTGTTTCACGCCCGTTGTAAAGATCCGCCTTCCAATCTTCTTTTTTTCTTTTTTTCCCACCCCTTTGTTTCACTTCCCTTCCTAATTCATGTGTCGTGGGTTTGTAACCTGTGCCTTCCGAAACATTACTACATGCCTGCTGGTTCTTCAGCCGGTCACCGAACGGCCTCGTTTTTTTTTTTCTTTGGCTTCACGTGGGAGTCGTCCTGTCTTCAGTCGGGAATGTTTTAGCCGGAAATGTAATTCCCCGTGGCGATATTTCCCATTTTTCTTGTTTTGTTGTTTTTTGCGTTGCCTCTTTTGATTGTTTTTTTCCCCCCCTTGGGCACCACCTTTAGGCTGCCCCATGGGAAATCGTGTTGGTCTTGTTGCCATGTTCTTCGTCGGGGTTGCGCGGGGTTCTTCAAACGTTGTCTTTTGTCGTTTCCGGTTTGATCTTTTTTTTTTCCCCCGCCTATCCCAACGGGAGGCTTCGATCCTTCAAAGGCCCGGCCTGTGCCCTGGTCCTTAACTGGACTCAATGCTATTCGGCGGAGTTCGTACATTCTGCCTTCCCGCAGAAATTCTGGCATGCTTCTGCTGGTCCCCCTTCCTACCTATGGCACTTAGAATTCTTTTCATTCTCCTTCTTCAAAGAACCCCCCGCGTCGTTCATTTTTTTCGGCATTGCCCTCCCCTCAACCGTTTTTCGATTTTTTTTGGACGGGGCGGGTCCTTTCCTCCTTGGTGTGTTCCCATTTTGCCAATCCCCCTAGCCTGACCTATCGTCTGATTTTTTTTCTTGGTCCACTGGACCCCTTCCAAGTCAAAGTTCCCGTTTGCTGGGTCCCCACCCTTTCCCCTTTTTTTTTTTCGGGTCGTGTCACCACTTTTGGAATGCTCTCTTTGCTTTATCCCGGTTTTTTCCAAAGGGTTCTCTGGTCTTCTGAGGTCCCGAGATCGGGGTGGACTTTGTCGCAACACCTGTCCCCCCTTTCTGGTTGCGGGTGTTTTTTACTCCTTTTTTTTCTAATTTTCCGCGCGGTTTCCCTCCTTTTTCCCCTGTTGTCGCTTGACTGGCAGACGGGGCCGGGTCGTCCCCCTGGTTTTTCTTTCCCCCCCCTGTCGCCCACATGACTCGTTTAGTTTTTTTTTTTTTTTGTCACCTATAGCGTTATTTTTTTTTCTGGCGGTGATCTGCGTAATTTGCCTGTTGGGCGATTCTTTCCTCAAGTTTACCTTTTGTTGGATCTCGGGTCCCTCCCACCTTCGTTTGGGGGTGAACGTCGGACCAATGACATTTTAATAGTTCTCCTGCTTCTCCCCCCCCCTTTTTTTTAACTTTGGCCCTGCAGGGGACCTATGCTTTAGTTAACACCCCCGAGTTGGGCTAACCACCCCGGTTACCTGACACACCGTTACACGTCCTTCCTTTTGGCGGTCCTTTGTCCCTATTCCCGCTCCAGTACGTCCACCCGGTTTGTAATTGGCCCCGCGCTTTGTTTTTCATCGCAAACTGTTGAGAGGCGTTTGCCGTTTACATCCCTGGAATTTGTCTCGCCGTCCCGTCTTTATTTCCCCTGTTTTTTTGGTGCCCCCAGAAGTTGGTTTGCATTGAGGCTTTGTTGTGCACACTTTCCCATGGTTTTTTCCCCCCCCCCCCCCCCTCAAGGCCCATAGGAGTGTGTGAGTTACTGTTGACGCGGGTTTCCTTTAGTTTGTCCGTTTGTGTTTGTTTACTTCCTTTTCCACCCCTATCACATTCCCCACCCCGCTGTGGAGTTGTTCACAACCCTTCAATGGGCCCCCTTTTGCTCCAATGTCCTCAATGGAGGACCTCCAGACCACCTTTGTTCCCCCGTCCATTTCCCGCTCTCACCGATCCCTCGCCATTTGTGACTTTGTTCATTATTTTTCTTTGTTTGACCGACAATTCCTTTGACTAATTTTAAAAGATTTTCGATTTCTACCCCTGCTTCACTTTCTGTTGATACAACTGGTCCCCTGTAGAGTGCTTTTTTCCACTTCTTCTCAAGACCCTTTTGCAATTGGACAACTTTTTTCCTTGGACACCACCTCTCAGTTGCCGTGCATTTAACGGGCGTGCTCATATTTTTTCGCAGCCTGGTACCCGTCTTCCCTCCCCGTGGTTTCCCTTTCCTTTTAGTGTCAGGATCGACTGAGTGTTAAGGTCTTCAGAAGTTACACCGTTCGAAGTTTCACCTTTGGTTGCTTGCGTGCTCCTTCTGCGCCTTTCTTTCTTTCCCCAAAACCTGACCGAATCTTCCACGGTCTTTCGCCTGCGGCTTCGAAACTTTTTCCGTTCTCCCTTCCCGGGGTGCCATCCGTATCTTTTGGGAATTGTTCCTTGTTCGCTTGTGTGTTGCAGCCTTCTGGCCCTTTTGGCCTTCCCTGACCCGTCTGCTCGTCGAGTTTCCCTGTTTCGTGCAGTCTGGACACGATCCTAGTTCAGAATGAGAAACGTGGTGGATTTCACCCCTCTCGTCTTCCCTTTTCCCCAGCGCGCAGGGGTGTGGTCAATCCAGCTTTTTTTTAGCCTTTGGGCTTTACCACGCCCCTTCTCTCTCTTTTGTTTGTTTGTCTGATTTGTTTCCCAAGAGTTCAGTTTTGTGCGTTAGGTTCCCGTCCCGTGTCCCCCCTTCTGCTGACTTGAGGTTGCGCACAAACAATGGCTTTTCTTTTTTTCTTTTTTTTCCCGCTTTCTTTTTTTTAAATCCAACCTTTTTTTTCTTTTGTTCCCTTAGGATCGGTCCCAGGATTCTTGCGTTCCGAGACACCCACCGTTACTCGACGCTTCCATCTGTCCCATTTCTTTAGTTGCTGTGGGACCATTTTGTCCCCACAACGAGACACACCCGACCCCCACAGACCACTTTTTAAGCCGGTCCCCTCTATCTGCCCTGCTTTTTTTGATCCCAGCTCGGAAAGTTTTGTGAGGTTTTTTTTTATTCCGGTCTATTGCCGTCCAAGGTCACTTTTTGGCTCTGCCGTCCCCCCCCCGCCCTTGACCCACTTCGTTGATACGGTTTTGTTGGCTTTAGTCCCTTTCCACTTTGATCGTTTCGTCTCCCCCAGCCATTCGTAATTCTCCGTACCTGCTTTTGTTTTCCCCATTTTTTGCTGCACGCCCTGGACCCTTTCCTGGTCCCCCCCCTTTGTCGTTTTCCGAACCCATTTTTTAACCCCCTTTTCTTCCGATTTGTCGGTGCGGTTTCATTTTTTTTGGTGGACTTTCCTGACCCCCCCCTTACCAATGTTTGACCAGTTATCGTTTTTCAACAGATTCCCCTCTGTAGACTTTCCCAATTTCTTTTTTTTTCCCCATTCTGTGGGATTTGCGGGTACCCTGATGAATGAATTATTGCCAATCCCCTTCCCCCGGTGTGACTTTTTTTCGAGAGGGTGAAATAGGCCCCCCTCGAGAAAACCGCTTGGCGGCGCTTGGTCGTGGTCACGACGTGGGCCTTCCGTTTTGTCCCGGTATTGGTGGTTTTTACCCCCCACCTTTTTGTGTTAGTTTTGCAGATGGATATTGGAACAACCCGTGGCCCTTCATCGTAACACTCTTCCCCTGCTGTTCCTTCCGGTGTTTTGACCCTTGCCGGGTTTTTGATATAGATGCCACACCCCACACGGACCTTTTTTTTTTCCCCCACCGTTCCCATTGCCCCTTTTTTTTTTCCCGTCCGGTTTTTTGAAATCCGGACTTTGACCCCTTTTTTCCTGATACCACCTTGCGGCTGTCTGTTTTTTCCTTTTCGTCACTTGCGTTTGTTGTCTTTATCCCGGTTCCTTTCTTTTTGCGGTGCTCTTTTTCCCTGGGTCCGTTTTTTTCCGGGGGTTCTCATCTTGCTCAGCTTTTTCCCTCGGCGTCCAGTACCGTTTTCTTATTTATCATCCCTGGTCCTTTTTTTTTCTCTAATTTCTTTGCCCAACAAAAGTTTGTTTTTTTTTGTTCCCGTAGATCCCACCCTTACCATACCTTTTCCCCCCGCGTCAGTGCTGAGTCTCATGTTTTCGCTCGCTTCTCTTTTTCTTTGCTTTCTCCAGTCCAATGTGGACGTGTTCAAATGTTTCTTTTTTAACCCATTCACGCAAAGTTGTTGCGTTTTTGCGATCTCACAATCTCAAGCGGCCCCTCCCTAGGTGGGGCCTTTGCTATCCCGATGGATCTCGATTTCTAACGCCCCTCCTTTTTGCACCAACTTTCGGGGTCTAGAGTGAGGTTGGTTCATTTTTTTTTGAACCCTTTTTTTTGAAAGGCCTGCATCCAACGTTTTGTCGTAGTTGCCCCCAGATCGGTTTTAATCGCCGGATTGTTGTCTGTTGGTCCGTCCCCTTTTCACCCTTCCCCACCTTTGCCCTTTCGCCTCCTTTTACCTCTGTGCTTGCCTTTTCTTTGCTCTGTTCAATCTTAAAGATCTCTTCCCCGGCCGGTAGTTTTTGTGACCATAGATCGCTTATTTAGTCCCCCGCGCCAGCTGCCCGTTAATCCCTTCTCCTCTTTTCCTTTTGGCGTTATTGCGTTGAATCTTTGAGTCGTTTTAGTTACGGCCTTACCTGGTTGCCTCTGCCCCGCTTCCGTTTTTTCCCGATCTCGCAAACCCTGGTTTTTTAATTGACGGCGCCCCCTCTGCCTTTTCCCCCCCCCCCCCCCCTTCCTTTTGATTCAGGACATTTGAACCCGGAAAATTTCGCTTTCCCCCCCTTTATCCTCCGTTCCCCAGACTCTTCTAGCGCACTTTGAATGGGTCCCTAGAAAGCCCATTCTGGAATGTAATTTTCCCGGCGCACGGGTGCCCCCCCGTATACTCCCTCTTCCTTCATTGGTCCTTCCTCGAAAATTTGAGCTCGTTTTTTTTTCGTGTTTCGGAATTAGGTGTCCCACGTTCCTCCAAGAACCCTTCTTTTTCGACATTTTATGGTTTTGAAGTCTGTTCGATTCAAGTTTTTGTTTCCGAGCTGTTCTTCCCCTTTTTTTCGCGTCCACTGTCAATGCTCTCCGTTCAATGGTTCGTACCTTTTGCGAGTCACCCCCGCGTTGTGCCGGGTCCCTTTTCTTTTTTACCTTTTCCCGAGTTTCGAGATCCACAGAGTTCCCCCCCACGAAAAATTTTTTTGCCGGCTTTGCCTTCCGCCCGTTTTTTTTTTTACATGCTGTTTGCTTTTTCTGCGGGTTTAACCCTCTTTCTCCTTTTTCCGTGGTTCTTCGCCGGCCGTGTGACCCGTTTCCTACACACTTGGGTTTTCCCCCGGTCTCCCAATAGTCGTTAAACCCCCTTCCCTCCAGTCGTTAGATCGGCGGTGGTGTCCGCACTTGGCCCTCTCCTCTTTCCCCTCCCCGTTGTTGTTTTTTTTTGAGTCATCTCTGCCCTGCGCACCACCTCTTTTATAAAGTTTTTGGATTCCTGCCAAACCTTTTTTGTTTTTCGTCGACAGATTGATTTTTTTTCCACCCCCGTGTTGTGTCGCGCCCACGTTCCTCTCTCCTGCCGACTTTCCCTTCTTTTTCTACGCCGCCCCAATTTGGCACAGCATTTTTTTTTTGTTTTCATGTCCCCCTGGTCGATTACAACCCTTTGGTCTTGGATTCTTCGAACCTAACTTTTTCCCCTTTTTTCCCCCTCGGACCCGCACTCCGGATTGGGTTTTGCTGTTCCCCCATGGTGATGGCTTTCCCCCCCTCGTTCCGGCTTGTTTTTTTTAGTTATGCCTGTTGCCGATTGGTTTTCCATGGTGTCCTTGTGAGCTTTCCACCCTTCTTTCCGCGCTTTCCAACCATGTTTGAATTAGTTTTTTGCCCGATTCCTTTTCTTCTTTTTTTGCCCGCCGAACAAAAAACCTACCCCTTTTTTTGTGAGCGTTACATTGCCCGGTCTCGGTTTTCGTATCTTTTTTCTTTCCCCCCTTTTGCTTGATTATGGTTCTTCCCCTTTTCGTGGCCCCCGTGCTTGTTGTTCTGACCTCTCCTTTCCTTATTGTTTCCCCACTGGCGTGCGTTTTTTTGCGCATATGATTGTCCCCACCGGCGGCTCATGTCCTTTTTTCAAGGCGTCCTTTGAAATCGGTGCGGTTCTTGTCTTTCCGGTCTTTGTTTCCAGCGGGCTCGTCGGGGCTTTGTCCCCCACCTTCGACTATAGGTTATTTCTTTGTTGTGCCCCCCACGAATCCACTGGGCCCTCCTTCCGGTTTCCCTTCCCTGTCGACTAAAGCTATTCGTTCCGGCTTGGCCAGTCTTAAACACGCCATTCGCCTTACTGAAGATCTTTTTTCTCTGGTTCTCTTCTTGCTCTCTTGGTTTGCACCCCGGCCCGATCTCTTTGGGTTCCCCGTAAGACGGGCCATTCTTCCGACCTTTTCTTTTCCTCCTTCCCCACTGGGACAAGACGTCGCCTTAGTGTTTTTTTTGGGCAGTCCGTCAGTCCCTCTGCTTTCTGCTTCTTTTTCCCCTGTTTGCTTTCCGTTCCATTGTCGACGCAACAGTCTCCGACCCCTCCCCATTCTTCCCTATTTCGTCCGATTCTGGTTTTGACTTTCCCCAAAATTGGACCTTTTTTGTTGTTTCCACCTCGTCCCAACTGTTTCAACACCCAGTCCAAGTGGTTTTTTTTTTGTTGCTATATCTCCCCCCCCTCGTTGGACCCAGGCCCTCTTTCGTCTTTCCCCGAGCTTTTTCATCAGGTTTCGTTTATTCAGTGGGCCGAGGCTTGGCCGGGTGTGGTAGATTCGTCTGCTCTTGTTGAAGTTATCGGTTCGCTTGACTTTGCAGGCTGAGTTTTTTTGTTTTTTTTGTCTCCCCACGTTTCGTCACCCCCAGGCCTTTGTTAGTTCTCCTTTTACTATCTCCGAGTTGCGGCGGTTTTTTTTATCTGTTCCCTGCTGTTTTATTTTGGTTCAAGTACTTTTTCAGGCTGAGGTTGCGGTTTTCCCCCTATTAATACATGATATTCTCTGGTAATGGCTGTCCAACCCCTTCTAAATCCCGGGTTGCGCTCTTCCTTTCTGTTCTTCCCCCCCCCCCTTAGTTTTGGGTTACCTTGTTTTTGCCCGAGCACACGGGCAGGCCTTCCCCCCTTCTGTTCTCACGAGGCAGTTTTCCGGTGAAACTGCCATTTTTTTTTTGATCCCTTTGGTTCCTTTTTCCCCACTGTTCCCTTTCGTGGGCCGTTTTCCCAGCGATTGTCGTGGTCCGCATCGAGGCGTCCCATTTCCCTTTTTTTTTCCCCCCCCCAACCTCTTTTTTCCTTTTTTCGCGATGCCAGGTTTGCACCCTTGACACCCCTGTTTCACACCCCCCTGCTTTTTCCCCCCCCTTGCGTCTCTGTTGTCAGAGTCGATTTTTTTTTTGAGTGTTAAGTACCGCCCACCTCCGCTTGTCCCCTACACGGCGTTTTCCACCCATGCAGGTGGGCACTGTTTTTTCACGTCCTCCCAGTTTGTGGAAACGTCCCCCCCCCCACCTTTTTTTTTTCTCTTTTTTTTGCGCTTCGCTCCCACAGCAGTGTCAACCGACCCCTTGAATTTTGGATCCTATCGTTGCGTGACCTTACAAATCCGCTGGCCCTTTCCCATCTGTTTTCGATCTCCCTTCCTTGTTTGTTCCTACTTTTTCCCTGGACTTGCCTTTTTTTTCCTTCACCCTGTCCTGTTTTTTCCCACTTCGCTGCAATTGTTCCATTTTGGAAACCTTCCACCCCCCCCCCCCCCCCCCCCCCCCCCCCCCCCCCCCCCCCCCCCCCCCCCCCCCCCCCCCCCACCCCCCCACTTGCCTCTTGTCGTGTTGCTTTCTTTCCCGGCCCTGGTACCGATCCCTGGTTTGGGACTGCGTGGAGTGGCGCCCGATCTTTGGACCGTTCGCCCATTGTCCCCTCATGACACCCGTCCTCCTACGTTCCTTTTTTGGCACTTGTTTGCCGGCGCTTGTTTGCTACACGTTTGTTGACTGGCAACTACAGCCCCTTTTTTTCCTCGTTCCCGGTTTCCCGAGGCCTTCCGAAAGCCTGGGCCATATCTATAGGACGGCTTGCCATTCCGATTTTTTGGTGTGTTTTTTCATGTCGATTTACTTTTTTTTTCGCGTGCGTTCCTGGTGGCTGCTGGTTGGCCCCGAACCACTGTAACGTTTCCCTATTCTTTTCTTTTCTGCCCTTTTGGTCTCCTAAGCCCATGGTCCGAAAGTGGTTTTTGGCCCTTTTAACGGTTCTGTTTTGACCGTCTCCTCTCACTGGTGTTCTCTCCAACCTCCTTTGTTTTGCTTTGGTTCTTTTTTTTTTTTTTATCACCCCCTCGATTTTAATCCTTCCCTCCTTTTTTTTTTGTTTTGCTAGTGAGTTTGTTTCTTCTTTGACGTTCGGGTCACGTTCCCCTCAGCCCAGTTATGCCTGGACTGCTCACCCCAAAGTGAGTTGTGGTTCATTGACGCTATGTTTTTTCCACCCTGTTGCTCCCCATTTCTTAACTTATTCTGGTCGGCGTGGCGCACTCCACCCGCCCCTTGCCAAAAAAACCACCCTTCCCCCCCTTTACCTTCTCACTTTAGTTCGGTTCCCTTTTTTTCCCCAAGGGTGAGCACTTGGGTCCTCCCCCCCCACGGCGAAAATTTCACTGACCCTTCAATTATCTGGCAGCCCTTGTCCTTTACGACTCATGTCCCTGTAGATTTTTCCCCCTCGGGAAACAGACCTTTTTGAATTGGATTTCCTTTTTTTTGTATTTTTTGCCGCGCCCCCTTCCCCCCCCAGTTGTTTCAGACTGGCTTCCACGTCCTCCGTCCCTTAGGTTCACTGGTCTGTTTTTTTTTTACTCCAGACCGTTCCACCTTTTTTTTCGATTCCTACACCAGGTTTGCCCCGTCCTTCGTTCCCCCTCCTCTCCATTTTGCGTCTTTGTTTCGGAAATGCAGGCCATTGTGTCCCAGAAATTCCCATTTCCAGACTTGGTCTTGAGCATTTTTCCGTGGTTCCTCCCCCCCCCCATCTCCAATTTTTTGGACCCCGTTCGAAAAAGATAGCGGGTTATCCCTCAACATCTTTTTTCAAAAAATTCGGCTTGTCATTGTAGGTACTTGTTTTGGCCCCTCCTTTGATTCCCTCCCATTCCCTCTGGTTTTTTCCTTTCTCTTGTAGCTGTCTGCCCAATTCGCCACTCCCCCCCTGCTTTGATGATTGGTCGTTTCCGTCTCATTCCGTTCCGCCTCCAAGGTTGTTTAGGTTTTTTGACTCATGATTCCCCGTCGGCGGTCAAGTCCCCTTCCCTGACTCTCTTTTGTCACCATCCTTCCCTCCCCCTGCTGCCTGGCAGTCCCAAATTCCCTTTGTGCTCATTGTTCACCCAACAGGATTGGTCACAAGTGCCCTTGGTCACCCCGCTGAGGCTTTTTGTTCTGGACCCTTCGCCTTTCCCCGTCCAGACCCCTAGACCCATTTTTTCTTATTTAAACCCAATGGATCGGGTGGTTTCCCCGTTTCGTTCTTGTTGGGCTGGTGTCTTCGTCATTCCCTCAGGAATCTGGTGGTTTTTTTCCCCAGTTTTCCCCCCGTTTTGCTGTCCCCCCCATACTTTTTCTTCCCCTCCATCTTTTCGCGTTTCCAGTCCAAGGCCTTATTATTTTTCTGCATTCGTGATATCATTTAACCTTGGTGACAAAAAAGCGCCTGCTTCCGATAAACAAACTTACTTGACCGGGACTTGTCTCCTGCAGCATTACCCTCTTGCCTGCTTTATCGCATTCTTTTCCCCAACTTCTCTTTTGCCCCTGTTTTTCCCGGGCCGGCCTGTGCCGCCCCTTTCCTCCTCACCTTTTCCCCCCAAACCGTCACCTGCGCGCATTTTCGATACTCCTGACATTGGCGGCCCCCCCCTCTGCCGATTGGCTCCCGATTCTCGATCTCGATCCTCTGCACCCCCCTTGGGCGTTGCCCCTGGGTCTATTAGTCCTCTTGTGACCTTTCCTGGTTTTACCCAGGTGTCCTGACAGTCAAAGTTTTCGGTGACCAGTCCCCACCTTTTTTTTTGCTTTCCGTGCTATTTTCTACGAGATTTGTCGTTCCTTGGTTGAGTTCGGTTTTGCGTCGACCTTCAATCACCCCTTTTTTGCGCAATTTCTTTTCGTACTTATTAGGGTGTTGAGGCGTCTTGTCAACTTTCGCTTTCTTGTAAGTTCGATGTCTCGTCTCTTCTGGCACCTGATCGGGGGCGGGATTTTGAGCCCGATGCCCTTTCCCCCCGTTTCTGCGCATGGCTTTGATTCTTTCCCCTCCTCCATTTGCATCCGTCGCGTTCCTGTCCATTGTGAGAATCGTAGTTTGTTCTCTCGGCCCGGTTTTGAAATAGGTGTTTTCCACCCCTCAGACCCCTAGGTCGGTTGACGGGACTGTTCCAGACTGTGCCCTGGCACCCCTCCATGATTTCCCTTCGTTGGGTTTTTTGAAGGACATTTCCCCCCCCCCTTACAAGTTGGGTTTTTCCAAAAATGCTTTTTCCTGCAACCCCTCCTCTTTCAGACCCGTTGAAATTGAGGTATGTTTTTACCGCAGTCCGACGTACTCCCCCTTCCCCGTATGGTGCACGGGGTCCCTCAAAGATCTCCGGAGCATGCATGTTGCCATTTACCTTTTGTCTTTTTGGTTTTCTGGTGCCCCCCGTCTCATCCCATGATCTTTTTTTTTATTGCGTTACTCAGGCACATGGTGTTTCGTAGATCTTTTTTGTTTTTTTCGCTCTTTCGTTTATCATCGGGCGTCAGTAATTTCCCCCCCCCAGGTCTTCCCACGTGGTTACCTCCATCCTGTGCAACAGTCCCGGTGTCGGTGTTTTTCGTTTCGACTTTAACCGATTTTTTTGTCCTTCCTCCCAATTTTTTTTGCCCACGACTTTGTTCCTGTCCTGGCCATTGTTCACATGGGTGTTGGGCGTTGGAGCGGCGTTCCTCTTATCAGTTTTCTTCCTTTTTCTGCGCTCCTGGTTTTTCGCGCCACCACACTTGGGTGTTACCCTGCACTATGTCGCCTACCCCCCCTTTTAAGCCCAGCTTTTTTTTTTGTTGTTTTTCGCAAGGGACTCTCTCCTTATCGTTGTTGTTGTTTCATCTGACGATCTCCTTTTAGTGCTTTTGTTTTTCACACCCTTTTTTTTTTTTTTTTTTTCCCCTCTTACAACTCCTTTTTGGAGGGTTTTTGTCAACCCTCCTTTGGTTCTGGCCGCTTTCGAATTTTCCCAAACGCCTGTGGTTCTGACCGCGCTTGCGACCGAAGAAGGACCCTTTCTTCCAGGCTTTCCGCCGCGATCACCCCCCGAACAACCCCTCTGTTTCTCCGTCCTGGAACTGTCCCCTGGCCAGTTCCCCCCCCGTTGTTTCTTCGGTTTGTTTTCTGATATCTTGCACACGGCCATCCGTGACACTCGTCACCGGTACCGCGCATTGGCCTCGCAACATGTCCTTGCCTTGACACCTCCGTTTCCTGCGTTTTTTGGGCTCCTGTCCCTTACGCGATTGCTGCCCCGTTTTGCGCGTCGCTGCGGCTCAACTCCCCCCCCTGTTCCTCGTTCGCTTTCTGTTTTCTGGGCAACCTCTTTTCCCCCCCCCCCCCGAACCAAAAATTCACTTCCCGCGCTGGTTCCTTTTTTTTTTTTCGTTTTTTGGGGCCCTTTTGCCTTAGGGGGTATCGGTTGGTTTTCCTTTTTGTCGGCGCTGTTAGGTTGTCGGTAGACAGGTCCGCTTCCCTGGTGGGCCCGATCTTGCAAGAGTTTGGTGTGCTCTTTGGTATGTTGAAAGACGGTTAATTTTCTTGTCTTTCACTTCTGTGCCCTTTGTCACCTTGATGGTCCCCTGTTTTTGGTTCCCCGCTTGCACTTTTTGACCTAGGTTTTCTTTTTTTGTTCCCCCCCCCTAACTATCCCCCCCTGGTTCCCCCTGATCTTTCCCTTCAATTTTTGCACGGGGGTCTTGACTCACCCAAGCCCTGCGTTCGTTTCCCGCTCCAAAAAAGCCATTTCACCTCGAGACCCGGCTTCGGCGCTTGTGCTTTTGCGGACTTCCGCCCGATCTATGGGGTCCCTTCGGCCTTCCTTTTTTTTTTTCCTTCCGCTCCGTCGCTTCAATTTTTTTTTCCCCCCTGCTTGACCTAGTTTCCCTCCTCCTCCTAGGAAATTTTGAGATGGTTCGTCGCATGCCCCGGTGCGTTTTTTTCAAAGGTAGCACTCCAAAACGGGACGGGCCTTCCTACCTCTTTGTCCTCCTATCTTGCATACGGCCCCCCCCAGTGTTGGTTTTGTAAACTCGGTGTTCACCTGTCAAACCATTCCTGTTTTTGCTCGGCTATATCCCCGGTTTCCCGCTGTTTTTTCTCCCCCCCCAAGGCCGTGTTTTTTTTTTGTTTTTTATTCTGAGTTTTTATCCTTCGTTTCGCCCAATTTGCCAAACCCCTCGGCTTTTTGAGGTGGTGGCCGCTTTAGCTTTCGTTTTTTTTTTCAGCTTATGTTCTTTGATTTTTTTTTTTTTAGTGGTGGGTCAGGTGTTCTGGTTTGGTCCCATGTTTTTCCTTTTTTCAGGCCCGGCGTGAAGTCGCGGGCCCTTCACTTATCTTTTTTTTTTTTTTTCAGGCCTCCGTTAATTTTTTTCTTTTTTGATGTCTGTGGGTCCCCGTAAGTAATTTTTGTGGCTCCTTTCCCCCTGTCCGGCTTTGGTCCACCTTCCTTTTGGACCAAATTCCCTCTTCTATCTTCTTCTTCCTTTGATAAAATAATCCCTTTTTTTTTAACTTTGGGGACCGACGAGGGGACTTCTGCTTCGACAGTGGTTGCTTACACGTCCCCTCCCGTGGAGTGTGCACGGAAAAGGGCCTTTCAGGTCCGGATTTTGTCCCCTATTCCTACCCGCTGCCAGTATGTCCCATGTCCACCCTTGCAAGAGTGGTTCTTCTGGGTCTATAGTCCTTTCCCTTTCCCCCCCCCCCCCCTCCGTGACGTGTCTGCACCCTCCGAAAAAGTTTTTCCAACATTGGGTTTTTCCCCAAGATTCCTTTTTTTCTCCTCTTCTTCGGGCCCCTTGCAAGGGGTTCACCCCCCCCCAAAATTACCGGAACCTCTTTTTTTTTTTCCCTCTGTTCGTCTTCCCTGAGGTTAATTTCCAGGATTTTTTGTTTTACGTTGGCACTATCATCTTTCCCACCTCCCCAAAACAGCGTGGTTCCCCCACCCTGCAGGGTTTTTGGACCCTGTTCTGGCGCCCTCTAACAAGGTTTGACCCCCCCGGCTTTTCCGCGTGTTGGCTCTTTTTTCCCCGTCTTTCCCTCGTCATCCTTTGAAAGGTTCCTCTTCGTTTCTCTGACCTCCCAATCCCTCCGCCCTTTGAACCACCCCATCCTTTTTGATCCTTCTGAATGTTGATAACTTTTCTTGTTTGATAGTTGGTCGGTTTTCTTTCCCCCCCTTCCTGCTTCGGGAGTGCAATTAACCTCTGTGGACCCCCCCCTACAAAAACGCGTGCCTTATTGTCCCGTTTTTCCTCCCCCCTCAATTTACTTCCTCTGGGGGATACTACCGGTCTTTGGAATTTTTTCATGCTGCTTCCTTTTTTTTAACTTTGCGCATTCCTGGCAGACCCCACCTCCCGTTCCTTTTTTCCCCACTTCCCGATTTGGTCTTTCCCCTGTCCTTGGCTCCCCCCTTGGCTGGACCGGGTCATTTCCCCCCGTTCCATCTTTAACCCTTTTCTTTCTCGTTGCTTCTCCCCTTTTCCCATATCTAATTTTTCTTACCGATTTTTCTGGTGTGGCATGTTTCCCCTTTTCGCTTGGGCTTCCTGCTTTGTCTTGGTCCTGTAACTGACCTCAACTGGCAGGTGGTTTTTTTTTTTTTTTTTTTTTTTTTTTTTTTTTTTTTTTTTTTTTTTTTTTTTTTTTTTTTTTTTTTTTTTTTTTCGTTTTCTTTTTTTTTTTTTTTTTTTTTTTTTTTTTTTTTTTTTTTTTTTTTTTTTGTTTTTTTTTTTTTTTTTTTTTTTTTTTTTTTTTTTTTTTTTTTTTTTTTTTTTTTTTTTTTTTTTTTTTTTTCTTTTTGTCTTTTTTTTTTTCTTTTTTTTTCCCCCCTGTTATTGTCCGCTCCCCTGGCCTTTAATACCTTTTCCCTTAGTTTCTCTTTAGAACTTTGTTCACACCCTTCGTCTCTTTTGCAACCCGTTGCTTCCAGGTTAGTGTGTTCAGTTTTTTGACTCCAATCCATGCCTTTTTTGTGTTTTTTTTTTTGGGTGCTGTGGTTTGGGTTTTTCTTTCCTTTTTCACTTTTCACGGCATCAGTTCTATTTCACAATTTTTTGTTGTTTCTTCTGATGTCGAGTAGGTCCCCCGCCCATGACCTCCCCCCCTTTCTTTGATTTCAACCCCCACACATGTGCGTCGTCTTCTTGGTTACC
>Ga0179593_1544419_pt1 | contig 17752 bp, 28 predicted proteins | sample CZODoug2_1_08_16_FD_185931 | JGI IMG/M metagenome (GOLD analysis project Ga0179593, IMG submission 185931) | Vadose zone soil fungal communities from Angelo Coast Range Reserve, California, USA - CZODoug2_1_08_16fungal (PacBio error correction) | ecosystem: Environmental > Terrestrial > Soil >... | reverse complement strand
TAGGGCCCACTTTTCTTTTTTTTTTTCCCCCCATTCCTGGAAGCCATCATAAATATCAGATTCTCTCTCTGCCTCGATCATCAGAAAGCGATCTCTCCCTACTCTCCCCCTCCCTCTGCATTAAAGAAAAAGAGAGGTCCAACCCCTTGGGGTTTTTTTTTTTTTTTTTTTTTTTGTTTTTGTTTTTTTTTTCCCCCCCCCTTTTTTTTCTTTCTTCTCGAAATCCGGGGTGTCCCAATTCGCCCCCTCTCCCTGTGAGCACGCCGACGCGAATACCTCCTTTTCCTTTCTCTCCCAGTGGGAAATCATGGTGCTCCTTTCGAATTCTCTTTTCCCTCCTTTCCCCTGAAAACACGCAAAAATGATTTTTCCCTCCTCAAAAAATCCTCCCTTCCCCCTTCCTTCTTTTAGTACCACAGCGTGTCACATTTCCTTTTCTCCTTCCCCCCGACCGAAGTCGAGAATACAGCGTTTTTTTTCCTCATCCCTCCCCTTCGTCAAAAAATGTGTCCCTTTTTCCCTTTTCTTTTTTTTTGATTGTGAGCGGCTAGGAATGGTCTTTTCCTAGCTGGTCGCTCCCCTTCCCCTCCCCCAATGAAAAAGGTCTTTCCTTCCCCCTCCCTCCTTCTCACAGGGAAGGACGTCCGCGCACTTTTTTTTTTCAAGTCTGGCTTTCCCCCCTTTTTTCAAGACGGGAAGTCTTTTTCTCCCTCCTCTCCCCCCCTTTCCCCTCGACAGCGGCAATGCCGGGAATTCTCTCCTCTCCTGCAATTGCGCTCTTTTTCCTTTTCCTCTCCCTTCCAACCCGGGATTTAGGCCCTTTTTTTCCCTTTCCTTTTTTCCCTTCACAATCGACAGAACAACGATTTTTTCCTCCCTTTCCTTTTTCCCTCTTTTTCTAGGCAGCATCGTTCCCTCCCCTCTTTTTTTTTTCCCCTCTCCCCCACCGGCGACGAACGCAAGCGCCTCCTCTGGGCATCCTTTTTTCCGGATTGATTCCATCCAGGTCCTTCTTCTGGCCGATTTTTTGAAAACCGTGAAGAAAATTCTTTTCCAGTTTTGATTTCCTTTTTATGGAAGGGTAATAGATGTATTTTTGTCTTCCCTTTTTTTTTTCTTTCCCTTCTCATAGCTCTGAAATTTGGTTACACTCCCCCTCGGGCCCCCTTTTTCTTCTTTGGTGGAACGCTAGGAGCGGCTTCCTTTTTCTCCTCGGAATTGTGTGGTGGAAGCAAACCTTTTTCTCCCCCCAATTTTTTCCCCCCCCCCTTTTTTTCTTCCTTCCCCCTCCCTCGCGCTTATTATGAAAGGAAGCTTCGTCCTTTTTTTTTAAATTTTCTCTGCCCTCCCCTTTCCTCCCCCCTCCCCCCAACTGCTGAGTGGATAAAAAGCAGATCTTTCTTCTCTTTCCCTTCTCTTGTCTAGCCGACTGAGCGGACTCTGCGCGCGCTCCCTCCCCCGCCTGTTTTCTTCCCTCCTTGTGGTTCCTCCCGTTCCTTTTTTCTTTTTCCCTTTTCCCCCCTCTCAGAATCAGAACGCGGGAGCGTTCCCCTCCCGCCCTCCCTTCTTGCTCTTGCCCGTCCTGGCGTGGTTACATTTTTCTTCCTTTCCCCCCAATGCGTCAAACCGGGGGGCGATATCCATCCTTTTTTGATGCCGACCTCCCCCCCCTTTTTCCCCTCCTCCTGAGACAATCTCTTCTCTTTCCTCCTCCTCCTTTTTTTTTTTTCCTTCTTTTTTTCTTTTTCCCCAGACGGCCAGGAGATGATGAGGACGGTCCCTTTCTCTCCTCTGCCACCGTCTTTTCCTTTTTTTCTTTTTGGAGCGCTTACACTTTAACCACGCCCGGCCTTTTTTTTCCCTCTCTTTTTTCTTTCCTCTTTCCTGTGCGAGAAAAATGGTGGAATGTTCTGCCCCTTTCTCCTCCGGTGTTTCCCCTCTTTTCTTTTTCTTCAAACAACGGGGGGGGCGGCTCCCCTTCTTTTCTTTTTTATAGAATTGAGTTTCGTAAACCTTTTCTCGCTCCTCCTTCTCTCCATCTACATTCTTTTTTTTTTTTTTTTCCTTTCCCACCGTAAGCAGGGTGGTGGATTTACAAGTTTTTTTCCCCTTTTTTTGTCCTCCTTTCCCCCTTTCGTTCCAGAGAGACTAGGGCGAATGCCGAGACGTCCGTGCAGAATCTTCCTTCATTTTTGGTCCCTTTTTTTTTTTTTTTTTTCTCCCCACCACACCATTCCGATTGACTCCCCCTTCCTTTTTCTTCCCTCTGTCACCAGACCAACCCCCCTTTTCTCTTTCCTCCCAGCGGCGGGGTGGCGGCCCCCCTTTCCTCTTTCTTCGCAAACGAGGAAGAAAAACCTTTCTTTTTTCTACCTTCCTTCCCCTTCCCTTCTTTTTTTCCCTTTTTAAGGGTTTCCCCCCCCCCTCTTTTTTTTCCCCTTTTTCCGGGTGCGGACATGGATGGAAGAAATAAGGGCGGATCCTCCCTTTTTGTTCCCCCCCTTTTTTTCTTTGTTGATATCCAGCACTTCGCCTTTTTTCTTTTCTTCCCCCTCTGCGCGGGCATTTCCTTTCGTTCCCTTTTCCCGGCCCTTGTCCCTCTTCCCTTTTTTCCTCCAAGCCTGGGTGGGATTGATGCTCGCCTTTTTTCTTTTTTCCCTCCTCCCCCCCTTTTTCCGGGCCGAGAAAAATCGAGCGCTTTTGTTCACTTCCCCCCTTCCTCTGGTTAACGAGCAATTTTTTTTCCCCCCCCTCTTCTGGACGAGCAGGAACTGGCGTCCTTTCCTTTTCGCTTTTTTTTTCTTCTCCCTCCTTCTGCGGAGAAAGCAGCAAGGAGCGCTTTTTCCTTCTCTCTCCCTCCGGAGAGAAAAGGCCCGAAGCCCTCCTCTCGGGTCCACCCCCCTTTTTTTTTTTTCTGTCACAGTCCAATCGATTTTTTTCTTTCCCCTCCCCCTTCTGTTCTTCGCGAACTGCTTCGACTTCCGATTTGGTTTTCTCCCTTTTTTTTTTTGGTGAGCAACTCGATTTTCTTCTTTCTTATTTAAAGGGGATCCTTTTTTGTGACTTTTCCTTTCCCGCGAACATTTGTCGAGTGCACCATTCCTTTTTCCCCCCCTTTTTCCACTTTCTTCTTCCTGTGTTTGGAGAAAGTCGCTCTTCTTTCCCCCGGGTTTCCCTCCCCTTTCCTTTCAGAGAGTTGAGGCAATCCCTTTTTTTTTTTCCTTTTTCCTCCTGTCTTGAGTAGAATTGTAGGTAGGACGGTCTGTCTTCTTGTTCTTACTCTTCTCCTTCCTTCCCTTTTGCTTACAGGAATGAAAGCTTCCCCCTCCCCCCCCTTCTTTTTTTTCCAAATTTGAAGGAATCATCTCTCCCCCCTTCCCGCTCTTCCCTTCTCTTTTTTACGTTGTACAGTCATGGAAGCCACCCCCCCCCCCCCTTTTCTCTCTCTTCTGACTCGATATTAGAAAGATAGCTTTTTCCTACCCCATATCCCTTCCTTTTTTCCCCCAAAAGGGGATTGCCTCAACACCTTTTCTTTTTCCTTTCTTCCTCTCCCCCTGGATGGAGGGGACAAAATCCTTTTTTTTTTTTCCTTCACTAGCCTGGTCTTTCTTCCCCCCCCTTTCTTTTTCCCTTGCCCATTGAAGAGAAAGTGGAACTCCCTTTTTTTCTCCCCCTTTTTCCCCCTTTTTTTTGTGCAACCGAGGAGAGACCTTCTTCAAAACTCACCCCTTTCCCCCTTTCCCTCCAGATCTTTTTTCTTTTTTCCCCCCTCTCCCTCTTCCCTTCTTTCTCCGCGAAAGTACCAAGTTTCTCTTTCTTTTCTCAGTTCCGCCCTCCTCTTTTTCGTGGCCCATCGATTTGGAATTTCCCTCCCCCCCCCCCCCTAGTAAAAAAAATTTGTAGAGTAATTCTTTTCTGGTTCTGGTTTGAGCGTTCTTTCCTCCCCCAGGCGATCTTTTTTCTCCCTTGCTAAGTGATGGGATTTATACGCCATCCCCTTCCTAAACGCCGAATTTTCCCTCCCCTACTTTTCTGCAGCACATGTGATGCGAGTAATCAGAGAAAGTTTCCTTCTTCCCCTCCTCTTTCCCGAAATGGAAGGAAGAGACCGCTGTCCTTTTTTTTTTTTGTAATATTTTTTCCCTCTTTTTCCTTCCTTTTTCGCAGGATTTGACGCGCGTCCATCTTTCTCCCCCAACCCCTTCCCTTTTCCCCCCCTTTTTTCGGCGCCGATTCGCAGGCCAACTCCGCCTCTTTCATCTTTTCTTTCGCAGCGACTCCCTTTCCTTCTTTCCCTTTCTTCAGTGCTGGAGTTGAGATTTTCTCCCGCCTTCGTCTTTCGTCTACCTGGTCCGCCTCTTTCGCTCCGCCCGGCCCTGCTTGCTCCCTTCCTTCCTTTTCTTCTCCTCCGCTTGAACTGGCCGATTTTTTGAAAACCCGTGTCCTTCCTTTTTGATAATTACTCCCCCTTCCTCTCCCCTTTCTTATGCAGGGAGAGTCTGGCCAGGGTCCTCGATTCTTTTTTTTTCCTTTCTCCCAGAAATGAGAATAAGCTCTGCCATTTTTTCCGGGACATTTTTTTCCCCCTCTTACTGGGCTTGGGTCTGGTTTTTTTTTCTCCTCCCTTTGTGTTAATTGGAGCTGGTCTCCTTTCTCCGATTCCCACTTCCCTTTTCTCCCCCCTCTTGCAGAGGGCCTGGCGCTCCCCACGTCCGCTTCCTTTCCCCCTCCCCGTCGGTATATTGGAAGAACGGTTCAACTTTCCTGCTTTAAGTTCATCTTCCTCTTTTTCCCTCCCCCCCTTTTTCCCGTTGGATCAAAAAGCAGAGCCTTTTCTCCCCCCTTCTTTCCCCCCTCTTCCAAATTCGCGAGGTTCGAGGTTTACTATTTTTTTCGCTCCCTTTCTTCATCCCTTCTCCTCACTTTTTCCGATCCCATCCCTCCTTTCTTTTTGTCGCGCCGAAAGTGGTTCCTCCTCCTTTCCAGTTCCATTTTTCCTCGCATCCTCCCTCTTCTCTTTAGAAAATTCCAAATTTATCGCACACTCTCTTCTTTCTTCCTCCTTCTTTGTTAAAGGTGTAAGCGCGTTCCTTTTTTTTTTCTGTTGTAAACCTTTTTTTTCTTTTTTTTTTTTCTTGCGTGGTGACTTTAGCCGTCCTCCCTTCTTTCCTCCCCCTTCCTCCCTCTCCATCTATCTATTTGAATAATATCAAGGTGTTTTTTTTTCCTGGGGAGTGCATCCTTCCCCTTCTCTCCTCGCAAAGCCAACAGAAATCAGCCCGGGCTCCCCTCCTCTTCCTTTCCCCTTTCCCTCTTCTATCTAAATGACGAAGTGATGCGACGCCTCCCCCCTTTTTCAAGAGACCCTAATCCTCCTTTTTTCTTCCCCCTGTAAGGAATAGTTTTGAAGCTCCTCCCTTTTTCTTCCTTTTCCCCCCTTTCTTTTTAAGAGGAATAGAAGGTGGAACTTTTTTCCTTTTCCCTCAACCTCCATCTTCTTCCTTTCCTTTTTTTTTAGTCAAAAGGGGAGAAGTTCCTCTTTTCCTCTTTCTTCCCCCTCAGTAGGATAGAAAAGAGATCCCTTTTCGCTTGGTAGAAGCTTCTTCTCTCCCCCCCCTTTTTCTTTGTGTTCTTTTTTTTCATTTTATGATTTTGACTCCCTCCGCAGAGGTGGTTGATTTAAGTTACAGCCGTTCCCCTTTTCCCTTCCCTCTTCTTGCTCTTTTTTTTTTTGCGTGTGGAGGAGCGACAGGGATGCTTTCCTTTTTCTTTCTTTTTTTGCTTTCCTGGGAATTGGGGGAATCTGGGATCGCCTTTTCTCCCCCAGAGCCCCCATTTCCCCCTCTCCTCCTCTTCTTGGAATTTCAAAAGGCAGGTTGATGGAAACGTAAGCGTACATGGGTCCCTCCCTCCCCCCAAAACCTGCCCTCCCTCTCACCAACCTTCCACCCTCCCGCCTCTTACATCCCGTTTTTTTTTTTCTTCACAAAAATGGAAGAGCTATTCTCTTCCCTTTTTCTCTCCCAAAATCATCCGTCCTTCCCCCCTTTTCTTTTTTTCCTGACTACTGATCGTGGAGTATTATACATGCGGCCTCCCCCCCCCCCCTTTTCCCTTTCCCCTTCCCATTTCAATCGAGGTTTTAAGGATGGAAGGTTTTTTCTTTTTTTCCCCCCTTTTTCTTCCAAGGTAGAATGAGAATGGGACTTTTTTTCCCTCCCCTTTCCCTTTCTTTCTTTTGAGGGAGTAGAAGAGTCCTTCCTCCCTTCGAGGTATAACCCCCTCCCCCCCATTCTTCGAGAGAGGGCCCGGGGCTTTCCACCTCCCCCCTAGATGGAATGGATTTCCTCTTCTCCTCTTCCTCAAGAAGGGGTGGGATTGATTCCCCTTTTACAACTTCCTCCCCCCTCTTTCCAAATAGGAGAGATTCCCCCCCTTTTTTTTTCCCCTCACACACCCTTTCTCTCCTCCCCTTTTCCCCGCGGCCCTGGGGTTCATACCCCCTCCTTTTTTCTCTTTCAAGAAAAGGGCGGCGGCCTTTTCTTTTTCTTTTTTTCGGGACCCGAGTCCCTCCTCCTTTCCGGAGAAAGCCCCTCCTTCCTCTTTTTCTTTTCCCTTTCTCGATGGGATGATCGCCTTTTCGCCAGTCTCTCCCCCCTTTCCACTATCGTTCATAGCCCCCTTTTTCTTCTCTTTTTCTGGAGTAACATTAAATTCCCTCTTAGTTCGTTCCGGTTTCTTTTTTCCTTTCTTTCATCAACTGGACCTGAGACTTTTTTCTTTTTCTTTTCCTAGGTAGGGTGGTTGCTTTCCCCCCCTTTTTTTGATTCTCCTTTTTTTTGCGTGTTCGATGCAAGGTTTACCTTTCTTCATAGGTGTACAAGTTTTTTCCTTTCTTCATGGGCCCTTCCTCCCCCTTCTTTCCGCTCGCCTAGGCTAGTTCTTGGCAGGCGTGGGTTCACCCTCTTTTTTTTTCCCCCTCCCCTTCTGAGAGGACGAACAAACCCTGTTTTTTTCTTTAACTTCTTTTTTCTTTCCTTCTTCCCCTTTTAGGTTTATGTTCCAGGGCCAAAAAGCTTCCTTTCTCTTCTTTTCCCTTTTTCCCTCCCCCCGAGATGGGATTCTCCCTTTTCTTTTTTGTAACACCCCCCCCCTTTTTCACCGGCATCTCTCTCTTTCATCCTCTCCGTTTTTTTTTTTTTCTCCCCCTTTTTTTTTCCACGAGGAACGAAGGCTTTCTAAGTTGTACTTCCCCCCCTAACTCATCAAAGGACGGTGCTCTTTCCCTCCCTCCCTTTTCCTCCTTAAAGGAAAAAAGGAAGACCTCCCCTTTTTTCAACGTCAGGATATTTCCCCCCCCCCCCCCCTTCCCCCCAGGTTGTTCGTCCTCGCCCTTCCTGTCTTTTTCCCCCTTTCCACGGTAGAATTAGGAAAACACGCCTTCCCCCCTCCCCCCCTCCCAACTAGTCTCCGACGCTCTTTTTCCTGAGAAAGTGGGAAATCCTGGTTTCTCCCCTTTCCCCTTCTTTCCCAAAACGAGGGAGCGAAAAACTCGCCCTCCCCTTTTCCCACTGTTTCCCCTTTTGCCCTTCCCCCCCCTAAGAAAGATCTTTCTGTTTCTCCCCACCCCTCTTTTGCCAGTAACAACATTCCCTTTCCCCTTTCTTCCTTCCTTTCCTTTTCCTCTAATAAAAGAAGGGCGACGACTTTTTTTTTGATGTTTTACCCCCCTTCTCCCCCCCCCTTTCCCCCTATTGTGGTTGTGGATTGAGCGGCTTCTTTCTCCTTCCTTTTCCCCTCAATAAAAACGAGAGATGGCTGCCTTCCCCTTTCTTCCCTCCTCCCCTCTTTCTAATGATTCTTTGACCGAAGAATCTCCCCTTTTCCTTTTTCCTTCTCTTCATCCGCGAAATTATTTTTCTTCCCCCTTTTTTTTTTGTCCCCGTCCTTTTTTTCCCTTGGAATTTTTGGGAAGAGTTACCCCTTCCTCTTTCTTTTTCTTCTCGGCAAGAAAAGCGGGTCGCCCTTTTTTTTTTCCCCAAATCCCCCCCTTTTTTTTTCCTTGGAGAAGATTCGAAAGGACACTCCCTCCCTCCCTATTGGTTTGGCGGTTCTTTTAACAATTTTCCCATGTTCTAGGCCTGGTCTAAAAATTTCTTCCCTTCTCCTTTTTTTTTCCCCCCCTTCCCGAAGCCCGAAAGAGCGCGGCCTTCCCCAGGCGTACCTGTTCCGTCCCTCTTCCCCTTCTGCTCCGCACAGGACAAGACTTCCCGTCCCCCCTCCCTTTTCCCCTTTCGAAACGGATTTCTTTCCCGAGTCCTTCTTCCCCCTTTCTTTTTTTTTCTCGCTGGCCAGGGTCCGCGAGTATTTTTGCTTTCTTTTTTCCCCTTCCCTCGAATAAGATATGAAATTTTGGTCGCCCTTTTCTTCGGGGCCAATCCCCCTCCCTTTTTTCCCCTTGGAAGCTCGGAGAGGATTTTTCCCTTTCTTTTTTTTTGGTGGAGCAGAAGGCTTTTTTTTTTTCCCCTCCGTTTTCTGTCCCCCCCCCCCTTCCCCCTCTTCCTCCACGACGCGCGCTTCTTTTCTTCCCCCCTCCCTTTTTTCTTCTTTTTGAAGAAGGTTCAACTTTCATGCCCCCCTTTCCTTCCCTTCTTTCCCCCTGCGAAGTTTTCTCCCTCTTTTTTCCTTTTCTACAGAGCTGCGCCTCGTCAATTCTCCCCCTCCCTGTTTTTCCCTCTCTTCCTTTCTTCTCTCCGTCCACGATTCAGAACTGCGCCTGGTGGTTTTTTCCCCCCTTTTTGTTAGGTCTTTTTCCTTGCGCGATTCCGCTTCACGCTCCCCTTCCTTTTCTTCCTTTTTTTCGTGAAAAAAGAGGAACTGACTTTTTTTTCGTACGTCTTCTTTTTTTCCCTTTCTTTTTTCCTTCTTTTTTTTTAAGCGAGGACAGCCGAGTAGGCATTTCTCTCTTCCCCCTTTTCCCTTCCCCTTTTTCGAATATAAATCGCTGGAGCAAGGGGGGATTTTTTTTTCCCGTCATTTTCGGATTTCCCCTTTTCCCTTTCTTTTCCCCTCTCTTTTAAGAATCAGCAGAGTTGTTTTTTTTCTTCTGCTTTCTTTTTTTTTTTTTTTTTTTTCTCTTTCTTGAGGACGGATAAAGTCAGCCAGCCAAAGGCCCCCCTCCCCCCCCTTTTCCAGTTGCCCGATTCTTCTCTCCCCTTTTCCCCCCCCCGCAGGGAAGGGCAAGAGAAAGAGCACTTCTCCTTTCTTCTTTTTCCCCCATTTCAGGGAATAGTGTCGAGCTCCTCTTCTTTCTTTTTTTTCTCGGATCCTTCCTCCGTTTTTCCCTTTTTCTTCCCCCCACGCCTGAAAAGCGGAGCTGCTTTTTTCTTCCTAGTTTCGGCCAAAAGGCGCAGTGCTGACTTTTTTTCTTTCCTAACCGCGTCCTTTTCCTCCGGTCGCAGCTCTGTAGAAATTCCCTTCTCCCCCCCCGTAAGAAGGGTGGTGGATTTCAGTTTCCTTTAATTTGTACTTGCCATCTACCCTTCCTCTTTTTCTTTTTGGGAGAGCAAGGGATGATTGCAATCCCCCTTTTTTTTTTTCTCCCTTTTTTTTTTTTTTTTTTTTTGGTTCTTTTTTTTTTTTTTTTTTTTTTTTTTGGTTTGTTTTTTTTTTTTTTTTTTTCTGGGGGAAATCGGGCTCGCCTTCTGAGCCACCCCTCTTTCCTTTTTTTCCTTCACCACCGCAGAGACGAGCGTCCCCCCCTCCCCCCCTCCCTCCCTTTTTGAGTCGATTCTATTGTTCCTCCCCCTTTTCCCCCCAAAATGCCGCTCCTTCTTTCCCTTTCCCCCCCCACAAATAAATAGAGGATTTTTTCCACCTTCACCTTCTCTCTTCCTGTGACGTGTCTCACGGGTTTCAACCCCCTTCCCCCTTTCTTTTTTTTTTCTTCCCCTGGATGGAATCAATAGGGGGAGCGACCTTTTTTTTTTTTCGCCGTTGGTTTTTCCTCCTCCTCCCTTTTTTCTCCAGCACTTCGCCGGTTCCGCATCTTTTCTCCCCCTTCTTTTTCTTTTTCGGTCAACGATAGGTGATTGAAACCGCCCCCTTTTTTTCCCCCCACCCCCCCACAAAACAAAATGGCTCATCCTTCCTTCCCCTTCTAACGAATGGGTGGGATTGATTTTTTTTCCTTCGGACCCCCTTTGTCTTTTTTCCCTCGGAGAGAATGGAACCCTCTTTCCCCCTCTTTTTTTCTTTCTTTTTTTTTTTTTTTTTTTTGGGTAACGCGGATCACACATTTTTTCCCTTCCCTCCTTGTCCCGGGAAATTGGGTTCATCCCCTTAATACTGCCCTTTCTTTTTCCCGGAACGTTTAGACTCGGAGGTAACCTCTCCTTCTCCTTTTTTTTCTCTTCTGAAAGCACAGGAACGGAGCCGTATTTCCCCTTTTTTTTGAGCAGCCCACCTCCCCCCTCTCCTCCCCCTTTTCCCCCCCCTTTTTTCAACTCATAGTTACTCCCCCTCCCCCCCCTTTTTTTTTTTATCCGGGAGGTCAAAATTCAATCGTCTTTTTTTTTCTTGATTAGTCACCTTCTTCCCCGGCCCGTGACGACGATGTGTACTTTTTTCTTTTCCCTAGTAGGGGGTGCGCAACTCGCCTTCTTTTTTCTACTTTGGTGTTCATTCCCCTTTCTCGCCTCGGGTTTACCACTCCTCTGTCCTCCTCTCGAGGCGAACCCCTCTTCTCTTCCCCTTTTCCTTTCCCCTGTTTTTGGGCGAAAGATCATCGTCCCTTCTTTCCCTTTCCTTTTCTTTTTCCAAAGGGATTTGCCCTCCCCCTTTTTTCCCTTTCTTTTTTTTCCCTTGTTCGCAGGTGTCTGCCCTCTTTCCCAATTCGGCTGGAGTAGCTGGTCTTTCTTTCCCTTCCCCTTTTCCTTTCCCAAAAAGCTATAGTTTCTCCTCTTTCTGTTATCGTTTCTTTTTGCAAGCGTCCCCCGCCACCACAGGCTCCTCCCTCCCAAATGTGAGGCATCTATCTTTCTTAGGACCTCAAATTTTTTGGTGCGGGGGACGTCCCCTTCATTTCCCTTCCCTTTCCTTTCCCAGAGAGGTGAGCTCTCCCCTTCCCCCTATATTTTTTCCCTTCCCCCCTTTCCCCCCTTCTACAAGATACTCCAGCCCGCCTCCCCTTCCCCCCCAATGGGATTGCCTCAAAACTCTTCCTCCCTCCCATCTTTTTTTCTTTTTTACGTGTCGAATATGAAACCCCCCTCCTTTCCCTTTTTTCTTTTTTTCCTCCAAAAAAACAGAGCGCGCCTTTCCTTTTTTTTCCCTTTTCCCTTTCCCCTCCTGGTGCGACTCCGACAACCCTGGTTTCCTTTTCTTGGGAAAACCCGCTTTTCCCCCGTGGATTTCCTCTTTTCCTCTCTTCCCCCGGGAAATTCCTCCCCAAACCCCCCCCTAGAGGTTTCTCCCCCCCCTTTTTCAGAAGCTCTCCTTCCCTTCCCCCAGTTGGGATGAACTTCGAAGAATGTTCTCTTCTTTTAATGTGAGATCCACGCTTTCTTTTTCCTTAAACACCTTTTCCCCCCCTTTTTTTTTGATGATGGTTGTGGATTTGAGCGGCTCTTTCCTGTTCTTCTTCCTTCAGCTGGATGCAGAACTAGGATACGTGCTGGCTTCTTCATTATCCCCTAAGCCTGCCTTTTCCCTAAGGACGCAGAAAGTGCTTCTCCCCCTTTTTTTTTCCCCCCCAGGGCCTTTCTCACGTGGTCCTTTCCTCGAATAGGGCAAGAGCTTTCCTCTTTTTCAAGAAAAGAGAGGTCGCAGTTTGCCTTCCCTTTCTCAACCCAGGCTTTCTTCCCTTTTTCCCCGGCAAATCGCCGCACACGAATGTGGTTTTTTTTTTCACCCTTCTTTTCCCGAACTGAAATGCAAAGAGATAGGCACTTTTGAAGTGAGTTGAGACAAACCACCTTCTTCCTCCTCCTAAGAGGAATTTTTTCCCCAGTGCCCTTCTTCCCTCCCCCCCTTTTTCAAGAATATAGTTAGATCCTCTTCCCCTAGTCTTTGCCCCACCTTCCTTTTTCACTGGGAAGATTTTTTTGTGAACCCCCTTTGAGACCCCCGTTCCGTCGCATAGGTAAGTCGTTCTTTTCCCCCTTTTAGAGGGAGAGATGGACAGGGTCCTCTCTTTCAGACTCGCTTAGCTCTTCCCTTCCCTGATGGGTCCCCCCCCCTTCTTTTTTTTTCCCCCCGCGTGGAAATTAACACCTCTTCTTTTTTACCTAGTCTCTTTGGAGTATAGGAATGGTTTTCTTTTTTTTTTTTTCAGAAGGAAGGCTTCCTTCTTCATACCCCCTCCCTTTTCTTCAATGCAGCCCTGGAGGCTCCTCCCCTCCTTCCCCTCCTTCTAAGGAATAGAAAGAGTCTCTCCTCCCTTTTGAACGGCACGACGAGTTGTCTGCTTTCCTACGGGATCAAAAGAAGAGCCTGTTCTCTTTCTCTTCCTTTCGCGAGTTCGAGAGACATCTTTTTTTTTTCCACGCAGAACTGCGCCTTGTGTCTCAATTCGATCACAATCAGCAGCTCCCCCTCTTTTCCCTTTTTTTCCTTTTCCTACAGGTTAAAAAAGGCGATTCCGATCACGCTTCCCTTTCTCCCCTCATTAGCTCTTCCTCCCTTTTCCCATTACAAATTGCTAGAACCCGTACTTTTTTTCCCCTTTTTCCCCCTTCTTTCTTTTCTTTTCGTGGGTAAAGCGGTAAGCGCTTCTCCTTCCCCCTGTAAAACAGGTTTTTTTGCGGATTCTGTAGGGCTTTGCGATGGCGACTTTAGCCGGCCTCATCCTCTTTTCCCTTTCCCTTTTTTCTCCATTCTCTATAGTTAATAATAAGCAGGTGGTTGGTTGTTGTCCTTTTTTTTTTTCCCCCAGTGATATGAGGACGGCTCCCTCCGCCCCTTTCCCTGCATCGCACCGTTTGACCAGTTGAACAGGGAGTCTCGTCCATTCCTCTTTCCCTCCCCTCTTACGAGGCAAGAGACAAGAGAAAGAGTAATCCTCGGTTTTCCCTTTTTCAGGGAATGTTTCGACGCTCGCTTTTACTCGTGAAGGAGGAATCCCCGCCTTGTTTTTTTTTTTTTTTTTTTCCACCAAGGGCGCGAATAAAGCTTCCCTTTTTCTCCTTTTTTCCCGACCCTTGATTTTTCTTCCACCCTTGTTTCCTCCTCGCAGAAGAGACGGCATAAGTCGTCTCTCCCCTTTTCGGTCGAAGCTATTAGACCCCCCTTTTTGGTGGTTGTTTAAGCCATCCTTACCTCCTCGTTCTTAAGTTGAACAGTTCTTCCAGATAGATAGGCGATTCCCTGCGAGAATTACGTGCAGAAGAGGAGCGCGTCTTTTCTTCTCTCCCTTTTTTTGTTGGCCACTTTGCGTGGGGATGCCTTTCTCCTTCGCCACCACAAAATTAGATGTAATCCTGTCCTTTTTTTTTTTTTCCCCTCCCCCTCTCCCGAGAGTAAAAAGAACAAAGCCCCTTCTACCTTCGTTTTTTTTTTTCTCATTGGGACTTCCCCTCCGTCCCCCCCCCCCCGGGAAGAGATTCTTTTCCTTGCCACCCGCGGACATCCCCCGAGGACCATGGGCAAGATATACTGACTACCTTCCCCTCCCCCTATGCTGTGTAGTCTCCTTCTCACGGGTTTCACTTTTCTTCAAAGCGTAAGGCTGGCCCCCCCCCTTCTTCCTTTTCGCTGGACTTCCCCTTTTAGGCGGACCAGGTACGCATGCTCCTTTTTTTTTTGGCAAAGGCCTCCGCCTTTTGTTGATCTCCTCCCTCTTTTAGAACAGTCAAAGAGCTCTTTCCCCTTAGTCGCTTGGATTTCACCCTTCGTGGCGGGATTGGAATGGCTCCTTCGTTTGAAACCTTCTCCTCTTGGGGGCACCGGATGATTACTTTTTGGGCGCAAACTGCTTTCCCTCTCCAAATCGGAGAGGCATTCCCCCTCCGACTTTTCTGAGAGGTAAAGAGTTCCCCCCCCCCCCAAAGTATCCAAGGAGGAAGTAATTTCCTCACATCCCCCCCTTTCTTCCCAATCGCGGCCATTGGGTTCATACAAACAGCCTTTTTTTTTTTTTTCTTTGCATTTGAGAGGAGGAATGACTTTTTCCTCCTTTCTCCCCCCCTCTACAGACTGTATTGTGCTTCTTCCAGGCACGAGAAGAGTTCTTTTTAGTTTTTTTGAGTCCTCCCCCCCAGAGCCGAAACATCAACCAAAAACAGCATCATTCCCCTTTCCCTTTTTGAAGAAGGATGGTCATAAGGGCCTTTTCACATTCCCCCCCATTCCTATCCGGTGGTATTCTCTCCCCCTAAGTTAATCAAAGGAAAGTGAATCGCTTTTTTTCCCTCTCTCTTATAGATGACGATTCTTTTTTTTTCCTTTTGGATTTCCCGGGGACGATCTTTTGCGAGTCAGCTTCCACGGTTTCTCTTTTTTTTTTTTTTTCGTCCTAGCCCATTGTCGGCGTCGCCCCTTTGGCAAGCCGCCAATTGCGCGTCTGTCTCTCCCTTTTTTTCTCTTTTCTTTCCGGAGGGGGTTATCTTTCTACCCTTTGGCTCACCCAGCCCCCCCTTCCCAACCCTGGGTCGAAGGTTGAGGCAATCCCCTTTTTTTTCCCCCCCCCCCTTTTTTTCTGGAATTAAGGATGGATTCTTTTTTCTCCCTGAAGCGCTTCTGGCCAAACCTCCCCTCGTTACGATGAGAGAGTCGATGCTCTCTCCCCCCCCTTTTCTTGCTTACAGGAAGGGACCTTCCCCAAAGGTGCTGTTCCTCTTCCCCTTGGAAGGAATATCTATATTTTCCTCCCCTCGTTGTTTTTTTTTCTCTCTTCCTGAGGACGCGCCTTTGGGGGTCCTTTTTTTTTTAAGCCATCAATAAAATCTAAAAGAGCCGGTGCTCGTATCTCCTCTTCCCCCCTTTTGGCCTGGAAAAGAACCCGTCGTCATTACCGACAAGATAATACCTCCTTCCACAAGAAAGGATTTCCCCCCCCCCCCCCCCCTTTTTCCCCTCAACGTCGGACCCAGGGTTTTTTCTCGGGGCTGGAGTTCCAACTCCCTTTTTTCCTCGAACACACGAATGAAAGAACCCTTTCTCCTTTTTTCCCCTTTTTCTTCTGCCATTGGAAAGAGGAAATGTGGAAGGACCCTTTCCCCCTTGTCGCGGAAATAGCTTTTTCCTATCCTTTTTTTTTTCCTTTAAGATGGCGAAACCCGCAAACCTTTACATCCTCAAAAAAATAAGCCCATCCCTCCCAAAAGGGAATGTAAGCGAGACTCCCTTTCCTTTTCAGGAACAGCGTCTTCAAGGGCCTTGAAGTTCGCGATAAAGAAGGGCGACGATTTTTGAATGTGAAAGCAGGATTCCCCCTCCCCCTTTGTACTGAACAGGTTGCCCTTTCTTTTTTCTCGGGACATGAGGAATCCTTGCCTCCCCCCCCTCCCTAAGAGATGGCTGCCTCCCCTTCCTTTTTCAAACCCTTCACAAGGTCGGGTCTAATTCCTCTTTTCTAAGTCGAAAAGTTCATGCCTCCTCGCACCTTTTCTCTTAATAAGAGAAAGCTGTTTTTCTTTCCCCCAGTTTTTGGACCGACTTGAATTCCCTTTCCGCTTTCTTTCCCATAAAATCGATTTTTTCATACCTTTCCCCTCCCTTCGCGCTTCAGAAGGTCTCCCCCCCAATTCAAAAAAGGATTTCTCCCTTTCCCTCTGCTTCGCCAGGCCCCCTTTCCCCCCCCTTTTCAAATCACCGATAGGTAAGAAATTGAAATTGCCCTCCAGACTGGTTCTCCCTCTTCTTCTTCTTCTGGAGCATCAAAAAACCCTCCCGCAATGAGAGCGGAATTTGCCAACGGCATTTCCCCATGTAAGAATATTTAGAGACGAAAGGATTGATTCCCCCCCTTTCTTACCATTGAATGCGGTCCGATTTTTTTCACGGCTGCGAATGGATAATACTACGTGAGTCCTTTTTTCGCAGAGAGCGGCCAGGGTAATAGATGATTTTTGTCTTCCCTCCCTTTTTTTTTCCCACTCGACGTTTCCATTTTGGTCCTTAGCGCCGGCTGAGTACCACTTGAGCTTCTGTCCCCCTCCGGTGGAAATTCCCCCTCTTTTTTTTTTTTTTTCTCTCCCCCCGCCGGCGGGTTTGTAGTAAATCGGGGAGGAATTGTTTTTCCCCCCAATTCCAGTCATCCCCCTCACTTTCTTTCTTCCCCCCCCTGGCGGTCCTCCACGACGCGCGCTCTCTTGACGGCATTTCTGGAAGAACGGTTCAACGTTCATGCCCCCCTTCCCCTTCCTTTTCTTGAATGTCCAGCAAACCACCCTGCTTCCTCTCTCCTGGGAGAATTTCTGACAGAGCTGAGGACCTCGTCAACTTTTTTTCCTTCTTCGCTCTGCGCGAGATCAACGAGTCACTCATTCGCCTTTTTTTCCTTCGATTCCCATCAGCCGATCCGCTGTTTTCCCCCCGAGACCGGGTCCCTCAAGAGTAATGTAAAGAATCCTCCTTCCATCCCTTTCCTATCGACCATGTGGCAGAAAACTTCCCTCTTTCTTACTATTATCTTGCTCTGCCCGTCCCCTTTTTTAAAGGGTAAGAGAAGGCCAGCAGTCGTCTTTTCTCCCTTTTCTTGTCAACCCGGTGGCGAATATCACCCCGCTGTCTTTTTTATTTAGCCGTCCTCATCATCGGACTGGAGGTCTGCAACTCACCGTAAGCGTCTCCCTTCTAGAGATGTATCGCTTTGGTGAGTTGAAGACGGCCCCCTTCCTATTCTTAGTCTTTCCTTCCACACAACCTAATCACCCGGGCTCCAGCGATGGAGATTTCGCCCCCCTTTTCTACCTGCCGACTGCTGGCCGCGCTTACCCTTTAACACGCCAGGACGGGCCCCCCCGGGTGCGAGAAATTTGAAGTTATGACAAAAATGTCATTTCATCTTTTCTCCTCTTTCCTTTTTTTTTTGAAAGGAGTGAAGCGGAATCGCCCCTTTTCGGCGCTCCACGCCTTGAAAGAGGAGCTGCTGATGGGATCCCCTGCGAAGTGCTGAACGTGGAGCTCCGCGCCTCTCCCTCCCCCCTTCTTTTCCCGAGTCCGAATTGACTCTTTCGCAGCTTGTAGAAATTCTCCCCGGCTCTGCTTTTTCTACAAAGTCAGAAGGGTGGTTGCTTTTTCCTTTTCCCTCATTCACCTTTGACAAGGTTGAACCGTTATTCCATATTTTTCCTTCCGTGCGAAGAGCGGCGTAGTGGAGGAGCGCCAGGGCTGCTTGCCCTCTTGGATGAATGGAATTGGGGAATTGGGCTCGCCTTTTCTTCCTCCCCACAGTCGATTATACCAGCTCCCCTGAGCGTCCACCAGACAAAGCCCAGTTCATTGGGAATTTCCATTCCTCATTGGTAATCCCAGAGGAGCGGGTGTCCTCACCCCCTTCTTTCGAGTTCCCTTCGCAAACGCTTCCTTCCATCGAGGAAACTGGCCAGCTCTCCGCTATTCTATTACTGCTAGTGAGGATTATAAATGCCTCCCTCCCGTTTTTCTCCAAATCGTTGCAGTTCAATCGAGTACTCTCAATCCGGGCGGAGCGAAAGAGGAGGACCAGGTCCGCCTGCGAATGGGAATGAAGTGGGCAAAGTCCTCTCCTGACCCGGTGTGGATCTCAAGAAATTCTCTTTTTAACAAA
>Ga0179593_1370647_pt1 | contig 17752 bp, 19 predicted proteins | sample CZODoug2_1_08_16_FD_185931 | JGI IMG/M metagenome (GOLD analysis project Ga0179593, IMG submission 185931) | Vadose zone soil fungal communities from Angelo Coast Range Reserve, California, USA - CZODoug2_1_08_16fungal (PacBio error correction) | ecosystem: Environmental > Terrestrial > Soil >... | reverse complement strand
GCCTCTTTTTTTGTCTTGCTTTTTTCTCTTGGGTTCAAGATGAGTTATGCCGCTCTTTTTCGGATACCCTCGACCTGGAGTTGATTCTGCCCATTGCTGAGTTCAGGCATGCCCGAGGCCCCAGGCACGAACGCCTTTCTGACCCCTCGGTTCTTTCCCTGTCTGTTCAGCCCCCTCTCCTTTTGTCGCAGTGGGGGACAGGCCAACCCCCCACGAAGCGCTGCGACCTCGGTGCTCGTTATTCTTAAACAAGATTCGTTCCTTTTGTAACTTTTTTACCTCGTTAGATTTCTACAATTATTTTTTTCCCCCCCCTTTATTTTACACGGTCCTCCTGAGCCCGTATTTCTACTTAATTAGTTCCCTCTGCGCGTGTTGTCACTGTAAGGTCCAAGCTTTTGAAGTTCTTTGTACGATTTCCTCTTTATTTGTCCCTTCTTGTGTTTGACTTTTCACTGAATTGCCAGTTCCCCCGGTGTTTGTAGTTCTTAGGAAGTTAAATGATTTCTCTAATGTGCCTCCCTTTTTGCTTCTTGAGTTTGCGATTTACACCTTACAGTACTTGAAGCAGCCGGGGCTCTTTAGAGCTTGGAGCTAGACATTCTGTTCCTGCATCCTTTACCCGCATTTTTCCTTGATGTTCTGTGGTTGTCTCGGTGATCTCTGCAACCCGAGTGCTAATTCCAAACCGACCTGGACAGAAGGTTGGTTAATTATTCCCTTCGTTTTACATTTCACCTCATTCCCTTGTAGCACTGATTCCAATTACGACTTTTCCCCTTTTAACTTTCCCCTCTTCCCCTTCCTTCTTTTATGGTCCTTCTCCTTTGTAGCGGTCCTCAACCTTCTTGATAGGTACGATGACATGCCATCTTTCTGTCTTAGCGTTCTTTCAGAGAACCCTTGCTCTTCCATTGCGTCTGGGCTGTAGGTACTCCCTGATTTTGGGGTGAGGTTGGTTGCAACCTCTTTCCGATTCACCTCTTTGAGTAAGCTTGGACCCCTCGTTCGCGGTGTCATTATTTCCTGAACTAGTGGGATCCTTGTTCATTAACAGTCTTTATCCCCCTGAGCCCTCTCGATACACCTGCAATGAAATATGACCCTTATTTTGCCCCCCGTGATTATGTCGAATATTACCAATTCCTACCTTCTTGTAATGCTTTGCAGTTGGTCCCCCTTTTGCCAGTCCCACTCGTTAGCGGCCCCGACGTTTCGTAACCTTCTGGCCTTGTAAATGTGCTGTTAGTATTCACCCCCATCTCCCCCTTTGCCTTTCCTTCGTTGGTAACGTCGTTGGCTCCCTGGAATACCGCGCCCACTACTTAGTTGCCGACATAACCTGATGACCCGCTATTGGTCAGCCCCCTTGTCCCTTCTTACTGTTAGGAGTGACAGTCTTGCCTTAGCCTCATCGTTTATACAGTCCTTCGGTCCCCGACCGCCTGTGAAGTCGGTATACCAGCCTCCTCCCTCTCGTCAGTTATTCCGCTGGGTCGGCTTTTTTTACTGGCACGCCGGTGGTCCATTTTAGAGGAGGCGAAAATTCCCTTCAGTCCGTCCCCACTCACCCCTTTCCCCCCCCCCCCTTCAGATAGGGATGACCTCCAACTTTTTTCAAGATCGATGAGCTTTTCCACCAGTCTCACTTTTTTTGACCTGGCCTTTGGGCTGCATGTTCAAGCTTCCCAGGTTTGGGACCTCATTTTCTGGTTTTTTTTCCCCCCTCCCGTGTTGGTACTTCGTGTCCCTGCTTTTATCAGACGTGGGCCGCATAGGGGACCTTTCCCCCTTTTTTTGAGAGAGACGTGTTTTTTCGTGTGAGAGTACTTTCCGTCCCCTGATTGATGGCTGTGCTTTTTTCCCTTTTTGTATTCCTGGTGCCTCTATTCTTCCTTCTTATGGCTACCAGCAAATTCCTATGCCATCTGCCCATGCCCTGCCCCCCTCCCAACTGCCACCCCGGATCCCCTATTTACTAAAATCCCTCGTTTGTTTTCTTTTCTCGATCCAGCACATGTCCGGTTCTTTATCCAGCATGGTCCTTTTCTTCTTTTAGAGTTGATCCCCCCCCGTCCCCTTCCTGACCTGTTTAGCAATGTTGACTCCCCTCCATCGTTCCTTCGTCCCTCCTCCCTATTCTATTCGACACTCTCCCTTAAGTACAGACACTTTCGGACCATTAGTGATTCCTCCCCCCTTCCGCACAGCACAAACGACGTGCGCGCACAGACCATTCCCCTTTCGTTCCCCTCAGGGTCGACTCTCAAAAAGCGGACTTAAATGGCATTTTCCATCGTTTGTAAGTCATCATTTAGCTTCATCGAATTTCTTCTTGTGCCGTCTTGGTTACTTTTTATTCACCGGCTTTCGTCCCCCAATCCGAAACAGGACCTCATAAACTACCCGATTTACAGCGGCCGTACGGTCTCCTTCCCCCCACTTCCCTCATCGTTTACATATTTTTTCGTTCTCCCCCAAGTGACTTATTTTTTTCTCCGACTCAGCAGGTCAATTCCCGACAACTTCAAGTGACCACTGGTTCTCGAACAATCTCTTTTTTTCCTTGAAGATTTTGTGTCGCGGTAGTCCCTCTTCCTTATTTCCCCCCCATTAATGGTGCGTCTTCCTTACGCTACAGCTCCATGACCGGTCGTTTTTCCTTAGTAAAGATCCCTTCTCCGCTTCAGATCTTTGACACCCTTTTCCCCCCTTCAGCTTACCCTCTTTTTCCTTCCTCTCTGGCACCCATTCCGTTTTTTGATCCCACATACTCTGTTTATCTGGACCAGTGAGACTTACTGGGCTCCGGTGGTACCTACTTTTGGATTTACCTTTGCCCCAGTGTTCCTGACGCAGGTTTTTCACTCCGCTCAAGCGTCACTTTAGTCTCTTTTAGCACGTTTGCCTTTTTAACAACAACCTCACCCCCACTCTTCGTTCCCCCCTCCTTCCCCTTTCTCCTTGCCCCCAATTTCTGAGCTCTCTTTCCTTAACACAAGTTTCCCTTATACCGCCCGCTTTTTTTCCCTTCCTCCCCCGTCCCCGATCGCCGCTTTCATTATTTTAATGGCCGATTCATACGGAATCCCCTTTTCAGCCCCAAAAAAGGTTGAAAAACGTGTCCTTTATCCCTTTATCCCCAATTGCCTGTTTCTTTTTCCCCCCCTCCGAGAACAACGGACGAGTTCGGGTTCCGTTGGACAGGAGTTCCAATAGTTTTTTTACCCCAGCCTAATAAGCTGGAGCGTGTCCTTGCTTTCCTCCACATTGACCCCCTCTACCCCCCCCCGCGGTTCTCCAGACTTCCTCCGTGTCCACCCCCCAATAATTTCCCTGTTTGAAGAACGAAAAAGAAACTCGGCACGTAAATTCGTCAGAACGCAGTTCACCGATCCCCGTACCGACCACCAGATCTTTCATTTCCCGTCTTCCATTTTTTCACCGTTACCTCCCCCGACCTTTACGGACTCCTTCAAGAAATAAAAACTGGCTTACTCTACGTCTAGCTGTATCAGAATGAATTTCTACGCTCCGGTCTTCCATCCGTGTGGTTCTCCATTTCCCCCGGAGGCTTTAGCCACGCGTCGTTTCTACCAACCCCTAATTTTTCCACCCATATGAGCCCCCTCTTCACCTCTTCCCCTTCGCCGCTTCTTTGCATGTTTTAGCAAACTTGCCAAATTGTAACTCCTTTTTTTTGGAAATTAGGTTCCCCTCTTCCTTCTTTCCCGTCTTTTGGTCCTTTACCGACTATTACAGCGGGCCAGTTCTCGCAAATAACCCCCAAACGCGAACATCAATATTCCTCCACCAATAGAGGTACTTACCCCGAGGGACTTTTCAGTGTTCCTCCACGTTGGCCAAAGTCTTTCCCGTCTCTCTGTTTTCATCCCCAACAAAATGCCAGTATACAGTGTTCCCTTAACGATCGAGCCTACCTGCTTGTGTCTTCCTATAAGGCTTCTCATGGAATCGTGGCATCTATCATAGTTAAAGGTCAATAGCTAATTTCCCACCATCCTTTTTTCCCCCCATCCCTGGCCTTTGGTATCCAGTGAATCTTTCCTGGTCTTTCCAATTCTACGCAAACTATTTGACCCCCCCCGAAGCACGTTGCCCTCTCTTATCCCCCATCTCTTAACCCTCCTCTGTCGCAGCTCCCTAGTTACAGTTAGTTTGTCAGTATTTTTTTTTGTTTCCCTACTTTCCCAGCCCTTTAGTTTCTGTAAGCCCACAGAGGCCCGAGCACGGTTGAAATGCAGGGCTTTACCCACTTTCTACCAGACCCCTTGCACTTTCTCCACGTCAGTGGGCACTGTCGACATCAAACAAGCCGTTACCGCACATCAGCGAGCGAAAGTATCCTCTTCTCCTGCTGACTGTTGTCCCCTTTCGCTCTTGTTTTTCATATTTCCTCCTCACACAGATGTTAAATTGTGCACTCCATTCCCCATTTGTCCGTATTGTCTGATGGCAGCCTGGGTCAACACCACCTTCGCCCTTTTGACCCTCTTGTTTTATTGTTTCCCTTTTAATTTCGACGCCGTACCGCCGTTTATTTTTTGTACGCGTGTTCTCATATTCGCCTCACTGATCGCCGACCCTCACTGTTCTCCCCCCAATTCGAAGACCTCTTCTGCTTCTGTTTTACCTGAGGACAGGGCATCCTCCCAGGACTTTTTCCTTTTTCATCCGGCGGCTGAGCCACTCGCAACCGATCTGGACGGCTTCCCCGAACAACTGTGAACTTCCACAAGCAGGTGTGAGACATTTAGGCTGTCGCCATCAAACTTCCATTTCCTCTCTCCGTCAATCTAGAATCGTCCCCCGTACTGCACTTTCGTCCGAGTGGTAGCCAACAGCTTTCCCGGCCCTCAGTCTTAACCCTTCCCCAACCTCCCCCGCCAGCGCCAGTACCGTCAAAGATTCTTTTTCTGTTTACTTCCCCTTCTTCGTTGTTTTTTTGACCTTTACCCTAAGCATTTTTCTCGGGCTGTTGCTGGATGGTTTCCCGATGTTGGGGTACAAAATTGTAGTATTGACACTATTTTTCCCACGCCACGAACGCTGTCATTGTCCGAAGACGCTTTTTTCATCAGGTTGTACATTTTCGGCGCTGGTACTTTTCCTGTTCTTTTTTTCCAGCAGAAAGTCTCTACTTGCTATGTTTACATCCCCAGTTTTCTTTCTTGGCCTTCCCTCCTTGTTTTCTGAGGTGTCCCCCCTTCCTTTCCTCTGCTACAAGGCCAATTCGTCCCCGTTTGCCCTTTTTCGCTCTCTGCCCGATTTGGAAAGATTGACCTCTTTTTACCCCTCGCCTTGTGAGCCATTTCGGTGGTTTTCCCTCTTCCGCTCCCATTGTTTATTCTCTCTCTCACTTCCTCTCCACCAAAAAAAAGGGCGTTGTGCAGCCATGAGTCCCCCGATCGTACCAACACAATGTACCCCTTTACGGCTCCTCTCGGTCTTTTTGTATGCCCTAAATCTTCCCGTAGGATCCTCTCCTCTCAATGTTGACCTTGCACACGGTCTTTTTCGTTGCACACTTTTTAAACCCACAACGGCGCCCTCATGCTTCTGTAGCCTCCTTCTGAGCCTAGATCTTCTTGTTCTTTGCTTACCGCCAGGCCTTCCGCCCTGACGTGGCTTTTAGTTTCCGGTACTTTTTTTTAGACCCGGTTTTACCTCCCCCTGCATGTTCGACCGTGCTTTCCTATTCGAACGATCTGCCTTTTCCTAGGACAACCCCCCCCCTACTTAAAGGAACTAACGACCCCCTTTTGTTGCTTTCTTTTCGACGTTTTTTCAGGGATGTCCCCCTTTCTTGGATTGTAGTTCTCAACATAATTTGATCTGCTTCTTCACTTGAACCAAAAAACCTAAAGATCCCCATGATCTTGACTGCCCTTTTCTGTACTCTTCTTTTGCGTTTTGTTACCAGTTAAATTTCCGAGAGGTTTCCCCCCCAGTCTAGCCCTTAGACCTATGACACGCCCATTGTCTTCATCATGTCCCCTTATCCATGTAAGTTTTTGACTGATTGATCGTTTGACTGTTCCCTTCTCTTTTAGGTCATGTAGCTTTTGATAGCTTTCCCCTTTTTTGAGGTCTTTAACGGGACTCGGACAGGCGATGAACCCTCAGCCCCCCCCTTGTTTCTTGCCCTCCTCTTGTTTGTCACGCGAGTTGCCCGCGTTTTGCGGCTTTTTCCCCGTAGAAAGGAGCTCTTAGGGCCTTTCACTTTTTCTGACTTTCCGAACAGCATCACCCGCGGTCTTTTTCTATTTCCCGTGCGGTCAGTCTTGAAAAGATGTTGCGACTTTTTTTCCACAAGGCAATCCTAAGCTGCGTCTCTATCTGCTTGTGCTTGTAGTCATTTTCAACCGATTTTTGCCTTCGTTTGGCCGCGCGGCTTCGGCAGCTTCCGTTTCGCGACACTTTCGCTCCCCCTTATTCTCCTGAGATAGAAATTCCCCCACTATCGTATCGCTCGCGTTTTATTGTAAATTTACTGCGCCTGGGTTTTTTTACCTTGGAAAATCCTCTTGTCCAGTTCTGTCACTTTCGGTGAGCCCTTGGCGCCCTGACTTGCCCCCTTAACCTCGGTGTTCTTTCCGTTAGGCAATGTTTAAGGCGTTTCTTCTCCTTGTCCTGTGCCCTCCCTTCTGTGGCTTCCCGTTGCGTCTTTTCACTATTTCCCAGTCGTTCTGGAAGCTCCCGTGGGTTTTTTATCTTTTATGGAGTGCCTATTACTGACTACTGCAACTTTTGATTTTTGTTGGTGTTTCATTGCAGCCCCCCCAATATAGACTTTGCAGACATGAAAAAGTGCACTGGCCCCTCCCCCGTGTTTCCGTGTCTATAGTTCCCCTTTTTTCCCGGCTATTTTAGAACCCGTTTGTCCCCCCTACCACGACTTTTTAACCTTTTGCCTTGTCGGCATGGACGTTGTTTAAGTGTCTCCATTTGTAGCGGCAAGTTCAGCGTTCCGTCGTCCATTTATTCTTTTTTTATCGCTATGGGACTAGTGACAAGCCTTTTCCGTCAGTTAGTATTTTTTCTTGACTCTCCCCCCTTCCCTTACCTTGCCGGTCTTTTCTTGATGGTTCTTTCGGTTGGGTTGGTTTGTTGGAAAGCGCGCTTTATATCTTTACACGATTGCCACTAGTTTAGTGTTTCACTTTTTTCCTGTACCTCTTTTAGGGATCCTTTGTAATTCGCTTTTCCTTCTACCAGCCAGAGATGCTCAATCGAGCGACATAATAACCCCTTATTTTTTTTTCACCCAGTGGCTCCGCTGTTTCCGCCCAACTTGTATGAATTAATGTCAGCTTTTCTACCAAGTTTGGAAACTTTCCAGAGCTTTTCAAATCTGTACCTCGTGTCCTTTCAATGACTTTTTCAATTCTTTTTAGCTGATCCACCCCCTCCAAGCTGACTGTCTGTTTGTACCCGACTTTATTCTTCTCGAGTACTTTCCCCTCGACCAGCGTTTTCCCCGCCCCTCCCACCCGCCCCCGATGTCACACCCTCCTACTTGAATGTTTTTCGCGTTCATGTCCCTTTCTTTCGCTTCCTTCCTTTGCTTCCCCCGTCTTTCTTCTTTTGAAGAGCGATTTGCTTGGCTTCAGGATCCTTTACTGTCCACTGGAAAATTGTTTATTTGTCTTCTTTTGTTGCCGAGCTTTATTTCTGTTACGCGGGTCTATTGTGTCCTATGTGAGCGAACTCTTCGTCGGAAACTGGGACACCATCACTTCATCCCCCTCTTCCCCCCTCCTGATGAATTTCCCAGTATTCTTTCTGTAGATTGAGCCATGTGAAGTTCCCTAAGGTTTTTTAAAGAGGAGCAACCGAGTACAGTGGTTCCCGACTTTTGTCTTGTCCTTCTACCGTCGTTTTCTTCCTTTGTGTCCCCTCGGGTCTTTTTGAATCACCTCATTTCCGACGTCCTGTTCAGGCGGATTATGATCTAGAAGCTGTCGCATCTGGTCGCGCTAGAGAGATTTTTTCCCCCTCCCTTATGGCCCGTCTTTCTTTACTTTGACGATCGGCCGTGATTGTTTCCCCTCCTGTTTCTCACTTGCAAGACGTTCCCATGCCCTCCCTCCCCCCCCTTCCTTGTCTCTTCTCTTTCATACCCCCGTTTTTTTTGTCGACCTTTTTCCCGCACAGGTTGATGGATTTTTTGATGGAGTCCTGCTGTCTGATAAGGTTTGGATTCCACAACCACTTCTCAACCTTTACTTATTCCCCAGTTTGATCGCACCAGTCCATTCCGTCCTGTCCCCCTTCTCCGTACGAACATCTCGAGCGCAGTCTCCAATCCGTCCCTAAGCCTTTCCGGGCCCCACTTCGTTGCCACTTTTCCACCCCGCCTCACTTACCCCCTCCCGTCTGCCTCCCCTCCAATTTTCCTGTGCGGTTTTTGACTTCTGCATTATTTAATCAAAACTAGCGATATACAACTCCCCCACTTTTCCCCCCCTCTTCTTTCCCCCTGTTATTCGCTTCGACGCCCGATCTTTCTTGGGTCCACAGTTTCCCGGCTGGACTTTACCTTCTCACTCGCCCCCCTCTTGGCTTCTTTCCATTTCCCGGCCCTCCCCCACCACTAAGCTTTCCTTCCTTCTTTTTCTCTTCACCGGCCCAACCTGTTACCTTTCTCACCGACGGTTGACTTAATAATATCCTTCCAACGACCGCATTTAAATCCAACCGTCAGACATGCCGGTTCTTCCCAAAGTTGTCTTCTTCTTTATTCTTCCTTTGTGGCTGTATCTTCAATAACGTGCCCATAACATTCATTGTTAGTTCTCTTTGTTTCACCGTCTCTTCTGCATGCACGCACGTAGCAGTACGTTTCCTGATTTGTCCACATTCTTTAAACATGGTCCATCCATTCCCGCGGGTTTGGGATCCATACGTTCTTGAAGTTTTTAGCGGCACCCCCCATGAGAAACATCCCCCCACTCTCTATTCGTTCTTGATATTTTTTTGAGCGGGGGCTTCTGGTCCCTCAAACTTCCATGATACACGATGCCTGCGCCAGTGGTTTGCCCCCCTCCCTCCCTAGGCTCCCCGCCGCTGAGTTTTTTCCCTGTTTATCAGTTCTGTGAACGCTTCCCCCTCTCCCCCCCAAATCTTCAACTAATTCCCCTTGACCGGGCAAGGTACGGAGCAGGTCGTTTCCTAACGCCAATTCTACGTGACCAGAATACTGTAACGTCCTAGCTATTTCTCATTTACGTCCGTTACAAGGTAGCACTTCCCATCCTTGCCTTCCTGCGATCCCCATCCCGTTTCCCGTCTTCCTGATCCATTTTTTTTCTACCAATGACTCGGACGTGACAAAAGTAACTACCCGCCAGGCGCTTTATGAATTCTTTTCCCCCCGGCCCCCTCTATTCGTTCTCGATCGATTTTGACCCCTACCCGCGTCTGCGTGTCGGATTCCCCCCCCATCACATTACGGCCAGCATTCTAGATCCCCACCCTGCGTCAGCAACGCCCTTTCAATACTTGTACAACCCTTCCACGTCACCTGTTAAGTTCCCTCAAACGCTTTTTCAAAAACACCCACCCTTATTCGGACTGGACCTCGAAGTAAAGCAGTAAACTATTCCTCCCCCCCCTCCCCACACCCCCTCTTCAATTCCCCCTTCCTCCAAATTTTTTTTCTCACCCGCCTTTCATTTTCAAACTCCAAGGCTGTTAAACCAATGGCTTCGTGGCCCCCCTTTCCCACCTTCTGAGTCATCACCGATTTTCTCCCGCTCATTTTCTCCTATCCTTTGGCTAGAAATTTTTCCTATTAACCTTGGCGCGCTTCCTTGACCCTCTTTAGGGCCGACAATTAACACCATGTTCCTCCTTCACCGGATCCCCCCCTCTTCTCCTGTTTCTTGCTTTCCCCCACCTTCGACAACCGCTAAGCAAGCTGTGCGGTGGTTTTCCCCATACGAGTCCGAGTGAGGCCTTCGGCCTGTTCCGTAGTTTTCATCTTTGAAGTTTTCCCTTTTTTCCCCAGTCCTCTCCTGCTCCCGTTTCTTTGCCCTAACTGCCCACTTTCCACTCAAGCTTCAGCCCAACCAAGCTTTTTTTCCGTGCAATCCCCCGTTTTTTTTGTGCACCGTGGCTTCAGAACAGGTTCTCCTCACTTTTTTCACCCCACAATTATCCCCCCTGTCCTTCCCCCCGAGCAGTTTCAAAAGACCTGAGCGTTTCACAATTACTTTATTTTATGCAGGCCCCTACCATTGCCAATTGGTCAGCTTCCTTTCTCAACTGGTTCAACCTTGCGGAATTTCACATCCTTTACAAAGCTTTTACGTCGGTCAGTTCACAAGCTCCGGTAATTCCTTGGGTGTTTTCCCCCCGATAGATATTATTCGCCAGACCCCCCCCCCCAATCCCTTTTTTCTTTTGGAAAGACTCTCCTGTAACCATCTCTCACCGTCTCTTTTCTATCCCCTGATGCAGTTCTTTTTTGAATGAAATGGGTCGTGTTATACAACGCCGTTTAAGCTGGGTTCCCTCCGTAGGAACGCGAAAGGTCTGCCCCTTCCCTGTCCGTACCCACCCGTTCGACAACCACCGTACCCCCCCCCCTCCCCCCTTAATTCCAGTATTGGTGTCCCCCCTAAAACGAGAGGAAAGACATGACAAAGAGAGGACCCTCTAGCGTCCAAGCCTTAAGCAGTGACATTCCCTCCAATATTGGGCGCTCTTTCTAAGAACACCCTCGTTTCCCTGGGACGAAAGTACCATTAGTTTTCCTTTCGGTTGGATGCGCTCTTCCCTGGAACCACCCACTTGAGAGGGTAAATTACGTTCACTTTTTTTGTGCTTTCCCCCCTTCCTTGAACGACCGTTCTCTCGGAGTTCCAGCTTTTTTTTTTGATCTTTGTTCTGCTTGTCTCGATTCCCCCCTTCACATGTTTCTTCGCCTTCATTTACCACATTTTTCCTACACTATCTCCATTTATTTCCTTTTGCCGCCCTTTCCTTCCGCGACAAGATTTTCACCTTTCTAGTTGAAGGATGGTAGCCACCTCTGGAGCAACCACGTTTTCGGACGTCCTGCACTCCCCCTCCTGGACCTTTTTTTCGCCTCCTTCTGCGCCGTGAAGGGCCACAACTGTCCCTTCCTCGCCGACCGTCACCAAACTCTGCCCTCTTCCCCCATTACCTTCCCCCCCTGGCTTTCTTTTCGTGGTTCTTCACCATTCGTCAAGCTCCTGAACCCCTTGACACACATCACCCCTCCCCCCTTCCATCCCTTCCTTTGATGTTACTTTTCTCTCCTTCGTTGCTTCTGTTTTTTCTGATCGTAACCTTTCCGTCTGTTTGCCTTGGAGATTTCTGGTGATTTTCTCCCCGTTTGGTTCAATTTTTCTTATTTGAACACCTGTGTAGCCACGCTTCTACACCTGTTTTCAGGCTCCTTGGCCGCGGCAGGTTCCCGTAGTATGACCTCCGGCCTGAATTCGCCGTTGATAGATGAAAGTCGCTCCCTTTCCTTTTGCCTCAATATCCAGTTGCATTTCTTACTTTGTCGTGTTGCTCCCTAGGTTTCCCCAGAAGCTTTCTTCCCCGGGACACTCTGTGTCGCCTTGCCATTCCCTTCCCCTTCCGCCGGACAGAGGGAGCGAGGATTGGGACCCGGGTCGGGAGGACTAATGCTCTTTGCTCTTGAGAGACGTCGAACCCAAGTGGTCCCCCCCACCAAACTTTCGTTTGAATTGTGGCGGCTACCCCCTCTTAAAAATTCGAACCGTCCACGGCTTGACTAGGCCGAATTGGTGTTGCCCTGCCCCCCCTTATCTCCCACGACTTTTCTAACCAGCCCGAGGTTAATTTTCCCCTTAAAAGCAGTTAGGTCTTTATCCATACCTCTGAACCCCCCGGAGCTGAGGAGTATCTCCGGCTTCGGGAATTGAGAATGGCGGCGCTTTCTTGTTTCGGCTTCCTCAGCTTCTTTCTCCCAACTTAGTGTCCCCCTGGATTTTTTCCCCCAATTCGACAAGGTGTTCCTGAACGATTTCACAACGTGCTTCTTCCTTCTTTCGAGGATGCCGTGCTGTATGGACCCCGACCATTCATGTAACTCCCCGCCCCCCCATTGCTCTCTTCTCGTTCCTGTTTAGATTTTTCAACGGAGTCCTTTCTGGCGTTTGTTTTTTCTTCGAAAATATTCCACCTTTTCTTCCCCTCTTTCCACCCAACACCCCTTAAATTCCGATCCCTGACTGCCCCAAAGGCCTGGGTTTGCCCAGCCTTTGACCTTCGCTCCCTTCTTACCAAGTCCAGTCCTTAACAGGCGTGACCCTATCCACTATTCTGAGCCTTCAGCGGACTCTAAGTTGCCGCTCTCTCTTGGTCTTTGTCTATTTGTCCTTTTCGATTGGGATTATTCACACGTGTTTCAAATGTGGACTTCGGTGCCCGGAGAAAAACGATCCTCTTCTTTGATGGATCACTCATAATTGTGTGGTTTTTCTGAAGATGATGTGCTCCGTTTTGATCTGCATTGCCCACCTTTTGAACTTCGCAGATTAACGAGTGTAAATGTCTATCCGCTTACTCTGCCTCGACCAGTAAGACTCAGCAGTCGTAGAGTTACAGGGCATCCTCCTCTAACCCCCTCTGGTCGTCACCTCCTTTTTTCGCCTTTACAAGACGACTTTTTCTTTCTACGGTAGGTGATAGTCGTTTCATTTTTCTTTTTTTTCCCACAAGATTGTGACTTTTTTTTGGCGCACCCTACGATTTCGATTGCTTCCCACTTTTAGCGTCCGTCCCCCAATTGAGAAACACGTTATCATTCCTGTCGTTAGCATTTTTTTCTTTTTTTTTTTATGGTTGATTCTTCGTGTTTTAGTGTTGTTTTTTCCTTTTTTTAATATTGGGTCCCTGTCAGCCCCCTTGTCTACGTTCCTTGCTGGACTTTCGAATACCCTTTTCATGCCATGGCTTTTTAATGATCCATCCCCTTCTTGTTTCTTATGTTAGTTCCCCTCGTACGTTTTCCGTAGAATAGTTGTTTAACTTTTCTTTGAGCTTTGATGATTCCCCCTTTTTCGTTGAGATTTTTTTACAGTATTTGAACGTGTCTGTCCCTCCGCAAGGTTTTACTGCTTCTTAAATTGTTTACTGTCGCCTTAACACCGCTCCCATCTATGATTTGTGCAATCCTTCGAGAACCCCTAATATCGGTTGACTACCCCGGAACTTTTGAAACTTCCGGTTTTTGTGTTCTTATCATTCTGTCCCCGTCCTCACGGTCCCCTAGAAAGTGCTTACGACTTTTTCACATTGTATTCCTCATGAGGCCGTATGTTAAGTGATCCATTTTTGTTTCGCGGCCGTACCCTTAGCTTCTCTCTTTCCGATAACTTCCGTCGGGAGTGGTCCCTTAGCGAACCTGATGTTCCCATCCCTTTTCTCATGTGCTGTGGCCGAAGCCGTTTTTTTGAGGGGGCCTCTCCCCTCGGACGTTTTTCCCCAATTTCCCCCCGCTTCAGATTTCCTTAAGGACGCGGGTGCAACACCTGTTCCGTCAGGAACTGTTGTGGATCAGGTCTTCCTTCCCTCGCTACGACCCCGGTAGCTCAATGAGGCATAAACAGCGCTTTTTCTTTTTCCCCCCGTACGCTGCTTGCCTTGCCTCAACGGTCTCCCCCGGTTGTTTAACGATGTCTGGTTGACTTCTGTTCAATCGGTATCCGGCCGCGTTACTTTTTGACCTTCCCTTTCGGGGTAAATTCCCCTCTTTAGCGAGAACCACTAGCCGTGAATTCATTTCCCCCGCCTTTAGTTGTTCGACGGGATTACGCGCCAAGCCGGGAAGGCCTCAACTCCGTCCGAGCTCTTTTCTGTCACTGTCTTCCCAATGGCGTTTAGAATTGAATTTGGCGGTTTCTGGATTATTGCTAATAATCTGTTGCGACTCCCGTTTTCCTTAAGCGGTGAAAATGATGCCCGTTGAGGACTCCCCCCCTTCGGATGCGGTGCAAGCGTGTAGGTTGTAGTTTTTTTTTAGTCTTTTTGAGGTCGCTTCTTTTGACTTACATCCTGGGGAAGGCAGCTACGGTGAAGCATCCTACCGTCGGCTCACCCCCGTCAACTTTTGGACCACCGCCGTCCTTGCGTCATTTCCCACTGGTTCATCTCCGCTTGGCGAGTGTTCCAGTTTTTCTTTCCGAATTTTTGCTACCTTGACGGCTCCATCCGGGCCAGTGTACACTTTTTTTCTTTTGCGTTTTGCAGGATTTTTCTTGTTAGGTCTTTGTTTCATTATTACCCAATTGGCGACCTTTCAATTGCCAGTCCTTCGGGACGGATTTGGTCCCTGGTATCCCTAAGATATTTTCTTGATGCGATCTCTCCCAGGTCGGAATTAATGTTTTCTTATTTCTACTGTAAAGGCACTTATTCGGCCGTCGTTTTCCTCCCGTTTCCCCCTGTTAGCACAGTGCCCTCCAGTTCAAGCTCCCAGCCACTCCTTTCTTATATATATATTTTACATACGTTGTTTCCTGATTCCCAGTGGCTGGATACCCGAATGTGCTGGGCATCTTGTCCCAGTTCGGGTTGATTCCAACGCCCCGGCCGTCCCTCTTCCTAGCCCCTTTGATGCCCTGCCCCAAGAAATGTCCTTTGCTGGACATGTCTCGCCCTTCCGTTTCCGTTTCCAATATCTTCGCTAGCCTTCCCCCCCTCGTCCGGCTTCTTTTACTGTTTTCCTCTCAACATGAAGTACACGAACCGTTTTCTTTTCGACCTCCCCTGGCGCTTGTCACCATGAACGGCTTTTGGTTACCCCCCCTCTTTCGAGATTTTTACCCCCATTTCAAATCCCGAGAGTGAACCTTCAGGCCCCCCGTTCATCTATGATTTGATGCTTGACGTTTGCCCCTTCTTGACTTTCCCTCACTCACCATTTCCTGTTTTTCCAGCCCCAACGTCGGCCCCTCCCAACCCCGCGAGGGGTTGCCAGTACCTTTTTCCTTCAACCCACCCTTCGCAATCGTTCCTCTTCATTCCCCTCCTTCCGCGTCCAGTCTCTTACTCTTCTCCTTTTCCCTGATCTCAGGCCTTTTCTAACAGGTCCCTTACATGATCGACCCCCCCTCGCTTTCTGATGACTTTCGGACGCCGGCTTGGGCTCGGTTCTCTCTCCATAGTCCTTTTTTTACCCATACATCCTTTTTTTGCTATTTATACTATAACCTGCCCCCCGCCCGAAGTACTACATTTTAACTCCGCCCCGTGCTCCCTATGACGTTTGGCAAAACCTTTTTCCCCCTCACTTGACACTTCCCCGACAAACAACACACCACCCAACACACACCAACAAAACAGGTGTTTTGCATTTTTAGGCGTCCCCATCTTCGGACTACTCGACCTCCCCAACCCTAAGCTTTCTTACGATTCGAGAATGAGCTTTATAAGCTGGTGTTGACCCCCTTAACTATCCCTCCCTATTTTTCCCTGAAGAAAGTGGGTCCCCATCTGCTCAGTTAACTCCTCTGTCTCCCGTTTTTTTTCGCGCGCTTTTTCAAAACACCCTCACCCCCCAAAGCTCGTCAATAATTCCATAAGACGCCCACCCCCCCCCCCCCCACCCCCCCCCTGTGAAAGGCCAGTATACGGTGAGCGTCATGACCTGCCTACCTTCCCCCCCGCCCCCCCCCGCCGTTTAGATCTCGAATCATTACTTCAGCTGGAGTTCCCTTTTCCCCATCCTGGCCCTGCCCCTCTCCCTTCAAAGGTGTCCAAATGTCGCAGTGATCCCTTTATACCAGCGTGTCAGGACACACGTCTCCTCCACGGAACCCGTCCTAGTTGAAGGTCTTTTTTTCCGGCTGAAAATACCTTTATCTCTTGCACCCCGCCATCCATGCTTGTTCCCTTTTTTCGGCTCAGTAAAAATAATTTTCCCCCTCCAGCCCCACTTGAGTCCTCCCCCTATCACCGGTACAAAACCCACTCAAGTCCTCCCATAAAAACTTCCAGTTCGGACGTCATTCGATACTTCAGTTTCCACATTCCTCGAACCGACACTAAAACCGCGGCTCCTGGCTCCTTTTTTTTTGCCCCCCCCTGTTCTGCTCCTAACTTCCGTTATTGCAGCGTACAGCCAAATGTTCGGACCTATTTTTACACCCTTTTTTCTTAGTTCACACCCGACATTGAATTTCTACGTCCGGCTTTTCTTTTGGCTAGGCACCCTTTACGTTCCCTTTTCTTCTATTTCCCCGCCCTCGTAGGTTCTCCACAGCCGCAACCACATCTGGTTACTTCTGATACCGTGAGCACCTCATATCGCGCCTCTCTTTTTCCCCCACTTTCTGACCCCGCCTTTTTGAAAGACCTCGAAACGGCCGTTCGTGAAAGACACTCCGGTCCGCGCGGTCTAATTCAGTCGGGCGCATCTTCTCAGCACCCTCCCAGCGGCCCCTTTCGCGCATTTCCCCTCCCCTGGTCGCCCAAAAATCCAATGAGTCCACCACCCCACGCTTTTTGGAACCCACCGGCTGTCTTTGTTGCCGTTTCCCCACGCCCCCTCCCCTTTTGATCCTCACGTTTCGATACCAATCGCACATGCCCCACCCCCTTAGTCATTTTTTCACGTACACGTCTCCGGCTTCCAATCCGTGGAACCCCCTCTTTCCGGTTTTACCTTTTCCCCTTTGATATTTTTTTATTCCTGCTTTTTATATAACCTGTTTGCACATTCTAATCTTTTCCACCCATCCGTAGGCCTATGCTTCCCTCATTCATCTTGTTGTGTGTTGTCTTTTTTAATCATATAGTAAATTTCCCACCGATCCAATCCCCCCCCCTCCCATTTTCCGGGCAGATCTCGATTCCCTCCCTGAACGGGCGAGACCTTCCCCCGTTATTCCCGTTTGGTTTTTGGATAGCACATTGGGTTCGTGTTCCTTACCAAGTCCCCTTCCGATCCTTTCCACACCCCTCAGCGTACCGCGCCCCCCTGTTTTTTTTGAACCTTCCTTTCATCCCCCCTTTGTCTCAACAAATTGTACCCCGGAAGACGTCAGTTGACCGGGAGACCTCCAACATCGGTCAGCCCTACAAGAGCCGACCGGTTTGCGCGGCCTAAGGGAATGAGCGCCCTCCTTCGCTGTTTAGAATGTCACTACCTTCCTTTCCTGGAAAGAATCCCTTTTGGAGTCGATGAGTCTTTTCCTCTTAACCCAAAATCTCTGGCATCGGTCAGGTTTTCTTGTTTAAGACCTTTTGGATTCCTCCTCATGGTCTGAGATCCCCTGCCAGTTTTTTGATAACTTCTACGGTTCCCCCTCTCCAGCCATCCTTCCTACCCTCGTTTCCCAACCCATCACCCTTTCGATACAATGAGGTGCTCACTATTTCCGGTTCTGGCCCCGACCGCGGCCCAGTAGACCCTTCCCCCAATTACTTGCCCTTTATCCCCCTGAACGGTCATGGCCTACAAATCTTTGTCTACCCACTTTCTTGGACTTCCCGGCCAACCCCCCCTTGTTTCCATCCCGAAAGAAGGAATGGTGAAGACTTTTTCTCGCAAATTCTTCCACTTAAAATTCAAGAGCCGTGAACTGTACCAACTGATTAAACTGCAATTCTCCCTGCAGAGTTCGTAAGACTTTTTTAGCCCCAGTTCCCGGCTAACCTGTTGCCAACTCGGCACCCCTACCAAGAAAGAGACCACCGCCCTCGTTCCCACTTTGTCCCTTTCCCT
>Ga0179593_1487460_pt1 | contig 17753 bp, 28 predicted proteins | sample CZODoug2_1_08_16_FD_185931 | JGI IMG/M metagenome (GOLD analysis project Ga0179593, IMG submission 185931) | Vadose zone soil fungal communities from Angelo Coast Range Reserve, California, USA - CZODoug2_1_08_16fungal (PacBio error correction) | ecosystem: Environmental > Terrestrial > Soil >... | reverse complement strand
TGACCCTAAAGAAGCAGCGCTGGTTCCCCCCCAAATTCTTCACTCCCTTTCTTGTCTTCGGTTCATCCGCCCCTTCAACCCCTCACCTTCTTTCTGTGCCTTTCTTTTTTCCCGCCGTCGAAAAGGAACCAACCCCCCTTAGTTTGACTTGAAGAGCCGCTGCTTGGGTTCAAATACTTCTTTCGGACCTCCCCGATTTTTCCCCTTTTCCGGTTTCTTTCCCGTTGGCCCTTCCCCTGGCCATGCTTTTCCCCAAAGTAGACTGCAGAAGTTTATGCCAGCTACGGATTTAATTGGCTCACTTCGCCCCTCAATGCTCCCCTTCCCCTTGAGAAGTGACGCACATATGCGTGGTTAGCATCCCCACCGACGCCCCTCCCTTTCGATCCTTTCCTCGGGTTTCCTGATTCCGGGACGTCCCCAGCTCCCCTTCTTTTGAATGGTTGTTTGACCAAGCATGTTCCTTCAGCACGCCGCTAAAAAACGTCAAATCCCCCCAGTTTTGGAGCCACATAGGTGTGGCCCTCCTTTCGACCTTCATGGAAGTGCCGACCCTACTGCCCGACAATTCCTGACGAGCGCAATTGGTGGTCTGGTGGCCTTCCCTCCAGATGCTCAGTTCGCGCACCGCTAAGTCCCCCTTCATTTCCTTCCTTCTTCCCCTTCCCTTCGGTCTTTTCCGCGTTCCCTCCCTGGGGTCACTGATATGATTTTCCTTTTTTCTAGCCCGTTACTTCACCCCTAAGATTGTGTTATGGACGGGGCCTCGATGCTGGCTTTTCTCCATTCCCCTTTCCTTCCTGGCTCCAGCCCCCCCGTCTCCAAACCCATCATCGACGAAAATTTTCCCCTTTTTCAGAACTTCTTCTTAGTCCCTTCATTCCTCCGGCCCACATACAGATTTGGATGAAAAATTATGATTCCCGCTTTCTGCTTTCCCCCCCTTCGTTTTCCTCCTGGGCTTTGCTTTCCACTGCTCTCCCTGGTTCCCTCGACGAGATCCTCTCTCCCCCCACCACTTTCCACGCACTTGGTCAACCACACACCCAGATGGACTCATCCATTTCTTCCCCTGAAACTTCTCTGCCATCTCCCCTTAAGCTTGTATTTTCCCCCTCCCTACTTTGGCCAGACGGTTTTTCTATTCGTAAGCCCCCTCGGTTCTCTTCCGCCCCAATTTTCCTCTTCCAGAGCCCCAGCTTTCCTCCCCCCTGTCAAACTTGGGCCTTTTTCCTTCCTGCTATGCCTTGTTAACATGCTGCCAGTCTTTTGGCAAAGAGCTTCTTGCGAAGCAACATTTTTTTGGTCCTGTGGGGGCCCTTTTGCACGCGTTCTTTTTTCTTTCGCGCACCCCCCCTCCCCTGCAAGAGCAGTCTCCTATTCTTTTCAAACACTTTTTTGCTTATAGACTTTGATCTGGTCGGACACTTGTGTCCCCCCCTCTGTTTAGCTTTGCTTGGACGTTCCCCCTCTGCCCTTTCCCCCTGACCCCCCCCCCTCACTGAATTCTTTCAACCATCCTTCGGGTTCTTCCTTTTTAGACTGGATGCTCGTTTTGCCTGCCCCTTCCTCTCTTTCCCTGTTGCCCGCCTCCACGGTGATTCACACACCATCCTTGGCCTTCCTTCATCCTGCTATGGCGGTAGTATCGATTTTCGTATGATTTATCGGAAAGATTCACTCCGTGTTTTGTAGATCACTTGTGAAGCAATCAACCTGTCCTCCCCCTCTTTCGGCACATCCCCCCCTTTCGTTTTTAAATTCACCTTCCTTTCCCCCCAAAGGCTACCCCCCCTGGGCATTTTCTGGCTGAGAGCCCCCTGTCCAGCCCCTTGGCGCCCCCACCGGCAATTTTGTCTAGGGTCCTCGCTTCCCTTCCGCTTCGACTTTTTTATTTCCCCCCTTAGGTCGGACCTTCTTCTCCGTTTGTTTGGACTGCCCTTTTGCCGCCGGTTCCAGATCCTCAAGAGTTCCCATTTACTCGAGACAACCTTCTTCTTTCACCAGACACCCGTTGACGACTCCCCCAGGCCCCACCTTGTTCCCTTTGCCCTGTGGCCATCTTTTCCATTCTTCAATGCCCCCCCCGATAGTAATGTACGGAAGATGAGGCCAGTTTGTCTAGTCCAACTCTTAGTCCTATGCGACCCATCTGTTTTTCTCCCTCGGTAGAACACCCTGGCCACTCCCCCCGTAGGGCCTCCCCTCTCCCCAAGTCGTTTCACCCCTCCTTTTTCCCCCCTTTTGTTAAGCGCTTGATTTCTTTAAAGCGGTTTTTCTTTTTCTTTTCTTGGCTCTCCCCAATCGGATTTGATGGGCTTGTTTTCCTTCGCAGGGGAACCGGTCGTGCTCCCCCGTTGGAATTGACATCGTTTATTTTGCCTACCGTGCGGTGCGGACACTTCCCTATTAAGTTCCCCCCCCCCTCTTTTTTTTCCCATCCTAGAGAAGAACCCCTTTTCCTCAGTTGACGTCTGACAAGGTACTTCGTGCCGGAGAATGGTGATGTTTCCCTGTCTAGCCTGCAGCCACCGTCTTGCCCCCCCCCAACCACCGCGCTCATCTCCCTTTCACCCCATTTTAGCCCACTCCTCTTTTTCAGGTGAACTGTCTTTTTCCCTCGGAACCTCTTCTGTTTAGTCTTGGACATCTCCTTTTGATTTTTGGATATTTCCTTTCCCTCCTTTTTCCTTTGTGCACAAAACCCCATTAAAATGCGCCTCCCCCCCAACACCTAGCAGGTCTTTTCCCCCAACCGAGTTTGTTCCTACCGGTTTGTCTACTCCACGGAAAAATTGTTTCCAGGCATACGCTTCCCCGTAAGATTCCGTGTACGTCTCGTCCCCCTGACTTCTCCAACTCCATTCCCATACCGCATGTTTCTACCCCCTTCTGAGTCCCCGCCAAGTCCCCCCCATGCCACCGATCCCCCCCCACCCCTTTTAATCCCCCACCGAGGCTCCGGCCGGGCCCCTTTCTGCGCACACTATTAAGAGTGGGCAAGACCAGGGTCTATACACCTGCCCTCTCCCAATTCCTACATCCGCCGACAGTTGTCGTTCCACCGTCTCCCGCTCGTCCTTTTCACCTTAGAACCCCCTGAAGCCAGTCCCGCCCCCCCCCCCGTTGACATCCCCCTCCATATGCACTGGTTTTGTCCCCAAGTTCCCATGTAAGGTACACAAACAACACCGCTACCCCCCTAATTTTCCGGTGTCCCCCTATGGAAAAGTGCTTCCTTCTGCACGGTGTTTCTTCCCTTCCTTCGCCCTTCTTCCATTCCCGCTCTTTTCTATGTTGAACCCCTTTCCATTGTTTGCACCCCCGTTCCCTTTCTTTTCTCTGTTCCGGTTTTTGTTACCTCTCCCGCATCCTCTGCAGTTGATTTCTGTGTTTTCCTCTCTTTCCTTTCCTTAAGATCACGACACACTTTGTCTTTCTCCGTTTGGCAGTATCCCCCCCTTCGTCCCCCACCAGACGCTTGAAGAAGACGAACTTCTCTCTCTTCTCCTCCGTGTTGTTGATCTCTCTGCCCTAAGTCGCTTCTTCCAGCTTCTTTGCGACGGATTTTCCCCCACCTTCCCCCTTTTTTCGGGCCAGCTTTCTGGATATAATTTAAATGCGCCCCTTTTGGTTCCAACCACTTTCCTCCTCTGCCTCGTTTCTTTCAAATCACACCCGGAACCTCCAGACCACTCCCTTCCCTGGCCCACAAGTCCACTTTTCCCTTCTTTCCAAGCTTCCCTATGGGTGGGGTGACGTGTTTGTGGACTTCTCGCAACGATGAAATTTCCCTTTTCCCCCCGGATCCCCTTTTTCTCTTTCCAACAAAGTTTTTCCCCTTTTCCCATTGTCTCTGTTGTTTTGTCCCCTTACCTTATCCTTTTCCCCCAACCCAAGTGTCCCCTTCTTTTTCTTTCCCTTTTTTTGAGGAATGATTAATCGGGCGTTCTCCGTTCCAGGACGCCGGTGAAGAGTTGTGCGTGGAAATCCTTTCTTTTTATCCCTTCTTCTTCAGTTTCCCTAATTCCTTTTTTTCTAGCCTGTTTCTTCAAACCCTATTACTTCTTGTTTCTTCCCTCTGTCCGAGCAGGTGACTTCTTGGTCTTTACCACCTTGTCGGTTTGCGGCTTGTCTTCCCTCGTCCTCCCTTCTTTCCTTTTTAGGGATGTCTTTGGTTTATGCCGTGGCCTCTTTTTTCCCACGGCCGCCTGGCCTTCCTCCTTTCCCATTTTCCCTTTGCAGGTCTCTAACAGAGGGTCTAGGACACCTCGGTCTGGCGGACCCTCGTTTTTTGTCCGGGTTCTCCTTTGGTTAATCGTGTTTCCCTTAAGGCGCCCTCCCCCAAGACCTTCTCTTTTCCCTAAGAGTCATCCTCGTCATCGATTTACCCTAGTTCAAGCCTGAAAACCAGGGGCTGTTTTAACGTTTTACGTTTGCGGGAGGATTCCGTTTTTTACCTTCCGATTCTGTCCTTGCGATCAGGTCAAATCCCTCACCCATTCGCGGCTGACCTTCCTTTTGTCATGGTACTTCCTCTATTAGTAGTTGTTCTCTCGTATTCGTTACCCCAAACATCGTTTGGTGCGTATCAATGCATTGCCGCCCCACTCCCCGGATATCCTTCCCTTCAACGTCGCTTGCCAAGGTTTCCCCCCTTCGAATTTTCCCAAGTCGCACCTCGACAATCCTCTTGATGCTCACAGTTTCAACCAAGGCGTAACCTTCTCCTATTTGAATCATCTATAATCCCTTTTCAACCTACTTCCTTTTTCTTCTGGTGTCCCATACGTTTGATTTCCAGTTTTTTTTCTACACTCTTTCTACCCCAGAGGTTCCCTACTTTCCTCCGCGTGGGACTCTACCCATGGCCATCTTCAGTACCTGGGGATGACTTTCTTCCTTTCAAGGGCGTGGCCACCCCTAACACTTTTTGTTTTTTCACTTGCTCGTCTGGTGACCTCTCCCCTTTTTCGTAGGATAGGAAATCTATTTATTATTGGAAACCAGTCAGGTTTCTCCCCACCCCTAGCTCCATTTACTAGGGTCCACCTCCTTCACTCTTGTCCGGCCTGCCCTCTACCTCTCGAGACCATTCCTTTTTCGCCAACTTGGTGTGAAACCGTGGCTAGTCTGCATACACAGGTGTACATCACTTTTTAAGCTCTGCTTTTTGGGAGTTCAATGCAAAAAGCAACTTTCATTTGCGTACTCGTTAGCTCCCCCTTTTACTTGCCACCCTTCTACCCGCCTCTTTTCCTTCTTACTGAAGCCCTTTTCAGACCCAATCTCTTCCCCCCCTCGATTCAAATTCTAGTAAAGCGAGGATGTTTTTTATTCCAGTTGTCTGATGTTTACGTACTCATAAGGTTCATCCCTTTTATATACCTTCTTTCTACTTCTTTCCTCCTTTCCTTTTTTGTACCTCTCTTTCTCCCCAGTCCTTTCCCAATCCACCGCCCCACCTCTTCTTTTAGATTTGTCGCTACCACTTCTAGCTACTTTCACGGATCAATCCCCCCCGCTACCCCTCCCTCTCTCCTCCCGCTTGCCTCCCCTCCTGCTCTTACTCCCGAGCCCACCCCCCCTCTTCCTTTCTTCTTTCCCCTCCCTCCCCCCATCTCCCCCCCCTCTCTACTGACTTTTTCTTTATGCCCTCCCTTCCTCTCCCCTTCCCACTCCTTCACCGCTCTCCACTTAATATCCCTCTCCCTTAGCTCCCACCCCTTTACCTGCCACCCCCCCCTGTCCCACCCCCCCCCCCCCCCTCCCCCCCCCCCCCCCCCCCCCCCCCCACTCCCCCCCCCCCCCCCCCCCACCCCCACCCCCCCCCCCACCCCCCCCCCCTCCCCCCCCCCCCCCCCACCCCACCCCCCATCCCCCCCCCCCCCCCCCCCCCCCCTAACACCACCAATTCCTCACACGTCTTCCTCGCCCTACCATCCACCCCCGGTCCCCCCCACCTTCCTTTTTCTCCCAGCCCCCCACCCCCTCTTCCGCATCCCCGCCCCCCCCCCCACTTCCTCCTCTTCTTTCTCTCTCCCGCCTTCGTTCACCCCCACAGTATCCCCCCCCGCTCACTCTCCCCTCGCTCCCCCCTCCCCATTTCCCCCTTCTCCTGTCTCCCCATCCCCTTTTTCACTCTGCCCTCCCCCTAATCATACTCCCCTCTCACCTACCTACTACTGTTTCCACTACTTACCCCCCCTCCCATCACTATTCCAACGAAGTCCCCTCTACACCGTTCCTACCCCCTATCTCTTACCTTCCCCTCCTCCCCCACCCAAGGCCTCCACTCTTACCTCGCTGACCTCGCACATCCTTTGCCCTCCTATCCTCCCTCCCATCGCTATCTTACCCCGTCCCCTCTGTCCACGTATCCTCCCCCCATCCCCATCTCCTCCCCCTCTCCATCTACCTCTCCTTTACTAGTCCCCTCCCCCCCGCACCGCTCCTCCTATCCCTCCCCCCCCGCGCTCCTTCCCTTGATTCACTCCCCCCTCAACTTCCCCCCGCTATCCCCTCTCACCCCTTACCAATTTCTCCTCCCAACCTACATTTTCCCTTTAAATATCCTTACTTTCCAACTTGTTCCTCCCATCCCCCCCTTTCCTTACCTCCCCCCCTCCCACCCCCCCCTCCATCACCTCCCGCTTTTCACCCCGCCATTTTACTTCCCCTCTTATTCTTCACCTTCTTTTTCCCTCTCTCCCCTCCCCGTCCTACCTTCCCTTCTCCCCACTTTATAGTTCCCCACCTCTAACTCCGCCCCACCCACTCCTATCCTTTGTTCTTGGCTTCTCCGTATCACCTCGCCCTTTCTCCCCCTACCCTTCTCTTATTTCAACCCTTCCTTCCCATCTGTTAAACTCATTTCCGTTCCCCCCCAGTCCCACGCTCCACCACCCTATTCATTCCGCTCTTCACTCCCTGCCTTCACCTTCTCCTTATATATTATCCTCAACTCCACCCCCCTCCTTCCCCCCCACACCTCTCAGCCCTCAGTCAACCCTCACCTCACTCTCTCCACTTTCCCACCTCCCCCTTCTTCTTTCCATCATCCTCCCCCCCTCATTTCCCCTACCTCTCCAGTCCCTTCCCACCCCCCTCCTTCTCTTCTCTTTCACTCCCGTCTTTTTTTCTTTTTCCCCCCACCTGCTTTCTCCCCCGTTTTCCACACACCCCCCACCCTTCTTGTTTTCCTGACGGCTCCCACACCTCCCCTCCACTTTCTTTTCTTCTCTTCTCACCTTCCCACCTCATTGTCACTCTTGGCCGGACCCCCTCCTCTCCCCCCCCACCCTCCGAACCCCCACCCCCACCCCCCCCCCCCCCCCCCCACCCCCCCCACCTAGCCCCCCCCCCCCCCCCCCCCCCCCCCCCCCCCCCCCCCCCCCCCCCACCCCCCCCACACCCCGTCCCCCCCCCCCCCCCCCCCCCCATCTCTATTTTTTCTCCACACCCTCCTCCTCCTCTCTTGCCCTTTGCACCCCACGCCCTATTCCTCCCTTCACCTCACACCCCCCCTACTACTGCCCCAGCGCCCCCCCCTTCTTCACTCCCTCTCCTCCACACCCTTTACCCTATGACCACACCCCCTCCTCTCACCTGACCCCTCGGTTCCTCCTATCAATCGCCATCCTTTCCCTCATTCCCAGCCCCACATCTTCCCCACCTCTAGTTTCCACCATCCCCTTTCACCCTTTTCCTTCCTCTCCCACTACCCTCTTCCGCTCTTCCTTCTATCAGCTGCCCTTTGCCACGCTCTGCGTGCACCTTTCCGCCTCCCCCTTCCCCACCTACGTCGCCCCCCCACCCATCCCGGGTCTCCTACCCCTTCCCACCAACTACTCTTCCTACACCTCTTGCCCCCCTTTCTCTCTTCTCTTCCTCTTTCCTGCCTTTCTCTCAACCCCAACCCATCTCTCCCTCCCATCTACTCAGCCTCCTCCCTTAACCTCCGTCCACATCCCCGCTCCATTCCTTTCTTCCCTTCCACCACCCCCTTCCGTATCCGTAGCCTCTATCTTTCAATCCCCCTCTCTCCCCTCCCTTCTCTCCTTCTCCTTCTGCACCTCGCTCCTGCTCCTTCTCCTTTTCCTGCCTTCTCTCCCTCTTCCACTCCCCCATATTCACTGGCCTCACCACCCCTCCGCACCTGCTCCTCCTCGACTTTTCCCGCCTTCACCCCTCTCTCCCCTCCCCTTCCTCGCTGCATGTTCCTCCATCGTCTAACCCCTATTTCTCTCGCCACCCTTCCATTATCTTCCCCCATTTTCCCTTTTCTCGCAATCTCTTCCCTCTCGCTACTTGTATCCAACCTCCGTCCCTCTCCACCCCCCCTCTTTCCATCTATCGCTTCCTACGACTCTCTCCTTCCTCCTCCCCCCCCTCCCTCCCCACTCTTTTCCTCTCACTGCCAGACCTACGTCACTTTTCCCACCCCCATTTCGTTCTATACCACCACTATTCTTTTTCACCTTTCCCCACTGTAACATCTATTCTTCCCCCTTCCTCCTTTCTCCTTTTTTCTACCTAGTTTCCTCCCCCGCTCCTCCCCCCCTCCAGCATACCTGCCCACTTACTCTCTTCCTTCCCCCCCCGCACCCCCCTTTCCCACCGCCACTCCTCCCTGAGTCCATCTTTGCCTTCCGCTCCCCCGCTCTCCCCACCCATCATTCTCCCCCTCCCCCCCCTCCTCACATTTCCTACTTCCCTTCTTCCCTTCTAGCACTCCGCTCGCTCTTACCTGCTCCTCAATTCCCCCACTTCCCTACATCCCTCTTCTGTACGTCTCCCCCCCCTCCCGTGTTGCCCTGATCCCCCTCTCCTCACTTCTTCCCCTATCTTTTCTACCTCTATTGAGCCCCCTCTCCCTTTTCTCTACCACCCTTAACGTCCTACTTTACTCCTGTGCCTTTGCCCCCCCTCCCTTCCCATCACTTCCGCCTCTCACCCTCTATTCTCTCTCCTCTCTCCCTCTTCCATTTTCCCTCCGCCTTGAACCTTCTTCAACCCCCCACCTCTTTCCTCCCTTCTACCCCTCTGTTCTTTCCTCCGTTTTGAAAGCCCTGAGACGCAGGTTAAAGGTGTCTGTTATTTTCCTCCCTCCCTAAGTTGCCCTTACTTCCAGTCGCAATTTTTATTCCATCTTTTTGTTTTCCCCGCCTGCTTTGCGAACCTTCTGTCGCAGGATTCCTTTAACCAGTCTTTGCAGGTCTTAGTCTTCCCCCCCCCTTTTGCGTTCTGACCGTCTTGTCTTTCTGCTTTTAGCCTGTGCAGGGGCAATACCGGAGGCGTATCCAGCTCCGACACCCGTCGGGCCTCCCGTCTTATGTGTCCCCTTTGCCTCTTTTCATCTTTTCATCGAGGTGCCGGATTTCCTTTCCGCAGTGTTCCAGTGCGGGCCATTTGATGATAGTCGCGTATAGCCAGTATGCTTTTTACCTCCCCCTCAACTGCTTTTTTCCCCCCCCTCCTTTTTTTGTTCGAAGTTGCGTGTGCCCATAATTTTTCTTCTATCATCTGTATCCACTTTAATTGATCCTCTCTTCTCCTTCTCCCAATTTTCGCTAATTTTTGGCCTTCTTTCCATCCCCATGACCTTAGTTTCTTTCTTCCGCCAGACCTTTCATAACCGGCTTAGGGTTCAGGGCCCTACTGCTCGAAAAAATTAAATTTCCCCCCATTTAGAATTTCCTTTGTCCCGCTGCTCAGCCGAATTGATGATCCTTCTTTTTTCCCAATCCTTTTTCCGTTTCTCCCCCCCTTTCGCCCTCCCAAAAAGGGGAGATCGGCCCACCGGATTTTTCCGGGTTGCGGTGAACGTCTTTTTTTCCCGCTGAATTCGTCCTCTTTACACCCCCTACTTGCTCCCACCATGTCTTTGTGGCGTGTGATGAATGGCCCCATATTGTACCCGACCTCTAGTGTGGCTTTTCCCTTCCACCATTCACCGTGAAACCTCGAAGTACGGTCCCCTTTAAGTTTGAAGTCTTTCCTGGGTTTTATTAGTAGTTTGCTCAAGGATGCAATGTAGGTAGCATTCTTTTCGGTTCCCTCTGAGATTCCAGTCCGGTTATTTCTTCCCCCTCCTGCACCTTTTCTTTTTCCCTCCTGTGCCCCCAGAGGGAAAGTGGCGAATCCGGGTTTTCAACAGCCTTCGCTTTCTTCAGAATATCTTCCCAGACATCGTTTCTTCACTTCTCGATATAAGGTGTTTTTTCCCCCTTTTCTTCCTCTTCTTTTTTTGCAATAAAGGCCCGAAGAGTGCTGGTAAGGTGTCTCTCCCTAAGCCGCCTCCCATTTTTTTGTCTTTTTTTTATTATTCCCCCGTTTCGCGTGTCCGTTTCTTTCGGGCGTAATTTTTCTTTTTCCTCTTCTTCCCCTACCTAAGGGGTTGGTGGGAGATGACGCCACCCGAAAGAACCCCATTTTACTTTTCTATTCCTTCACCAGGACCACTCATTTTAGGAGGGGCTTTCCCCTCCACCGACCATTGCTGGCTCTACCGTTTTCTGCTTCGCAGGAACAACCCCTCTCTCGTCCAGCAGACATTCCTTCCCTGCTCTTTACATTTATGATTTCGGACCTCCAATATTTATGTTTGCGTTTAATTCTTTTTCCGCTTTGGCCGCTGTCCCCCCATTACTATTTGTCCCTCCTATTATTACCCTTTTCCGGTGTATATAAGTGAGAACCTGCGCACCTCACAGTCGACGACAATTTTCCTTCCTTTTTTCCCTTCAATTCGTTGAATCTCTCCCCTCCCGTCCCCATGAAGTACGCCGAGGTTTTTCGTGATGAAGGGAGCCACCCCTCCTCCCCATTGATGTGCCCCCTTCCCGGTTGTTTTTTTCCCACTTCTTCCCATTCAGCACCTACTGCTTCCCACCCGGGCCACAGTATGTCCATGTGGAGCAATCTGTGGGGCCACTTCCGCCCTCCTTCGGTCGTACCCCTTTCAGACTGCCAGATAAGCGCTCTCTTTCTATGTGGTTTCCTTTTGTTCTCCAGTTTTCTTGCTCCCCTCTCACTTACAACATTTCTATCTTTTCTCATAACTGGAGCTATATGCGTGGAGCAGTGTTTTTTTACATATGTATGTCTCCCCTTTTCCTTAGAACCCTACGTTTTTTCCTTTCCCTTTCTGGTGAGCCGATTGCTTGTCCGCTCATTCCTGGCCCTCCTGATCCGACGGCGACAAAAAATTATATCTGCCCGAATTGGGGCTTTCTTTTCCCGTATCGCTCCATTAGGCTTCCCCCCCCCCAGATTACTTTTGGAAGAAATATGGCTCCCTTCTTTACTGTCTTTCCTTCTGGTTTTTCCGCCCCTTTTCTTTTTTTATTTGCCACCGCATGCTCTGAAGTTGACTCTCATGAGCCCCTTTCACCCAGAAAAAACAGCCTTCCTCCCCAGATACCGGCCCACCCTTCTTTAAAGATCAGTCCTTTAACCCTCTATTCTTCCCAGAAGTCGCGAGTCGTTCGCGTTATTCGCTTCCCTTTGCCCTCCCTCCTCAGCTCTCCCCGGTTTTCCCGGTCCCCCCTCCACGGTGTACGGTTTTTCCGTCTTCCTCCCTCCTTTATGCACAGTTACACGGAGTCCTTTTCTTTCGGCAAAAGCGATTAGTTTCCCTTTCTCGAAACTCCCCACCCAATTGGTCTTACTGGGTACTTGTTTCCGGAGCCGTATTATTGAGTTTCTTTCAACAATACACCTTTCCCTTTTCACCTTCGCCTCTCTTTTTTTCCCCCCTTATTCTTCCACCCTTTGGTTTTCCTGGGTTCCTTGACCCATTTATTACTAGATGCGGTTGTTTCATGGGGACGATGAGGGGACCCTCCTCATGCCTCTCCCACCATACGCTTACTCGTCCGTTCCCTCCTATCTATAGGGGATTTCCGCTGAATCGACGTTTTTCCCTTACTTCCCCTGTCCCCCCCATCCTTCATCCGAACTTTCTGACCTCTTGGGTTTCTAGATTTTTAGTAGGCTTCTACGTACGGAACGAGTCCCTTTCGTCCCCCTCCCCCGTGGGAGTTTTCAAGTTGCAACCCCTGTTCTCCTCCCCCGATTACCCATGCCCCCCGGTCCTGTTTTTCCATACAATCCCCCTGAACTCCCCCCCCCCTTTTCTTTTCCATTCTGGTTCTTCCCAAAGGGTTTTTCCCCCCTCCCTTTGCTGCCAGAGTGTCTCGAGTACGAGCTTTTAATTCCCGGCAATTTACGACTCTTTTTATTCCCCGTCGGATGGATTTTTTCTCCTTCTTTGTTCCTGAACTTTGAGTTTCAGATTACCAACTCCTCGAACCTCCCCTCCCCCTCCCCCCTGCCCCTTCCAGAACTCTCTCTTTTACCCCCAACCAGCCTTTTTCTTTGTTCAGCTCCCTAATTTCCCCCTTTCTTTTCCTGGCCCAAGTTTTCATGAAGATATGATTGTTTGGTTCTCACCCCTCCCCTTTATTTAGCGAAAATCTGGGTTTCGTCCCCTGTGAGAAAACCTTTTTTCCATTCCCAGGCGAGGAGCCCCCCAGTAGTTTTTTCCCTACTGTGGTTTCCCCCTTTCCGCGGCTCCTTTTTCTACCGTCTTGCTTCAGTTCTTTTCCCTGGCTTGAGGAATCCACTTCTTTTTTCCCATTTGGAGGCTAGTTTTCTCCTTTAACAGAGGTCTTTACGTGGGCCTTTCTTATTTCCTTCCTTGTGCCGGTTTTTGTTGCTTGCCCTTAATTTCGGAGACAACCAAATGAGGTTGGTGTTTTCCTACATTTTCTGCCATACCCCCCCCCCATCACTAATACGTTTCACTAAATTGGTATAGTTTGTCTTAAGATGTGTTTTTTCCCCTTCTTAATTCAGCAGTAGGCACACCACCAGATCCCCAAGACTTCACCCCCTTCTCAGCATAACTTTTTCTTTTTATGCTTCCCTTAATCTTCTTTCTGTTTTGATCGTTTTTTTTTTTCTCTTTTTCCTGCATCGCCCCACACGATTCCCCGCCTTCCCCCCCAAAGGATGTCAGACCCGAGTTTGAAACGAACGGCCACCTTCCCTTTTTTTACCTCTTTCCGAATGCCCTTCCTTGTACCGAGCAGCCACGTTCCATTCCCCCGGAATCCTTCTCAAAGTCCTTTGGACACGAGTTTGGTTCCACGTTCCCATCAACCGAGGTCCCCCCAGAGGCTCTTCGGTCGTGAGAAAACCCATAAATCGGTTTCCCTTTTCCTCTCCCTTCCCCGGCATGCCCTTTCCCCCCCACTTGCCCTCCATCAGAAAGAAGCAGTACGTTTGCCTCCCAGGCCCCAGTTCCGGCGGATTCCCTTTCCCCTCCGGCTTCCCCACCATTTTTTTTTCCCTCCACCGCCCCTGAGCAACGGTTTTCTTGTCCCCCTTCTCATTTAATAACACCGACTAACCCCCCGACTTCCCCCCCTCATGGGGGAGAGAAACTTTCTTCCTTGCTCAACGGTGATTTAATTCTTTAGTTTGCGATACCTTTCCCCCTCTCCCTATGTCCCTATGGCAATTAAGTGTTTCATCCAATGGCCGTTCGATTTTTTCTTTTGAGGTTCACCCCCGTCCTTCCCGTTCTTTCGGTTTTGGGTTGGCAGGCTCCGTGGAAGATCCACAGACCCGATGGAAGATCGTTGGTACTCTCCTTCTCCCCCCAAGCTTTTTCCCGCCGGAACTTTCGACCTTTCTCCTCCTCCCCTCCGTTTTTTTTTAGTCTTATTCCCTCAGTTCCGGTTGTAGAGGTCCCAGTTCGTAAGATATTAAATAGCGCAGCTTTTTTTCCCTTCCTCCCTTCTGGCAAACCCCTCCTCCCCTCCGCCAGTCATTCTGCCATGCGGGAGGGACCACCCCCCAAAGCCTAAATGCAAGGGTTCCCTTTCCATTTTTCATGGGACATAGATTCCCTCCTCTCATTCCCGGCGAAGTCCCCCCTTTTTCTCCTTCCTCCCCCTTTGTTATGATTTTTGCACTTCCCTGTTATCTGTTTTGAATGACTCATTGTTGACCACCCCCCCTTTATCGTTTTCCCTTTTTTTTCTTACTGTCTTTCCGTCACGTCCCTTTCCTTCCCTTTTTTAAGATCTGTGCGTGAGACCTGGCTTGTAGGAGGCTTCTTTTTGGTCATAAAGGATTTCTGAGTTTCTCCTATTAATTCTTTTTTCCCGAGGCGCTTCCCTTCTTCCTTTTTTCTTCCACTTCGGTTCCTCTGGGGGACTCAGCCTCACCTTCCTCACCATGCGGTTAGGGATGGCTTTTTTTTCTCTTTTCCGTCTGTTTAAAAGTAGCTCTGGAATGTCCTTTGGGAGTCGCAAACCCTCAGGCCCCCCCCCCCCCCCCTCGTCTGCCATCCTGATCTTGTTTTTAATTTGTTGGAATAGTGTGCGGATGGCAGGAAATACCCCCCAAGAGATCCTTTTTCCCAGTCCCTTGTGCAACTTTTTTAACGAGTTCCATCTCCCCCGGGTTTTATTTTCTCTCCGTGTTTTCCTTTTCTCCGTGATGGCTCTTGTTTTGCCTCCTTTGGTCCTGGTAAAAGCCCACCACTTTTTTCACGTTCACGCCCTCTGTTGCCTGGACCTTATTATTCTGTTATTATAGGGAGGTCACCAAATAGTGTGGTCCCCGAATGGCACCCTAGGCCCCCAATTTGCGGACCTTGTTTTTTCCCCCCTCCTCCTTAGTACCGCTACACCCCCAAAGATTGAGCCGGAAAGGCAGACCTGCCTCGTAAAGAACTCAACCCCCCCCCCGTCCCATTTCACCTTTTTTTTTTTTTTTTTCCTTCCCTCTTTTTCCCTCGTGGTATTTCCCCTGTCTTCTACATAGGAGAACCCCGATGGGTAGCTGATAAGTTCTCTAGTGTCACTTTTCCCTCATTTTTCCGTACTTTTTTTATGATTGATTTCCTTCTTGAAGGGAAGGGCGAGGCCGTCCCAAGGTGGTTTCCTGTTTTTTTGACATCGCTCGTTGTCGTTTTCTATTTGTCCCATGGGAGAGGACCGGCTTAAGTTCCACCCTTCCCCCTATTCCTCTTCCCTCTTTCCCTGACCAACCTTCACGAATTGCCTCTTTCCCCTCTCGTACCGAGACGGTGTCGCCAATGGAATGTTTTCGCCAGCCTTCATCCCGGTTTAATTTTTCTTGCTTCCCTTGCCAACGCCCTTCATTTTCTTGATAGGAGCTTTAAAGGTTGCTTAACAGCACCACTTTCTTTCACTAGTTTCTCCTTTAATCCTCAAATCTCTGGTATAAAAAAGATTTGTCCCTTTTGCAGAATTATTTTTGTGCATCCGGCGTGATTGCTGTGCCGGTAGATTCAGTTTTCCCCAGAGAACTGCGAAGGTACTTCATCCTTTCTGTTTTGTACCCTTTTCTTATGCTTTTTCTTTGACGCCTGGGCCCCAATTAAAACTCCCCAACGTAGACCGTGTTCCCCCTGTAGGGGACCCCCCCGTTTTTTGTTTTCCCCCAGCAATTTACGACGCACGTCCTCCTCCTGGGTCTGTTTTATTTGTGATCACTTTCCCCCGGAGTGCACCGTTGAACATCTGCCGGCCTTACCTACCAACTCGCGCAACCCCCGCTCTCCAGGCTCGGGAACATTTAATTCTTCAGGCGATTAAGTACCCCTTTTGAGTCTCCCCTTGTCTTGAGCTTGTCGCTGTGCCGTTTCCCCCTGTCAAGGATGGCTAGGGAAGAATTCCTGAAAACGTCGGTCCACGAATAGTTAAGCAGCTTTTTAATAGCCGTTTCCTTTTTTAGACCTCGGGCTTTTCCCTTTGATTTAGTTCGGCACTATTATCGGGAAAGGCACTTGGGCCTTTCCACCCCACAATCGGTTGGCATTCTGCCAGGGCCTAAATAATGGTTCTGCCCAAGATAATGGTCTTTGTGTTAGTTGACCGACCGTTAGAAGGTAAAGGGGATTCAATGAATTTTGAAGTGGGAATCCAGGTATGCAGGGACGTGCCGCAGAGAGACGAAGGGGATCAACCACCAAGAACAAACACCCCCCCCCCCCCCCCCCCCCCCCCCCCCCCCCCCCCCCCCCCCCCCCCCCCCCCCCCCCCCCCCCCCCCCCCCCCCCCCTAAATTCTGGTTAGAAGTTCGGAGCGTCCCAATTTCAACTCCTTTTGCTTCCACTCCCTCCTGCTCCGTCATGGGCTGCCTTAGCAATAAATTGGTGTAGTAGCGGTTGTCCAGATTTTTGCAATCCGTCCCCCTGACACCCCCGTCCTTTTGCTCATCTTTCGGGCAGCTTTTAGTCCTACGTTGAATGTTTATTGCACCCCCCAGACCCTATGCCTTTTTCTATACTGGTGCCAGGTTTTAGCGTCCTTCTTCAGTGACTGGTTGAAAAAACCCAGGGCTCTGTTTTAACTTCGAACCAGGCGATTTTAGGAAACCTTTTACTTTGCCGGCCCAGGGGGAGTCTTGCCTTCATCCAGTCGACTTGTCTCTCGAATGATCTTTTCCTTTGATCCCCTTTATTTCCCCGCGGCTTTAACCCTTTATGCAAAATTAAACACGGTTCCCCTTTTCCTTTCGTGAACTGGCACGCCCCCCCTTTGCCAGATTTTTGTCCTCAATCATAAGATGTCAGAAGAGCTTCACTCCTCGCATTTTTTCCCTCCTCTTTTTCCCTTATTCCCCTCCTTTCCCTGGTTCATTTTTTCCCTGACTGCAGCATTGATTTGTTCGTAAATGCGACACATTCCTTTTTCTTTTGCCAATCTCTCTTCCCTCCTCGTTTGTGGTGCGCGGTCTCTTTTACGCCCCTCCCCTACCTCTCTGGGACTTAACTGTAACGACCAAGCTTGACTCTTGCGCAAGCCCTGACACAGTTTGGATATTTAAGACCCCCCCCTTTTTGTCCCATTTTCTGATTAGGCAGTTTTCATCTATTTTGATGCGGGGGTTCTATCGTGGCCCCCTTCTTGGTGAAGTTTCGCTCCTGCCCACCTCTGTCACTCCCTCTTTTCCCTCAAGTCTTCCACGTACGGTTCTTTGCCCCCGGTTGACCCTCACCCGCAAAGCCTCGACCTTAATTCTTCCTGCATCGCAGTTTTTTTCCCCCTCCCCCCGAGTTCCCTTTATGGTGTTTCTTACTTTTGGTTCTGGTTCGGATTCGGGATATTTACAGCACTCTCCTTTTTTTGCATTGCTTTTTGTGTTCCCTTGCCCATTAAGGCTTGCTTAAAAACTCGGAAACCGTTGTCCAACGTTTGGATACCCGCTTTTCTCTTTCGGCTCCCCTCCGACTGCCCCCTGCAGCGGGTTTGCCGATAGTTTGTGTTTAACGATACGTAATTTTTTTTCCTCCTTGAACCTTTCGTCTTGCTCTTGTGGAACTTTCCCTGCTGCTGGACATTTTCTGGGAAACGTAACCCTCCGTTCTTAGCTGCTCTCGTCATCTTCCCTTTCACTTGTCCATCCATACAAAAAAATCTCGAAGAAAATTTCCATGTTTAGAAGTACCCCGGCGATCAGGCTGCCAATACAGGATATTTGCCCTTAGTCCTCCTCCTTCTGGTTGCCCCGGAGGGGTGGTGTTCTTTTATGCCCCATGTTTTTGACGTGACTCTCCTTTTCATGCAAAGGCCCCCACCTGCACCCAAACAGACCGAACAGAAATACCTTCCCTCTATGCCAAAGTCCCTCTTTTTTCCCCTGACTCCCCTCGGTTTATTCGATGCGTTCGCAGCGGCCCTAGTTTTTTGACTCCAATCAAGCGCGCC
>Ga0179593_1539814_pt1 | contig 17754 bp, 19 predicted proteins | sample CZODoug2_1_08_16_FD_185931 | JGI IMG/M metagenome (GOLD analysis project Ga0179593, IMG submission 185931) | Vadose zone soil fungal communities from Angelo Coast Range Reserve, California, USA - CZODoug2_1_08_16fungal (PacBio error correction) | ecosystem: Environmental > Terrestrial > Soil >... | reverse complement strand
CTGCGCCGAGTGGTGCTTTCCCCATTCATTCTTTTCTTTCGGTTGCGTTGCCCGTTCCCGCTTCCTGGACCCTTCGGAGGGGAAGGGGTTCCTCCAGGTGGGGGCACCGGCCTGAGGCTCTCCCCTCTTCCCCAGATTTTTTTCTTTTCCTGCTCCGGAGCTAGTTAACCATTTTTCTCATCCTGGTTTTGTGTGTATGTTTTGCGAGGTTTTGTCGACTCCATCCGCTCAACCCTGCTTCAAAGTTTGTTATCCCTGCACCCGGTTCCCCTTGGTTTTTGCGTTGACAGGACCACGTCAGTTTTTTCCCCCCCAAGGACAAGCCTTTGTTTTCCTACAAGTTGTTTTTTATTGCTTACCGGTCCGGAGCCCGCACTGCGGTTGGAACGCAACTTGACTTTTATTTTTTTTCCCACCGCTTTCTTTGCCATTCAAATCCCACTTTTGAGCTGACCTCAAAAGGCTCAACTTGGCCTGCGCAAGGTAGACTTTGGCGGGCGGTCCCAAAACTCAGGAATGAGCAGTTGTTTTTGGGTTCGGTGTATTGATTGCCCGTTTGCTTTTTTCTTTGAATACGCCCCCCCCTGCCTGTATTCTTTCCCTTCCCTGCGGAAATGGGTCCTTTCGGTTCGTTTTGCACGCTTGGCATTTGGTTGCTGCCTATCGGGACCTTTTTTTTTACCCAGACCACCTCAAAAAACCCATCGATAAGGTTCCCACTAGAAAAAAGTCTTGTTTGACTGGATGGGCGGTGGGAACTAGTCCCTCAATGACTCCCCCTCCCGTCCTTTCCTCCCGATCCTTTCGCTTTTGACGTCGTGTGATTATTTGGGGACTTTAATCCTTTCCTTCGTGGCTTCTCCCCACCCCCCTGGTCAATTTTGTCCTTTTTCCAGCCGCCGCTGTCACTTGTTTGATGCTTTTTCCTTTTTTAACCATGCTGTCTTTTTGGGAACCGATTTCCGATTGTTTTTAACCCCAGAAGGGAACCTCACCCACCTCATGGAGGTCGGTCAGAATCCAAGGAGGAGTGGGAGCCTTTGAAACCCCCCCCGCCTTGTACCCCTTCCCCTCATAAAACCCATCGTCAACCAACAGTCGGGTAGTCTTGACCAGTTTATTCCCCCTCATCCTCTCTGCTTCAAGACCTCTTGTTCTTAAAAAGCCCCCGAAATGAGGGCTGCCCTTTGCCTCTTCCTTCACACCCAGACTATTTTAGGTTTCCCTTCCCGTCCACACTTTGCTTTAACACCCTAGGGTCCCACCTGAAACTTTTCGCGCTCATTTTCCCTCCACCTCGGGTCAGGTGGCCCTTTTTGGAGTCCCATTTTCCCCTCTTCCCCTACCTAACAACGGGTTCGGCACAAAATTCTTTTTTACCCTGTAGGGGGGGTTTTTCGGGAAACTAGGTTTTCATAAACCCCCCCCCCCGACTTTATAGCACACTCCTCTTCAAACCAGCTTAACAACCTTAACTCCCACCCCCCGGCCCACGGGGGCGGTATTCAACTGTTCCCCCCACACTCCTATTACGACCCCTCCCCAGTGGCCACCCCCCCATCGACACGGGTTGCAGCCCCGGGGCCCTTCTTTTCCCAAACACCCTCAACCTGCCTCCTTTGGTCCCAACCCCTTCAAATTCGTTGCCAGTGGTCTTGCGTCACCCCACACCAACATCATCGTTCCTTTATCGCCTTCTGCTTGGGGGATGCGGTTTCGAGACATTGACTTGTGTTTTCACCAACTTACCCTTTTACTGATTCAACACGTCTTAAGACTTTTTTTCCCGGATGTTCTCCACCTTCCCCTTGGCCCCGGCAACTTCTCAGGGGATTTTTTGTGCAAAGCCCAAACCCCCCCCCCCCCCTGTTCCATCTCAACCTTTTCTGGGGCTGGTCCTGTTTATTCCTGTGTTCACGTGAACAACTGTCTCTTCCCCCCTTGCTTGGGGAACCCCACAACTTGTTTTTTTTTTTTTTTTCCCCAACCGCCCAAAGGGAAGTGGTTTTTGGGCCTCTGTCCCGACAACCAAACCCGCCACCAAAAAAAAACTGTACCAAATCCCCCCGCCTTCCAAACCCCAGGGCGGGCTTTTCCCACACACGACCTGCTTATTGGGGGACCACAGGAACATTCTTGGATGGTAACCTTCCCCCCCTACGGCCGTTTTTCAAGGCGGGCTGTCGTGCAACGATTCTTGGAATGACCCCAACCCCCCTTTTTCCTACGTACAAATCTTGGGTTTTTCCAGGGAATTGCCCGTGGAGGGGCCTGCCCACGTTCCTCGCGGAAGTCCCTGAAGGGGCCCCGTTTAGGCTTCCCCTGTTTCTTTATAGGGAGTCTTTTGGGGCCATCCACGGGCCCCCCCCCCGTGTCCAATCCCTTCTTCCCTTGGGCCGCGCGGACCCGTTTTGAAGGAAGGCCACTTTGAAAATCCCCACATGGGGTTGGGGGTTTCCCTCCCACTTGGAGGGTCCCCACCAATTTCATTGGTTTTTTATTGGGCTTCGGGCACTCCCTACAATTCAAGTCCTGTTATCCTGGCCTTTAACCTTCTTCGCGGCATCTTTTCTTTCCCTGAGGGGGGCCGTCCTTTCACCTAGTTGGTTAGTCTCCACCCCCAAATGCGGTTCCCCTTGGTCCGCCGGCTGTATTTTTCACGAAACACCCAGGACCGCTCTGTTGACATCCCGTAGAGTTCTTTGAGCGCGTTCCTTTCGTGTCTTGCTACCCCCGCGTTCTTCAGTCCTCCTTTGAACTCACCCCCACACCGTGGGACCTTTTGAACCCCACCCCCCTTTGCGGGGACCTTTTTCCCACGGTCTCTCCTGATCACAGGTGCCCACCTTGTTTCCCCAAAATGGCTCCGTTCCCCCAGCAACCCCTTGCGCTTAGGGAACCGTTTTGGTGGCGGGGAGCTGACTAAGATTAACCGGGGCGAATGTACAACAAGAAGACCTTTGTTTTAATTTTGGCAGGCATTTTTTTTTCATTTTTATCACAGGTTCTCCAATGCTTCACGAGGGCTTCCTTGGGGAAGACTTTTCTCTGGATCGGGAAAACAAAAACAATTAAAATCTCTCCTGAATACTCTTGGGTTGTTTTTTTCTCGACTATATTGGATTTTTATTGTTTTAAGTTGTCGCTTCATGTTCCTATTGGGTTGTACTGGTTGTTTTTTTGGGGACACGCCCTCTTTTTTCGTGTCCAACCTTTAGGAGAGGGGGGGTTTACTTTTGGGCTGTACTAAAAAACTTTTTTTCTATTTCCAATTGAGGGAGTAATAGACAGTGTTTTTCAGTTGACCCCCGCCATTGTTGATTTTTTCCCCCCGACCCCAGGGGGGGCGAATTTTGTTTGTTTCTTTGTTGTGCTTCTTCCAAATTGTAGGGGGGTTGATTTCTAATGTTGCGTTGATCACATGTACCTCCGTTTGTTAACCTCCAAGGTGTGTGCTTTGTGATAACGCAAGTACCCAATTTTTCCCATTGAGAAATTGTTACGTTTAAGAGGACCGTACCCCCACATACCGGGAAAGGGGGGTCCAGTTTCAATCACAGACAGAACCACCGACCCGCCTTTCAAGGATCCCTTGTCAAAACACAACACGCGAGTTCTTGGTTCGTCTTCCTCCTCATAAGTCGAACATTGCGATTCACAACATCAGGTTAGTCTCCCCTCGGCCTTTGGGATATGTTCCCTGAACCACAACTACCTGGGGAAGCTGGGTCTTGGGACACTGCTGATTTTCACCCCCCTTAGGGTTGAAGTTTCCATGACTTCCATGGGTGGAGGGTTTTTTTGGGCCTTTTCATTTGTGATCCCCCTTTTTTTTTTCCCCCACACGGGTTGTCCGCCGCGTTCTTCTTTGAATAATTTGATCATGGGGGTTCCTTGGTTCGTCACTTTGTCGTTGGGGTTACCGTGGACAAACACACTTTTTTCAGTCCCCCCCCGTTGGCTTTTTTTGGTTTCCTTTTGCTCCGTTTGGCAAGGTTTCCGTTTCCTTCAAACAACGGGGTTGGTTGCGGAAAACCCCCCGAGTTTGAATTAGCCCAGGGGGGGGGTCCCAATTATTAAGTTGTCGGAGCCCCCCCCCTTGGGGGGTACCGGGCCCGAGGGGACGTTTGCACTTTTTTTTTTTTCAAGGTTCGTCCACATGAGGTTCCTGCGTTTCGTCCCCCTACCTTTTTCGTTTTTGTTGGCCAACTGCTGCCAGTTTTGTCATTTATTGCTGACCAGTTGGACCAGGTTCTTGTTTTTCCCCCCGGTTGACCCTGGCCCGCCCCAGATTGTGTTCCATTCCTTTTTTGCAGGAAACCTTCGGACCCCCCAAAGTTTTTTCCAGCAAATGGAAGGCGTTTTTTAACTTCGCCAGTGTTCCAAGTTGTGACCCCGATGAATTGAAGGAAAGGGACAAGGGGCCAAGGTCCTACCATGTGGGAAACAACTTTGAAACAGGTCTGGGGTGTGTTTTCTTTTTTGGACAAAGCCCCCCCCGAGAACTCCGGACACCGAAGCCGAGGGGTCTTGGGAAAGTTTTTGGAGGGGCCCTAACTCATAAGGGGCCGTTGATTCTTTTTTAAAACCTCCCCCCTGTTCAATTCTTTGTTGGTTTAATTTTAAATTTAACCAACATTGCATTAATTGTTCCGAGACTCAGCCCACCCCCATTTCAGGAGGAAAATTCTGATATCGATGACATGTTTTTTTGTTGTGATACAAAGTCACTACCCTTGGTGACCGAATTTTGGTTGAGGGGCCAACTTTTCCTTTGAATGTTTCAGTTTAATTTTTTTCCAGCCGCAGGGCCGCACGTGACTTTATAGGGTTCGGGTTTTTCAAAGGTATCCATTTTTGAAGGGAGTGGGTGGGGTGAAGGGTCCCTTTCTCCTTTTTTCAGGACCCCTCTCCCCCCAAGGGGGGTCGGGGTTGTGCATATCGGGACCTTGGTGTTACTCTGGTTTGGGAGGATTCCCAAGTTGTTCCCACTTTTGTGTAAAAAATAGTGTTTCCCCTCCCCCACTCGCCCCCCAGCTACTTCCGCAAAAAACCCATTTCGTTAAAAAGTGATCAACTCCCCTGTTCCTTGCCCTCGTTGACCACCCGGTGCAACTGGGGGGGGTTGGATCACAGAAAAACGCCCGACTGGCGGGGGGTTGGGGTAAACCCTTAAAAGCATGCCTGTTTTGGCATTTTTGTATTTTTATGTGTGACCACGAGTTTTTACCTGATTGGAAAACACCGTTTCGGTTTGAATGTCTTTTTGGACCAGGGCCTCTTGGAAAACAAGCGGTGCGTTTGTTTTTTACCGATTGGGATGAATGCTTCGTTTGGGTCCTCAAAAAGCCCCCCTAACGGTCAAGCTCCCCGTTTGGGTTAATTTGTGTTTTGGTGTTTCATGGTTCAGAGGGGGTGTTTTTTCACCCTTTTGCGCCCGGCTCAAACCTTTTTCCAACATCCCTTCCATTTTTTGTTGTCTGCACTTAGTTAGTGGGTAGGAAACCCCCTCTCCTTGGTCCCTTTTCCTCCGCCCTTTTTCACATTTAACCACCCTTGGTCAAAGGGCCCCCCCGTGCCCGGCCAAGGATTCCGTTTCGATTGGGAAGACCTTCAATGTCTTCCTGATAACCCGGGAAAACTTTAATCCATCCAAGAAGGAAGACCATACCCTTGGAGCCTTTTGGGTCTCAGGGGCAGACTGAGGGGTTGGAGTAAAGGGGGCGTTCGTTTCAAAGGGAAGGTGGCTTTGAAGCGAGACGTCGGTTGAAGTGGTTTCTTTTTTCCCCGCCGTCACCCCCTTCAGTCTATTAGACGCAGTTTTTGATTTGTTTGTTCCTTGGTTTAGAGCGTCGATTTTTTTTTTTTCTTGCCCAAAAACGGGCGGAGAGTTTGCTTCTACCCTGAAAATTTTAGAAGCCCTACAGACCTCAAAGGCCAAAGGTTGGATTATTAATGTCAATTTAATCCCTATCAAAAAAATCCGTCAATCCCCCAAAACGTATGCTTATCTATTTGTATTTCCGGGGCATAACCCCCCAATCTACGTAGGGCAAGCTCTTTTGTCCAGTGGGATTGGACTGCTCAGCAGGTTGCAACAAGTTGTCTTTGTTCCAACATGATTGGGGGTTTTTTTGGTCTTTCTTCCTGCCTGTCCCCCTCACCACAACTGTTAGTACTTTCTTAACTGTTGGGCCCCACCAGCTTGGTATTCCCTCAAACCCATTACTCAAAAAGAACCAACCACGGAGCTTTTGCCCCCCCTGGACTCCAACTTTTCTCTGGGTCGGTTTCCCATCTCCATACTGGCCTCATCTACCCGCAACGGTTCCCTTATGGATCAACCCCCTTTTTTAAAATAAAAAAGTCCTTTACCGTTTCCAGTACAATTTCCCATCTTGGGGTTTTTAGTTCGCCTCATGCCTTCGTGCCATTCGGGTCCCCCTCTCCGAGGTTTGCAGCGGGGCCCTCATCCCTCTTCACCCACAACATTAAACCCTTCCCCCCCCCCAACTTTATCAAGCAATCACTCCCGTTGGCTATGGTTTCATTTTTTTTTTTTTGTCACCACGCTCGTGTTTTTGTTTCTTCTACCTTTTTCTGCTTGCTCCCATTGTCCGGATACTTCAAAAGGGGTCCGGTTTTTGTTTCCCGCCACCACAAAGGAGCCCCCTTTTCGTAAGCGAGGCTTGTGCACCTTTTCCCGAACACCCCAATCCCTGCTACACCCAAAATAAACTTTAACTGGCAATGGTGTCTGGGACTTTGTTCTCCCTTTTGATGGATTCGGTTCTTTTCCCCCAAAACCCGCTTATTTTTTTTATACCCGATCTAAACCCCTTCCCCGGGCCATGGACATTTTGGGCCGATTTCTTTCCAGACGTGGCCACTGTTACCTTGGGATCGGGCCCATTTCCAAAACACCCAATCTCTGCCAAATTTCGTTTTCATATTATTGCCATGGTTGCTTTCCCCCGGCACTCTTTCGTCCCCGGCTTCCCCCGTGGGCCGGGTGGATCCCCCCTCAAAACGAAAGCTTTTATCCGGCGGAAAAGTTCCACGCGATTCTTTTGGTTTTTGTCCTTTCTTTTTTTAAATTTAAGCCGAGGTGAGTCAATTTCGGGGGCTTTGGACGAGTGGTTTTTGGTAAAGGGAGAGGGGTTTCTGAGTCGAGGAGACTCGGCTGGGAAGAGAAAGGGGAGGGTAGGTTCGGAGTTTCTTTCCAACAAAAGAGTTTGATTTCTCCAGTCCACAGGAAGGTAGAAAACAGGTGGTGGGGGGCGGGGGCGTTTTTAAACCCAGGGGGGCCGGATCAGATCAGAAAAGAGAGTAACAGAGGGGGCATTCCCAGTCGGGGGACCGGGGGTTTAGGAGTGCCGATAGGAGGAACAACAATCTTTTTTTTCTTAAGTCTTTTGACTTGTGGGTTTTGGGGGATCTTCGCGGGGCCCCCAAATGGGCAGTATAACTCCTTTCCCATTATCCAATCAGGGCATTTACACCTAGAGAGAGGGGGACCTTTTCAGTAATGTTGTCTGTTTTTGGTTTTTTGAGAGGGATGTTAAATTTTTAAAAGTTCTTTTCTTCCCGGGGCGTGCATTGGTTTACTGGGGGTCAGGTCCTGACGGCACATTCGGCGGACAAACAAAAAGGTTTTTTTGTTTCCCCCTGAAAAGATTCCGTTCCCCCCGGTCCAACGGCGTCGTCTCCTGTTAAACTGATTTGCTTTTTTTCCTTTTTGCGCAACGCTTTTTGGACCCCTCAACCATGCAATTTCCCACAACCCACTACAACAATGTTTTTCACGTGTGGTCTGGTTATCTTTCCCCCCCTCAAAACCCCACGCCCTTTTTGAAGGGTCCGTCACCCCCTTGTCGAACGAGTTTGTTTTTTTTTTTTTTTTTTCCAAATTCAAAGGGCGGGCCAACCCCCCACCAGTGAACCCTTTGATCCCAGGTCGGTTCCATTGCCCGGGCAAACGTCACCTAAATTTTTCGCGGTCGCTTTCCTTTCTGGATTTAACTTTGGTCCCACAAACAACCTTGGTTTTCGTTTTTCCTGGTCCTGCGATTTCTCAACTACCGACCAGCTCTTTCCACTGTTTAAGCGCAGAGGGCAGTTTTTTTCTGTGTTAGGCCAATACCCCAAAAATCTTGTCCCTTGATCAGACGCGGAAAGCGGACAATTTCTTCTGCTTTTACCGTCACCCGCTGCCCTCTACCAATTCCCTCCCGTCCCCCCGCCAAGCCGGTCCTGATGTGCTTGCGAATATTCTGGTTCAGGTCTGATGGTGTGCCCCCCTCAGGAAAAACTTTCAAATGGGGCTGGATTGTCCGGCTCACGCTCGAAATTTTTTTTTGCCGCCAACGGACGCGGTACGACTTGGACTTTTTAGCGCAACTATATATTGATTGGGACCACTAACCCTTTTATCTGGGGGAGCGTGTGACCTGTCGTTTTTTTTCTCACGGCTTAGAGGATTTTGTCTCCCTGCCCCACCCACATTAATTGTAGGGGGTAGGCTTTTTCTGTCGCTCCTGTGTAGGAAACTCCCGTCGAGGGTGCTTCTAAGATTGTTTTTCCACCATTTTGAGCGTGGGATCCCCAGTGATGGGAACTTTCTAGCTTTCCCAACGGTTACCAATTTTGATTTGGTCTTTTTTTTTTCTTTCCGTGGATGACTGTAGAATCCAGGATTCACCAGCTTCGCAAAGTTCTTTTGTCCGGCCCCCCCTTCACTTTTTCCCTTTCCCTCTGTTTGAGGTTGAATCCCCTCGCTGTTTCCCAAAACATGGGGGGGCTTTCTGCGTCCTTCCCGGCAGGGGTTCTTCCCCTTGCACCTTTCGGAGGTTTACCCTCCACAACCCGTTCCTATTGCACCCGCGCTGATTTTGTCCCCCAATCCCTTTGCAAGGAACCCCCCCCCCCCCGAGAATCTAGGCAAGGATTCACTTGTCCAACTTCGGGGATTTCCTCCCTCAGTTCGGGTATTTGATTGCCAAGGATTGTTCTTTAAATTCCATACCAATGCATTTCGGCCTCCGGCTTTTTTTTTTCCTTTTGGGCCGCGATTTTCGGTTTCTTCCGGAGTTCCGTGTTTACATACTGCCTTATTTCGGCTAGTTAAACCAGGACCCCCCCCCCCCCACTAAAATATGATCCTTTGAACCATTAGGTGTATCCTCTGGACGTTCCGGTCCGGCCGGAACCCCCCCCCAATTCCGAAGTCCGACCCCCAGGACCTGTAGAAAGCACCCATGACTTCCCTTCGGCGAACTCTGAAGTTGATTTCGACTTACCCTGACCTTTCGTCCTTTCCGGGACCATTCCTTTTTCCCGTCTCCTTCTGTGGTCGCGTTGTTTTGGTTAGTAAATTTTCTTTGGTAGGTCCCCCAAAAGTGCCCAATTATCCTGTTCCGTTTCCCCCCAACTTTTTGCCTCAACACATTTAATCTTTGACCCGAGAAGGAGGTTCCAAACAACGAATTGTACCCCCCCCGTTCCTCAATAAAATACACACCCCAAAATGGGTTGACCTTGGTATTGGACCAGTTTCTTCCCATTACCCGTAGAATTTTAACTTTTCCCCCCTAACCATGGGAGGAAAGTTTCACCTCCTTTTCAACGAGTCTTTTTTTCCCCCGGGATGGATAGGGCCCCAAATGCTTCATCGTACTGGGTTCCCCCCCCATCTTCGTGGCATAACAAACTCGCCACCAGTAAAAAACGGTTTCAACCTTTTTTTTTTCCTTGGACCAGTTCCCCCATCGTAGTCATTTTTTTTTGTTGAGTTTAATTTTGCCCCGTTTCGATTTTCCATCCACGATTAACCACAACCCCGGTTGGGGGGGTGGGTTTTGGAGGCAATTCAACCCGGGCAAGGTGTTCTTCTAGGGGTTCACTACCAATTTTTCACACTCTAGAAAACCCTCCCCCCCCCCAGGAGTTTAAAACAGTAGACACTGCCTGCGGGTTTACGTTATTATCCAGGTGGTCTTTTCCCGAAGGGGCGCGGGTTACATCCCGGGATTTACCTGCCCCAAAAAACAAACGATCAACAGTTTCACCCCCCAGGGGCCAAGGTTCAGTTTTGTTTCGTTTGCCTGGGCGTATGCCCCAAAACATCTGTTCCTCCCTTTGGGCCTCCACCCTGGCACATTCGGGGTCCGTGTGTATTGGCTCACCCCCAAAAAACACATCTAAAACGTTTTGCTGGGATGGGGCATGGCTTGGTTGGGTTTTTCTCGCCAGGATGGGCCGTTTTAAATTCCCCCCCCCCCCACCCCAATACAGTTGCCAACCGCTTCCGGGTGGGGAACGCGGCTGGGGGGTTTTTTACCGGTTCACACGCCCCCCACTGCCCCCTGGCCAAGTAGGGGTGGTGAAAAACACACACCCCCGAAACCAGTTCCTTTCCCGGTTCCGGGTGTGACTCCCCCCACGGGTGTGCGCTCTCTCCTCCCACCCGTTTGTGAACCTGGGAGGAATCCGTTTTTCCAAATGCTGGAAAAACCCTTTTATGGTAAGAAACCCGTTCCCATAAAAGTGCTCTTCCTCAAGGGTACTTACCCCCCCCCCCCCCAGGAAACACCACCCTTTGTTTTCACAAGGGTTTTAAAGAATCAAAAAAGGTTGTGCCACGGGTTTTCAGTTGACCCCACAGTTAATTCTTTTACTTTTTGAATCCCGTTTTTTATACACTTCCCGCGTCCCAAACCCATCCTGGGCCCCTTCTCTTTTGCGCGCAAACGTGACCACCCGCTTGACTTCCACCCCTTTTATCCATTGACCCCCCACCTTTTTCAAACCCCCGCGTTGTGAAGTTCTTTCCCCACTGCTTTGCGAGATTTCGGGCCTGGCATCCTGTTTTTGGGTCTCCTTTCTGCGTTTCGGCTATGGAAGTTGCCTTCCAGGTGCATTCCAAGGACCTTCCATCGTTCCCAAATCCTATCACTTTTTTTCCCCCGGTTAGGCGGACCGTGGTTCTTTGAACTTCCCTGACAAAAATCTTCGGGGGCCCGGCTTTGGTTCAATAAACCCTGAGTTTTTTTGCTCCGGGCCATTATGCCCATAAGCGTTAGTTTTCCCTAAGTACAACGGTACAGATTTACGCCCGTTCCCTTTAACTTTTTATTGTGGCCTCAACTATTTTTTGCGGCCAAAATGGTGCTCCCTTTCTCCGGAGGGGATCAAAAAAAAACCCTTTTTTCCCCCCAGAGCCTTGTTTTTTGAAAGAAGTTCCCTTCCTTCGCATTAGCGGTTTTAGTTCATTTCTTCCCCCCAGTTCCACGGTTCAAAGTCCCTGCCCGTCGCCGCCCCCCAAAAACGGGTTTTTTGGAACAACCTGCGACGCCTTCCCTTACGTCACCGTGGTGGGCTTTTCCCCCAAATGGGGCCCATTCCCCTCAAAAAATTCAAACCCTTTCCTGCTGGGCCACCCTCTTCTGTTCGGGGGTTTGACCATTTGACATAGTTAACGCCCACCCCAGGGGGGACCTATTGCATCCTGAAAGTCCCCTGTTCTTGGTTGGGTTCCCTTCCCTTGTGTCTGAATTATGGTTTCTAAATTTACAAGCCCCCAATTTAGTTCTTCGGGTTTGTTGCAGGATTGGGGACCGTCCATTGAAACACTTCACAACGGATCCCAAACCGTGGACCTTCAGAAGGACATGTTTTGTGTTGGTTTTTGGGAGAGTTCCGGGCCAATATTGTCTTTTTTTTTCCCAGGGTGGGAAGGGCTGGGGAAGGGCACGGTAACAAGAGTCGGGTGACCCCGTGCACGGAATATTTCGGTTGTTCTCCACAAAGGGGAAGTGGAAGGACACGGCGCAATGGTGGGAGGGGAGTTTTAGTTAACCAACAAGGGCCGTGGAAACCCCCCTTCGCCGGCTTTTTTCTCATTGGCCCCTCGAAGGTCTTTTTTTTGGTTGTTCTCCGTCAATTTTCTTCTCCATTTGCCCCCGCCCGGTTGTTGGGCGCATTCACGGATGCTCCTGCGGACTTTGGAGGGTGGTGTCTTCCAAAGGGCACAGTTCTCAAGGGAAGTTGAGAGGAATTGCGGGGACCCTTTTTCCACGGTGACGCCCGTTTGGGAAACCTCCCCCCCCCTGTTTTTTGTGGTCATCTTTTAACTTTATTTTTCATTTTTTCTCTTTTTCCTTTTTTTCACCAATTCACCCCCCAAGGAGGAAAAAGAAGTACAATAACTGAAGGGCGTTCCCCCCATACTAAGTAATCACTTTCCCCCTTAGGTGAAAAATTCCCCGGGTGTTTTTCGTCAAAGAGGGGCCAGGCCCCCAAAAGACTGTCAAAAATTTCTGTCTGAAATTTTTGCCTCCACCTAGTTGTGCTTTACCAAAAGATCGTTTTTTCCATGTGGCAGGATGCCTGAAGGTTTTGAAGGGAGTCATTTTTTCAATACAACCTCCACGAACCCTTTCCCCTGGATTTTTTGTGGGTTACCTTTTTCGAAGGGTACTTTTCGCCCCCCTTTTGGTCTGGGGGACACGTCAGGGGTTGAAATGTGTTTCTTTTCCCCTTGTGGTTGTTGCCCTAATACCCCCGGTCCGGGACTCTCTGCCAAGAGGGGGCAAGATGGACGTGGGGAATGGCCTTTGGGGAGGGGTAAAGGCGGTAGGGACAGGGACCACATTCGCCTTCTCAGAGGCCCGGCCAAGACCGAGCTTTCCAAAAGGAAACGGGTCCTTTTAAATTACAGGTGGTCGGTTTTTCAAGAGACTGACGGGCACAGGGAGGTTTGACACCCGAAACCCCCGGCAAGGGGGGGCGTGTTTCCAATTCATTGTGAGAGTGATTCCCCCTGGGTTCCCCCTTTCACAATTTCAATCCTTTTGAAAAAAGCTCCTCGGCTTAAGGTCGTTTTCTGCAGAGGAACCCCCAAACGCAAGTACCCGGGGGAGGGGACCTCCTAGTGCTGGCCGCCCACCCTTTCTCTCGTCCCCTCTAACGCTTCCGGAATAAAGTCCGGGGCTTGGCCTTTGCACCCGGCCCATTTTGTCATAAATTGTTCGTTTTGGGGGGCACCTGTTTCCAGGGCCCTTTTTTCCGGGGATTTCAAAAAGTCGTGAAAACGGTGTGGGTCCCAAGGTTTTTTTTTTGTGTTTTTGGAAGGTCCCCTTGCCGCCCACCTTGCTTTTTTCCGGTCAAGGTCGTTCTTGCAAACCAGTTGTTTTTTTGGTTTCCCATGGGAACAACCGTTCGCACAAAGGTCTTTGGGATATTATTAATTAACCTTTTTTGGCTTGAGGGGGTTCTGCAAACACCTTTATGAAACCCTTTTCTTTGTTTGGTTGTACCAAGTGCCCCTTGAATTTTGGGCCGGGGGCGGGCCGGTTCTGATGGCCCGTTGGGTGGGCCGTTGGCCCCCAAAGACAATTCGTATCGTTTCTTTACAAAAATAAATTGTTGGAGACCCTTTTCCACAAATGCCTGGAACGAGAGCACCCCCAGACATCAAAAGGGGAAGCCCCCTGATTTAAAGGGCGATTTTCTTCTTTGTTGGTTTTGATTGGGTGACGCAGACCAACTCAACAACGCATTTTGGGGTCACGGAGGCCACGTTCTATCGTTTTGTTTGCCGTTTGCACGAAGGATCCCCAAGTCCGGGCCAGTTTTTTCCGGAAACCCTCGTTTCCGTTAGTTAGGTTTTTCCCACTGGATTTTTTTACATTTCCCGGTACTTTGGAAAAGTGGGGGACACTCGATTCTCTTGGGTCCTATCTACGGCTCACAACCCTTCTGGTATTTTTTGAGGACACCCCCATTTGATTTTCAACCGTTCCCCATGTGTTTGCTTTTTGTTGCGGCTCTTCACGATTTCCGGCCCCTGGATGGGGGATCTCCCAGATCTTGGGCATAAGTTTCTCCTTTTATTTTGGCCCCTTCCTTTTTTTGTTTATTACCTTCCTTTCTCTTCCCTTTTTTCTTTCTTTTTTTTTTTTTTCCCCTTTTTTTCGTTTCCTTTTTCTAGGCTCCCCGGGGTGACCCGACCACGCCGGTTTTTTTCCACCCCCCCCAAATCCAGCTCCAGGCGAGCCAAACCCCCTTTTTGCCTACGTGTTCTTTTTCTTTTAATTTTTTACCTCTTTTTTTTTTGTAATCTTTCTGGTTTTCTCTCCCCGGGTTTTTTAGCTTCCGGGTTTTCCTGGGAAATTATGGCTGCACACACAAATTTCTCGTTCTCGCACCACCACCCCCCCTAGGCGTGATTACTCCTTTCCTCCAAAAAACGAACTTTCTCACTTTTGATTCCTGTTTGACCCGGTTGTAGGGATGGCCCACCAATCGGCCCCTCTCTCCTCTTCTCCTCTCCCTTCCTCCCCCTCTTCTGATTCTTTCCCCGCGCCTTCTTTCTTTGGGGGCTTTCGGTCTCCTAACTCCGCGGGGTCTTTCCTCTCCTCTTTTCTTCTACCCTTTCTGCCCCCCCGGTGGCCTACCCCTCCTTTTTCCTTCTTAGTTTCCCTTCTTTTGTCCCGTTGGTCCCCCTTCCTTCTTTTCTTTTCTTTTTCCCTTTCTCTCCCTTCTCTTTTCTTTTTCTTTTTCTCTCTTCCCGCACCGTTTCTTTTATTTCGCCCCTTTTCTTCTTTCTGCCTCCTTCTCCTGCTTTGAGGACCTCAACTTCGCCCCCCACCCCGGAGGGACAGTTTGGTCTTCCCCTCTGCCTTTTACGGTTCTTTCCTGCCCCCTTACCTCTTTTTTTTTTTTTTTTGGTTTGGAAAATAGTTTATGGGAACCCTGGTTCAAGGCCTCTTTTTGTGCCCCCCGTCTGGCCTTTTCTCCGATGGGTGTTGGATTCTGAGACTCCCTTTTCTTTTGGGTCTTTTAAAAGCAATACCAAACAGATCCACCCCCGAATAAACTTTGTCCGTCCCGTTTTTTTTGGACATGTTGTTGATCTTAGGACCTTCCCCCGTTTTTTTTATGATTTGACGTGTTCAACCAATGGTTGGTTTTCTTTCTTCCTCTATTTTTCTTCCTTTTCCTTCTCCATGATTCCTTTGTTCTTTTCGATAGTTTCTTCCTTCCTGTAGGATTACTTTCATATTCTCATCCGTATTCTTTTATACTTGGGGCTTTCCTCCTAGATCATTTTATCTTCTGTTTTCTCTTATTTTTCTTACTATTGTGACCAGCCCAATTACTTGTGGACCCCTCCCCTTCGTTGCCCCTTCCCGGGGAGGTCCCGCTGACTCATGGGACCACGTACGCGTCGTTCTGGGGAATTATTTTTACCTTAATCCCCTAAGATTTTTTTCTTGGCGAACACATTCCTTTCCCTTTTCTTTTGTTTGCGTTCTATTTCTGCGTTGCTTGATAGAACTTACTTCCCTGTGGCTTCCGGCACCTTCCTGTAATTATTGTGAATTTTGCGTCCCTTGCTCATTCCATTTTCGCTCTTCCGTTTTACGTTTTCCCCGTGAAACATTCATACTCCTTTTTAGGTTGGCCATCTCTTTTTAACCAGTATTTTTTTTTGTTAGGCTCGATCGTTTTCCTTTCTTTTGCCAAAAAAAAAAGGTTGGGCGCGTGCCCCCCCCCCCCCCTCCCCTTTCTTTTTTAACCGTTCCCCAACAAAACCCTCCCGCGCAAAACGGTTCGCCGATACCCCCCTTTCCACAATCTACCCCCCCCAAGCGGAGGATAATTTTACTTCCCCCTCTCTTTTCCATATCCGCGGCCCCTTTCAATAAAAAAGTGTTGCCCCTCATGCGGACTCTCCGATTTGCTTTACAAAGTTCTCAACACACCACATTTTCTATCCCTTTACTCCTTCCTCCTTTATCGTTCCCTTTCAGTAATATGTTCTAGGATAAGTGTACTTGGGCCATTTCCCTCCGTCCTTTTTCGTTTTTTTTTATTATAATTCTATAGGCTATCTTCCCCTGTTACCCAGTCTTTTGGGGCTCCTCTCAAACCCCTGTAAGGGGCCTCATTTCTTTTCCTTTTCGTTCTCTCACCACAGGGGTTACCGTCCCCCCCCAATGGGGCCACACAATTTCTTATAATTCTTTTAACCTCACCATCTATTCTCTCGTGCAAGGTTTATACAACCACCCTTTTCTTATAGGTGTGTCTTTTTTGTTCTCTTCTCTTTTTAACGTGAACTCATTCCCAACTTCTTCCTCCACCACCAATTTCGGTCACCCCGTTTTCACGGACTTTCTTTTATGTTAAATCTTTTCAAAAAAGACACTACTTGTGGCTTAACTCAAGGTAATCTGTTCCCGCCATTTTTTAACGCTATTTTAAACATTCCCCATTTATTGCGCGCCCTGGCTGGGTTGGGTGCTTCTTTCTGTCCTTTGTCCTCTTTGCTGCATCGCACACCCTTGACCAACGGCCCAATCTCTTTCAAGGGCCTTTTACAAGGTCTTTGCTTTTCCCAGTTGAGGGGGAAACTTCCCCCCTAACAATAATTTCATTTGCGAAGCACCCTACCCGCTTCAGTTTCTGTGCATTCCTGATACACCATTTCTGATTTTTTCGGTGTTGGTTGCGAGCACTTTTAATCTTTGTTCCCGGTCCTTTGTAATTGGCTTTTTCACGGGATTCCTTTCCCCCCTTCCCTGCCTTAGGTTGTCTTCCACACCCCCCCCCCTCCACCAGTTAGCGCCCAGGGTGGAAAGTACAACATTTTGGCCTTGGTTTGCAATCTCCTGACCCAAGGCCCTATTTCCCCCCATGTAATACTTCTTTCGTCCCCCTTGTTGATTCAGGAGGCTTTCATTGACTTCAGCCTAGTGGTTGGTTCTCCATTTTCCGGGTCTCCTCTTGGTCATTCTTGCTCTTTTGTCTGTGTTCCACGGAGGTAGCCTTTTCTCACCACTAAGCTTCTTTTTTTTTGAGCATTTTTTACTCGCATTTTCGCAACAATTACTTTTTTTCCGGGCGGTCTTCGGCCATTTAAGTTTCGGCCTGGCCAAAGCCTTGTAATGCTCCCCCGAACTCGATCCCCTTCCCCTTTGTAGCCTTTTAAATTAAGACCCCCGGTGATAATGTTGGAGGGTTTCAGGGCCGTTCGTCTTGAATCTCCGTTCCGAACCAAGGGGGATTTTGCCTCGGGGGGTTTTAATCCCCCCGAATCATTCTCTTTGTTCCTGCCACCCCTCTGCACCCCTCTTTTGATTTTTCGGTTCCCCTTATGTTACGTCCTCGCTCTCCCTCGCGTTAATGCATTTTCTTTTTTTTGGATATGGGGTGGACTGTGGTTGGGTTTTTCTTGTTTCCTTTCACAAATTTCGCTTCTCCGCCCCTTTCTCCCCTCTGCTTGTATTTAGTTCCTCCCTCCCCGGGTCCATTTTGCGGTGCACGGTCTATTCATTCTTCCCTGTAGGTCTACTCTATTCTTTTTTTTTTTTTTCTCTGGACCACTTAGAAAAGATTGTTGACTTGGTTTTTTGCGTTTTTCTTTTCTTGTTCAGACTCTTAGGCGTTTCCCTGTCAGTAACTCGGCTTTTCCCCCTCTTAGCTTTTAACCCCCCATAGGGACTTTTTTTAATCAGTTCTCTCCTGCGCTCTTTCGAGAACTTTTTTGGGTGCAGCACGTTTGGTTTCTTCTTCAACTCACCACAGAGCCGATACCCGTCTTTTCATGCTACACATACTATGGCCATTTCACCTTGTTTCTATGTTCGGTGTTTGGTACGCGGTCTTTGGGGTGTGATGTAGATGTCGTTCGTTTTTTTTACTCTTTTTAAGATCCACTGTTCCCGTGGGTCTGTCTTCGTGACAGTT
>Ga0179593_1407814_pt1 | contig 17754 bp, 15 predicted proteins | sample CZODoug2_1_08_16_FD_185931 | JGI IMG/M metagenome (GOLD analysis project Ga0179593, IMG submission 185931) | Vadose zone soil fungal communities from Angelo Coast Range Reserve, California, USA - CZODoug2_1_08_16fungal (PacBio error correction) | ecosystem: Environmental > Terrestrial > Soil >... | reverse complement strand
TCTCCGCACCTTTCCTTTTTCCTTACCCTACTCTTTAGGGTTGTGGGGTCACCTATCTGTGTCTTTCAATTCACTTGGCATCCTCCCGAGTTCCCCATCTGCCCTTTTCTCCCCTTCTTTTTTTTTTAATTGCCATGATGTCAGGACAGTGGTTCGTTCTCCCACGGGCGTGCATCTACCATGGCCGGAGCTTGGAGAGTGGTCCTTGCCCCAAGTGATGAAAGCCCGTTGTGGACCTCCTCTTTTTTGTGTCGGGGAGTACCTAAACCTCCTTCCCGCCTGTCTTTCAGTACCTTCTTTGGAAAACCCTGGTGAACCTTCTCGTCCTTCAACCCCCCCCTTTTTCCATGAGAATGTCGACCAGACCTTCCAGTGAGCCTCCATCTTCCCTTCTGATCTGTCTCCCTCGTTTTCTCTTCGAAGTGACCCCAGAAACTCGCTAGGTCCTGACGTTCGATGTTCCGCAAAAGGGGTGTTCTCTTTCTCCGTATTTTCCCTCTTCTTGTCCTTGTGCTCCTTAGGCCCCCGCTATAGATTCCCCTTCCCGTCTTTCTCCTCTTTCCCCCTTGCGAATTTCCGTCCTTTGCATGCGTCCCGCATGTTCCAAAACTCCCGTCTTTTTGTCACATTTTTTCACTTTTGCCTTCCCCCTCTCCAGTATCTTGCTTTCCTGCCCTGGGACACCTGAAGACTTTCATTTTTGGAAGAGACAGTCGCCTTCTCGCCCTTTTAACGTCACTTCCTTTTTCCTTTCTGAAGAAGCGTGGTCCTCACGTTCACTCCCCCCATCCAGTTCCCAAGATCCGTCCAGTTGAGTTGTTTAGACAATCTTTCTTTTTTCGACAAGAAGAGCCTCTGCACCATGTCTCATTTCTCCCCTCTTTCTCGGGGAATGACCCCTCCTTTTCTTTATCTGCGCTGTGTCGTCAACCCCAGGCAAACTTTAATACTCCGCTTCATTGACAGCTCGTCCGAAGGAATTACCCCGATTTCTCCATTTTCCTTTTTTTAGCTGAAATGTGAGACCGCCCCACTCCCCCTCCGTACAACCCTTCTGCCCACCTCCTGCCTTCGACCGAGAACACAACGTGTCGTTTTTAAGACACCATCCCCCTAGGTCCCCCCCGGCTAGGCACTTCAACCTTCCCTTCTAGTTCGCGCGGCTGCCCTGAAGATTCGGTTACCTTACTATAAACACTTCCGTCCGCCGTCCTGTTTGAGGCAGTCCGGTTCCCCGTATTAGATCCTTTTTCCCTTCGAACCTTAGTCCCCCCAAGAAGTGTCGGCGCAATAATACTCCCTCGTTGATGGAGATGTATATTTTTTGGTGTTTTTTCTTTTTTTCTCCTGTTTGTGTATTTCCGTTCGTGCACGACTGATGAAAATTGGAACCATTCCCGGGCTTTGGCCCGCCCATCTTTCCTCCCCCTGAGGTTAAGAAAAACCGCCCGCTTTTCTCCCCTTCGAGTTTTAAGCCCCTTGACCTTAACCGTTTGTCATCTGCCGAACACAAGGGCGACTGTTTCCGGCGGAAGATGTCCTGAGTCTTGACCCCTGCTTGAGTGATTATAGCCGCCTCTGGCTCTTCTTCCAGCCACCCGAGGATCCGACAGCGGCCCCAGTAGTCAGCAGGAGGCTTTTTAGTTTTGCGCCCCCCTTTTCTGAGATTTTTTCCCATCTCTGATTGCCCTCCCTCCCTTCGATTCGGATATGAAAATTCTTCTTTGGACATGGTTCTCCCCCTTCCCTCCCCCGCCGTTTATTTGAGTCCCCATCGCTTTTCCCTTTTTACCTTTTATCACACCCCCAATTACAGCATTTAGGCTTCTCGCGATTCCCCCCTCTCTCTCTTCCCCGCGGTTAGACTCCGGATTGTCCACCCAACCCTTTTTCCCTCAAGATTCCCCTCCTCAGGTCCGCCACTCGACCAGATGACCACCGCTCTACATCAACAATACATTTCGTCCGGAGTGCTTCACGAGAATTCATTTCTCATGAATAAGAGGTTCTCTCCCTGGCCCTCAAGTTTTTTGGTGGTTTTTTGTTTCTAAACAGCTCTCCCCCGCCGCCCTCACTCCTACCGAGGCCGCTTTTTGTGCTCATCCCTATTTTCACGACACCCCGTTTTTTTTCCTTGGATTCTTCCCTTAATGTCGACGGAATCCCTATGCAGACCTGTTACTAAACTTCTCCGCCTCCTCCGCAGGGCCCATCTTTTCTTCTTCCTCGCTAATCTTTTCAACTTGCGTGTTCTTGATGGGCCACTATGCTCTTCCGAGCCCCTTAAGAATTGGACCAAAAAAGAGTTCGTGTCCTCTTCTCTCGGGACTTTAATAGAGTCCTTTTTCCCACCGTTTTTCCCTATCGCGCTATGATGTATTCGTGTGAGGTGTGATATACTCCCCTCCTAACCCCCTCAGTTCTTAGTCTTCTGTCTCCTGTACTCCTGAGCATTCCCGCATATATCGGTTCGGCCTTTCAACGCATTTTCCCCCCTGTCAAAGAGGTTTTCAGTTTAGAGAAGGTCTTTTCTTTCCCATACTGTCGGATCCTCCTCCCTATGCTACTCCCTCTGCATTTTGTTCGTTCCGAGCACCTTTCCAGTTTATGACCAGTAACTTTTGCCTTGGGGTCTAGCACTTTCCCCCCCCCCCTCCTCCTCCGTCCCCCTTCCCTTTGGAAACCCGACCGCTTCCGATTCTTCAACCTCCCCCCCAGCCGTCCCCTTCTTTACCCCTGCCTTGTACGGCCTTTCCTTCGGAGGGCTCCGTGTGTGGGATCAGTTTCTGAGTGGTTGCGTGAAGAATTCTCCGGCGAACTTTTTCCCGTCCCGGAGGTAAATTAACGCTTTCCTAATAGAGTTTTTCCCCGCCGCGTAGATGGTCCTTATGCCCGTCCTCCTTCGTTTCGTAGTGGGAGAATGATCCCCCACCGGCTCGCCTCCCAACATCTCGCCGTGCTTACGGCACAGGAGCCTCTCAAAGCCACCGCATTGGACCGCCCACGACAACCTTGAAGGCTCGTTTCTGTCCCTTTTCTTCGTCCAGACGGTTCACTCCCCCCCTCTCTTCTGAAGAGGGTCGAGTTTTATTTTTCTTTCCTCATACGGCCTTCGTCCGGGCGTTTTTTGCCTGCGCTTCCCCCCAGATCCGCAAAAGTCGAGGCCGTCCCAGGGAAGTCATTCCCGACCTCCCTGCATTTTCGTAAATAGGATGCGGGCTCTCTCCCTCTTCGCGCCGGGCCCCTTTCGCTCCCCCATTCCAAGTTCCTGACGGATACTCTCTCGAGGAGGATTTACTAGGAAGTGTCCCCTGACGCCGTCCAGCTGTGATATTCTTGTTTTGCAGGTTTCAAGGCGGACTTCTTCTTTGCATGTTGATATAACGTAGAAGATCGATCGCCCTGACTGCTTGGCAGACTCCAGGGTTTTCGGTCCCACCCATTGAGGGGTCGCACGTGTCCTCATATCGAAGTCCTACGAGATTCTTTCTTCACCCGGTTCTTCCCTTATCCTGACTTGTCACCCGGAACCATCCTCCTCTGACGACCTACATATGCTTTTCTCGATTCCCCTCGACAAATCTAAGTTCCCCCCCCCCGCCGTCCTTTACGCCACTGCCCGTCCCGCGTTGTTCTCCCTCTGTCCCATCCGCCACAGGTCTCGTCTTTCTGGATCAAGATGTATTCCGTTTTGGTCATCTGTTTTTTCTCCCCCTTCCCCCCTTCAAACGGCCTAGACTATGGGTCTTTTGGGTCCAAACTCCGGTAGTTTTAATCCTGCGCGAGCCCTCAAGATTCTCTCTCGTGTTTTCTTTCTGGAGCCGTCTCTGGCGTCTCTGACCGATGGCAGCCTTCGAGTTTATTTAACCCCGGGGCGCCCCTCAAGGATCTGTTCATGGTTAGGAGCGAAACCATTTTTCCACTGTTCCTTCCCCCTCGCCTTTTAGTAAAGGCTGTGTTCCCCCCTTACACCCCCTCGATTTATGGGACCTTTTCGGAGACTTCTCCAGTCCTCCCCCTTCATCGAAGTCCCTAGTCGACTTTCCTTTCCGTGCGGCCGTCCATCTCTCGCTTCCCCCTCGTACCTGTTGGCGCAAGCAAAGATTCTTCTTCGACCCGTTTCCTCCGGCTTTGATGCTGATCAACCCCCTGTCAAGCGAGGATCCCGCTTTTTTTTCATTCCCATTCAGGCAATGCAACCGAAGCGCCTTCTCCCTTCCGCGGCAAGATCACGAGTCAATTCAGGCCTTTTCCCTGTGTCCGGCCCCCCTCGTTTGCTTCTCCCCCTACTGGCCCGAAATCCCGCGGGGCGCCCGGCGCGAAATAGGGTCACCCCTCCGCTCTTCCTTCCTCTAGTCCGTTTCGAGAACCCGCTGTCACTTTTTTCCCCTATCAGCGCCGCGGTCTGAAGTGCGATAGGAGCTTCCTTTTCAGCCGATTACGGACTATCTCCCCCCGCATTGGGTTCCGGCTGCCACGTGCCCGTGCCTGCCAGGACTGGACGGCCGCCCTAACCACGGGTCCGCGACATATGCGGATTTTCTTTCCTTTCTAACCCCCCTCAAACCTTTTTTTTTTTTTCGCAGGTCTGCAGAAAATCACCACCTCTGCTTCGGGCGGCTTCGGGTAGTTTTTACCCGCGTTTCGCGTCACTATTTGTTATTTTTTTTTTTTACCTTCATTCCCCGTGTATAGGGTCTGCACGTTTACCGCCCCCCCGGGTTCGTTCCTTTACCCACACCTTTTCCACACCGCGATTTCCTACTGCAACACCGCTGCGCATTCTGATCTCGCCTTTAACTAGAGTCGCTCTGAGTCTCTCGTTCCAATGCAAGGCGCCCTTTTTTGACTCGATTCAATGTAGTCTCCCCTTTTCCGAGCGATGTTTTGCCCCTTCACCCCTCTGCTGGAGTGCCCCCTTGCCTTCTCATTGAGTTAGAGCAATTGTCGTTTTGTCGCTGTTCCGCGTTTTTTTTTCTTATTAACCCCCTGCCCAGGCAACCTCTTTTCCTTTCCCCTGTTTTCGAGGATGTTCGTAGGCAATCAGACTAGAGCCCCACTACCCTTTGGCCTTTCCCTCCCGACCTTTTTCGCAACCCTTTGCCCTCTCCTTTTTTCCCCTCGGTCAGGCCTGGTTCCGTTATCCCGCATGGCTTTCTATCTTTCCAGGACTCCCCATTTTGAATTTGCCCCCTTTGAAATAACTCAGTCCGCCTCGGTTGAACATCTCCTCTTCTTTCGATGCGAAGGCTTTATCGATTTCCTTGCAATTCTTTGCTTTTGGTTTCTTAGATGGGAGGGACCAAGTGCATCCCTGACCGTTTCTACTGGGCTCACTCGACAGAAGTCCGCGACCCCTTTCCCCAGTATCAGAACCATCGCAGCCGTCATCCTCTTCGTTGGTGATTTATGATCTGACCTTTTTTAGCGGCTCTCTTTTTCCTTGTATATAGTGGATAAAATCAATCCTTCTTTCTCGTTCCCAGTGTTAAGTTCTGGCGTTCGTCCATCCTTCCGCCGCCAGCTGTCTTTGGCATTAGACCAAAAATGCTGTGTTCTCTCTTGTCCGGAGTTCTTTAAATCTACCTTTGACGCCCCATAGTCCTGCCTTCCTCCCGATTGTCCCTTGCTATTTCTTATGTTTTTTTCGTTCGGAAACCTCGAGAGAGCCTTCCAGAGTCTTTTTTTTCCAACCCACGAGTTTTGGCTTCTTACGCGAACAGTCTTGTCTTCTGGTTTTCCGTGCAGTACAAGAGTGTCCGTCACGCCCTCCCCAACTCGGTCGTTTGGCTTCCCTTTTTTTTCTGTTCCTTTGTAATGCCTGAACAATCTCTCATCTTTTTTCCTTTTTTCCTCTCGCTGCTTTTCTGTGTCCCTGGATCCTATCTTTTTGCTGGACTTTTAGCCACTCGGGGATCGACTCACTAGGATGCTGCCCCTCCACTCCCCCTTCGCAAAGTAAAGTTGACTTCTGCGGATCTCCCCCCCCCCGTTTCTCCTTGTCTTCCCCTATCTCGTCTTTTTTTTTTTACGTTTAATCCAGAGTCTTAGCGGTTACTTTTTAGACGCCTTTTAAGTTGTTTCGAGCATACCTCAGGTCCCGATCCTTGATGGTGGGCTTCCCTAGTTTTACCTCCGTTCCAGCGATCGCAATAAACTTTAAGCCGCCTGACCATCTCCGCTTTTTCCACTTCCGCCTCAGCGAAGATTCAATATCAGACTGGAGTTGGGCAGCGGCAGTTTTTCCCACACTACGTACTTGGAAATTTTTTTCCCCACCACCCGATCTGTCCCGTTATTTCCTTAGTCCCCCCCCGACCCCCATGACAACCTTTTCTTCCTTTGATCTATCTCGAAGGCACTCTGTTTGGTTGTCTCGTCCGAAGTTCCTGGCTTTTTGTCGTGACGTTGTCCTCGGAAGTCCACCTCACTGCCGGCTGTCCACTAGATTTTTCTCATCTCTCGAACCCCCGGAAGCCTTTTGTTGTGGTTCACCTTTGATGCTGTTCACTAGTGTTCCGAGTAAGGATCTACTTACAAGGTTGCTCCTTCTTCCTCGTTTATTGGTTGATGCAGATACTCTCTACTCTTTCACGTACGCGGGGGACCTTCCCCCACTCCTTGTGCTTCATGTCTCTCTTCGTCCAGCAGGAAGGTATGCTTAGAGATGCCCATCGCTCTCTCCAGATTTTCACTTCCTTGAAAAGAGCCCTTCCCTCCTTTCCCTGTCGCCCCTGCTCCTTTCTTCTCTTCCGGCTTTAGTCCTTTAGAACTCGCTCTAGATGATTTTTACGATTTTTTCTTTCATCAAGAGCTAGGGCTCTCCCTCCTTTTGAGGACCTCAAATCTTCGGCGGCCCCCATCGCTCCCTGTCTTTTTTTCTACTTGGAGGTATAGCTCTCGCTGCTCCCTTCTCCCTCCGGAGAAGAAGGTTCCGACATGCCTTTCTTGCTTCATTCCCCCTATCCCTTCTTCCTTCCCTCATTTAGGGACTTTAGGATCGGTGACCTTCCTGCCATTATTCGTTCCACTCCTTTCGGTAGTATAGATCCCCAGGTCTTCTGGAATCAGCTTCAGCTTCCTCCACGCGTACCCCATTCCGGATTCCCCCGTCGATACAAGGTGTTCCTTTCCCCCTTCCTTCTTTGCCGGTTCATCTTCCCACCTTTCCCCCCGGTTCGGAAACTGTTCTTTTTTCAATCCTTCCCCGCTAAGTCTCTTCCCTTGACATATATAGAAGTCGGTCCGCCATTCTCCTCGTCCAAAAAAACAGGTCTGCTTCCCTTTCTTAACCATGTCATTTCCCTCCCGTTCTTTTCTTTAGTTTAACCGACCTAGACTGGTGGACTTTTTTTTTTGACGCGGCGGTTTTCTATTCTAAAACAAATTGCCCTTTACTTTTTTTCCCCCCCCATGGTACTTGTACTCTACCCACCCCTACTTTTCTCGTCGGTCATAGGAGTTCTGATCTCAAGTAGGACCTTCCCGGGGTCCCCTCTAATCCAACTTTCGACCAAACCTTTTTATATGTCTTCCCTGTTCCATATGCCCGGTCCAAGTTCTCCTCCTGAAGTGCGGGGGACCCAGGAAGTACTTTCGCCCTTCATCAGGTACATCTGTTAGGATTCGTCGTAGAAACCTCCTCCCAAGCTCGGCTAGCTTCTTCCTGCGTCATGAGCCCCCCCTTGTTCGTACTTCGCTCTCCCGCGCCGCGCGCCCGTTGTTGTGACACCCAGGTCGTCCCGGCTTTCTGATGCCGCGCGGTTGAGGCTTCGTCTCTTCTCCCTGTTCGATCAGTTCGCCGTAGCTCTTCTTTTCTCCTGATTTTTCATTTCTTTTACACTGCCCGGCAAGATGTGCCAGTTCTTGCTCTTTCAGCCGGCATCCCTCCCCTTTCATTTTTTTCTTGTTCTTGAAAAGAGGTATACGGCTCCGTTTTCCCAGATGTAGGCATTCTTTTACCCCTTTTCGCCGTGCTGAACCACTAGAAGAACTGGTGCTTCCTGTTCAATACTTCTCAGTTTGAGAATGAATATCTTTGCGTTCTAACCCCCTTTAGGTTTGTCTTTTTTCATAGCCCTCTTTCTTGATCTTTAGTGGCTTCCCTCGTAGATCCCTTTCCCGCCCCACACCTTTGTGTCCAATCTTATCGGAATTTTTATTTCAGTGGCTGTCGACGTTTCCCGATCTCAGGTCCTTTTTTTTATTATTGTTGAGGCACTTCCTCTCCATCCCAGTCCCCCTTTCTTGACGTGGCTTTCTTCCCGGTTATAATTGACTCTCCCCTCCTTTCCGTTAGTCTCCAATATCGTTTCTTTTTTTTTTTTTTAACGCTCATAGACAATGTTTCCGAAAGAGAACTGATTCTTATTTCGTTTCCGCCCCTTCCGGCCGGGTTAAGGGAGACTTTCTCCTACTTTCTAACGACAGTCCCCGTCTCGCTCTCTGAACAGGCGAGGAGACTTTTGAGAGTTTACAGCTGTCCTCAACTTGTTAACTTTTTTCTTGGTATTACATTCTCTTCTCCCCCGGTTTTTGGAGTCAGTCCTGTTGTCTCCCCCCTATTTCTTCCACACACTTTCCCGCAATGCTTACCCTTGTTTTATTGCCTTTCCCTTTCAGATCCACCCCCTTCCTACACAACAAAATCTCTCCCTCCCCCATCTTTTCCGGCGCCCTTTCTTCCAGAGTCTGTATTTGGATGTCTCCTTTTGTTGTTGAATGGCACCCCAGGCTATTTCTAGTGCACCCCTGTGACTGTCCCCCCCCACTGTCGGACTGCTTGGATAGAGTTACATTGTCCCAGAAGATTCGGACGTCCTTGAGTGAAACTATTTGGTTGCTCGTCCTCCGCCTGTGGGCCTCTTTGATGTCTTCTCCCTACAACGAATCCGTTAGTTTCTAGATTTTCTGTCGCTTTGGGTCGAAGTTACGGAACTTGGTTTCTTATCTCTGATTGCCGAGCGACCCCACCTCTGAGCGCGATAACCTCACTTCTACCTTGATGCCGTCCTGCGCTCAGGTCTCATCTCTTGGTAGGTCACGAAGTGCCGTTTTTTGACTCCAGAATATAGTCCGCTTTTTCCTTTCCTTGAGTTATTCTCGACCTTTGGTCCCGTGGGTTCTGTTTTTACCTCCCTCAGCTTGTGAACTCCCCCCTTCGCATCCGGCCCGTCAGGTGGTATTGGGCTTTGGTGCCTGTTATCCCTTGACGTATTTCTTTCCACTCCTGGCCTTTGAAGGACTTTCTGGCCTTGTCGAGAAGTCGACTGCGCTGGTCTAAACCCCAGGCATCTTTAGTTCTTCAGTTCCTTTTCTGAGAAGATCCCTTCATGTTTTTCCCATGCCCACGGTCCTGAACCAGACGGCGTTTTTTACGCCCCGCTGAAGTCTTCTCCGCCAAACCTTTTCTTCTTTTATTTCTTCCTTTCCCCCCATCTGCTCCTACACCATTTTTCCTATCGCGGTGTCCAGCTTCCCATCACAGCGATCCTCACTCTTTGAAAGCTTTTTACGACAACTCAATTGGCTTCCCCCCTATACCGTTCCAAGTATGGGTCACTTTCGTTTTGCGACGAAGCTCAGCCTGTCCCGCTTCTTCCCCTTCCCCGGCCTGTTTTGTTTTTTGTTTGGTTTTCTCCCCTCTGCGCCATGTCTGGTGGGTTTCCTGAAGTTTGACTGTCCCCCCCGAGAGTCCGTTTGCCCCCCGAAGTGCTGGCACTTTTGTGATGCAACCCCCCCCCCACCCCCCCCCCCCCCACCCCTCCCCCCCTCCCCCCTCCCCCCCCCCCCCCCCCCCCCCCCCCCCCCCCACCCCCCTTCACCCCCCCCCCCCCCCCCCCCCCCCCCCCCCCCCCCCCCCCCCCCCCACCCCCCCCCCCCCCCCCCCCCCCCCCCCCCCCCCCACCCCCCCCCCCCCCCCCCCCCCCCCCACCCCCCCCCCCCCCCCCCCCCCCCCCCCCCCCCCGCCCCCCCCCCCTAGGGTCATCCTCATTTTTGAAATTTGAAGTTGCCATCCATAACCCCTCTAACTCTTTCCGCTTGATGATGGTTTTTACTCCCCTGTGTCGACCTAACCACACGTCAGGAACTTACGTCTCCCCAAAAGCATACCTGCAACAGACGAGTCGGTAATGTGAGACTCTACCGTATATCTTGGTCGTGTTACCGTCAAATATTGTGGCCCCGATATACTCCCTGAAGACCCCTTTGGGTTTTTTTTTGGCTATACTCAGTGTCCGTCTTCAAAGGGTGTGACTTTTGAGGGCAGAGTCATTCCGTCATTTTCCGCTGCGGCACGTACCCTTTTCAGCTTTTGTTTTACAGTTAAATTGCTTGTCGGCCACCCGGTTCTTTCTTTAGCCAAGTTCTTCGGCCTTCTGACCTGTCATAACGGGATTCCAAATAGGTAGAGTGTTTTTGCCCCGCTTTTCTGCAACGCCTTTGGCCTCTATCTCTGTGTCCCGAACCCTACTTTCCAGCCCTTTGACGGCGGTAAGACCGGGGCCTTCCAAACTTCCTGCGTTTTTTTTTTTCTCCCCCAAGACCGGCATTTTTTTCCTTTGAACTCAATTGGAACTATGAGATTCCTCCGATTAGTTTCAAAGTTTGAACCTATCTTCGGTTATTTCCGGGTTAAAATATTGTATTCACGCAGAATTTCTGGCTCTGTGTCTTGGCTATAGGCCCCCTCCTCTATAGAGTCACCTTTGTCTTGATATCTTTGGACACTGCCTTAATTCTGTCATAAAGTGTTTGTATGGCAACACTGTGCTTTCCTTTGGTGCCCACGTCGTGTTCCTTTGAACTTCCCGGTTCATGGCCCCGGCCACTAGCGACGATGACTTCGCCCGCGGGAGTAAAAACCCCCTGACATGAACTTCATGCATGGCTTTCGAACACAGGTACCGTCTACTCACGTTTCTTTAAAGGCACGGTTTCGTAATTTCGAAGGGTCTTACTAACTTGGTTTCTGCCAACTAGTCCCCGCCACAAGAACCCGGAAAAACGAATGCCTTTCCCGGAGACATGGAGTGATACCCTCTTTCTGGTACCAAAATTCGGCCTCCCCTTTGCAACAAGTCGTTCCGGCTCCCTCTCGGTGACTGCAACATCTTCTATTTTTTGGTCCAAAACCCTTCTTTTTCACCCCCACAGCCGCCGTTACGCCGGATGCTCATTCCTGCTTCATTCTTTCGCCGAGGGTCTTCTTTTATAGCGCGAATGTTCCGACTCTTCCATGTTACCCTAACCCCCCCTTTTTACGGGCACTTAATAGAAGAGATTCATACACTCCACCGGTCCCTAGGTTCCTGCTGTCGTAAGCCCATACGAGTGCACCCCAACCTTCTCTTGCATTTGAAAAATCATCTTAGATTTCCTCCGCCTCGACGCAAGATTCGGGACCTTCACCCCTTCTATCCACTGCCTTTCCCAGTCCATCTCTTTGACTTATTTCCGGTGCGTTCGGTCGCTTGGACATCCCCAGTGTGCGCCTCCAAGACGCCGTTGGTCCATGAAGTTTTGCCAGTTTCATTTTCGTGGGAGGGAGATTGATCGTTGCTTGTTGTTTTGGTGTATCCACTGCGGCTCGGTCTCATTTGCGGCAAATTTTTGAAAGCGTCTGGAGTTTTTTTTGGCAGCGAGGTTCATTTTACCGCCCCCACTTTCTATGGTCGTCTGCACCTTCGAGTTGCCAAGGACCTGTAACCCCTTTTGGATTTCCCTATGATGGCAACGGGCGTCCCCCCCCGGCCACGGATTTGCGCGGTCATGCGGACCGGTGTCGTATTATCGAAGCCCCTATAGGATATTCTTCTCGGAACACAGGATGCCGACTGCTTCAACTTTTTCGCGGACACCGTTGGATGCTCGGTTCGACCATTTTCTAGCTTGTCGCTTTCTTGCTTCACATCTTTCCTCATCGTTCTACTGAATCCGGGGTTATGTCAGTCCAGCAGCGCTTTTCGTAGCTGGAGAAGATGTCAATCAGACTCATCCCCCTTACGTCCTTCGCCTAGCGCTTGTGTCCCCTGCCTCTCAGACTAGACAACGCTTCCGCCTTTCCCTGATCAAACCTGCGGTACCAGTATTGATAGACTTCGGTCTGCCAATCGATCGACACTCTGAACCTCACGTTTTTCTACATTGAACCCCCAGCTCACATCTCCTTCGGGTTTCCCCCCTCCCCGAGAAGGCATTCGCCCACTTCCTACTAGTGGTCGCTCTGCCTCATTTCTCTCTTGGTTCATTCCATTTTTTTCCGAGATCATACTGCGACATATCTCCGCGTCTCAGAGCACTCCGTTTCCACGAACACTTGTTTTCCGTGCGATGGTTCTCAGGCTGGCTACAACTGGACTACTCTTGCACGAACCTCTCTTTTCACGAAGGCAATTATCTACCCGCGATATTTAACTCTCGAAGAACGATTTACCCCTAAGCTTTTCTAGTTTCTGAGACCCACTTCCCCTTTTCAGATGGTGGACCCCCCCACTTGTGGACTGTTCGATTAGGCCGTTCATCGAGTAAGTTTTTCCACCACCTGACCGGCGCCACGTGCCCGCGTATTTTTTCCTCTGCCGAGGCTTTCGGGTGGTTGATTCGACGACTACTAAGATTCTTTTTCGGGAGTCCGGCTATGTCATCCCGTTTCACGATCTCCGTCGAGGTATGCCTGGAACGATCTGGAACCCGGGCATCACGAGGTGGCGTTCTTCTCTTGCCGGATGGCGGGCAAACACTATGGCGGAATCCTGGCGATGACGCATCTTCGCGTGTTCGAGTAAAACCGGCTGGTACGGTTTTTACAAGTCCGGCAAGTGGTGTTTTGACTACCCCCCCCCTTTGGTCACCAGCTTGCCCCCCCCCTCCGCTTTCTAGGACGTCAACTCGATATCCCTACCCCGGTGGGCTGACTTTCATGCCCTGATCCGCTTCTGACCTGGTTTTTGTTGACGAGGTCGACGGCCCGGTGTCCCTACCGTAGTGACTTTTCCACTGGACGTTGCCGTCGATGTTACGTTTTTTCATACTATGGGAGTGCGACGCCTCCTTTTAGTCTGACCGGCTGCTCTATTGTGATCCGGGCACCACCCAATTGGCCCGAGATAAAAAAAGGCCCGGTTAAGTGCCGTGAAGTCCAAGACGCTTGCTTTCCCTCTTGTCACATGGATCTCCCCCGACCTCCCCCCGACAACGATGTTCCGCCCGCCCCGATGTAAGGGTTGCCTTAAAATTTTTCTTTACGCCCAAGTTTCAGATCAAACTAGACTGTTATGTAAGGCGCGCTCGGCGTCGTCAATCACTAACACCAGGCGGATTGCGGCCGCGATCCCCGTTACGCTCTTTTTATTATTTGATCCGCCCCCTGTACTGGCCCGACATTTTCCTGAGTGACCGGATCGTGGCGCCCTCGTCTGAAGGAGATGGAGCCCCTTTCGGCTCTCTTGCCCGCCCTACACACCGTAACGTTTGAGCCCTATCTTAGTAGAGTTTTCGACGAGACTCTTTCCTCTCCGCCTTGCTTAGTCAGGGTATAATGCTTTGCCTTTTTTGCAAGGAGTTCCAGTTTAGGCGTATTGTCCAGTTGTTCTGCTCTCAGGTCGAGTGAATCGAGCTGCTACTCGACCCCCTTCGCGCTGGAATCACGAGCACTTGGGCTGGCGGGTACCCCCGGCTTTTCGGGCGAACTTTAAATGGGAAATCGACTCTCTGTTATGCTCCCTTCCTCCGACGGTCTATCCCACCCGGTTTCTTCGAGTCGGCTCTGAACGTAAGGTTCCCCTCATCAGTGCCCACTGGACCCTTTCCCCAATGATTGATGTTCTCGACTTCTCGGAGCCCCCACTATTCCAAATGAATGTTTGCATTCCCCCCCTCTCCCCTTGCACCCTCTGCAACCTGCGCCTCTTTTCTAGTTCAAAACACGCCTGTCTCTGCGGCCCATGTTCTTCTTAATCTCACGCTTTACCGGTGTAAGCAGTTTTCCGGTTTTCTGCTAATGCCCCGCTCACCCGGGCCACTCGCTAGAGGTGACTTGCCCCCTCCTGGGGTAACCTTTTCGTGCATCCCGCCCTCTGATATCTTTGGGCGTTTCTGGTCTTTCCTCGATCTGGTAGTGATGTCCCCTATTTTCGTCCCGGGCTCTATCGGCTTTTCCTCTTACCTGTTTCCCTCCAAAGAAGAGTTAAACTGGAAGTCTCTCAGCCCCCTTTTCCCATTTCTCCAACCTTCCTCTTAGTCCTCCTCTGTTTACTCCCCTTCACCGATGTTCTTTGTTTCCCCTGTGTCTCCCGGAATCTCACCTCCGTTCTGCGAGTCTTGACAGGCAAATTGATCTAATAATTTCCTGTGCTGCCTCCCTCCTCTTCTCGATGCGCTATCGCCTGCTTTTCTCCAAGGTATCCGAAGCCCTCTTTCTTTTTTCTTGACATTTCCCCCCCCCCTACTGGAATGCGAGGAGGGCAACACCGGTCCTTTCTCCCCTTTTCTCCTTCGATCAACTGGACACCGGCATCCGTCCGAAATAGCCGGCCCCCGATACTCTTCCCGATGAGGGAATTCCCTTGCCTCTCCACGTCTTCTCCGAAGACCAATTAAGCACCTTCGCGGGAGGTTTTTATTGTCCCCAAAAATCGTTTAACCCTCAACTTGTGCCTGCCGCGCCTTCTTTTTCCCCCTAGCCCGACCAGCCCTCAACTCCCCTTCACCCTTCCCAGAAGAACGGGTAATCGACATTATGCTTACGTAACGTTTTTCCCTCCTCTTCTGACCGCCTCATATAACCAGCTTGTTTTAATTCCTTCCCCCCACGTCCCGGGCGGCTTACCACCCCCCGTCAGTTTGGGCAACTAGCTGTTCCTGTTCCGATCCACTTCGGAGGGGTAGCACGATCACAGACCCAACCCCCCTCGAGGAGGTTCGCCAGCTTTCTCTCCATAGAAATCACAACCTACCCCGTTTCAAAGCTTTTTTCGGCTTCTCGCTTTGTTCGGAGATCGGTCAAGAGTACCTTTTTAGCACTGCGGGTGGCTCCCCCTTTCATGTTCTTATGACCGTCTTCGTTACCGCCCTGACCGAAAATTCCCCCTCTCAAAAACCCAGCGATTCCGTCAACTCTATGAAAAACTTTCAGCATCGCAAGGATCTCTCCCTTTTTCCCAGCGAGGCGAGCAGAGGCTCTGGACCAAATGGAGTATTGGCCTTCCCCTCCTCGATATGTCAGGGTGTTCGGTTATTTTGCTCCCCTTCCTTCGGAGTTCCCCCTTTCTTCGCACTCTCCTTCGAGGCCTGGTCAGCGTTCCGCGCTGTTGCTTGTTGAACAAATTCCTTTCAACTCTCTCCTTTCCCCTTCCATTTTTTTTCTGAGACTTTGTTCGGCGGCGTTGTTCATCACTCAAACAATCTCTTCCCCCCCCTCTCCCCCGCCCGTTGCTCTGCCCTCGGAAGTCTTTTCCCGCCTGACCAAGACCTGCCTGCTAGTTTCGTTCTCTTTCGTCGTTCCGACGGTTTTTCCTTGATCTGTCAAATTCCCAAGGTGCCTGCCTGCCATGATCCGAGATCCTCCTTCTTGCCTCGATTGGTTACCCTCTATCTAATTGTTTCGATGCTTTTTGCGTATTGATCGGTACTGAAATTGTTGTTTGGTTGCGTCCCTGCTTGGCGCCTGAAGTGCTCCCGAGTACCGTTTTTTTTCCACCCCCTACTGCCGCTCTCCTAAGCTGAACTTTTTCCGACCACGCCGAAGCCTTGCCCGAGTGGCGTTGGTTCTGTTCCTGATCAGACTTTCTTCCTTTTTTGTAGTGAAATCCTCATTCGGTCGGGAACCCTTTGGTTTTTGGCTCCGTCCCACTCTGGGTCTCCTCCCGTGGCCCTTTGAAAAGTTGTTACACATGAGGGGTTCTCTCGGTCCTTCCTTTGCTGGAGACCTCGACTCAACTTTTTCTCCCTTCAGCCGCCTTCTGGCGACTTAGTTGAATCTTTGGTTGGTCGAGCCGGTCCCACTCTTCTAGCGTCCTTTGTTGCCCCCACCTCTTTGGTCAGATAAGCGTTTCTATTATGGGAGGGGTCGCCTTCCTAAGCGTGTCTTCCAGTGACTCTCTTCCTCTGAGTCGGGTCCGGCACGTGCGGAGCTGCCAGGTTTCCTTGCTTTCATGCAAATCGATCCTTTTCTTTTGGTTCCGCGATGCGTATGGTGAATGTGCCCGCAGATCTTGCTTCGTTTCAGCCGTGTTCCCAGCATGGGACTTATCTCGATTTATCTTCGTTTTTTTCGCCCCCATTCCCTCGAACGTTCATAAAGTTGCTCGAGTCTCTCTACACGTCTGTTCTATCTGTCTCCGTCACCCATGATCTCGTTGGTGAATTAAAGCGTAGGGACGAAGCTTTCAGTTTTTTTTGGCCTCCTTTTGTGAAAGCTTCGCTCCTCTTTTTTCACAGATCCTTGAGGCTTCTTTCCCTTAGTCATAGGTTTTCCAACCGCTCTCGTCATCGAGTTTTCCCGGACCCTATCTTTCTCCCATCCCGGTTCCCCCCCTCCGATACACCCTCGGTTTTTCTGCGTTCGATGAATGTTAGGGCCCCTCGATCTCGTCACGGTTGAGTGGTCTTGAGCAGCCCCTTTTACCCCCCTTTGCTACAGTCCTTTCTGACCAGCCTTTCCATCCACTTCATTCGTGTTGGACTAGAGGCCCATCTTTTCTCTTTCTTTTCTGTAAGTCCGTTTCCCGGCGTTTTGCCCCTGTGCTAATAGAACGCTTACACCAGGTTCTCTGTAGATGTCGTGGCTTCCCTCCCTCTCCAGTTCTTTTCAGCGTCCCCTCTTCATCATCCGCCTCATTGGACTTCTCCTTTTGGGGAGCAGTCGCCTTTTCCCACCTTAAGCGTGATTTCCTTCAGTCATGTTTGTATCTCCTCCTTTGAGTTTCCCTCTCTAAGTTCGCTTATCCCGCTCGAGTTCCACATCTAGAGCAGACCCTCTTGCCCATCTAAATCACCCTCTTGCACTGCTCACTCTTCTCCCAATGTCTGTAAGGTTTCTTTCCGTCTTTCATAGAGATGACTATCCATATTTTCTCCCCCTTTATGTGGTTGTCGGCTGGGTCCCATTGCCTCGGCCCCTTTCGCCCCCTGCCTCAGAGGAACCTCAAGCGTTTTGGTCCCCCTCTTGCCATGGTCGTGCATAGGTTTTGGTTCGTTTAAGATGCGCAGCGGCCCTCCGGTACTCATCTTTTGCCTCCTCACCGACACACGTTTTTTTCCGTTGGCGTACTTCGGTCGGAACGGAAGACCTTCTTTCTCCTCTGTAAACCGCTTTTTAGGGTGTCTTTTTATGACCCTGGTGACCGTGCTGCGGATAAGCTTATTTCCTTCTTTCACTCCAAGTACCTTTCTATACATCTTGGATTTGGCTAGATACCCATTCTGGTCGCTTTCCCCCCCAATGAGCAGGCTTTCTCCTTCCACGTCCTGTTTTTTCGCACTCCCCTTAGATTAAGTCTTCCCCCGTCGACGGACTTCAGTTACATCTAATTTGTCTAAGTAGGTCCTCCCCGACGTCGCCTCAGTCTCCACCAAAGTCCCCTATCGGATCAGGGCTGTGACAAATTAGTTCACTTTTGAGGATATTTTATTTCCCCCGTCCCTCATCGGTTTTCCATTAGTGTTATTCATGCGGTTTAGTTATCAACCCCCCCTTTACGATACTTTTCAAAGTCCCCCCCTGCATTGTACTACGCAACCACTCCCCCCCGA